>Ga0182024_10008141_pt1 | contig 22287 bp, 18 predicted proteins | sample P32metaG_FD_120480 | JGI IMG/M metagenome (GOLD analysis project Ga0182024, IMG submission 120480) | Permafrost microbial communities from Stordalen Mire, Sweden - P3-2 metaG (Illumina Assembly) | ecosystem: Environmental > Terrestrial > Soil > Wetlands > Permafrost | place: Sweden: Stordalen... | reverse complement strand
TTTGGATCTGGCATCGTCTACGACCCCACGCAGAGCGCTCATGCGATCCAGCAGATCGAGCACGAAGCGCAGGAGCTCAACAACTGGACACAGCACCTCCTGAAAGAGGCACAGATTTACACGACTGCGGAACAGACCCGGACCCAGGTCGTAACCATGTACAACCTCGCCTATCAGATGTCCACCATGCCACAGAACCTTGAGGCCAGGTACAAGGCAGACTGGTCGCAGTGGTCCAGCCTCGCCGCTCCACCGAACGCTTATGGCACTTCGTCCGCGCTGGTGAACGCGCTTAACTTCGGCGGTCTGCCCCAAGCACAGCAAGGCTACAACAGCGCCTACGTTCAGGCCCAAAGTTATCCCTCGGGAAACTACTCATCACTTGATTCCCGAACACAGGCCACGATCGCGAATCAATACGCCACATCCGAACTCGCGCAAACCACGACCACCAGCACGCTCGCCACACTTGGGACCATCCGAACCGACGCGCAGGCATTTGCTACCAAGCTGGCGAACCTCGAATCGGACACCTTCTCGACCGACCCCAGCCAGCAGACGCAGAACGCACTGCTAGGCAAGATCAACTCTGCCACCCTGCTCCAGATTCACTCCCAGCAGGACACCAACCAACTCCTGATGGCTTCGATCCAGCAGCAGCTCATCGCGCAGAAGCAGCAGATCGACGCGCAGAACCGCGCCATCAACAACTCCATCTACTTCCAGCAGAACTTTCCCACCGCCATGCAGAACATCACGAGCGGCGTGAGCGATTCCATCCACTCCATCTCCCTCAGCACGACAGGAAACTAAGCCATGCCTCAGAACCCCTTTACCTTCGTCGGCCAGGCCATCTCACAGCTGCTCTCATCGCACAGCGCCGCGCTTCAGGCCACTGGACTCGACATCTTCCGAGGCCTTGCGGTGATCCTGATCGTCTGGTTCGGCATTAAGGCCGCCCTGTCCGCCTCCCAAGGCGGGGGCGGCTTTCATTTCGCCAAGTTCGCCGACCTGATTCTGATGATCTCTTTCGGCCTCGGAATGCTGACCTACTACTCGACGCCGATTCCGGGAGTGGGTATGAGCTTCAGCGACCTCATCACCAAAGAGGCCCTGAGCATCTCCGCGCAGATCGAGTCTGATCAGACCCAGCAGATCTCCACCACTATCACTAACGCCGAGCAGCAACTCGGCGCGCCTCCCGGCAGTTTCAACATCCTCGAAGACCTGACTTATCTCTTGATCGTTTTGATTCTGGCAAGTATGGAGGCGGTCGCTTTTGCCGTTATCGCCTATGGCTATGTCGCCGCTGCCGTGTGTGTCCTGATAGGTCCCATCTTCATTCCGTGGTTCATCGTTCCGAAGATGGACTGGCTGTTCTGGGGCTGGCTCAAAGCCTTCATCGGCTTCAGCTTCTATCAGGTCGTCGCCTCGGCCTTCATCTACGTGTTCGCCAAAGTCCTCACGTCGATGTTCCAGGTCATCGGCAACATCAACGTCTCGAACGCCCTCATGGTCCTGCCGGCATTGCTGATTACGCTCTTCGTCTGCATCTACGGCCTGGTCAAAATCCCGGAGCTTACGGCGTCCATCCTCAGCGGACGCGCCGGCACCTGGGTCAATCTCGGAGATCAATAATGCCGACCCTACAGAATCCAACCACCACTGACGCAGGACATAAGTTTCTGGAGCTGTACGCCGAGCCGGTTGTCACCAACACCTACCTCAAGGTCGCGATCCTTGTGCTCTCCTTCGTTACGCTCGCTTCGCTTGCGCTCCTCTACCGCGCCGAGACAGCTGCCTTGCGGCTGAAGCCGCTCGTCATCTCCATCACCGACGCCGGACGCGGGCAGGTGATGAACTATGCCGACTTCTCGAAGGTTCCCGTCGAGCGCGTCAGCAAATACTATCTGGCGCGCTGGGCGCAGCTTTACTACGGACGCAACCACGCCACGCTGCAGCGTGATTTTGCCGAGTCGCTCAACTTTTTCTCCAACGAATTGCAGGGTGCGACGCTGGCGCGGGTGACGAAGGCCAAAACCCTTGAGACGTTCCTGCTCGACCCCAGCGCTCCCAACGTCGACATCGAGATCAAAGCTGTCGTGCTCGACGACACGCGGCAGGCCCCGTACCGTGCCCACATCGAGTTTGAAAAAGTCTTCTACTCCCTCGGCGATCAGCAGGAGCAGAGCCGCGAACGCTGGACCGCCAATGTCGTCTACGGTCTCCGCGATGAAGTGCCGAACGCGATGCTGCTCACCAATCCGCTTGGTGTCGTCATCAGCTATGTCCATGAAGACCAGGCATTCGGGAGCTGACTGCAATGCAACCAAAGATGCCCATCCTGCTCTATTGCGCTGATCGTGAACTGCTTTCCGCAACGGCCTTCGCGCTGCGCTTGCAACCCTATGACGTGACCGCCATCGACGACAGCCGTAGCGCTGCTGCCGTTATGATGGCGAGCCACCTCGCGTGCGGCATCCTGATCCACGCAAGACAGGGCGACCACGCAGGCAGGCTGATTCACCGCCTGCTCGAAACCGATCTGCACGTCCCGTTGTTGCTGGTCGATCGCGCCGGCGACCTCGCACCCGTCCGCTACGCGGACATAGTGCTCTACGGCCGCAATACCTCGATGGCTCACATCCTCGGTGCCCTCAATGCTCTTTGCGCGCGGAAGCGCGGACCACGGAGTGCCGCGTGAGATATCTCTCCGTCTGTTCGGGTATCGAAGCGGTCTCCGTCGCGTGGGAGCCGCTGGGCTGGAAGCCTGCGATGTTCGCGGAGATCGATCCTTTCTGCTGCTGGCTGTTGCACTCGCGGTATCGCGCATCGCGGCCTGTGTCCATGCCCACCCCACACAGTGCCCCGGACAGGAAAGAGGCGAAGCGCCGCGCGGCAGCCATCCGCAACATTGTCGCTCTGCCTGCCGATGGGGCGGTCATTAATGCCGGTGACTTTACAAAGATCGGAGTGGATGATGTTGGAGCAATCGACCTTCTGGCCGGAGGCACACCTTGCCAGTCTTTCTCCATCGCCGGTAAGCGAGCAGGACTGGATGACCCGCGTGGCAACCTCACCATCGAGTTTGCTCGACTTGCTGGCCGGCTCAGGCCCCTATGGCTGGTGTGGGAGAACGTCCCCGGCGTCCTGTCGATTGACGACGGACGAACGTTTGGAGCCTTCCTCGGGATGCTGGTCGAACTCGGGTATGGGATCGCCTACAGAGTTCTGGACGCTCAGCATTTCGGAGTACCCCAGCGACGGCGTCGCGTCTTCGTTGTTGGACATCTTGGAAACTGGAGAGCTGCCGCAGCGGTATTACTTGAGCGCCACGGCTTGTCGGGGTATCCTCCGCCGCGCCGAGAGACGCGGCAAGGAACTGCCGGGGGCGTTGAGGTCGGCCCTTCTGGCGGTCGCCTCACAGACATCGCTCCCACCATCGATAGAGGATGCAGGGATGGGCTCAACCGCAATCAATTAGGTCTCGGCATCCTCTCATCAACGAATCAAATATCCCACTGCCTAAATGCCGGAGGGATGGGTAGACAGGACTATGAAACCGAGACACTGATTGCGCACTCACTCTCAGCCGAAGGCTTCGATGCGAGTGAGGACGGCACCGGGCGCGGAACGCCAGTCGTGCCGGTCGCCATCTGCACGGCGCACACTCAATCGAACGGTAGCGGCTTCTCCGATGACATCGCGCACACGCTGGAGAGCGGGACCACGCAGGCCGTGGCTTTCAATCTGCGAGGGCGGGTCGGTGGCGCGATGCCGGAGGTTGCCGATGCGGCGAGTATGCGTTCGGCATCTGGTGGGAGCAGCAACAGCTATGTCGCGTTTACTGCAAAGGACTACGGAGCGGATGCAAGTGACATCGCGCCCACCCTGCGCAGCATGGGGCACGATGACAGCCACGCCAACGGAGGCGGCCAGGTAGCGATCGCCGTCAGCGGCAATCAGCGCGGCGAGTTTCGAGAGCGGTCCGTACATGCAAGTCTCAACAGTTCGCGTGGTGGAGGCAACCAGTTCGACGGCGTCATGGAGCAGTCGCGGACAGAGATGGCGGTGCGGCGATTGACGCCACTGGAGTGCGAGCGGTTGCAGGGACTTCCGGATAACTACACCCTGGTCGAGTATCGCGGCAAGCCGGCTGCCGATGGACCCCGCTACAAGGCGCTCGGCAACTCGATGGCGAGGCCGGTCATGCACTGGCTCGGACAGCGTATCGCCGCGGTCGATGCGATCCTTCGTGACGAGTTTGGCGCCGGGAGGGTACTGTGATCCAGCAGGCGCACATGCCGGCAGTACCGGCGCGTATCACCCAATTCTGGGGAGACGCAAGTCTTCCTCTTGCCCTTACTACCCCGGCATTGGCGCGATCCATCTCACCCTCTACTCCGTCGCCCGAAATCAGGTCCTTCGCATGGTGGGCTTTGGAGGACGATGCCGGGCAAAGCGCGGTGCAGCTCACCCACTCTCTGCTTTTACTGCCGGGTCATTGGCAAGTCGGCACCGATGGTCCCACTGCTGTCCGGTTGCAACGGCATCCTGAATGCCATCGTGTCCTTCAGACAAGCGTGTCCATAGAGCGCCATCTCTCCCGTATTTTCCCTGCTTACCCTCGGTCACTCGCTTTGGTGCTGATCCCGCGCCCTGCGGCACGGCGCGACTCTGCTTTTTCGGCATTCAAAAAATCTTTTCGGCAAGAGCCGGCGCAGAGCGCCGAAAGAAAAGATTTTCCGAACCTTCCGAAAATGCGTCGCTTGGCACTTGGGAGCGGGGCACCTCGCGTCGCTTCGCGCAAGAGTGTCCCGAGGGCAATTCGGGCAAATACAAACAGGAGAAATGACATGGCACTCTACGAAAACAAAATCACTCTGAAGGGCTTTATCGGCAAGGACGCCGAGAGCTTCGCAACCAAACAGCAGAAGACCTTCGTGGTCGTCTCACTCGCCACCAAGTCCGGCTACAAGGACAAGCAGAAGGACGAATGGGTGAACCACACCGAATGGCACCGCATCGTGGCCTTCGGCAAGCCCGCCGACTACGCGAAGAACCTGAAGAAGGGCGACTACGTCGAGATCGAGGGCGAACTGCGCAGCACCGAGTTCGATGCCGAGGTCGGTGAGGGCAAAAAGAAGACCACGGTCAAGCGCCGGGGTTGGGAGATACGCGCCAGCATCGTCAAGAAGCTGGCGCAGCCGGCCTCGGGTGGAAACCCCGATGCCGAGCCCATCACGGAGGACGACGCGGCTTAGGCCGCGTTGTCCTCCTCGGGAGGTGCAACGATGACACTCTTTGAAAACACCCTCAAGTTACGTGGCTTCCTCACGAAGGATGCCGAAGTGCCTTCTTCGGTCGGAATCACCGAGGACGCTTTCGCAGTCCTCTTCCTCGCGACGATGTCCGGTACATGGGATGTCGCCACCAACGAGTGGACTCCCCGCATAACCTCGCACCGGGTCGTCTGCCCTGGCCCCTGGTTCTGCGGCTTCACGCGCGGCATGAGACGCGGCGACTACGTCGAAGTCGAAGGGGAGCTTTACGTTCACGACTATGAGCGACCGGTTGTGGTGGAAGGCGAGCGTTTCTCGGCGAAACGTTACGTTGGCGAAGTCCGCGCGCTTCAGGTTCGCAAGCTGGAACGTCCGCTCGTGGTCGTCGATACGGGCGAGAACGGCTAACGCCGTCCGCCCTCGTTTCGCGGAGAGGCAAACGCCTCTCCGCTTTTCTTCTGAAATGCCGCGCACGCATCGTGGCGGAAAGGACATCGATGATCGCCAACGCTGTATTCGTCGCCACGCTTATCTTTCTCGCGCTCGGTTTCTGGTCGATGCATGAGCTGCACTTCCTTGTGCCGTGGCGCAGTCTCATCCTGCACACCTACCTCAAGAGCATCACGCTTTACGCCGCTCTGCTCTTCGCCAACATCCTCGGCCTCACTGTCTGGATCGAGCGCAAGTTCTTCCTGCGCGACACCGGCCGCAAGTTGAGACATCTCGATCAGGAGATACATACCGGGCAGAGCGAACTCTCCGACGAAATCCTCGCGCAGTTTGGCGACGAGGAGGAACGATAGTCATGCTGAACGAAGACCAGTATGTGGAGCGCACACCGGATCTCGTTGGAAAAATCCGTGCCATGCGCGAAGCCGCCGAGAAACAGATGAACCGCTTCACCCGCGTGGCCGACTACGACGTACGTCGTGTCGTCGGCCAGAAGCCGAAGCCATCACCGGTTTCTGTCGAAATCGCCCCGCCTTCTCCTGCTGGTACGCGATCGAAAAGATCCACTGCAAAGCGTGCGTCCGCTCAGACAGCGATTGAGTTTGCGCCCGCTCCTGCGGAGCGCGCCAACGACGAGGAGAACGCATGAGAATCGACATACCCCAGGACGTTCCGCGCAGCCGTGAAATTACGCCCGCCATACCGGAGAGCTCTGACCGCAATGCCCCGAAGGGGCAGGAATCGCACCCAATCCTGCGGCGGCTGAAGGCACTCTCCGAACGCGCCAGGGAACACAGACTAAACCACGAGCCGCCACGCCGCACCAAGTCCGCACCCCAGCACAAAGAGCAGGAAGCCCCGGCGCGGCGCGAGGTCAAAGACCCGCGTGGAACCCCTGACACCCGGCGCACCCAGCGGAACCACCTTCCCACCCAAACCATCGGCATGCAACTCAGGCCGGAGGAACGTAAGACGATGCTGGAGTTGGGACGCTTCCGGATCATTCGCACCGACGATCTCGCCGATGCGGTCTACGACGGAAAACAGCGCAAGCTGCGCGAGGACCTGAGCTACCTGCGCTCCAAAGGTCTGGTGACAACCAGACACATCAACCTTCGCCGCGACGGGAAACGTCGTCACATCGACCGGACCGAAGTCGCCACGCTGACCAAAGATGGTCGCGCGTGGCTGCGAAAGAGTGGCGAGGTCCAAGCGGGTCAGACCGTTTACGCGGGATTCGTGAAGCCGCGTGAGATGGAGCATGACTCCCTCATCTACCGTGCTTACCGCAAGGAGTCGAAGAAGATCGCCGACCGGGGCGGCACGAACCTTCGAGTGAAACTCGACTTCGAGATCAAGGCCGACGTACAGAAGGCCATCCATGCCGAGCGTAAGACCGGCCCGACGCGCGGCATGGCGGAGATCAAAGAACACGTTGCGAAGCAGCAGGAGTTGCCCTTCGTCGATGGCCGTATCCAGATCCCCGATGCGCGGATCGAGTTCGACCGCAAACTGGACAACGATCAGGACCAGGGTTCGCGCACTGGCCACGAGGACATCGAAGTGTTGACCGCGGCGTACCGGCCGGGTCACCTACGCGCCAAAGCGCAGGCAGGTTTCCGCGCCTATGCCGCGGGCGCCGATCGCGCCAGCATCACCGCGAAGATCGAAGACGAACACAACATGATGCGGGACATTTTGGATCTATGACAGTTCATTACGATCCCGTCCCAGTGCTGGAGTCCGTGGGTTACACGGAACGCGAGGCCGCGTTCCTGTACCTGGTTGCTCTACACTCCGGTTACTTCCTGCGCCGACAGTATGGCTGCTTCATCCAGCGGGAGCGCGGGGCTATCGCCGCGCAGCTACTCCGCAAAGCTGTCGCGCTCGGCCATCTCCAAAGCGTCGCTTGCGGGCAAGCTCGCTTTGTCTATCACCTCACGTCCAGAGAGATGTATTCGGCAGTCGGGCTGGCTGCTTCGCAACACCGCCGGCTGAAAGGTGACGCACAGATCAAGTGCCGCCTCATGGTTCTGGACTTCGTCCTCGACCATCTCGGCGATAGGCTACTCGATTCGGTCGAAACGAAGCTCGGCTTTTTCACGCAGACTCTCGATCTGAGTGAAGCCCTCCTCCCACATTCGCCGGGTGGAGGCACGCCTCGCTTTCCCGAAGGGTTCCCCATCGTCATCGGAGAACAGCAATCGATTCGCTTCACCTTTATCGACGAGGGCGCTCTCTCCACCAGTGGCTTCGAGAGCTTCCTGAGCCGGTATCGCGCGGTCTTCGCCGCGCTCTCCGGCTTCGAGCTGCTTTACCTCGCCGACTCCGACCACAACTTTGAGCGTGCCGCGAAGGTCTTTGCCGCCATGTATCCGGAGACTCGCGCGCTTGGCGTCACTTCGATGACGCCGCGCGGTGTCGATCACTTCCTCGAATACCTCCATGCCTACGAAAGCAACGAGACACAGAAGCGCCCTATCACCCTGCGTGACCTTGCGGTCCTGCGCGAGGGTGAACACATCTACACCTCGCTCGAACATCAGGCGCTGTGCGCTGCCTGGCAGATCGGCTGTACCAACGCCGAGCGCATCCGCCAGAGGTTTCAGCAGCAGGGGCCGCAGGCTAAGTTCACGAGCATCCTCATGCCGTACAACTATCCGCTTTATCAGTTCCGACGCGAGAGGAAAGCACAGCCGCAACTCGGGTCTAGCGCCCGGTCTAGTGGTCTGCCTCTGTTTCAGCAAGAAGCCTCTCAAAGACAACTACTTACGAAAGGAGGTGGGTGATGGAAAGTAGGGGCGGGGGCGGGAGCGACCCCGCCCTTGCGGGCTACCGCGTCGGCCCTGCCGCACTGGTCGCTCCCACCCCCCGGCACACCAGATATTCAGAAAATATCTGGCACAGATACCGGACGCATCTGCGCTGGATACGAACCGGATCAGTCCAGCATCGATCCATATCGCAGCCGGGACAGATACGCACAAGATCCCCATTACACCCACAGGAGACTACATGAGCAAACTGAAACTGGAACACGGCGTCAGCAGGATTCGGCGCGCGAAGCTGCAATCTTCTATCGACCAGACCGTCGCCGATGACATCGAGCTGCTGGCGCAATGGTCGAACAACGAAACCAACTTTGTCGTCAATGAACTGTTGCGCTTTGCGCTCACACAAGATGAAGACTTTCAAAAATACAAGGCCAGTTCTTCTGCCGGCGGGACTAAGCCTGCACCTGCGCCGACCAAACCTGCAACCGAGAGCGCACCGAAGGCAGACGCTGCGGCGGCTCACGCATAGAGAGGTATCCATATCATGCGTCAATCCCCGTATCTTAAAAAGCTTGTCCGGCCGCTGGTCGAGTACCGCATCGTGCTCTCGTTTGGGTTGAGTGCGGCCTGTGGCATCGTCCTCAATACACTCTTTCCCATCAATGAATCGAATGCTCTGCTGCGTCTTATCGCTTACGAGCGGCCTCCGGTCTTTCACGGCCTGATATGGAGTTACGATCTCTTCCTGTACAGCACGCCGTTCCTGATCTTCTCCCTTCTGTATGTCCATCTATATAGAACCGAGCTGGAATTGGCCGCTGGCGTATTGCCGCTCTATCCCGATCCGCATACCCGGACTGAGCTTTCACTGGTGCTTGGCGAGGTTCACCGCCGGCTCGTCCCGAAACCCAGTGCGGCTCCCCAGTGGCTCTCGATCCCCGAGCGCGGTCTCTATACCGGCATCGCATCGTTTGGCTCTATTGGCAGTGGCAAAACCTATGGACTGATCCTGCCGGCGATGCGCCAGTTGTTCGCGTATCGCGCCGACGATCCAACACGCAGACTCTCCGGCATCGTCCTCGAAGTTAAGGGCGATCTCTGCCGTCAGCTTCAGCGCATCCTTAAATGGTGTGGCCGGGAACAGGACTATGTCGAAGTTTCACTCCACGGCGATATCCGCTACAACCCGCTGAACAGCTCGCTCGACGCTTACGCGCAGGCATTCAACATCGCGTCTATCATCACGTCGATATGGGGCAAGGGCAAGGAACCTTTCTGGCAACAGTCCTACACCGACCTCATGCGGTACGTCATTCTGTTGCATCGCATCCGCGATGGATACCTCACGATGGTCGATCTCTTTCGTACCGTCATCAGCGCGGGCAAGCTCGAAGAGATGCTGACTGAAGTCGGTAGCCGCTTCAGCACTACCAGCTATATCGGGATTGGTAAGGAGGCGTATCGAGAGCATGAGGGTCTACTGTCCCCGCTGGGTTTCGAGTGGAACAAGGATGCGGGTCTCAATCTGATCGCATGGACAGAGGCGCTAGAAAATCTGCTGACACAGGAAACCTCCGCTGAATTCGATGTCTTCACCCGTAAGTCGCATCGACCGGCGGAGCGTGATCGCTTCGACAGTATCCAGTATTGGTATTGGGAGCATTGGAAGTTCTTTCGCTCCGAGGTCAAGACCTCCATCATCCAGGGCATCGTCGTCTTCCTCTCGCTCTTCGAGACCGATCCCAACGTGCGCCGCGTCTTCTGTCCCCCGAAGGAACTCTACGACGGCAAACCATGTGCTTCTGATCCAAACGGCATCGTCCTGCCGCCGTTCGAGGAACTCATCGAATCGGGCGCCGTCGTCGGCCTGAACTTTCCGGTGGCTTTGAACCCAGCTCTCGCCAAAACCATCGGAACCATGATGAAGATCGACTATCAGCGTGCCGTGCAGTTGCGCATCCCGAAGATGGACGCTCACCCTGAGAGGCACTTCCGGCCTACTGTCTTTATCTGCGACGAGTACCAGAACTTCGCCACGGTCGGCGGCGACAATCCCACCGGAGATGAACGCTTTCTGTCTATCTCGCGTCAGCCAAAGTGCATCCCCATCGTGGCTACACAGAGCATCTCGAGTCTTAAGGACGCCTTACCCAACGAGGGCGTCAAGACACTCCTCCAGGCGCTTCGCAACAAGGTTTTTCTTACAACCACAGATCCTGAGACTGCCCGCTATGCATCCGAGTTGTGCGGGAAAGCCGACCGCACGCGCATCAGTTATACCGTTTCGGAGTCCTCCACCAACGCCAACGTAGGCTGGCTAAGTGGCCGCACATCGTCCAGCAAAGGCTCCGTCTCCGCATCGAAGCAGTACCAGAAGCATGCGGAGCCGCTGTTCGAGGAGAAGGTCTTCTTCGACCTCAAGAACGCGCAGTCCGTGGTCGTCTCCTTCGATGGCGTGAGTCCACTGCCTCCCACCTACTGCTATCTCAAACCCGATTTCCTCCCCATCACCATGTCATGGTTCGACCAGGAACGGATCGCCTTCGATCCTGAAAGGATACCCGCGTGAGCTTCGAGATCATCATCCCGTTCCTGAAACCGATCGAGCATCTACTTGCGAGCAATACTGTCTCGGAGATCATGGTCAATCCTGATGGATCGATCTGGATGGAAGAGGGCGGCCAGATTCAACAAGTCACCGGCGTTCAGTTTGAGGATGGAGCATTACAAACCGGTCTCGAAGTTATCGCCAACCGGTTCGGCAAGAAGCTGGACGCAGGTTCACCAATACTCAATCTCCGTCTTCCCGACGGAAGCCGCATGGCCGCCATGATTCCGCCAGTTGTGAATCCCCGGCCTCTGATGACCATTCGCAAGTTCACATCACGGGACTTTACTTTGGAGGACCTGATACGAGTCGAAATGCTGACCGAGGAACAGGCCACTATGCTGACCGATGCAGTACGCGAAGGGCAGAACATCCTTATCGCCGGCGGAACCGGTAGTGGCAAATCGACCCTGCTAGGAACGTTGGCGGATGCGATCCCCGACAACGAACGAATTTTGCTCATCGAGGATACCGCGGAACTTCACATTCGCAAGCCGCACATTGTTTCCACCGAGTCCCAGATGGACACCCATCGCAGCAAAGTCACCTTCGACGACTTGTTAAAGGCCGTCCTCCGGCATCGACCCGACCGTATCATCGTGGGAGAGGTGCGCGGGCCGGAGGCCCGGACTCTGCTCGACGCAATGAACACAGGCCATCGTGGAACCCTAGCGACGATCCACGCCAGCAGCGCGGACGAATCGGTACGTCGCCTGGCAAGCCTGGCTATTCGCAGCAGCGCCAACCTGCAACTGAGCGTAGCCGAGGAGGACGTCATGCGATGTATCAATCTAGTCGTCTACATCAGCAGACATCATGGCAGGCGGTCCGTGGATAAGGTGGTTCGAGTCCAGAGGCCGGCTTAATCTTCTCGCGGCATCAGGGTGTTTTCCATGCCGACGCTCCGCGCTGGCGCACGAATTCTCCCGAGGTGAGTAGCGCAGACAGCTCCGCGCGAAAGCGACGAATTTCGTCAGCCATAAAGCGATGACCTTCGACAGTAGCGTAGGCAACGAATTTGGTCAAATATCGTACGATTTGCATGGCGCCCGCGCAGCTTTACCAATTAGATGGGCGGAACTCGTTCCTGCAGAGACATCGCCACGGTGTTTGCGGCCAGAAAGGACCGGCCGGGCCCACGCCATCTTGCCGCTGAAATCTCTGGTCTGGCGCTCGCGCGTCCATCGGCGGTTTTTCTCCTCATAAGAAAAAGTTGCGGATTTGAGGTCCCAGAGTAGATCACGCTTGCTGTCCGCATTGCGGATTGTCAGTGTCAGATCAACATGAGATTCCCCAAGTCCAAGTTTGTAGCGCGCTCCATCTCCCCACCACCTGTGATGATCGCGCCTCGCCTTGACAGAATTTAGATTAATTGAGCGAGCGCACCGACTCGGTAACGAAGATGGACTCTCATATCACATCCGTGCGCACTATTCTCACTGCGCTTACGACCCGCCGCCGTATCACGGGGATTCCGTTTCAGTTCGCACTTCCTGTCTGAGTCTGATCTTCGGTCGCTTTGGCATCCGCGTCCCGTAGTTCTCGTAGATGCTCCCAGCGTTTGTACTGATCTGGGTCCTCGGGATCTGGGCGGTCGTAGCCCTGTAGCCAGAAGCGAAACCAGTCAACATCTCCCTGCTGGGACGCGAGCCGCTCAAGAGGCTTTTGATGGATATGTTGCCCGTCAGGAAAGTAGATTAGATCCACCGGTTTCTTTTGTTGCTTCAGTGATGAATAGATCTCCCACTCTCCCAATATAGAGATTGGAGTGATCGTCTCGATTCTGAGTGGGGTCATTACACGATCTAGTTGAAAACCTGGGGCTAGGTTTATCCATTGCTTTAGACCCACGCCGGAAGGCTTAGCGCCAATCAGCTTCTCGGACTCTTGTTCGAGATTCGAAGACGAAACCCCCCATAGGCGATATTGCATATAACTCATGTCGATGCCATCAGCCACGGTTGCGGCAGCGAACCGTTGAGGAGCGTTGATCAACGCGTACTCGACATACCAACACGAGGCACTGAAGCCGACAAGCCCAACCCGATGTGGGTCGACCAAACCCTCATTCTCGAGTTGATCGATCACACTTTCGATACCGACAAGCTCGTCGTTAGCCCCGGCAAAGTCAAAGGCGTGCGGCATCCGCCTCTGAATCTGCAGGGCGACGATCCCGGCGCTCGCCAGTTCTCTGGCAGCGAACGCCGTCGGAAAGGATCCATCGGTCAAAAACGCGGAGTCGTCAAAACCATATACTTGGATGACAAGTGGATACCGCTGTCCAGGAACATAGCCGACTGGCGTCACCAACCCGCCCTTCCACTCGTTATTATTCTTGTCTCGCCAGTGATACACCGAAGCAGGTCCGAACTGGACATGGCCGAATTGCGGATTGGGGTTCCAAAGCTCTTTACTCTGTCCGGTACGTTTGTCGGTTACCCATAGAGCGGGTGGATCATTAAGACTTTGTCTGACTGTAATTTCTAATTTAGCTTCGATCGCTGCGCCTTTTGATGCTGGATGCAGTTCTTGCGGCTCAGGGTCATCCGGACTCGCCGCGCGCCAAGCATCGTCTGCAAAGGCGTATCTCTTCTCTTCGACGCCGCCTTTGGCAAGCCGGGCCAGAAATCGAACCTGATTGGCTGTACTGCGAAACGACAAACTCTTTGGAACGACATCGCTTATGCCTTCAACGAGCAGATCGGAGACAAAGACGACGCAGCTTACTTTCTGCGAAGAGAGTGTGACCTCAGCAACCGCGCACGGCCTGAGTCGTCTCACATGCTCGTTCTCGCCTACTCCATCGAGAGGCAAGAACGTGTTGGTGAGAAGAATGTGCGTCCCGTCGGGTGCCCATACCGCTTCATTCTCGTGTGTGTATGCGAGAGGAAAGTCGAGAGGAGCTTCAATAGCTTCCGTTATCCCGCCGCGCTCAAGACTGACCAGCGAGTACTCCTTAAGACGGAAGATATTGTCGGCGGCAGTGACACCTAAATCATTCTTCGTAATGCGCCTATCTTCAAAACCCTTGGCTGGTTCATATAGAGTCCAGTTAGCAGGAACATTGAGAACTGGCCGAAGCTGGGCTAGCATATGACCATCCGGAGAGATTGTGAAGGTCTCCGCCAACGCGCTACTATCAAGCTGCGAGGCACCAGCTAGACGTGTGGTCACAAGATGACCATGATGAGTCAGGACTACCCATATCTCGCGGGTGGTGGGACTGAATTGGTTGGGCGGGAACAAGATGGTTTCGAGCGCTTCTCCCGTAACCGCGCGAGCGTCAGCATTGATCTTGTCGTTCTTGTTTGCTTCCATAAGCTCCTGGCTGGAGTGGGATCGCCAGGCACTATACACCACCACATCTTTCGTGAAATCGAACCGCTCGACATGGTAACCGCTGGGAGAGAGCGGCGTTCCCTGTTTATCAGGAAACTTTATCTGATAGAGCCGCCGCTCTCCACCGGCTTCTTCGGCCAGAAAGTAGAGTCCGTTAGAGTCGGAGTTCCAACGCAGATTCGTGATTACCGCACCGTATGAAGATTGCTGTTCAGTGGTTAATGTAGCCGTCATTGTGAAGGTTTTTCGTGGCAGCGGCGGAGCGCCCGCCACTGAAGTCGCCACAAAAGCTTCGCATTCAGCGCTGCTATAGATCGAGATCGTGGATTCGATCTCATCCGTCCTGATGATCCCCTTAGAAGTTACGAGAGCGAAATATCGGCCGTCTGGCGAGAGCGTGGCTACGTTTGCGTCCCGCGGCGCCGAAGGATCGCTAAAACGCACCATTTCGATATCGTCCTTCACCGTGAAGGAATGCTGTTGAGCGCGGGCAGTGCTCAAAGCAATGACTGTAGACAAAAGGCAGAAATGGTGAATGTGCCATCTCACAAAAATTAAACTCCTTAATGCTTTTCGGTACCAGAAGGACTTGCTGCACAAGCCGTCTAAGATCGATTCAGTAACATTGAACAGATTCAGAACAGTAGCTTGAGCGCAAACTGCATGGAGCGGGGACCACCCTGTTGGTATTGAGAGGCGACTGTGCCAAGACTCTGGTTGAGCATTTGGGTCGCCTGTCCAAACGTCGCATCGGTATAGGTTGGATCTATGTGGCCGAAATTGGGATGGTTCAGGATATTGAATGCTTCGGCTCGAAACTGGAGCGACAGAGTGTCCCGCAAGTGGAATTCACGTCTGGCGGCGAGGTTGATCTGGGCAGCTCCGAAGCCACGCACAAAGTTTCTGGGAGCACTTCCGACAATGCCATTTGTAGGAAGGCTGAAGGCGGCACTATTTATAATCCGTCCACCGGGATACTGAGATCCATGAAGGTAAATCGGTTCATTTGGAACGAGATTCAGTTCTCCGAAACTGTTGTTCCCCGTAGCTGGATCGAAGTTAAGTGATCCTGTCAGAGGAACCGGAAACCCACTTCTCACGATCCCTCGTCCGTCAAGCCCCCAGTTATTCAGGAGTGCTTGCACGGCTCTATTGCCTTGCATTGCGGGCAGATCCCAGCTGAGACCTGTCTGAAAGTTATTTCTAACATCAAAGTCTGAATTGCCGCGAGTAAGCGGGATCGCGGTTGCAGTTGATCCAAAATCCAGCGAGTGTGACCATGTGTAGGACGCAAGCGCTTGAACTCCATGCGACACTGAGCGTTGGAACTCGAGTTGAAGCGCTTGATAGTTTGAGGTGATTCCTCCGAGAAAGTAGAAGACCGTTCCAAAATTTGGGTTCAGGTCGGTCAGGGTTAATTCCTGTTCGCCTATCAGGCGCCTTCCATTTGCTCCGACATATGAGATAGTCAATGTCTGTGCTTTGCCAAGAGCCTGCTGGAGACTTGTATTCCACTCCAGGGTATATGGCTGTTGCAGATGCGCAGGAAATGCATAGATCGTCGCACTCGTGTAGGGGGGAGTGAGCGAGATTGGAACATTGAGTTGCGCAGGTGTGAAAGGAAGGGAAGCTCCAAACAAAATGTTGTACGAGAAAAAGCCGATCCCGTTGTAGCCTTGGGTCGCCACTTGGTTTAGGTTGTCAAAAAATACACCCGCGCCTGTTCGGACAACCGTCTCCCAGCCCGCTTTGCCATTAGCTGTCCACGCTACTCCGAGACGCGGCGCAAAGTTAAACCAAGTGGTTTTCCACGCTGGCGTGCCTTGCGGGGCAAGCGATAAGGAACTAGGAGTTCCAATGTTTCCCGACAAAGTATAGGGCACATTTCCGTTCGCTTCGGTTGGTGGTGGGTTTACTTCCCAACGTAGTCCCAGCGAGAGGCTGAGATTGGAGCGAACCCTCCATTCGTCCTGAGCGAAAATGGCCGTCTCATTGAAAATGGGCGTAGTTGGTACAAAGTTTAGTATTTCTGGAATATCTGGAGCGTTGTTAAGAATCGAACCTGGGCTTGCAAAATAAACGAAAAGCTCAGGACTCGCGGGAATCAATGGTGACTTGATCCTCCTGTAATCCAGTCCCACTTTCACTTGGTGTTTTCCGAACGATAAGGTCATCGTATCAACCAAGTTCCACTGACGACCTAGATTGGAGCCACTGGCAGTCGCCAGGAGAGTCGAGCCGATTCCGGGGATGGATAACTCCATCACCGGATATGGCGTAGCAAATCCGCCCGCTCCTACTGCTGTAGCGAGATTGATGGGAGTACCACCACCGTAGCCGTCAGCCGTTGAAACAATTGACGAGTCTGAACGGTCATAGCCAAGACGAAAGTCATTAGTCAGCTTCGCTGATAACTGACTGATGGCCCCCATCGTGTAGGTTTGCGAGTTAATCCGCGTATGGGCAAGAGCAATGAATGGGCGCGAATCGGTAGAACTTGGGGTGTTTCCGTAGCGAAAGAACAATGAGAGTTTTGGGGTGAACGTGTGATCAAGTCGAACGCTGGTGGAGTCGATCGAGCTCGGAAGAGAGTACGTTCCTATATATTGAGCGAGATTTGGGCTTGTGGCGCTTCCGTAGTCGATACCGTTCTGGATTGGCCATGCATTGAGGATCGGCTGGATAGCCGATGCAGCTTGTTGCCGCATGAAGGTATCAGGGACATATTGGATTGCGGCTGCTGTTGGTTGCGTTAAGCGCAGCCCCTCATAGGAAAGGAAGAAAAACGTGCGATTTCTTCCATCATAGAGCCTGGGAATCCATACGGGACCACCGAAAGTACCTCCAAAATCATTTTGGCGAAGCGCAGGTGTCGGCTCACCATAATGATCGTTGAACCAATCATTTGCGTCGAAGAAGTTGTTTCTGAGGTAGTCGAATAAGGTTCCGTGAAACGTATTCGTTCCAGAACGAGTAGCCAAAGAGAATTGACCGCCAGGCGATCGTCCGTACTCCGCAGAATATGTTGAACTTTGAACTCGGAACTCCTGAAGTGCGTCAACTGAAATTAGACTCTGCGTCGTTCCAAGAGCAGTCGCTCCACCCAGAGCTCCTCCGGTCCCTGATTGTGTTCCCCCGTAGCCATTACCGGAGGCGATATTACCCGTTACACCATCAACCGTGTAGTAATTAGACTCTGTCCTTTGACCGTTGACGCTAAAGTCTCCGCTGTATGCGACCCCTTGGTTTGTGCTGGAGGTTTGGGGACTCGCCGTAACTATTCCCGGGGTCATTGAAATCAGGTCCTGAAAACTTCTGCCGTTCAGCGGAATGTTCGCAACAAACTTTCGGTCGATAACGGTGCCAACGGTAGCATCCGTTGTGTTAATGGTGGTTCCACTCCCATCGACGGTGATGCTCATGGCCTCTGATCCAATCTGCATCTTGAAATCCAATACCGCGTTCTGAGCCACGTTTAAGGTGATTGGAGTGCTTACAGCCGTACTAAACCCAGTAGCTTGTACAAAGATCTTGTACACACTCGGATCGAGGCCAGGAACGCTATATTGGCCACTTCCGTTAGTTGCAGTTTTTCGTTCCGTCCCCGTTTGCTGATTGACTACGCGAACTGCTGCCTTCGGGATTACGGCTCCGGAGCTGTCGGAGACTTGCCCCTGGATCTGCGCGTTCTGCGCAAATCCTACAGAACACACAGAGAAGAAGAAAATAGATGCAAGTAGGGCGCGAAGCTGGCAAATCATCGTCGTGGGCTCCTAAATCGTAAGGTTCTTGATTAGTCGTGTACGGTTGAAACCGGTGCGTGTATTTGGCTAGCGCTTGAGCGTATTAGCGCTTCCGAATTTCCGAGTTTGCCAGCAATGATCAGAGCGGATGCGGGATCTCCCGTTCCGTTGGAGATGAGTTGCTGGCAGAGTTCCTGGTAACGGCGAACCTGTTGATCTAAATCCCCGCCGACCAAGCTGGAGTCGGAGGATGATGCCGCTTGTTCCGCGCCGTCCAATCCGATAGCGAGAAGGGTGTGCTTGTTCTCAGCAAGCGCGGCTTGGATTGTAATGATGTAATTTCGAGACAATTCCGTCAGCTGGTTTCGCTGATCGGCAGGAAGCTGGCTGGCTGCCTTGAAGCGTTGCTGCAATTCAGAGAGATGGACTTCTGCCTGTTGAATCCTGAGAGATTCATCGAGCAAGCTTTGTGAAATGGCGCCCAGTTGATCGAGCGGCATCTTCCTCTCGCGCAGATATTGTTCAAGCGGAGAAGGCTGCGCCTCCACTGAATATGCCTGGACCGGCTGTCCGTCCCCGAACGCAGAACGTGTTGTTGGACGCGTTCCAATCTCTTCGACGCTCAGGAGCGAGGAATGGACATGCGGCAGGAGGGCAAGACGCGAGACGAGTTGCTGCTTGCGGGTATCAGTGTCAACGACTCCCTTGACGTCGATACCGCTAACACTGCGCGTGAGATGGATCTGTTCTCCTGTGTCGGCACGAAGCTGATTCAAGACGACACGAGCTGCCAGTTCCGCTTCGTCCAGTTCAAGATCGGAGAGGATATGGGGAATATGCAGCGCTGTGTGCATACCCGGCGCATCCGTCACTGCCTGCCCAGCCAGCGGCTCAAACCAGTCTTGATTCACCGCACCCCACGGCATCACGTCGTAGTTCAATTCGGCGATCTCGACTGTACCCTGATCCCTAAGTTCGATAGTGCGGGCGACCGGGTGAAAGTCACTCTCGCGCACTGTAAGGGATTCTTGAACAACCGTGCTATACGGTGTGGCCGATGTCGTGAGCGTGAGAAGATTGGCGCCGGTTCTCGCGATGGCATCCTTCTTTAGAGGTTGGCGATCGCGCCATGCACTGAAGTTAGCCGCCGAAAGCGGCTCATCCCAATTCACGCCTGCCAGATCGAGACGGTCCTTAGTCCGCTGATCGTCGGTAGCGAGGTGCTGCTGCTTGAGCCGGCGCTTTCTCTCGGGATCGCGATAGATGGCCCGTTCCATCGTGTGGCCAGGGCTGCTGATCCGCACCTTTTGATAGATCACTTCGGGGTGGCCGGATGTTGGAACAGAGGCATCCGACTGCTCCGCGCGGGTTAGGAGGGTTCGTGCCGAGATCCGGGGTCCACTCTTCGTCCATAAGACGAAACAGGCGACGGAACAGAGTGCAAAGAGCATTGCGCCCGCAAGGAAAGGATTCATTCTGGGGAAAGGAAGGCGTGGGAGCCAGCGCCGCAGCTGCGCCGGTAGTTGTGTAGTAGTGACTCTCCGCGAAGTTGCGGGAGACGGAATGCCCTGAAACTTCGGGACAGTCACCGGGAAGGTTTCGACCGCGTCCTCCATCTCGGCATCCATCGCAAAGAGAGGATCGTTGTAGACGACCTGGATCGCGGGAGATTCAGCGGTAAACGAGACGGCAACCTTCATCGTTCGGTCGTCGCTCAACTCGATTTCCTGGACCTGCTGCAAGCCGCCTTTAGGAATCAGTGTTTGGACCAGGACGAAGGCCAGACAGATACTCTGCTCGCTCAAGACTTCGATAAACGTCGGCTTCTCCATCGGACGAAGCTCGACTCGCAACTCACTAAGCTGGGCGGTGACCCTCTGCGAAGCCCGAATGTCGCCATCTACAGCAATCAACAGACGCTGTGGACGATGCTGATAGACCTCTTGCAAGCAACGCTCCATCCGCTTACGGAGCCGGTGGGGATCGTCGGACTTCCGCTTGGGACGGCTCGATACGAGGGTTGGAGAAGCGCCAGCAGAACCGCTCGGTCCTTGTGGAGTGTCACGGCCTATCGTTTCATCCGGAGAGCGTTCGTGCAGGAGGGGAAGTTCGAGCAGCCGATTTGCCCGGTCGAGACACTCAGGACAACTGACCAGATGGGCTAATTCCGCAGTCGTGAAGCCCTGGTTGGGTTGCTCATATTTCGCTTCCAGCAGAGAGGGACCGAAGCACTCGCCGGTACATGACCTGAAGACCTTTGCACGCAGAGCCAGGAAAAGACCTTGAGAGTCGTCGGAGTCTTTCAACGCGCGGGGCTTGGAGCTTCTGGCACTTCCGATTTGCCGCAGGGCACCCGGACGCTCAAGGTCCAGCCGCGCTTCGATCCGTGCCGCTCGTACCGCCTTGTCGATGGCCGATCTGGTCGATTGAACGACCTGCATGACTTCGTATGGGAAGTACCCCAGGAAATAACGAAGGATAAAGACACTGGCGGAGCGCGACGTGTTCTTACGTTCGCAAAGATAGTCACAGACTCTATGGAGGTCTTCCCGGATAAACAATATCCCGTTCCGGTCGATCGCCCGCAGGCCACGCTCGGCGGAGTCATAGTCGACAACAGACAAGTCATCGATGGCGCTTGTCCGGGCTCGCCGTACCCGCGCGTACTGCAGGTTGCGCAGAACCGAAAACAGATAATCTTCTGCATTCTCGATATGCTCGCCCACAGGCCCAGTCCCGGCAAAGCGAACATACAGCTCCTGAACGAGGTCTTCCGCATCCGAACGGTTCCGGCTCGTGAGCTGCATCGCCCATTCCAGCAAGCGGGCATAGTGTTCGAAGAAGATGTCTTCAAACGTGGGACGAGGGTCCGGCTTGGAGTGAAATGGGAACATGGTTTGCGCCTGTACCTATAACGAGTACCTGAGCAGGAGAAATCTCCCAAACAAATTTCGCAATTTGTTGATTCTTAGCATTTCACCCCGTTTCAGGCTTTCGGGCGACTGTCTTTCGACGACAGCATGACGCAGCCAATCCGGCGTGGATTCGACCGAGAGTTTGGCCGGAGCGACGTTTTCAGTGAACACGCCGGAAGCCCGGCACACCCGTGTTCCCCCACGAGCGCTTCGGGCCTCCAGCGCGGCACGCCGGCTGCTGTCCACTGTTACCACACACTCAGAGTATGTGTAAACCGTATACACACACTCTGAGTTGGTGTTCATAATCGAGAGGATTACGAAGACTCACATAGGTGAGCATTCTTCGTAAACACTTCGGCGCAAGACTGCGCGAAATCCGGCAGGCGCAAGACTTGACCCAGGAGCAACTTGCGGAGAAGGCGTCCATCTCACTCAACTTCCTCAATCTTATCGAGAGGGGCGAGCGCGGCCCTTCTTTCGACAGCCTCGAACGCCTGGCCCGCGCCCTCAAACAACCCGTCGCCGAGCTGTTCCTTACGCCCCAGAAGAAAGCCCGGAAGCGATAAAAATCTCGCTCCTCTTGGGAGATTTCTCTCGTTTCACTACTCGTTAATAGTAGGCACCTCACAGTGCGAGGTGGACTTCTGAACGGGTCCGCCTAATGTAAACGGGCTCGTTTCAGGTGATGCATGTTCCCCCATGTTTCCACTGAGGCTCTTATGTGTGCTCTCGTTCTCGCGGAAGAAGGAAACCTCATTCGGACCGCCGAGCGTCTCCATACCAGCCACTCCAATGTCGGCAGGAAAGTAAAGGCTCTTCAGAAGGACTGGGGTGTCGAACTCTTTCGCCGGAACCTGACCGGCTTTGAACTTACGGACGAAGGCCGGACTGCTGTCCGAGAGATACGAACATCACTGGAGCATATACAGCGTGGGTTTGACCGCGCCCTCTACTCGGCGGCCAAGAATAGGAAACCGTTCCGTATCGGGTACTCCCCCTATGTCCATGAAAAAGTCCTTCTCTTTGTCCAGCGCCAGGGCGCACCCGGCACCGACTTTTCGCATTTCAGGTTGCGCGCTGACACCACCACCCAGCTAATCCCCCGCGTACTCCGAGGCGAGTTGCATGTCGGATTCGGCGTGATGCCGATTTCGGACAGGGACTTATGGGTCG
>Ga0182024_10008140_pt1 | contig 22287 bp, 18 predicted proteins | sample P32metaG_FD_120480 | JGI IMG/M metagenome (GOLD analysis project Ga0182024, IMG submission 120480) | Permafrost microbial communities from Stordalen Mire, Sweden - P3-2 metaG (Illumina Assembly) | ecosystem: Environmental > Terrestrial > Soil > Wetlands > Permafrost | place: Sweden: Stordalen... | reverse complement strand
TCAAAATGGCGAAGACGTTTTCGTGCATTTCTCCGCTATTCAAGCTGGCGGCTTCAAGAGCCTGCAAGAAGGCCAAACCGTGCAGTTCGACGTGACCAAGGGCCCCAAAGGCTGGCAAGCGGAGAACGTTACCGCTGTCTAGGTAGCGACCGGATCGTCTGAAAACGATCTCTTAAGCGACAACGGTGCCCGAGATTCGAGAGAATCCCGGGCATTTTCGCGTCTGCAAGTAAACCAAGAAGTGTGGAGCGGCCACTCCTGTCCGCTGCTCTTGATTTTGATCTATTGAATCACCCATGTCCGGGTGCGCCGCTTCTCGCGTTTTTCGAGAACTGGCTCGCCAGCGATATTTAAGTGACTCGCCTCCCAAAACCCCACCGCCGCGCCCGCTCTGCCCTTTTGGGGGTTGTTCTGCGGCGCGGCTCGTGCTAGAAACGCCTATACAGGAGTGACGGAAGCGTCCCCCATGACCGTCCGCAAGAAGGCGACAAAAACAAAGAAAGCGTCCCGCAATCCCGAAATCGTTATTCCCGACAAGCTCTATTTCCGCATCGGCGAGGTGGCTAGCCTCTGCCGCCTTCCCGCTTACGTCCTCCGCTTCTGGGAGACCGAATTCCCCCAACTCAAGCCGGTGAAAAGCAGCACCGGCCAGCGCATGTATCGCAAACGCGACGTCGAGTCCGTCGTCCGCATAAAGAAGCTTCTCTACGAAGACGGCTTCACCATCGCTGGCGCGCGCGTGCAATTACGCGACGAAATAAAATCGGAACGCAGTCAGACCGCGCTCCCGTTCCCCGTGAATCCCACTCCGAACGTGGCGCTCGTGCGCCACGAACTCCAGCAGATTCTCCACATCCTCTCCGTGCGACACTAGCGGCTGCGGAAGAACTCGATTCTGCCTTTGCCTTCGGGGTTTGTCTTTGCCTTTGGGTGGCGCAGCGCTTCAGCGCTGCGATAGCAGCTTCATTTTGACTGCGCCTTTAAGGCGCTGAGGTTTCCTTCCCGACGGGCGAACGACTTTCCCGGAGCTTGCCTAACCTGCCCGTCGCGGGCTCGTCCGGGGCCGGACAGCAGTCCGCACCAAAAAAATTGTCATCCCTCTCGAAGCAAGGGATCTGCAGTTCACCGCAACCTGCAACCCCGCCCCTTCGCGAGGGATGACAAAATCTCGCGATCGAATTACCTACGCCGTTTCGCGCTCCGCCTCCACCAGCGGCGCGTTGACCAAGTGTTCGCTGGTAAACCAGACCTGCAATTCATTAGTCCGCAGCACATTGCTTACCACCACGTCGTTGGTGCCGGCGTCGCCCAGTTTGTCGGCGCGCTCGGCCAGTTCGCGGCAATGCTCGATGATGATCTCGTGCGCGTCCAGCAGCCGCGACAGCTGCACCGGAACCTCCTCGCGCCCCTTCGGCGGCCGAGGAATCTTCGTTGTCTCCGCCACATCCGCCGCCATAGCAATGCTGATTCCGCCGAGCAACTGGATGCGCTCCGCGATCGTGTCGACCAGCTCGCTCTGTTCTTCATAATGCTTGTCAAACAAAAGATGAAGTTGATAGAAAGTCGCGCCCGATACCTGCCAGTGCGACTTCTTATAGAGATCCCGCAGCGTCATCGTGTCGGCCAACAGTTGATTGAGTTGCTCGGTCATTTCCAGCCGGACAGGTTCTTCCAACTGCAACGGCTGCATGCTGGTGACAGTTCCAAATGCCTGGAGTTCGCGTGCCGACTGATGAAAGCGCGGTTGCGCCGATGCCTTGTGCGAATTGGTGGAGACAGGTTTCTTATTCATGGAATTCTCCTGAAATTACGAATTTGCGGGCAAGCCAGAAAAGAAGGATGTTTCCGAGAGCCGAGGTAGAACGCTCCGGTCCGGTCTGCCGGTTCACTTCTTGGATGCCACGGCCCACAAATCGGTTCGGCCAGAAACAGATATTCAGCTCCCAAGACTTTCCAGTAGGCCTCAAATCCCCCAGGTCCGACAACCCGAGCCTGCCAACCAGGGCAACAAGAACCTCGAACCTGCACGCGCCAGAAGGAGAAGGCATTGCCCCCACAGTTGGGTTTCTCTGTGTCTCCGTGACTCCGTGGTAAAACAAGCGGATTAGGACACGACCGAATTACAGCTTTCGTTGACTTGCCCCCGCATCCCGCCTACCATACGGCGACCGCATGATTGGCGAAACCATCTCCCACTACCGCATCGTCGAAAAGCTTGGAGGCGGCGGCATGGGCGTTGTCTACAAAGCCGAAGACACCCGCCTCCGCCGCTTCGTCGCCCTCAAATTCCTCCCCGAAGACGTTGCCCGCGATCTCCAGGCCCTGGCCCGTTTTCAGCGCGAAGCCCAGGCCGCTTCCGCCCTCAACCACCCCAACATCTGCACCATCTACGACATCGGCGAGCAGGATGGCCAAGCCTTCATCGCCATGGAATTCCTCGAAGGAATGACGCTGAAGCATCGCATCGCCGGCCGCCCGCTCGAGACCGACGTCTCGCTAGGCCTCGCCATCGAGATCGCTGACGCGCTCGATGCCGCCCACTCCGAGGGCATCGTGCACCGCGACATCAAGCCCGCGAATATCTTCGTAACCAAGCGCGGACACGCCAAAATCCTCGACTTCGGTCTCGCCAAAGTAAACGCGTCCACATCCCGCCCCGCACTAGACGCAACTCAGACCGGCACGATCGAGGCCCACCTCACCAGTCCCGGCATGGCGCTCGGCACCGTCGCCTACATGTCGCCCGAGCAGGTCCGCGCCAAAGAATTAGACGCCCGCTCCGATCTCTTTTCCTGCGGCGCCGTCCTCTACGAGATGGCTACCGGCACGCTGCCCTTCCGCGGCGAAAGCTCCGGAGTCATCCAGCGCGAAATTCTCGATCGCGCGCCCACCGCCGCCGCGCGCATGAATCCCGATCTCCCCGCCGAACTCGAACGCATCATCAACAAGGCCCTCGAAAAAGATCGCGACCTCCGCTATCAACACGCTGCCGACATGCGTGCCGATCTCAAACGCCTCAAGCGTGAAACCGAATCAAGCCGAGGCCCCGCCTGCAGCGCATCCGACGCTATCTCGCAAGCCAGTTCAAGCGCCACGCCCATCGCGCAAAATACACCGTCGCCACTCAGCGGAGTAGCTCCTCCCGCCAGCGGCACCCACCCCGCGCCAAGCCACGGCAGAAGCTCTGCCGTAGTCGCCGCCGCCAAGCAGCATAAATTCGGCTTGGTCGGAGCAGCCCTAGCCGCTCTCGTCGTCCTCGCCGCCGCCGGCTTCGGCGTTTACTCCATGCTCCATCGCGCCGCGCCCACTCCCTTTCAAAATTTCAGCATCTCCCAGGTCACCAACTCCAGCAAAGCCGTAGTCACCGCCATCTCCGCCGACGGCAAATACCTGCTGACTGTGATGGATGACAAGGGCCTCAACAGCCTCTGGCTGCGCAATATCGCCACCGCGAGCGACACGCAAATTGTTTCGCCTTCGGCCAGCATTCCCAACGTCGCCTTCTCGCCCGACGGAAACTACGTCTATTTCCGCAAAGCCGAAAACTCCATCAACAGCGATTTCAGCATCTATCGCACGCCTGTCTTAGGAGGCGCGCCCACCAAGATCGTCGCCGACGTGGATAGCTCCGTCGCCTTCTCGCCCGACGGCTCGCGCATGGCCTACTTCCGCGCCAATGATCCGGAGACCGGCAAAGTCTGGCTGCTCAGCTCAAAGCTAGATGGCAGCGACGAAAAGATCCTTCACGTCGAGCCGCTCACCTACCTTCCACGCTGGGTGGTGTGGTCGCCCGACGGCAAGCAACTCGCGTATCCAAACAACCCGCACGGCGCCTTCGGAGCGCTGAGTCTGTTCGCCGTCGATACCGGACAAATAAAAACTCTCACCTTCGCCGATAAAGACATTGAGGCGCTGCAGTGGTCCACCGCCTGCGACGGCCTGTTTGTCACCTATCGCAAAAAAGGTCCCGACCTCGCCCGCATCCAGATCGGTTTCATCCCATTACCTGGAGGCCAGGCATCCGACGGCTCCGACGGCCAGGTGCAACCCATCTCGCATGACACAAACACCTACTCAACTCTGACCCTCTCCGCCGACGGCAAGACCCTCGCCACCGTCCAGCAAAAAGCGGTGAGCAATTTCTATGTCCTGCCCGCCGCAGGCAGCACCGCTCCCGACGCCGCTCCCCTATCCGTCGACGGAGTAAGAATCGCCAGCTTTAATTGGGCATCCGACGGCGCACTTCTTACCTCCGACCACGCGCGCCTCGTGCGAACCGACATCTCCGGGAAGAATCCCACCGTACTCGCGAGCGATCCCTCCGCCGGAATCTTTGCCTTCGCGCCCTGCGGCACGCAGTCTATCGTCTTCCCCTGGGCCTTCCATGGCGGCACCAACGTGATTGCCGTATGGCGCCTCGATGCGGACGGCTCCCACCCCACGCAATTGACAGAGGGGCCCCGCGACTCGTTCTTCGGCTACCCGCCAGTCTGCTCCGGCAATCAGCCCTGGGTTTATTTTGCTCGAGGTGTCGAGCAACTCTGGCGCGTGCCTCTCGACGGCTCCAGCAAAGCCGAGCCGATTCCCGGCAGCGAACTTCCGAAAGCCTTCCAGACGGGCCGCGGCATGGGCCTTTCGCCAGACGCAAAGACCCTGGCCTATCTCATCAAATATCTAAACCAGCAAACGGAAGCGGGCACCATCAAAATTGCCTTGCTCGATCTCGGGACCCTGAAGAATCCCCGTCTGCTGGACGCCAACGATCACATCTCCGCCGGCCCCATCTTCACCCCCGACGGCAAATCCGTAGCCTACCCCGTTCGCGAAAATGGAGTCGACAACATCTGGATCCAGCCCCTCGACGGCACCCCCGGCCACCCCATCACCCACTTCACCTCCGAGCAGATCCAGTCCTTCCACTGGTCGCCCGACGGCAAAAACCTAGGCATCCTGCGAGGCCACATCGACTCCGATGTAGTCCTCCTGCAAGAATCCAAACCGTAAGCCCCGCTGCAAGTCAGTCTTCGTCGCGCCGTACTTGTAGCGCCGCCGTCCCGGCGGCTGTCCGGTGGGCGTCTCGCCTGCCGAGCCGGAAGCGAGCCCGCAGCCCACATCTCGCGCGAAGAACCAAATTTCGTTGTCGGCCTTTGGGTGGCGCAGCGGTTCACGCTGCGATTAACTCTCGCCTTTTAACTTTGTTTTGAAAGGGCGCGGCTTCAGCCGCGCCGCAAACTAAGCTTCAGGGCGTCCGACCTTTGCCCGGCGCTTCAGCGCTGGGAAGACGAAACCAAATGACTCAAGTCCCCTAGGGACGGCCGAGCTCTTCCTCCCTCACAACCCCAACTCTCGCACACGCTCTTCATCATTTCCAAGCCAATGCGCAACCTCATGCCAAACCACCCGCTTTACCTCGGCCCGCAAATCTCCTCTCGAACACCGCAGAATCGGTCCACGAAAAACAAATATCAAATCGGGAGCGATCCTCATTTGAGTGTGCGACTGTTCCGTCCTATATATGCCGCTGTAGCATCCCAACATCTCCGTGCCGCGCGGCCAGTTCTTTTTCTTCAAAATGTCTTCAGGAGGCTCCTCCGCCACCTGAATGCCCGGAAAGTCCGGCAGATCCCTGATCTCTTGCGGCAACGTGCCGTAAGCCCACTCCACGATCTCATCAAAGCTCTGCGAATTCGCGGCCTCAGCCATGAAACCAAATTTACCACCACAAGATTCGCTTCCAGCCTCGATAGCCGCCACGTTGAGACCGAAGCCAGAGCGATCGTCATTTCGCAGCGGCCGAAGATACCCGGCCCCGAAATGCCTGATCGGATAGCGCGAGTAAAGCGGTGGTCATCCGAGAAGCCGCCCAAGCCGGATACGAACTGCGCGACTCGCAAGATTTTGTGAAAGCCGACGGCATGGATTATTTTCTGATCTTCACTCCGAAGAAGGATTAGTGGCAGGCCTCATTCTGGTTCGGACTCCGCAAAGGATTCCGGTTCTGAGCGCTATCGCCTGTTAACAGCAAGTTGCGCGTTCTGACTCATGGCGTGACGCGCAGAAAAACCGCTTCTGAAGGCGGGTCGATACTGATATTCCCAATAAAATCACTGGCTGACTTGGAACGGGGCATTGCTAGTGAGTGTGCCGTTCGGCGTAGTCACGACCACCGTTCCGGTTGTTGCGCCGGTCGGGACCTTAGTCGTGATATCCATCTTCGACGCCTTGAAGGTGGCCGGGGTGCCGTTGAAGGTAACACTGGTGGCTCCCTTCAGATTATTTCCCAGAATAACGACCGTCGCTCCTACTTTGCCAGACATGGGGTTTGTTTGGACGAACGGGCCAAGCCCGACCGATAGGCTGAAGACCGTGCCGCAGCCAGGCGGACAGTCGCTGGACCCGCCTTGGTTGGTTGTTCCGTACAATCCACCGTCGGTTCCTTGCGCCAGTCCGCCGGTCGGGCTTCCGCCGTCAGGGCAGCGCATTTGAGGGCAGAAGCTGTAGAGGGTGGTCAGCGTGCCCCCGGCGGTAATCTCGAAGATGGTGCCCTCGTAGTGGGCACCGCCCTTTCTGTTGTGCCGTAAAAGTTGCCGTTGGTGGCCCCAATCAACCCAGCTTCCGGCGAACTGCCGTCAGCGCAGCCCGCTTGAGAGCAGAAGCTGTAAAGTGTGGTCAGCGTGCCCCCAGCGGAAATCTCGAAGACCGTCCCATTGCCATTCACTCCTCCCGTCGATGTGGTCCCGTAAAAATTCCCGTTTGTCGCTTGCACCAGGCCTGCCGACGGGAAGCTACCGTCAGGACAGCCAGTTTGAGCGCAAAAGCTGTAAAGAGTCGTCAGCTTCCCTGCCGCGGTGATTTCGAAAACCGTGCCACAACCGGCGACATCGCTGCAGCTCCCGCCCTTTGCCCCGCCGTACCGCGTTGTCCCGTAAAAGTTGCCGTTGGCGTCTTGAACCAGTCCTGCTTCAGGCCCAGCTCCGTCAGCACCGCCGAAGGCGTATACCGTGCTCAGCTTCCCTGCCGGAGTCATTGCGAAGACCGTGCCATCACCGTTCGCTCCTCCAGACAACGTCGTCCCGTAAAAGTTTCCGTTGGTAGCTTGAACTAGCACCGCAGCCGGGAAACCGCCGTCGGCGCCGTTAAAGCTGTGCAGCGTGGTCAGCTTGCCTGCCGCGGTGATTGCGAAGACTGTGCCATCGCCGTTCGTTCCTCCGGATGATGTCGTCCCGTAGAATTTTTTATTGCTTGCTAGAACCAGCCCTGCAAACGGGGAGCTGCCGTCAGCGATCCCGAAGGTGTGCAGCGTAGTCACCTTCCCCGCAGGGGTAATTTTAAAGACCGTGCCGCCGTTGCTTGTCCCGCCATACTCTGTTGTTCCATAGAAGTTCCCGTCGACTCCCTGAACGAGCGACACAAAGACAGGCCCATCGCCGTCGGAGCCATCGAAACTCGCCAGCGTAGTGAAGGTCTGTGCATGTGATGCAATCGCTGACGCGGTACAAAGCGCAAAGATACAGCAGATCATTTTCGATAACATTTCTTCACGTCGCCTGCCTTCCAGTTAGTGAAACGGATTTTGGTTATAGAAAAAAGAGGAGATAGGGAGCCTCTCGTGGTCGGATGATGCTGTTCTCTATCCAATTTGTCAATATGAAGAGCTTTGCACTTGGTTTGTTGTTGATAAATCGCGATAGCACTCATTGACGGGCGAAGCGGGAGCCCGCGGGCGAAATCCTGAGCGAAGCCGAAGGATCTAGAGCGGAGATTGGTCGGGACGGCGAGATTTGAACTCGCGACCCCTTGCACCCCAAGCAAGTGCGCTACCAGGCTGCGCTACGTCCCGCCATTTACGTGATTCCTGCCAAATCTGCGCACCTGCTTGGAGGATTCATGCAACCACGTTTTGAGCAGTTCATTAGCGAACGTCAATATTTGCACAACGTTTCCCCCGCGACAATCGAATGGTACAGGCACTCGCTGCAATGGCTGCCCACGGAGGCACCGTCTGCCAATGAACTAAAAAACGCCGTGCTCAAGATGAGGGAGAAAGGCCGGAAGGCAACCGGATGCAACGCAGTAATTAGAGCCGTCAATTCTTATCTGCATTGGAGCAGTGGAGTTGAGCGCAAATGCGGCGCGGGATGTAACCACTTGCGAATTTCTCAGTTGAAAGAACCTCAACTTGTGCTGCCCACATTCACGCCGCAACAAATCCGCTTGCTTATCGCCTGGAAGCCGAGACAACCCTGTCAACGGCGGCTCCATCTGCTCATGCTCATCCTGCTCGACACGGGATGCCGCATCACCGAGGCGCTCACGTTGCGAGTCAGTGAAATTGACGTTGCCAATTTGCTGGTCACGCTGGATGGCAAAGGACGCAAGCAGCGCATTGTTCCGTTTTCATTTGAACTGCGAAAATCTATTTTCCGCTACATCACGGATTACAACCGCAAACCCGATTTGCTGTTGATGGCGAGTCGGAACGAAACGCTGTTGGGCAGGCGCGTGATGCTGCGAGATGTGAAACGCCTGTGCAAGCGGCTTGGATTTCAACCGCCAGCAAGAACGTTGCACGCATTCCGGCATACCTTCGCTGTGAACTATCTGCGCAAGGGCGGCTCCGTGTTTCATTTGCAAAAGGTGCTCGGACATTCAACCCTGGAGATGACGCGCCGATACGCCAACCTTGTGACGGCGGACCTAAGCGCGGTCCATCAACGTATTAGCTTGCTGGCGGCGTAGGTTCTCGGCCTGTAACCATGTAGCCGGGTGTCCCTACACACATAAGCTAACCACTTTATATATATGTATGTTACTGATTCTATTAGGTTGGTCATGTTGATGTGTGGGGAGGCACGTGGCTACACGGCAGCAATGGTGCACAGGCCACGGGAGCGATGAGCGTGAATACCTCAAAAATCTTGAGCACATGTTTCCTATAGCCCTCAGCCGATGATTGTTGGACACACACGATCAATTCTCAATTTGAGACAACCAAAGTACTGATAACAAAGAGGTTACGAAAAGGCCAACCCCATGCAAGTGCTTGAAACAGGGGCGTTAAAAAGCGAAAAGCACTTAGGAGACATATGGCGAGAATGTCAAAGAGGCTAAAGCCTGCAAAATGAAGCTCTCCGCAAGCTCAGGACGAAAACACCCATCCCACCCCATGCGCTGTCAAGGGCGAGAAAGCCTCTACTTTGGAATAATCGTTATTTAGCTATTGACAATGTTCCGGGAATACGCTAATCTCAAAACATTGAAACCGGGGAGGGTGCTCAATGACGGGGACGGAAATACAAAAATCGGGAGTGAATCGAATGGTGGACACCTGGACAGAAGCGGCTAAGGTCCGACGATCTTTCAAGGCCGGGCCACGGCTGCGCAAGCAGCGGGTGCTCAGCACTACGGCTGCCATCTTTCAGGCGTGCATTTTGCTGGACGAGCTACGCAATGCGATGGGGGCAGTAGGGCTGCCCAAGGACGATGTGGGAGCCGCTATCGCCGTAGTCACTCCCGAAACGCCGGACAAAGAGGACCAAGTTTTCGTCCTCCCGGTCCCGCAACCTCAGAAATTGCCCAATCTGTTCGCAGAGATGGCAAAGATAGAGCGCCCGGAAAATGTGCTCTCGCTCGGCATCTTGGTATGGCAGCGCGACCGTGACCCTAAGGCGAAAGATAAGGCCGTTGTATGGGCGCAACCGTTTCTGCTTGGCCCGAGGGCGGAGGCCGCACTGAGGAAAGCGCGGGAAATATTTGCGGACTGCAAGGGCGGTAAGAGCACGTTTAACTAAGCGGTAAAGACGAAGGCCTCAGAGGGTGCAACCTCCGAGGCCGGGTAGCCAAAATTGGACGCCGCTAAGCCGCCGCAGTTTTGTGCCTTTTTTATTGTACAGAGGGGGAACGTATGAATGCAGAACAAAAATTAGCGCGGGACTCGGAGCTTGCAGTCGGATTGCTGCTCGGGCCGGATGGCAGGGATTACATGGTCAACCTGGAAGACCCGCCGCCCTCGTGGGCGTTGCCGATGGACCTCCGATACATCGGCGTGATGGGGATTAGGGGCGGCGTGGTGGATTGGGCACCCGTGGACTCTGACCCTGAGACTTTGCGCGCGGTGCTCTCTGCCGTTCCAGCCTTCGTGAAATATGCCGGGGAGAAACTAGCACCGAAGGGCGATTCCGTTTCATGGATCACGCGGTTAGCGGGCCTGCCCGATGAGCGAGGGTAATTAGTTTCGGGCCGGAGTATCGGCCTAACGATTTCTAAATACGGCTTGTCTGGATAAAACGGTCCAGACCGACAGCACAAGCTCCCGCTATACGCGGTTAGTGAGGTGCAATTCGCTGTAGGAAGGTTTTTTATTATGCCAAATCTTTTGGAACTACGAAGGCAACTGACGCATATCACGGGTGCCGCTGACGACCTCGTGACTCATGCCCAAAACGAGCACCGCGCAATGACCGCTAGTGAAAACCAGCGGTATACCACGATGATAGCCGATACGGCTCCGCAACTCCAAGCAATGATTGCGGGCATCGAAAAAAACAACACGATGCACAAGGCGTTCCCTTCGCTCGCTAAATCCGGCGTTCTCTTGACCGACGCAAGAGCGGGTGCAAACCCGTTCAAGGCGGACGTAAAGCAGCTCTCCCCTGAATATCTTGGAGCATTCACAAAAATGCTCGTGACCGGCGGACGTGAGATGAGCGCGGTCCTGTACGAGGGAGTCAGCGGGGACGGAGGCTACGCAGTTCCGATCACGGTTGACGATCAGATTGTACCGTTGGCACCTTCGGAGATGAGCATTCGCCAGTTGGCGACGGTTATCCCAACCTCGAATGACATTAAATTCCCGACCAAGACCACGTTTGGTACGGCGGCAGCGAAGGCCGAAACATCGGCATTCGGCGGGACTCAGCCGGTAATCGGACAGTTTACTTTGTCCGCGTACATGGCGGGCACCCAGCAGGAAATCTCTTGGGAACTGGCACAGGATGTCCCGGCGTTCCAGGCCTTTTGCGTGGACGATATGTTGCTTGACCAACAGATGTATGAGGAGAATCTCTACGTCAACGGCACGGGCAGCGGACAGGCACAGGGATTGCTCGGAAACGTGGGCGCGGGCGTGACGGAAGAGCCGGACTCTAACGGCAACCTCGTCTCGATCAATGGCACCCTGGACTTGATCGGCACTTTGAATGCCGCGTACTTCACCAACGCATCGTGGTTGATGAGCAGGCTTACCTCCATCGCGATTCGCAAAAGTCAGGTTGAGACTAACCTCTTTAACCCGGTTTGGCAGCGCTTTGGGACGCAGGATTTCTTGCACGGTTTCCCGGTTAGCTACTCGGCTGCAATGCCAACGGCTGCTCGCGGAAATACTCCGATTCTCTTCGGTGATTTCAAGCGCGGTTACATCATCGGAGACCGTGGCGGCAGCGGCATCAACGTTAAGGTGCTCGATCAGCCCTTGGCGACACAAGGCTTGATCGTTTTGCTTGCGTATCGCCGTACTGATGGGCGCGTGCGTAGGTCGGAAGCGATTCAAAGCTACACCATTGCTGCAAGCTAGATTTTACAGACCCGGCTGACGGGTTCCTCACAACTGTGAGGGTGAGGTCAGAGCGGTCTCCAGCGTACCGACATTTGAAAAGCGCTGGAGGTAGATTCACGGGCTGCCTTGCTGCTGGGGAGATGGCAGGAGCGGGGCAGCCTTTTTCTTTTCTTAATCGAACCGGGGAGGTTCAATGACGTTGAATTTTATGTTGAATGACGAACTGCATACCGAGTTAGTAGCCGCCGCAACCGCCTGTGAGATTACGGCGCGCGACTTTATAGGGCAGTGTGTGGAGAGCGTACTAGCCTCGCGGAGACTGCCTCACGTCCGCATTGGCAGTCACGGCGCGTTTACCAGCGGGATGCGCTTGCAGAACTTAGACGAACCGCTGGAATTGGTAGAGCACACAATTTTGTTATGAGAGAGATTCCCTTAACCCGTGGCTACGTTGCTTTTGTTGATGGCGCGGATTACGCGCGCGTGATGGCGGCGGGACCGTGGCAGGCCGTCATTAAGAAGAGCACCGGAATGGTTTATGCGCTGCGCACCGTGCCCAAGCCGGACGGACGGCCAACTACTCAAAGGCTCCACAGATTCATTCTCGGCATCACTGACCCAAAGGTCCAAGTGGACCATCGCAACCGATACGGCCTTGATTGTCAACGCGGCAATCTCAGAATTGCCACTCAGGCACAGAACAGTGCAAACCGGAACAAGCAGCGCGGCACGTCAAGTAAGTATAAGGGCGTCCATTGGAACAAGAGACAACAGCAGTGGACCGCCTACCTCTACGTCAATCGCAAGAAAATTTATCTCGGCGTCTTCGGGGATGAGATATCCGCCGCGCGTGCGTATGACGCATTTGCGCGTAAGTATTTCGGTGAGTTTGCAAAATTCAATCTTGGTCAAAAGAAAAAGGGGTAATTAAATGAGCGCTCCAGTTTGGTGCCTTAGTGTCGATCTTCAAACGAAAACGGCCAGTTTCATTTCAGGCATGGGCGATGCCGCGAAGGCCGCGCGCGGCTCATTTGGCGAGATAAGAGACGGTGCTAAGGACATGGCCGGAGGCGTAGGCGAAGCGGGCGGCAAGGTTAATTACAGCATGATGGAGGCGAGGCATGGTGTTGTCATGCTTGGCGAGGAATTCGGCGTCCACTTGCCACGCGGTATCACAACCTTTATCTCTTCACTCGGCCCGGTAGGCGCGGCAATGGAAGCGGCTTTCCCGTTCCTAGCCGTCATCCTCGGCGCTACGCTCTTGATTGAGCACCTCACCAAGATCGGTGAAGAGGCAGCGAAGGCAGCCGAGGCCGGTAACAAGCTGGGGGATGACATGACCCTCGGCCTCGATAAAGCCAAGGAAGAAGCTATCGATCTAGCCATTGAAGTGCGCAAGTCGGTGGGTGACCCCGCGTGGGATTTGTTAGGCGAAAAACTCAAACTCAAAGACGCGGACGCGGGCATCGAAAATCTACATAGGATGGAGAAAGAGCTAGACGATCTAGTCAAGGCGCATGGCCCAAGTGGCAATTGGAATCCGTTCAACTGGCTAGATGGCAGCGATGACATTCAGAAAAAAATCAAGTCTCTCAAAGCCGAGATGCAAGGCATGAGCCAGAGCGAGCAAGGCGGTGCGCTAAGTACCGAGCTGGCCCGCCAGCAGGAATCGCTGGAATACATGCGCAAGGGTGGAGAAGCGTCTAAGACACAACTCGACAACGAAATTGCGTATGTCGGTTGGCTGGAAAAGGAAGCGGAGAAAATCCAGACGCAGGCGGACAACGCCGTGGGCGCGGACCAAGGCAAGCAAAGTAAAGACCGCGCGGACAAAGCAGCCAAGGTGGCCGCCGAAACTGCGCGCGTGGCAAACGAGTTGCAATCACGCAATGAGATGGTACAGGCGTTCGCAGACAAGGCGCTCAAGATGGAACAGGAATATGAAAAGAAACGGGCCGAAGTCCGTGAGCAAGGCCGCAAGGTCATGATGGAGATCGGCGCGGTGGAGAACAAGGGCGTAATCGAGGCGTGGAAGGACCGGGAGAAGCTCATTGAGCAGCTCGGTAAAGAGGAAGCAGAGCATGAAAAGAAAATGGCGGGGATGCAACTGCAAGCCGCCAACGAGCAGACCCAAGAGAAGATTAAGCTCAAGCACTCCGAGAGCGCGGCCTTACTAGAGGCCAACATCAAGGCCGAGAACGAAGAATATGCAGCCTTGTTGCGGGCTAACCAAACAGACTTAGCCGCATTGGACAAAGGCGGCAAGGACTATGAGCTTAAAGTCCGGCAGCTTAATGACCGGCAAGTAGAGCTTACCCAAGAGCATGAAAACAAGATTACACAGATAAAGACAACAGCCCAAGAGCAGCGGGACGCCCGCATCCTTGCCGCAGATAAAAAGTTTGATGACGCCTTAGTCGGCGGCATGATGAAAGTCTTACAAGGCCATGAATCAGCCGCTAAGATGCTAACCGGCATTGGACAGCAAATAGCAGCGGGCATGTTGGAGAACGCCGTCAAGTCCATTTTGACTAACGACATGACCAAGGAATCGGACGCCGCCGCCGCCGCCCGCAAGGCGTACTTATCGGGTATGCAGATAGGCGGACCAATAGGCGCTTTTATCGCTCCGGCAATGGCCGCCGTAGCCTTCGCGTCCGTGATGGCGTTTGAGCAAGGCGGCATTGTCCCCGGCGTGGAAAAGGGAGACGTTGTACCGGCCCGGTTAACACCGGGGGAGGGAGTCATTCCTAAGAAGCTCATGGACAATCTCACCAAAGCGGCCAACAGCGGCAGCACAAGCTCCGGTGAGACGCACGTCCACCACAGTCCCACTTACCATCTACACATGATTGATGGGACCGGCGTGGACAAGCTGCTTGAGAAACACGGGGACAAATTTGTAAACCACGCGGCGAACGAATTCCGCAAAAGGAATATGTGATCAGGGTTTTAATCCCTCTGTGCCATACCGCACTAGATCACTTAAGGCATTCTGGTAAGTGGAGGTTAATTTCTAATGACCGACGCAATTGAAATTTTGTTGGAAGGGCGGCCACATCCTACCGCACAAAAATTGTTGGCGTTTCACCGCGCCAATAAAACATTCTTTCTCGAATTTGCCGCTGAGTTCTTTTGGCTGAAAAAGCGCGGCAGACCCGGCGCGGCAAAAGCACTGCTCATGTTTTTTCGCGGTGCTAAGCGGTGGACCGGCGTTGATGAGTTTATGATAAATGACCACATCTTTCCCCTGCTTTCCCGCATCTGCATCTTGCTCTACCCGACGCTCAACAATGCGACGTTGGAAATTCGCCAGTGCGCGGCGGACGATATTCTCGGAACTGATGTTGTGCCGAGGGGCGGGAAAAAGAAAGGCATGGTGCTCCGCGCAAGAGAAGCAACGCGCCTGGAGCTTGCCAAACTGCCGCCCGCGCCCACCCCGCCGGTGCTCATAAAACGCAGTACGCGGCACAGAACGGTGACCGCCGGTGAATCTGCTTGGGTGCTCCCCTACATCAAGGACTTAGTTGCACGGTCTCCACATCCACGCAATCGCGTTCTTAAATCGCTCTTGCGCCATGCGAGAACGCAACCCGAGGTGCTCGCCTTGGCGGAAAGGAAACTGCCAAAACGACCTAGCCGCCTCTCGGCCATTGATTGCTTGACGTACGGCGCACAGACGGCCAAGCGCACCGGACACGAAAAACGGTTTACGTTGCCGAGCAAGATTGAGGGACTATATTGCCGCGCTCTGATTATGCACAATCCACGATTTAACGGTTGGACTGAGTTCAAGGAAGACAGCGCGGGCACGCTCCGCAAGGGACGAGCAAACGCGCTGCTTGGCTGCACACTGGAGCCGGAGCCAATCAACGGGGAGCCGTACCGTCGTCTAATTTGGAAGGTCGCTCAATGAGCTTCCTGGAGATCGCACTACGCAACGCGCGCCGAGGATTCCGCGTCATGCCGATCAAGGGGAAAACTGCTTTCCTCAAGGATTGGCCCACGGTTGCAACGGCGGACGAAACGCACATCCGGGAATGGGCCAAGCAATTCCCCAATCACAATTGCGGAGTGGCGGGCGGTCTGGATTTGGTCATCCTCGATTCTGACCGCGTAAGCCGCTTAAAAGAATTGAGCGGAGAGCGCGCGGCGGAGTGGTTTAACACATACTCAGTAACCAGCGGACGGCCCGACCGCGCCCACTTCTATTACCGCATGACGGATGATGTGCGGGACTTTGGCAATAAGCGATGGTCCGAGGCGGGCATTGACGGCAACGTTTTTGAGGTGAAGGTCCGGGGCGGTCAAGTGACCGCCGAAGGTTCCACGCATCCCGATACAGGCGCGGTTTACACAGTAACTCAGGACGTGCCGCTGCTCACGTTCCCTGCCGGGCTGATGGAGTTAATACGCGATTGCTATGCAAAGACCAACCCAACCGGAAAACGGGAATGGACGCTGCCCGTGCATGACGGGGAAGGCCGAGACGATTTCTTTATTCAGCAAGCCGGTAAGCTACGCAACGCGGGCGCATCCGAGGACATCATCCGAATGCAGCTTGAGGAGTGGAATGCAAACCCGGCCATTATGGCCGACCCGAAAAGCGAGGCCGATTTGGAGCGCATTGCGCGGAGTGCCGCGCGTTATGACGTGCCCGAGCCGGAGCCGCCCAAGCCATTCATCGGCAGCCCGAAGGTTGCCCCGCCCGAGCAGGCGCAACCGCAACGCAACCGCCCCGTTTATCCGATTGAGGTTTGGGACGGAACGGCTGCCGGTGAATTTGGCAAGTTGTGCGCGAATGACAATAACATCCCGAGGAAATTCTACGTAGAATCTTTCCTCTGTTGTCTTGGTGCCGTGGTGGGTGACCGCATTACATGCCCCGTGGACGGTGCGCTGCCACGCTCTTACACAGTGATAATCGCGCCCAAAGGGAAGGGCAAAGGTTCAAGTATTCGGCGGGCCGTGCGTTTCTTCAGTCAAACATGGAATGGCACGCACTCTCCCGCTACGCATGGCCCGCTTTCATCGGTGACGCACGGGCTACTCCAGGGAACACAAGATTTCATTTGGAAGCCGCAAGGAATTGGTGCTCGGAACGCGAGTGCATCTAGCGCGCCCGGCATGATCGGGCTAACTCGGGAGCTGAAAAAAACTCAGGAATCCACACCACAATTAGGATGGGGCGGCACGCTGCCCCGCATTCTCTCCGTCCATGAAGAGTTCAAAACGTTTCTTTCCACGCTGTTTATCGAAGGCGGCACAGGCACCGGCATGGACGGCGTTATCTGCCAATTGTGGGATGACGTTAGCTTTGCCGCGCCCGGCACCGATAAGCGCTTGGCCGTGTACGGAGAGATGCAGTTTTCTCTTTTGGCCGGAGTCACGGAGGAGGATTGGTTTGATTTATTGAGCCGGGGAAACGCTGTAGGCGGCGGGCTAATGTCTCGGTTCAATTTGATTGGCACTGAGGGCGGCTTTCAAAACGTTAGCCGGATGACTCCGCCGGATTTTTCTAACCTGCAAGAAACGTTTCTTCCTCGCGTCCGATTGTTGGCTGATGCCGGGTGCAAGATTCAATCCACCGAGGCGGCAGACCGCGTCATCAGCGAGTGGGCAGACAACTTGCCCGAAGGTTCCGAGCGCATGAACGTTCATGCGTGGCGCAACGCCTTGCGCTTGGCTTGGTTGCGGCGGGAGGATGTCATCTCTGAGAAGACGGCGGCGGATGCGGTGCTGTTGGGCCAGTATCAGCTTGACTCCCACGAATATTACCGCACCAAGAAACTTGATACGCCTAACGCCCGCGTGCAAGACAAGATTTTGCGGGCATTGCAGATGAAAGGGGCACTATCCAAACGGCATTTGCAACAAGCCACGCACGCGCACAGGGACGGGACGGAGTTGTGGAATCGTGCGTTGTCTGGATTGGTCCAAGACGGTCGCGTGGGCAAGCGAGACGATGGCGTGCATTACCTAGCGGCTGAATAAAACACCTTGCGGTGATTGCTCCCTTGCCTTAGTATTCCGGGCTGGTGAGGAATCACCGTAAGTGGTTGAGGGGGAAGAATTGGTCGGGACGGCGAGATTTGAACTCGCGACCCCTTGCACCCCAAGCAAGTGCGCTACCAGGCTGCGCTACGTCCCGATCTAACGCTGCTCTGATGAAGATGAGAAGGCAGCGTGGGGGTTTCGACTTCCAAATTCTACACTAGCCCCAGACTCGCCGACGATGCGCGCTCCCACAAAAGCCTGTCAAGCCCCCATCGCAACCATTTTCCCGCCAACTCCATCAATACAAGACGAAAATAAAACTGCAAACCGTGTCGGGGTAGGGTGGTCGAAATTGATATAATTGAAATATAGAGTATCAATCTAATTAAGTGAAATATGCCGGAACAAACTCACCGCATTCTGAAACCTTGAAACTCTGAAACCTTGAAACTTTGCACTCCCTAAGTCCTTATTCCGCAATATTTTACATATAAACCCTTTAGCCCCAAAGATCTAGCGGGAATTTTCTCCTAAAACCATGATTCTAAAGGGCCCGGGTATAAAAAAAATTCTAGCCGCCATAGCGTATTAACCAAACAGTAACTACGCCAGAATCACGCTGATCCACTACCTCTGTCACAAATGATCCGTCACAAATAAAGAGTGACGACCATCACCACCGCCCCACCGCCCGCCGCGCGAACATGGATCGCAGCATTCCACCCAAGGTGATGATTGGCGATCCTCGTCGTTGGCGGAGCAGGCTACATCGGCAGTCACACCGCCCGCGCCCTGCGCCACGCCGGATACGATGTCATTCTCTACGACAACCTCTCCACCGGCTCTCGCCGCTTAGCGCAAGGCTTCGAACTGATCGAAGCCGATATCGCCGACGCCGCCACCCTCCGCCCAGCGCTCGCCCGCGCAGATGCGCTCATGCACTTCGCCGCCCACGCCTACGTTGGCGAGTCGGTAGAGAACCCGCGAAAATATTTTCGCAACAACGTGACCGCCGCCCTAACCCTGCTCAACTCCGCACTGGAAGCCGGTATCCGCCGCATCGTCTTCTCCTCCAGTTGCGCCGTCTACGGCGTCCCCCGGCAGATTCCGATTACCGAAGAGACAAACCGCGAGCCGGTCAATCCCTATGGTGCCTCCAAACTTTTTTTCGAAAATGCCCTCGAAGCCTACAGCCGCGCCTACGGATTGCGCTCCGTGCGCCTGCGCTACTTCAACGCCGCCGGAGCCGACGAAAGCGGCGAGATCGGAGAACTCCACAACCCCGAAACTCACCTGATCCCGCTAGCACTGGCCGCGACCGCGAGCGGTCGCGAGCTCCAAATCTACGGCTCCGACTATGACACTCAAGATGGTACCTGCGTCCGCGACTACATCCACGTAAACGATCTAGCCGACGCTCACATGCGGGCCCTGCAATACCTGGAAAGCGCCGATCAAAACGCTGTCCAGTCGCTGGCCCTAAATTTGGGAACCGGACGTGGACATTCAGTCCTCGAAATCGTCGAAGCGGCAGAAACCGCCACCGGCCGCCCGGTTCGACGAAGTGTGCGACCGCGCCGTGCCGGCGATCCGCCAATCCTGATAGCCGATCCCGCGAAGGCCCAAAGCGTCTTGGGATGGACCGCAAAGCGCAACCTCCCCGAAATTATTTCAAGCGCGTGGGCGTGGATGCAGAGCGCCTCACGTAGACGGGCCGCGTGACGCGAGTTGGCATCGCTTTCCCAGTTGTCAATGATGCACCACTTCACGTACTCTGCGGCGCATGGGAATTCGAACCTCTCTGACCTCGTTGTGTGTCGCTATCTTACTGCTCGCCACCCCACCGCTTCTCTCGTCCGCGCAGACCTCGCCTCAAGCCTTCACGCTCGATCAGGTTATGAGCTCGCCCTTTCCCACCAACCTCGTGGCCGCCGATCACGCCGGCCGCATCGCCTGGGTGTTCGCCTTCAAGGGCGCGCGTAACGTGTGGGTCGCGGATGCTCCCAACTTCGAGGCGCGCCAAGTCACGCACTACGAGGGAGACGACGGCATGCCCATCGCCGCCCTAAAGCTCACGCCCGACGGCAAGACCTTCGTCTACGCCCGCGGCACCGAGGTCAATGGCGCCGGAGAAACCGCCGACCCTACCAGCAACGTTGAGAAGCGCACGCAGCAAGTCTGGGCGGCGGACGTAGACAGCGGCCAGCCGCGCCTGCTCGGCGACATGGGCTGCGATGAAGAAGGATGCGAAGACATTCAAATCTCGCCGAACGGCCAGTTCGCCGTGTGGTCCGCGAAGAAACAAATCTGGATCGCGCCCATCTCTCCAAAATCCGCATCCGCACAGACCGGCGAAAAAGACAAAGACAAAGATCAGACTAAAGACCAGAATAAAGACCAGACTAAAGACAAAGACGCCGCCGCCAAGGCCAAGCCGCTCTTCTTCGCACGCGGCAACAACCAGCAGCCACAGTGGTCGCCCGACGGAAAGAAGATTGCCTTCGTGAGCGATCGCGGCGATCACAGCTTCGTAGTCATCTACGAATTCGGCAGCAACACGTTGCATTACATTTTGCCCAGCGCCGACCGCGATCTCTTCCCGCGCTGGTCGCCCGATGGCACTCAGATCGCCTTCGTGCGCCTCATCGGCAAAGAGATGAAGCAGCCCATCATCCCGCTGTTGCCGCTGCCCTGGTCAATCTTTATTTATGACGTGGCCAGCGATTCCGGCCGCGAGATTTGGAAGAGCGGTCGCGACCTCGATGATTCGCTGCCCTATCTGACCGAAGGCGGATCGTTCAAATTCGCCGCCAAAAATCGCATCATCTTTTCTTCCGAGCAAGACGGCTGGAACCATATCTACTCCGTTGCGACGACCGGCGGACAGGCAACTCTGTTGACTCCAGGAAAATTCGAAACCGAAGACGTCGCCCTCAGCGCGGACAAGACCTCTGTCATCTATTCGTCGAACCAATACGATCCCGACAAAGATCCGCTCGACATCGACCGCCGCCATCTCTGGCGAGTCAACGTCGAAGGCGGAAAGCCCGAAGCAGTAACCAGCGGTGCGACCATGGAGTGGACTCCGTTAGAAATAGCTGGCAAAGTAGTCTGCCTAGGTTCAACAGCCACCACTCCCGCGATGCCCTACGTGGTCACTTCGCAGGGCCGGGAGATGATCGCAAAAGCCGCGCTGCCCGCCGACTTCCCTTCGTCCCAGCTAGTCACGCCGAAACAGGTAATCTTCAAAGCCGCCGACGGCTGGGAGATTCACGGCCAGCTGTTTGAGCCAAAGCAAGCCGGCTCGCGCCCCGCGCTCATCTTCATCCACGGCGGCTCGATCCGCCAAATGATGCTCGGCTTCCATTACATGGACTACTACCACAACGCCTACGCGATGAATCAATATCTCGCCAGCCGTGGCTACGTGGTCCTCTCAGTCAATTACCGTACCGGCATCATGTACGGCCGCCACTTCCGCGAGCCGAAAGATGGAGGCCCGCGCGGTGGCGCCGAATACAAAGATATCGTTGCCGCAGGAAAGTATCTTCAGACGTTGCAAAATGTCGATGCCAAGAGAATCGGCCTCTGGGGCGGTTCCTACGGAGGCTACCTGACCGCGATGGGCCTCGCTCACGACTCCGATCTGTTCGCCGCCGGAGTCGATCTGCACGGCGTCCACGACTGGTCTGACCTGAGAGAAGAAATCCCCGCCGCTGCGCCCGATCGCGACGCCTTCCTCAAACTCGCGTTTCAATCCTCGCCGAACTCAGCCATTGCAACCTGGAAGTCGCCCGTGCTGCTAATTCAAGGCGACGACGATCGCAACGTCCCCTTCTCACAAACCGTCGACCTATTGCAGCGCCTCCGCGAACAGAAAGTCCACGTAGAAGAGTTAGTCTTCCCCGACGAGATTCACGGCTTCCTCATGTGGAAGATTTGGATACGCGCGTATGGCGCGACGGACGAGTTCTTCGGGCGGGAGATGAGGTAATCAAACAGCCTAAGCTAATTGCAGCCGGTGAAGCTTAATCCGATCAGCGCGTACCTGCGCCAGGTCGTAGTGCGCCTGCTGCACCAACCAGCTGGCGGCGCTACCCCCGAAGACCTTAGACAATCTCACGGCCATCTCGGGAGAAATCCCGCGCTTGCCATTGACCAGCTCCGACAGGGTAGTGCGCGTGACTCCAAGCGCCGCAGCCGCGTCCGTTATCGTCAAGCCCAGCGGCTCGATGCACTGCCGCAGAACAAAACCGCCAGGGTGCGGTGGATTTTTCATCGGCATAGTTTGGTCCCCTTTCAATGGTAATCGACGTAATCCACGTCTGATGCGTCGCCATCAGCAAAATGAAAAGTAACACGCCAATTGGCGCGAACCGTTACTGCCCAATAGCCTTTCAATTCGCCCTTGAGCGAGTGCAGCCTGAATCCTGGCACGCCATGTCCGCAATCACTTCAGCTGCGTCCAGTCGCGCCAGGATGTCGCGAAGTTTAAGCGAATGTTCTTTGGTCACGCCGCGATGATCGTCGTCCTCGTAAAGGCGTCGTAGCCCTTTGTGGCGAATCGACCGGATCACGCTCTACCGTAACGCGTCACGTAACGGGTGTCAAGGTGCTGTACTCGTCCAGTAGATGGGTGACACTTTTCATTCCTTTCGTTGGGATAGGTTCTGTCGTAGGAATTGCAGCGGGGTTAGGTAGCCGAGCGCCTGATGCGGGCGCACGGTATTGTAGAT
>Ga0182024_10008139_pt1 | contig 22287 bp, 12 predicted proteins | sample P32metaG_FD_120480 | JGI IMG/M metagenome (GOLD analysis project Ga0182024, IMG submission 120480) | Permafrost microbial communities from Stordalen Mire, Sweden - P3-2 metaG (Illumina Assembly) | ecosystem: Environmental > Terrestrial > Soil > Wetlands > Permafrost | place: Sweden: Stordalen... | reverse complement strand
AGAATCGGAATGAAGACCGCAATCAGAGACATGCTGATGGAGAGAATGGTGAATCCAATCTCCCTTGACCCTTCGAAGGCAGCCTTCATCGTATCCATGCCCTCTTCGCGCAGACGCGATATGTTCTCCATCACTACAATCGCATCGTCGACAACGAATCCCGTCGAAATGGTTAACGCCATCAGCGACAGGTTGTCGATGCTGAATCCCAGCAGGTACATCACGGCGAATGTGCCAACCAGCGAAGCGGGCACGGCAACCGCTGGAATCAAGGTGGCTCGCCAGTTGCGCAGAAAGACGAACACCACGAGCACGACCAGGATTACGGAACCAATCAGTGAGCGCTCCACGTCGTTCACCGAAGCGCGAATGGTCGTTGTGCGGTCCAGAACCGTCGTGATGATGATGCCTTGCGGGATTGAAGCCTCGACCGACGGCAACTCCGCCTTGATTCGATCCACAGTTTCAATAATGTTGGCGCCCGGCTGGCGAAATATCACGGTCGTGATCGAAGGGACACCATCCGTATAGCCGGCCGCGCGAATGTTCTGCGCGCCGTTCGACACATCCGCCACGTCCGACAAGTGCACTGCGGCCCCATTGTGGTAGCCGATCACCAGGGGCTTGTAATCATCCGCCTGATGCATCTGGTCGTTGACGACAATATCCGCGGTCGTGCTCCCACTCGTAAGTTGGCCCGTTGCTTCATGAACATTCTGCTCGCTGAGTATTGCCTGAACAGACGAGATGGTGAGTCCATAGCTGTTCAACAGCGTCGGATTCAGTTCCACACGCACCGATGGACCGGCTCCTCCAAAGACACCCACCTGTCCAACACCCTGGATCTGCGAGAGCTTCTGCGCGATAACACTCGACGCCTCGTCATAGAGTGTCGGCCTGTCGTATTTATCCGACGTGAGCCCCAGAATCATGATCGGCGCGTCCGCCGGATTCACCTTTCTATACGTCGGATTGCCAGGAAGATCGGCGGGGAGGTAAGTGCGTGCGGCGTTGATGGCCGCTTCAACGTCGCGCGCCGCGCCGTCGATGTTGCGGCTGAGGTCGAATTGCAAGGTGATGTTGGTACTGCCAAGCGAACTCGACGACGTCATTTCGGTGACGCCGGCAATATGGCCGAATTGCCGCTCCAGCGGCGTCGCAATCGACGACGCCATAATCTCCGGACTGCCCCCAGGCAAACTGGCGCCAACCGAGATCGTAGGAAAATCCACCTGCGGCAAAGGAGAAACTGGAAGTACATTGAAGGCGATTGCGCCCGCCAGCGTCACGCCTGCCGTCAGCAGGGTGGTGGCCACGGGCCTTCGGATGAAAGGAGCGGAGATATTCACGTTGCCTCCGCCGGTGCTGCGGGGCCGCCAGCCTCAGTTGTCTCGCCGCTCTTGGATTTGCGCGTGAACCGATTTCCAATGCGATCGAAGAAAATGTAGATCACTGGTGTGGTGTACAGCGTAAGCACCTGGCTCAGCAGCAGTCCGCCCACCATTGAAATTCCCAAAGGACGCCGCAGCTCCGAACCCATTCCGGTTCCCATGGCCAGCGGAATGCCCGCAAGCAGCGCCGCCATGGTGGTCATCATGATGGGACGGAAGCGAAGCAGGCAGGCCTCGTAGATGGCGTCCGTTGAACTCATGCCCCGCTCGCGCTCGCCCTCCAGGGCGAAGTCGACCATCATGATTCCATTCTTCTTCACTATACCGATCAGCAGGATGATGCCGATAATGGCCACGACGCTCAGGTCCTGCTTGAAAAGGATGAGGGCCAGCAACGCGCCGACGCCCGCCGATGGCAGCGTCGAGAGAATGGTGATGGGATGAATGAAACTCTCGTAGAGAACGCCCAATACGATATACACCGCTACCAGAGCAGCAAGAATCAGCAGGCCTTCATTAGCCAGCGAGCCCTCAAACGAAGCCGCAGTGCCTTGAAAACCGTACTGCACGCTGGCCGGCATACTCAGTTGCTTCTGGGCCTTCTCAATGGCCGTAATCGCGCCCCCCAGCGCGGCGCCGGGAGCCAGGTTGAACGACACGGTCACTGCCGGAAACTGTCCTTGATGATTGATGGAAAGCGATTCGGCCGCATTCTCAATATGCGTGAACGCGCTGAGCGGCACGGCGCTTGGCGACGTTGAAGCCGTGCTTGTATTGGCAGTTGTCGTACTGGTGGATCCCACCCCGGAAGATAGCGCGTTTGCCGGCGGAGTCAGCGCTCCCGACGACGGCGTGTATGGCATCGAAGTGGTGGTCGCATTCGAGCCGGCAGCCGAAGATCCCGAAGCCGAGAACGACGTCGACGCGCCTGGCCCCGAGCCCCCTGCGGATGCATTGGATTGAATGTACAAATCCTGCAGCCTGGTTGGGCTCGTCTGGAAAGCCGGATCGGCTTCCAGGACCACGTGATACTGGTTAAGCTGCGTGTACATCGTGTTGATCAGGCGCTGCCCGAATGCGTCATAGAGCGTGCCGTCGATGGTATTCGGAGCGATGCCGAGCCGCGACGCGGTTGCGCGATCCACAACCAGCGATACCGCCAGGCCGCCCGTCTGCTGATCGGTTGCCACATCGGCCAGTTGAGGCAATTGCTTCATCTTTGCCACTAGCCGCCCGGTCCACAGGTTCAATTCGTTCGGGTCAGGGTCTTCCAGCGTGTATTGATACTGCGTGCGGCTTACGCGGTCGTCCACTGTAATGTTCTGCACCGGTGACATGTATAGCTCAACGCCATCCACCTGGTTGAGGTTCTTCTGCAGCCTGCGAATCACGTCGGCGGCGTTCAGATCGCGATCGGCAATCGGCTTCAGGTTGATCGACATCCGTCCGCTGTTCAGCGTGGTGTTCGTTCCATCCGCCCCAATGAATGAGGATAGACTCTCGACCGCCGGATCCTGCAGCACGATTCTGTTCAGCTCCTGCTGCTTCTCAGACATGGCCGCAAACGAAATGGTTTCCGGCGCCTGCGAAATGCCCTGGATTACGCCCGTGTCCTGCGTAGGAAAAAATCCCTTGGGGATGACGATGTAGAGAAAAATGGTGAGGACCAGCGTAGCGACGGCAACCAGCAAAGTGATGGTCTGGAATCTGAGGACGAACTTGAGGGTGCGGCCATAGAACGCGATCATGTTTTCGAAAACGCGCTCTGAGGCTTTGTAGAAGCGGCCCTGTTGCTCCTCGGTCCGGTGGCGAAGAATGCGCGAGCACATCATTGGGGTGAGCGTCAGGGAAACTACGGCTGACAGCACGATGGTGACCGCCAGGGTCACGGCGAATTCGCGAAACAGTCGTCCGACAACATCGCCCATGAACAAAAGCGGTATCAGCACCGCGATGAGCGACACCGTAAGAGAGATAATGGTGAACCCGATCTGCTCCGCGCCCTTCAGTGCGGCCTGCATGGGCGGGTCCCCGGCCTCCAGGTAGCGCGTGATGTTCTCGATCATCACGATCGCGTCATCCACCACAAACCCTGTCGAGATTGTGAGCGCCATCAGGGAAAGATTGTCCAGGCTGTAGCCCAGCGCATACATTGCGCCGAACGTGCCCACCAGCGAAACTGGCACCGCGATACTGGGGATGATGGTGGCGTAGACGTTACGCAAAAAAACAAAAATGATCATCACCACCAGCGCAACGGTCAGCATCAACTCAAACTCGACGTCCTCAACAGATGCGTCGATTGAAGTGGTGAGATCGGTGAGCGGCACGACCTGAATCGAGGCCGGCAGGTTCACTTCAAGCTGGGGCAAAATAGCCTTGATGGCCTTGACGACTTTGATGGTATTGGCGCCAGGCTGGCGTTGAATATTCAGAATCACCGCCGGCGTCTCGTTCATCCACGCAGCCTGCTTGTTGTTTTCGACCCCGTCCACCACCTTTGCCACATCCGTAAGCATCACCGGCGCGCCATTGGTGTATGCAACCACAATCGTTCGATAATCGTCGCTTGTCACCAGTTGGTCGTTCGAGTTGATCTGATAATCCTGGTGCGGCCCGTCGAAATTGCCCAGGGCTTGATTGACGCTGGTCACGGTGAGGGCCGTGCGCAGAGATTCGAGGTTGAGACCATATGACGCCAGAGCCATCGGATTGGCCTGAATGCGCACCGCAGGCTTTTGCCCTCCGCTGATGCTGACCAGGCCCACGCCACTCAACTGCGACAGCTTGGGCGCGAGCCGCGTATCCACCAGGTCCTCGACCTGTGACAGAGGTATGGATTGGGAGGTAATGGCCAGCGTGAGTACAGGCGCATCGGCTGGGTTGGTCTTGTTATAGACCGGCGGCGCAGGCAGGTTTGCCGGCAAAAAACTTTGTGCCGCGTTGATAGCCGACTGCACCTCTTCTTCCGCAATGTCGATATTCAGGCTCAGCGTGAACTGCAGCACAATCACCGAGGAGCCGCCGGAGCTGGTCGACGTCATCTGGCTCAGGCCCTGAAGCTGGCCGAACTGACGTTCCAGCGGAGCCGTCACCGTGGTAGCCATCACATCGGGATTAGCCCCTGGATAGAACGTGACTACTTGAATGGTGGGATAGTCCACCTGCGGCAAGGCAGACACCGGCAGCTGGGTATACGCAACGATACCCACCAGCAGTATTGCGGCCATCAGCAGCGAGGTAGCGACAGGTCGCTGGATGAATGGCCCTGAGGGACTCACGGAGTATTGCCCTCCGTGGGGTTGGCTGCCGCGGCCTGCTTCGAGATCGTGACTTTGCTCTTGTCTTGCAGCTTGTCGAAGCTGCTTGTAGCCACTTGATCGCCGGGATTGATTCCCTCCACCGCGATCATTCCATTATCTGAAACGCTTGTCTTCACATTGCGCACGCTCGCCGCTCCGTTCGCAATCAGATAAACAAAGGATGCTGTTCCATTGTGCTGAACGGCGCCCGTAGGAATCAGAGTAGCTCCATTAACGGTATTCACCAGCAACCGCGTATTCACAAACTGGTTCGGGAATAAAGCGTTGTTCTTGTTATCGAAGGTGGCGCGCAGCTTGAGCGTTCCCGTCGTGGTGTCGACCTGGTTATTGGTGGTGGAAAGCTTGCCCGTCGCCAGCTTGTGCGTCGAGTTGCGATCCCTGGCCTCCACAGGCAAAGAATTCTTCTTCATTCTCCCCAGCACCTGCGCCAGGCTGTCTTCCGGCAGCGTGAAGATCACAGTGGTGGGCTGCATCTGCGTAATGACCACAAGAGTATCGGTTCCGCCCGCCTGCACCACGTTGCCGGGGTCTACCAGTCGAAGACCAACCTCGCCAGCAATCGGCGAGGTGATATGGCAATAACTGAGCTGCACCTGGTCGTAGTCGACAGTGCCTTGATCGTTTTTTACTGTGCCCTGATCCTGCAGCACGATCTTTTCCTGGTCGTCCAGCAGTTGCTTGTTGATTCCGTTGCGCGCCCAGGCCGTGCGATAACGCTCCAGATCCATCTGGGCCTGCGCCAATATACCGTTATCCCGCTCCAACGCGCCTTGTGCCTGCATCAACGTCGCCTGGTAGGGCCGCGGATCGATGTCGATCAGCGCGTCCCCTTTGTGCACGAATTGCCCCTCGTGGTAAAGCACCGCGGTCAGAACTCCGCTTGCCTGCGGGAGAATGCTGACTGTGTAAACCGGCGTTACCAAGCCCAGGGCATCCAGGTAGACGCCGATGTTTCCCTTGGCCGCCGTTGCAACGGTCGTCGGAACGGGCCCCGTCATGCGCGTCCGGCCGCCCCCGCTTCCGCCCACTGCGGGTTGTGCATTTTGACCAGTGTTGCGGTTCCGCAGGAAGAAGTAAACGCCAACCACAACCGCCACCAACAGGATTGTCCAGAGTATCCATCCGCCGCCCGAGCGTGGCGGGGCACTTAATTGGTGGTCGCGGCCAATGTGCGCATCATCATCTGATCTCTTATCCATTCCAGACACTTAGGGCTCCGCGTCGAACACATTCGAGAAGGTGCTCTTCGCAGAATCGCTGCAAGGCCTCGCTGTTGTCAACCGGGCAGGATTGCAAGAAAAGATAGCTCACTCGATGTTTGAGATACGTTTCCAAGCTAGCTTTAGACGCACTTCGGCTAGGGGCGGTTACATGTTAAATCGTCACAAGGATCGGGTCCGGATTTTTCCCCGCTATTGCAGCGGAAACTGTATCCTTTGCATGCGTCATAGCGTCTAAGGTCTGAATGTCGGCAAGTTTGCCGAATGAGAGTGCCAACTCGAGAATGCTCGGAATTGTGCTATTGCCCCGAGCGTCCCGTCTGAGTCAAGCATTTGGGATCACGGATTCGGATAGAGATCCGCGCCCCAACGGCTCCAAATCCTCCGCAGACACTTCCACAGCGATGCTCCGATGGATGTAACCCAGAGTCAGGATCATGCGCAAGCTGTTCTTCTTCCTCACGACGATCCCCTCCATCCCCTCCAGTGCCCCTGTTCGAATGCGTGCCCGCTGACCCACCGTCAACAACGGGTGCGGTTCAACAGTCCGCAGATGGAGTCCGGTTCGCAGGGATTCAATGGCTTCATCCGGCATCGGAATCGGCTCCCGTCCACTTCCGCCCACCACGGCCAGTGCGCCAGGAACTTCCAGCACGCGCACGCGTTCAGTCCGCTTGATGCGGACAAACAGATATCCGGGAAAAAGGGGAAGGTCCAGGGTCACCCGCGAACCATCGCTCCATTTGCGCGCCGAGCGGTATAGAGGCAAATAATGCTCGATCTCCCTCTGCGCCAGGTGCTGCGCCACACGCTTTTCATGGCGAGAGGTGGTGTACACGGCAAACCATTTTGGTTCTGACGGCGAGTGTGACTTGCTGTTTCCTAAAAGCGTCTGCTTGGATTCGACTATCCGTTGCCCTAAGCTGGCCATGGTCACTTGGTCCTCAATCCGGCGGAAGTTGCGGAAGTTAACGAAATGTCCTCAAACCAGGCTCAGAACCGCACGAGTATCGGTCGGCTGAATGAATGTACTCGCCTTCATTCTTGGTCGTAGATCCGTTCGCGCCTGCCAGACCGTTCAGTAGACTTACTATATCAGGAAATGCTCTTTCCGCAATCCGTTGCTTCTCAGTTAAGGATATTTTAATCATCATCTTAGCGAAACAAGTTCCTCATAAAGGATCGAGGTTATACAGCCTGTTTATAGAATTAAGCATCCCAATTCCTGGCTCGTTCTGTCTGCAAGTAACTACTTTCATTGCACTAAAAGGCGATGGCTTCGCGCCTGCGTCCGCAGTCCCTCCGCTGGGTTCTGCAATCGCCATTCGCTGGCTGGTTGGTGCCGGCCTTTGGTGACTCCAGGCAGATTCACGACTCGCATCAACTGGCGCTCCAGCGAACCAAATGTCCGGACTCACCAGCGTCAATTCCTCGCAGAACAACCCTTCGATTCCTCCATTCAACGAGCACCGCAACGCGCTGAAACCCAATTGCCCTTACAATCGAGGTAAGGAGAGTCCTGCCATGCACCGTGTCTATATGGACGCCAATGCCACCACCCCTCTGCTGCCAGAGGTAATGGAGGCCATGCGGCCATATTGGATGGAGCACTTCGGCAACGCCTCCTCGGTCCACCGGCACGGCCAAAAGGCCCGCACAGCCGTAGACCGGGCTCGCGAGATTATGGCGCGCTTCTTCAACTGCCATGATGCCGAGGTGGTTTTCAACTCCGGCGGCACCGAGGGCGACAACACCGCCATCTTCGGCCTGCTCCACCCAGGCGACCACTTCATCACCACCTCCATTGAGCATTCGGCCATTCTCGAAGCAGCCAGGCGCATAGCCCGCCAAGGCGTCGAGACCACCTTTGTGGCGCCCCAGCCCAGCGGCCTGATCGATCCCATGGACATCCGCCGCGCCATCCGCCCCGAGACCCGGCTCCTCAGCGTCATGCTGGCCAATAACGAGACCGGCGTAATCCAGCCGGTTGAAGAGATTGGCAGAATCGCCGACGAGACCGGCATTTTCTTTCATATTGACGGCGTGCAGGGCGCAGGCAAAATCGAACTGGATGTCCGCCGCATCGGCTGCCATTTGCTCTCCATCAGCGCCCACAAGATGCACGGACCCAAGGGCATCGGCGCTATGTTCGTACGCCGCGGAACGCCCGTCGAGCCGCTCCTGGTAGGCGGAAGCCACGAACGCCGCCAGCGCGCCGGGACTGAGAACGTGGCCGGCATCGTAGGCTTGGCCAAGGCCGCCGAACTCGCAGTGCACTCACTCGACGATGGAACCATTGTCCGGCTGGCAGTCCTGCGCGACCGTCTCGAAGCAGGCATACTTGAAATTCCCGGCACAGGCGTAAACGGAGCGTACCCTCCACGAACCGTGGGTGCCCCAGGTCCCTCGCATTTGGGGACCTGGGATACAACTGCGCCCGTCCCCCGCGCAGCCAACACATCGAATATCTTTTTCGACCAGTTGGAAGGCGAGGCCTTGGTCATTGCCCTCGATATGAAGGGCGTTTCCATCTCCGGCGGCTCAGCCTGCCATTCCGGAGCCACCGAGCCCAGCCACGTACTGATGGCCATGGGTCTGGACAAAAACCGCGCCCGCGCCAGCCTCCGCTTCAGCCTGCTAAAGACCGCAACCGAGGCCGATGTGGACCACGTATTGCGAGTAGTTCCCGAGGCCGTCGAACATTTACGCGCGTTGTCGCCCGTAGCCGCCGGAACGCTGGGCTAAGCGACGTGAGAGTGCAACAAAGTCTGGGTGCCCCATCCTTTCGGCGTTCTTTGCCGAAAGGGTGGGAAACCACCGAGCCTTAACTGGGTGCTCCATCCTCGCGATCCGCCGCGGCGGATTTTTGTCGCAAGGGTGGGAAACCGATGAACTATAACTGGGTGCCCCACGTCTCGCTTTTGAGACGTGGGATACCACAGGTCAAAATGACCATTATGACCGAGCCCACAACCATCGCCGTAGCCATGTCCGGAGGAGTAGACTCCTCGACGGTTGCGGCCATGCTCGCCCGCGAAGGCGAGACTGTCGTCGGTCTCACCCTCCAGCTTTGGGACCAGACACGCCTCGCCGGCAAGCACGGAATCCCCGACGCGGCGCAAGCTTCGAAGGCCGGCCGCTGCTGTTCCCTTGACGATGTATACGACGCCCGCCATGTCGCCGAGCACCTTGGCATTCCTTATTACGTCGTCAACCAGCAGGACCGCTTTGAGAAGGACGTAGTCCGGCCCTTTGTAGACGAGTATCTCGCCGGCCGCACTCCCATTCCCTGCTCGCTCTGCAACAACCACCTCAAGTTCGATGCGCTGCTCCAGACTGCTCGCAGCATCGGCGCGGACCGCATCGCCACCGGCCACTACGCCGTGAACGAGTACGACCCCGCCCGCGCCCGCTGGATTCTCAAGCGGCCCACGGACCTGGCCAAGGATCAGACCTGGTTCCTGTTCGGCCTCACGCAGGAGCAGCTCTCCCGCACGCTCTTCCCTCTCGGCCGCCTCACCAAGCCCGAAGTGCGCGAAGTGGCCCGAGCCCGCGGCCTGGCTCTCGCGGAAAAGCCTGACTCACAGGAGATTTGCTTCATCCCCGACGGCGATTACAAGCAGTTCATCACCGCCTACCTCGAAGAGCAGGGCGAGCCTGTCCCGGAGACCGCCGGCGAACTGGTCGCATCCAACGGCCAGGTTCTCGGCCGTCACGATGGCATCTTCAACTTCACCGTCGGCCAGCGCAAGGGCCTGGGCGTCAGCTCACCTTCGCCGCTCTACGTGTTGAACATCGACCCCGCCAGCCATCGCGTCACAGTGGGTGCAGACGCGGAGCTTGTCACACGCTCCCTGAGAGCCTGCCGCTGCAACTGGATCAGCATCCCCGCCCTCACCGCCCCCATGCGCGTCAAGGCCAAGATCCGCCACCGCCACGAACCCGCCTGGGCCACGCTCGAACCAGCATCTGCCAAATATCCGGGTGCCCCAGGTCCCTCGCATTTGGGGACCTGGGATCCAGATCCAATCGGCGGCGACGAAGTCTTCGTCACCTTCGACGAACCCCAGCGTGCCGTCACCCCCGGCCAGTCCGCCGTCTTCTATGATGGCGATGAAGTAGTCGGCGGCGGCTGGATTGTTTGATCTGCAACAAGCATGACTGACAATCAGGCATGCCTGACCAGGCCAGGGAGCACGATCCGGGATGAAATCATTCATTCACTCCATTGCGGCTCTTTTCATTCTGGCCCTCGCCAGCGCAGCGTTATCCCAGGCCCCGTCGCAGCCGCCCGCCAGCCCCCAGCCTGTCAACGGCTCAGTCTCCGACTACGGCACCACCTTCATCTTCAGCCCGCCGCCCATCTGTTCGAAATGCGTTGAAACAGAGCTCGGCTTTCAATCAATCAACACCTCCAGCCAATATATTCCCACCGTGATTTCTGTCGCGCCCTTCAAGTCCAACACGGATTTCAGCGTGCTGGTCAACCTGCTTGACTCTGAGTCTGCCGGCGGCGACAGAACCACCCAGTTCGGAAACCGATTCGACTTCGTCCTTCGGCAGCAGGTTCTTCAGAGGGGAGGGTTCCTGCTGACCGTGGCCCCTCGCGGCGCCGTCTTCACGCGCGGCTCCGGCGGAGGCCGCGCTGGAGCAACCGCCGCGCCGCAATACTCCAAAGGCAAAAACCTCATTGCCGCAAATTTCACTTGGTCGGGCGCAATCGCTACATCGGCCGCAAATCCAAAGTCCGACTACCAGGGCTTTGCCGACTACTTCCGCACTCTCGACGAGAAAGGAACAACGCTCTTCCTTGGCTTTGCTCACGAACTAACCGCTGGCCAGCAAACCGCGGGCACTGAAGAAGGTCTGGTGATTCCCTTCCGCAACGGCCAGGTCGAGCTCGAAACCGCCCAACTCGACCTCAACGTAAAGCCGGAGTGGCAGTTTCAAGCGCGGGTCATCGCCAACTGGGGCAAGATTCTCTCGCGGAAGTGACTGCTCCCTTCATTGAATTCGAGAATGCCTCAAGGAACCTCTGAATGAGTCTCAGTTTTGAAAGGGCACGGCTTTAGCCGTGCCGCAAGATCTCCAAAAATAGCGCGGGCTTTAGCCCCTGAGGGAGCGTCCCCTCGAAGCTGAACTAAATCGGAGCTTCCTTAATGCATACCAGCCGCAGCCAGTGATATCCTCCAGCCAGCGGGATTCTCCGCTCCATCCTGACTAATATCTGAGGAGATCCAATGTCCCTGCGCATCAACGACACAGCCCCTGACTTCACCGCTGAAACGACCCAGGGCACAATCAACTTTCACGAATGGATCGGAGACCGGTGGGCCGTCCTGTTTTCGCACCCCAAAGATTTCACCCCAGTCTGCACCACCGAACTTGGCTACATGGCCGGCCTCGCCCCTGAATTCAAGAAGCGGAACGTCAAGATCATTGGCCTCAACGTCGACCCGGTCGAAAGCCACGGCAAGTGGGCCGCCGACATTAAGGAAACCCAGGGACACGCCGTCACCTACCCCATGATCGGCGACACCCAGCTCAAGGTCGCCAAGCTCTATGACATGCTGCCCGCCGATTCCGGCGACACCTCTGAGGGCCGCACCGCCGCCACCAACGCCACGGTCCGCACCGTCTTCATCATCGGCCCCGACAAGAAGATCAAGCTCACCCTCAGCTATCCCATGAGTACAGGAAGGAACTTCGACGAGGTTCTTCGCGTCATCGACTCCATTCAGCTCACCGCGTCGCACAAGGTGGCAACCCCAGTGAATTGGCGCTCGGGCGAGGACGTGATCATCCTCAACTCCGTTTCCGATGAAGAAGCAAAGACCAAGTACCCTGGTGGATGGCGCACGCCCAAGCCATATCTGCGCATCGTCGCTCAACCGAATTAACACTGCACGCGGTCTCTGGTTCCGTCACACGCGCTTCGCGGGTCTGGATTTTACGCTCAGGCCCGCAACACAAATGAGCCCGTGGGCATCAAGCGCTTTTACTTCGCTTGCCTCGCGCACGCATCCTGCCTGATCCACGATAGTGGAGAAGCAGCCGTCATCGACCCTCAGCGCAGCCGCTCCACACTCAGTCCTCTCTGATCGCGCTATACTGGCCCGGCACCGATTTCAGGGAGAAATATTAATGATTCGGGAAACGTTTGCTCGCGCATTTGTTCTGGCTGCCCTCGCCGCCTCGACATCAGCGTTCGTCCTCGCTCAGGCCGCGCCTGCCGTCCTCACCATCCACGTCGATCAGCCTGTATCCAAAGTCAGCCCCACCCTCTATGGCCTGATGACCGAGGAGATCAACTTCTCCTACGACGGCGGATTGTATGCGGAGATGGTCCGCAATCGCACCTTCGGAAGCAACTGGGATGGCATCCAGCACTGGCTGCTGGTGGAGGACGGCAATTCCGCTGCCGCCATTTCAAGCGATAAACAAACCGGCCCCAGCCAGGCTCTGCCGTCCAGCCTCCGCATCGACGTGAAGCAGGCCGACGGCCAGAACCAGGCAGGCATTCTCAACGAAGGCTACTGGGGCATGCCCCTCAGGCCCAACACGGCCTACAAAGGCTCCTTCTACGCCAAGGCAGATTCCGGCGACCTCGGCACTGTCACCGTGAGCCTGGTGAACAACGTCAGCGGCAAGGCAGTGGCAAGCGCCCAGGTCCCGTCAATCACAACTGAGTGGAAGCGGTACGAGTTCACTCTGAAAACAGGCATCTTCGAAGCCTCGGCAGCCAACCATCTGGCCATCACCGTGGGCCACGCCGGAACGCTCTGGCTCAACCTGGTGTCGCTCTTCCCGCCCACCTACCACGACCGCGCGAATGGCAACCGCATCGACCTGATGGAGAAGCTCGCAGCCATGCATCCGGCGTTCGTTCGCTTCCCCGGCGGCAACTATCTCGAAGGCGATCACATTCCCGAACGCTACGAGTGGAAGAAGACTATCGGCCCCCTTGTCGACCGGCCCACCCATCCCAGCCCCTGGCGTTACCACTCTTCTGACGGGCTCGGACTTCTTGAATTCCTGGAATGGTGCGAAGACCTGAAGATGCAGCCGGTGCTGGCCGTCTATGCCGGCTACTCCATGGCCCAGGAGCACGTCGATCCCGGTCCCAACCTCGAACCCTATGTTCAAGACGCGCTCGACGAACTGGAATATGTCGCAGGCGCCGCCGAAACCAAATGGGGAGCCATACGCGCGCAGAACGGCCATCCGGAACCGTTCAAGCTCACCTACGTTGAAATCGGCAACGAAGACATGTTCGACAAGTCAGGCAGCTACGAGGGCCGCTACGCTCAATTCTACAAAGCCATCAAGGCCAAATATCCTGACCTTCAACTCATCGCCACCATGCCAGTGAAGAACACGCGGCCAGACGTCGTCGACGACCACTTCTATGTACGCGCCACGCAGTTCTTCAAGGACGCAACACACTACGACAAGACCGACCGCAGCGGCCCGAAAATCTTTGTCGGCGAGTGGGCCACGCGCGAAGGCGCTCCCACCCCCAACTTCGGCGCGGCCCTCGGCGATGCCGCCTGGATGACCGGCATGGAGCGCAACAGCGACATCGTGATCATGGCCGCATACGCGCCCTTGCTGGTCAACGTAAACCCCGGCGGCATGCAATGGGAAACCGATCTTATCGGCTACGACGCCATGCGCAGCTACGGCTCCCCCAGCTACTACGCGCAGGTCATGTTCGCGAAGTATCTGGGCGATCAGACCCTCGGCTCGAAGCTGGACGGCGCCGGACCCAGGCTCTTCTACTCCATCACCCGCGACTCGTCGAAGAAGCGGCTCTATCTGAAACTGGTCAATGCCTCCTCCACTCCGCAGCCGCTGGAGATCGACTTCCCTGGAGCCAAGCTGTCCGCAAAAGGCACGCTGATCAGCCTGAGTGCCCATAGCACGCAAGCCACCAACACGATCCAGCAGCCAACCCAGATCGTACCCATCGAAACCGCTCTTGACGGCATCGGCTATGACCTGCATCACACCATTCCAGGCTACGCAATCCAGGTAATCCAGATCGACGAGCAATAAAAAATCGCTTCGAGCAAGAGGAAAGAGACAGCACATTGCCGCCCGCTAACTCGCTAACTCGCTAACCCGCAAAGCGGGGCTAACTTGCTGAATTCGTTTGAAACCTCTCTTCCATCAATCCGCTTATGTTGTCCAACATGCCACAAACCTCACCGCAGCCCGCCAGTCATTCCCGCACCGCCCAAGCCAATCCATCCGGACCGGCAACATCCACCTTACCCACCAACTCCAGCGTCTTCAGGTCGATGACGGCAACATAGTTGTCCCGCCCGCAGGCCACATATGCGCGCGCCCCGTCCGGTTGCATCTGGATGCCTCCAGAGCCGTGGACACTCGCCAGCCGCTTCACTTCTTTGTGTGTTGCCGCGTCAAGAATCACCAACGCCGATCCGGGCGTTACAAGCACCAGCTTCCCATTCGGCGTAAACTTCAGACGATTTGCACCAGGAACGTTGACCGCCAGCGTAGCAGTTACTTTCTTCCTCGCAATATCAATCACCGAAACCGTGCCGTCCCCCGCATTGGCAACCCAGATCTCTTTTCCATCAGGAGAAACATCGAAACCCTCCGACCCGCGGCCCACGGGAATTTCAGTCAGCTTCCAGTCCCCGCCCGGAGGAGTGGGCATTGGCCCTGGGGGCATTCCCGGAGGCATTCCCGGCGGAGGCCCGCCACCGCCCTGTGACGGACCCGGCGGCATCCCCGGCGGCGTCCCCGGCGGCGGCCCACCTGCACGCCCCTCTGTCTTCTCCATGATGGTCACCGTTGAGGAACTGACGTTGGTGGTCACAATCCGCTTGCCATCGGGAAACACATAGACCATGTGCGTCCGGTCCTGCCCCGTTCCCATGATCCAGTCAATCTTGCCGCTGGCAGGGTCGTAGCTGCCGATGGCCTTCGCCGCCTCGGCTGTGAACCACACTTTGCCAAGTTTAAAGTCCAGCCCGTGCGGCCCGCGCAGCGCGCCCAGATCGATTGACGGCTGTCTTGTTTGCCCCGCCAGGTCGATCACCGCGAGTGTATGAAAGGCGCCAAAGCCGTAGTTCGAGACATAAGCCGTCTCTCCGTCTGCCGAGGCAATCACCTCGTGCGGATCGTCGCCCACCGGTATCCGCGCCACAATATGCAGATCGGCTGGATCGACGATAGACAGTGTGTGATCTTGTTTTGAAAGCGCCAGCAGTGTAGCGCTCGGAGTGGTCTGCGCCACAGCCGGCGCTGTCAGGCACAGCACAATTAGGCACGCAATTCGATCCTTCATTCCCCGCCCTCGCATGAATGTAACCTTAGGACGACGGAGCGAGGCGCTTAGACGAACATATCCTTGTCGTCGTGAATCACGGGCTCCCGATATCCGTGGTTGGGAGCGGTCAGCGATTCGATGATCGCCCTGATGCTCGCCAGGATCCCGTTAAGCTGCCGCACCGGCTTGCTGACAACCTCGGTCACATAGGCGCTCGCCTTGTCCACCGCGTCCAGAGTGCCGGAGAACATGGCATCGATCCGGCTGGTCTCGTTGCGCACCCGGTCAAGAACCTCCGTCAGCGTTTCTTCAACCGCCGCGGCCTGCGCGCGCAATACGCGCGCCACAGTGGCGAGGTCGGTAACGCCCTGCTCCACCGATGGACTCAGACGGTCCACTAGGTCCCGCGTTTTCTCGATCACAGGCATTACGGAGGAACGAATGTCATCGACTTCTTCTTTTAGCGCCGCGGCGGATTTCTTGACCGCCAAGAAGAGCGCAATAAGAATGACGGTCTGCGTAAGGAGAGCCAGCGCGGCTACCGCAACAAAGACCAACTCGATGGTTTCATGATCTTGCATTCGAATGTTCTCGCGCAGTTCAACTGCCGATGCGCAGCAAATCGTTCAACGCGCCCACGGCCCTCAAGACCTAGGAATACGTTCTGTCCGGAGTTTGCGAGCGAGCCACCCTCAATTACAAGAGGCCACTCAACCGCTCAACTCCGGAGCGGATGATGAAACACAACCTGGACCCACCGGAATAAATCCCGGCCAACCGCGCTGCCTACAGCTCCGTCGGATCGACGGTGGTCGTACGGTAAGCGTTGCGTCCCGCGTCAACGGCAGCGCTTACACGAGTGGTCTGGTCGGTAACCAGGCTCTTGCCGCGCTCCACAAATTCTTCCCACTGCGCCCGTCCGCGATCCACGACTTCGCGGCTGCGGTCCACGTACTCGCTCACCTGCTCCTTGCTCTTGTCCACCAGGTTGCTCACGTGCTCCTTGCCTCTGTCCACCAGCACGCTCACTTGTTCCGAGGCCTGTTGTGCGGTCTTCTTCACATACTCCGTGCCTTCGCGAGCGCTGTTGGCCAGGCTTTCACGGGTCTCGCGGCCGCTCTTGGGGGCGTACAGAATCCCCACCACCGCTCCTACTCCCAGTCCTGCCAGAAACCATCCCAAATGGTGAATCTTGCTGTCCTCTGCCATGATGAAAACTCTCCTTTCGCTCAGCCCAATGAATGCCTGAGCGTATCAAAAATCCCCGGCGTACCGCAAATGGACTCGCCAATCGCAGAGCCGACTTTGAAGATTGACGCGCGCTCAACGTGAGCAAAACCTGGCGGCAATCCCACGAATTGGACGCGGTTTCCGCGGCTTCAGTTGCAGCCGGTTACTGGAAAAGAGCCAACCTGCTCCTGTCCAAGACAATACAGCAAGTTGCCTTCTTGTGGCGGTCTGCATTGCTCAGCTTGCAAGCAAGGAATTACTTCCAATTCACCTTGCTCGCTAAAAGAAGCGCGGACCCCAGGGGTCCGCGCTTCTTTTGCCGCAACTGACTCTTTCAGTCTAGAACTCGGCCCGCACCGCAATCTGCCCGGTACGCGCCCCGCCGAAGTCCGATCCAATGGAGCTGGAAACCAGCCCGAAGCTGCCCGAGCTGAGGTTCAGGTTGGGGTCGCCCAGGTTGGTGTGGTTCAACACGTTTGTAAACGTCCCCTCCGCCTTCACCTTGAAGCGCTCAGTGATGGAGAAGGTCTTGCTCAACCCCGAGGACAGGTTGACCAGGCCGGGCCCCTCCACCGAACCCACCGGCGAGTTGCCAAACCGGCCGATCGGCAGCGGATGCGCGCTTAGCGGCGCTCCAGTTGTTGGATCGAAACCCGCGCCGGTACCGCAGGGATTACCCAGCGTCCAGGTGGAATCGCCGGGGCAGGCAAATGCGGCCCCGTTTGTCCAGTTGAAGCGGTTCTTTCCAGCCGGATTCACGCTAACGCCGGGAACCCAATCCGCATGTTGGTCGCGGTGTCCGCCATCGAAGGTGCCGGTACCGTCGCCAGCTTCCCCGCTCGAACCTGAGCCTGTGCCGGAGGGATCGCCTTGCCCGCTCGGAAACTCCGCAGTCAAGAACGGGCCGGCTTGCACGGTGAGGATGGATGACAGCCGCCAGCCGCCCACCACCAGGTCGGCCGCCCGCGACATGTTGCCGCCGAGCAGTTTGCCCCGGCCCACCGGAAGGTCGTAGAGCACCGTTGTGTTCCAGCGCAGTCTGCGCGTTCCGCCCACGTTGCCGAAGTCCGCATGGCGGTCGAGGATCGATGTCGAGCGCGCTCCGCCGCCCTCGCCGGCAAAACCTGTATTGTCCGGTCCCTGGTTGTCGGCCAGATTCTTGGCCCATGTAAATCCCGATTGGTACTCCAGTCCCTGTTGCAAACGGTGGCTGGCTTCCACCTGCATCGAGTGGTAGCTGTTGTTTGCGCCGGTGGCGCGGGTGTTGATGCGCCCCCAGTTGGGGTACAGGCGGTTGCCGATGTCATTGTTGTACGCCGCCACGGTCGTCGAGTACGGCAGCGTGTTTTCATCCGGCGCCCATACCAGTTGATGCGTCTCCGAACCGATGTAGGAGATGCGCGCCGCATATCCCGATCCAAGATCGTGATCCACGCTCAGCGACCATTGCTCCGTGTAGGGATCCTTCCAGTTGATGCTGTTGGCGGTGCCGAAGTAATCGTGTCCGTAAGCCGGTGCAGAGACGCCGCCTGCTCCAGCATAGACCTGCGGCCACTGATAGCCGATGGCATGAGTGGTGGAGTTGTAGGTGTTGGAGAACTGCTGGGTATAGGCCTGCACGGTACCCGTGAGCGAGTAGAAGCTGGATCCCAGCATGTTGATGTTGTAAAGGCCTACGCCGCCGCGAACGGCCCACTTGTCGTCGCCGAACGGGCGGTAAGCAAAGCCAAAGCGCGGCATGAAGCGCTTCTTCGGATACTGCTTCAGGCCGGAGGGGAATCCGCTAGCCTGGTTGCCCACTACCTGCATGCACGGAGCGCCATTGACAGTGGCAGAGTTCGTCGCTGTCACGCCGTCGGCATCGCAGGCATTGGCGCTCGCCAGAAAGCCTTGCGCCAAAAGCGACTGCTTGCCCGTGGGGTAAATCACCCGCCCGGCCAGAGGCACCGTGGGATCGAAGTTGCCAATGTCGCCGCCCTTGTCGTTGTAGCCCGGATGCAGTTCGTACCGCAGCCCGTACGACAAAGTCAGCTTTGGGCTAACCCGCCACTCGTCCTGCCCGTAGAAGTGGTAGTGCTGGGAGACGCCGTCGTTATCCTGGGAGACCACGTCGTAAAACGTCTGGTTGGGAATGCCCAGCAGGAAGTCGGCGAAATCTACCCCCGTGAACAGGCCTGTGCTGCCACTGATGTTGAACTGGTACGTTCCATAATTATCCGATCCGTTGAAGCCCAGTGGCGTTACCGCCTCCAGTTCCTGAATGTCGCCACCAAACTTGAATGTGTGGTTGCCTTTGGACCAGATCAGCACGTCGCTGTAGTCGTAGGTGTTGGACTTGGTGAGACTGGTCAAGCGGTCGGCATTGAGACTTTTAATGTTGTTGAAGTCCATCTCCGGAATGCCGTTGTAGAACAGGTTCTGCAATCCCACCCAGCCCTGTGCCGTGGTAAACGCATTGCCGTTGAAGCTGTCGCTCTGCCCTGACGTGTAGAGCGTGTAGCCGAAGCCGCCCTCGTTGATCAGGTTGGGCTTGATGCTCCAGTTTGTGTCCACCTTCAGAGCCCGGTTCTGGCTGACGGAGAGATAGGAAGGAATCAGCAGTTCTTCCGGACTCGTGATGGGAAAATCTTTCCAGGTGAATTTGCCCCAAAGCAGGAACTTCTGGTTCGATCCAAAATATTGGTCGCCGCGCACGTCGAACTGGTTCGAATGCCCGCTGTTATCCACGTTAGCCTGGTAGTTGGCCACGCCGTTATCGGTGTATGCCGTCGGATCTCCAATGTTCGGATCGGGGTAGAACTGCTTCAGTGTGTTCAGGGCAATTTGGCTCAACGATCCCGATGGGATGGCCGTGCCGTAGCTGCCGCCTGTGAAGGGATTGGTCAGGCCTGTAAAGCCGGTCGCGGTGTACTTGGAGAAGTCGCCCTGTTTCATCAGCGTGCTCGGAACAACCTCGGAAAGGGTGGTTTGCGCCGGATGCCGCCAGCCCTCATAGGCCCCGAAGAAGAACGTCTTGTTGTGGCCGTTGTAGAGGTGAGGAAACATCACCGGGCCGCCCGCGCTCCCGCCGAAGGTATTGCCCGTGACGCTGGGCTTGGTCGTCGTCGTCGGGAAGGTGTACGCAATGGCATCGAATGCGGAGTTCTGGTAATACCAGAATCCCGAACCGTGCAGGCGGTTGGACCCGCCCTTGGTGGTCACCACGATCTGGCCGGGGTTGCCGAACTCTGCGTTGGCCAGCACGCCGTCGGCGCGGATTTCCGAGATCGATTCGGTCGAAGGGAAAGAGTCGCCAATGTAAGTGCCGCCGGTCGCGCTCTTCACTGTCACCCCATCCACGGTCACATCCACCTGGTAGGGCAGCGCCCCTTGCAGCGAAACGCCGGAACTGTCGCCGTCCGCCTGCACGCCGGGCAGCGCACTGAAAATTCCCGCGGCGCTGGTGCCGCTGAAGCTGGCGCGCGTATTCACCGGCAGGCTGTTGGCGTCGTCTGTGGTGAACGTGCCGCTGACGGTAGGCGAGTCGGTCTCGATTGCGCTCACCATGTCGCCGGTTACCTGCACTTCCTGCTGCACGGCTCCCACGGCCAGTTTCGCATCCAGGCGCAATTCCTGGCGGACCTCGAGTGCCACGCCTGACACCTTCCACTTTTCAAAGCTGGGAGACGCGACTTCCACCGAATAATGGCCGGCCTTGACGTCCTGAAAGTGGAAGTCGCCGACCCCGTTGCTCTTGGTGGTGCGAACCGTGCCCTCATCCGTGCTGGTCAGGGTTACCAGTGCGCCCGGAACCACTGCGCCCGCCTTGTCCGTAACGGAACCGATGATTGAGCCCTGCGTGGACTGCGCGCGGCCTTGCGTACATGCCAGCACAAGCAGCAGGCCGAGTGCTGTCAGGCACCGCCGCACAGAGTTTTCCCATTGATTTTCGATTAGCCTTTGCATGAATAACGGTCTCCTGAAGAATTGCTGCTTGAGCAGGTTGTGAAGCCTTCCCCGGGATTGGCATGAAATAAAAATTTTGGATTGCCTTAGAATTGGCGAATGCTTCAGCGGGTAAGGCGGATCATGAAAAAAATGGGACCTGGCGTCGAACGCGCCGGTGCCTGTGCCAACTGCATAGAAAATGGCGACAACCAATCAAATCCCAAAAATGTTGCATAGGATCTGACCATCGACCACTCTCCTTATCACGCTCATTCTTTGAGCTTTTATTAGGACTAAGGCTAACTGGATGGTATTAAAAGCATGCCCTGCTTCTGTTAAAGGAATGTTAAAATCGACCCCTTCGCCGGGAGCATCGACATCCCCCTGTGGAAAGCCCACAATCAATTGCCCAATTGCCTCCATTATGACCACTTTTCAGATCGAGTCCAGTTCTTTCTTGCATTTTTCAACGCCACTCAGCCCTTCAGTCGTCATCCTTCGGCCTTTGCAGCTTCGCGCCGGACCTCTCGATCTCCTTGCGAATCTCGTCGGCGTCGTCCACGTCGAGCAACGCTGCCGCCTCTTCTTTCGTCTTCGGCTTTGCAAAACGGGCCTTCGCTGGGTCGAATACGCGACTGTCTGCCGCGAGCACTTGAAAGGTCTCCAGATGCGGCGTGCTATCGAATATGCCGCTGACTTCCCCGGCAAGCGCGTCCTCCAGATTCATCGGACCCAGGCCCAGCAGTTCGTTGATGGTATGGGTAATTGAGCCCATGCTGGTGTGTTCGTGGCTCACCGACCCCGGCTTGACCCACGGGCTGGCCACCAGCAGGATGCTGCGATGCGCATCCACATGATCGATGCCATTCTGGGCGTCATCTTCGGTCACGAAGAACGCGGAGTCCTTCCAGATGGAAGTCTTCGAGAGAAAGGCCACAATCCGTCCCAGCGCCAGGTCATTGTCCGCAACAAAGGAAGCACGGTAAGGGTAGCCGTCATCCGGCCGCGGTTTTGCCGTGTGGTCGTCGGGCAGGCGAATCACGATCAGTCCCGGAACCTTGCCCGCTGCGAGCTTCAGGCGAAAGTCGCGCTCGAACTCCGTGGCGCGGAACTGATCCGGAATCCCCAGGTTGAAGGTCGGATACCGTCGGTCGCTGAACTCGAAGACCGGCTTGGGCACCGGCGCGTTCAGAAACAGCCGGTGACCCTCCGGCTGCGAGCCTTCGATCTCGGCATTGCCCTCAATCTCCAACCCTTCCCCGTAGTTCAGCAACCCCAGTCCGCTCGCGGCAATGTGTTCCCACAGCGAGCCGAACTGCGGCTCATCTTCTGGCATGGGCGCATCGGCCCCGCCAAACATCGCCCTGCGCCCCGGCTGAGCCGCCCTGGCAAACTGCGTACGACGGTCCGCATAGTGCGAGGTCCACGCAGTATTGAAGAACGGTGTGGGATTGATGCCCATCACCCAGCGATGCCCGTCCGCTGAAACGTCGCTGTCCACAAAGAAGTTGTCGCTCATGGCAAACTGGCCCACCAGCGCATGAAGGTTCGGCGTGACTTTCAGGTGAGTCGCATTCTTTCTTTCCTCCGCCCAGCCATCCAGCCCGTAACGGGCAAGTGTCGCATCGCCGTTGGCCCCCGCCACATCGCCTAGCACTTCGTCATAGGTTCTGTTTTCACGAATCACAAGGAAGCAGTGCTTCAGCCGCGGCAGGTCCGGCCGGTTGGCAATGGCTGCCGTATTCGCCGCAATCACAGTGTGGGTAAGTTCATCGGCTCCCGGCAGGCTGCCCAGAGGAATGACGCTCAGACTGCCCAATTCCAGCGACCCAACGTAAGTGGGTGCATTGGGGTCGTGCAGCTTGCCGCCATTAGGTCCCGCACCCTTCCCTTTT
>Ga0182024_10008138_pt1 | contig 22287 bp, 25 predicted proteins | sample P32metaG_FD_120480 | JGI IMG/M metagenome (GOLD analysis project Ga0182024, IMG submission 120480) | Permafrost microbial communities from Stordalen Mire, Sweden - P3-2 metaG (Illumina Assembly) | ecosystem: Environmental > Terrestrial > Soil > Wetlands > Permafrost | place: Sweden: Stordalen... | reverse complement strand
TTGGAATTCCGCTCGGCATCGTCATAGGGCGTGAACTTTGGATACTTTTCGCCCGCAGCATTGATGCGGTTCCCGCCCCCACGGTGCCGGTGCTGTCGATCATGCTCGTCGGTGTAGGCGCGATCGTGTTTTCAAATCTCGTTGCAGCGATACCCGGGCGTATCGCGGCGCGGACGCCAACGGCACTCGTTCTTCGAGCCGAATGAGGAATCGGAGTGGGCCAGAATCGCAGTCGTGGTATTTGAGCAATAAGGGTTGGCAGGAAGATACTTCACACGTGTTGCCTGTGGAGTCAGAGTGTCAGGTGTGACCCATACAGTGCGCAGGTGCTGCGACGTGGACCGTATAGGACTTGAACCAGAATCGGTCGGGAACCTCGGAGAGCAATCTCTCAGAAGTTCAGATTCCAGATTCGCGAACGAGCATTAGGGGGCGAACCTCTTAGGCATTTCGTTGCAGTTTCGAACGTGAGCCAGGGCGATTCTCAATTGCACCGCTCGCTCAGAAATCCCTCATTCCATCCCACAGACCATTCCGACACCACCGGACCAATCCGACCGTATGCATCCCTTTTTTATCCCAAGGCGCCGGAATCGAGACTCGGGCGGCCCACCAAGAAGGTGTCGGAGCCTCATCGGCCCGCCAAGTAGGTCGATTTCTCTTAACGCCCACGTCCCGAAGTTCGCCCTACTGACGAACTGGAGATCGTTAAGTGTTCCGGCAGAACTCTTTTCAACGCGATATACGCCTCGCCTAATTATCGAGTTTAGCAATCCTCGCTTGATTGGGCCGGTGAAGGGACCTCGTTCGGGTGCCAGCGGACGATACTGAATCCATACCTGATGGCGTTTTGAAGATCGTCAGCGTTGAGGCTTCCATCCGGATTTTTCTTGACGCGTACAAACGAGTCAGCGCTCGGATTCGACACCAGTATTAGAGATAGAAGTCGACTGACTTCTTCAAGGTTGTCAACGAGTTCTGCCCGCGCTAACACGTCTTGTCCTCGAATGCGCAGACGGACCAAGGGGCCCCCGACAAGATTGCGCTTCCATCGTCCGCCACCGGGCGTAAGCAGCGCGTCACCATCTTTGACGTAGCTCACCGGTTGGCGATACGTCTTACCAGTCTTACGCCCAATAATGAAGGCGAGCATCAGTCGCTTGCCCAGCGGGGTCGGCACCGGCAGACCGAGGATGACTCTCATGGGCACGTTGACGATCCGCATGAGCTTGGCCTGCCGCCGCCGCGCGATTGGTCGCTCGGACGCCGCACTCATTACAGAATCGTCGCCAATGGCGCCGGCCGTGGGGCGACGAAAAGAATTATCACGTAACAAAGAACCGTGACGCCGATCGCGAGCGCCATCGCAAGTGACGCCCCGTCAGCCGCGTCACCGACAAAGCGTGCACCAGAGAGCCATGCCACGATGATTGCCACCAACGCAACGCTGGCGACCGCGAGCAGGACGTTATCGCGGATGCGTGCCGCGCGCACGACAACGGAAATGCCAGTGATGAGAAGCAGGGTGCCGAGCAACGCGTGCAGCGTGAGAACGATGGGGCCACTGGTCACGGCTCTGCCAAACGCTGGCAGCAGGCTCTTTCTGGAATCGGCCAACGGGAGTTTGGCGTAAATGTTCACCCCGACGCCGAGCCCGAACTCTATGAGAAGCATGACGATTGCCGCAAGCGAGCTCGTCCGAAGTCCGTTGAACCTTCTGGCACCGTCGCTAGCTCTTTCCTCCTCCACGGCGGTCAAAGCATCACCTTTCCGCCGGACACATCAAGTGTGGCGCCCGTTATCCACGATGACGCTGACGACGCCAGGAAGATCGTGGCGGCAGCGACGTCCTCGGGCTGACCGAGGCGTCCCAAGGGGAACGCTTCACCCAGAGCATGGCGTTGCTCTTCGGAGACCCAAGAACGCATTCGCTCTGTCTCGATCGCCGAAGGAGCAATGCAGTTAACTCGAACGCCCTCGTGCGCGTACTCTCCGGCAAGATGTCGACTGAAGGCAATGACGCCCGCTTTGGCCGCAGCGTACGCCGCGGACGACTTGGCAGCCTGGCGAGCTGCTGCTGAGGCCATCGTAACGATGACTCCGGAATGACGTGCCAACATGCCGGGCAAGAATGTGGAGACGGTGAGAAAGGTGGAGGTGAGATCGCTTTCGACGACGTCACGCCAGTGCGCGACGGATTCTGTTGCGGTGGCAACGGGCATACCGTTTCCACCGGCGAACGCCACAAGAATGTCAACCGAGCCGAACTTCACTTCAACCACTTCTCTAAGAGAAATGAGCTCGTCCGCATCCGTACAGTCAGCGGCGACACCGATGGCCTTTGCGCCAAGGGAAGCGGCGGCTTTAACGACGCCATCAATAGCTACCTGGTCACGTCCGACAACAACGACCGACACACCGTTAGCGGCGAACGCCATCGCCGTGCTTGCTCCAATACCCCTAGACCCGCCGGTGATGACCACCGTCTTGTGTTTGAGGTCGGGATAGGTCGCGGTCGGCCAGATCTCTTTCGTCACACGGGTACTCAACGGATCAAGTCCTTTCTGTTACAATTCAGTCATACTGTTCGTCTAATTAATATCACTAAGAAAAGGATGTTGTCAAATCAATGACGCCGCGCACCTACCAACTCGGCAAACGTCAATTCCAAGTCGACGAAAGCCGTCAAAGGATAATCGTGGCCGCCCGTTCTCTTCTTGGCGAAGCCTCGGGCTACTCAGCATTCACTATTGATGCGGTCGCCGCGCGGGCCGACGTGGCTCGTGCCACGATCTACTACCAATTCGTCTCGAAGGTTGGGTTACTAGAAGCAGTATGCGACGCGCTCGCTGAAGATGGGCAGATGTCTGAACTACCGTCCGCCTTCATGAATCCAGACCCGATTCAGGCAATCGAAACCTTCATAATGAGCTTTGGCCGCTTTTGGGACGCCGACCGCCATGTAATGCGCCGATTGCGAGGCCTCGCCGCACTCGATCCGGAAGTCGGCGCGGTGATTACTGGCCGCGACCAAAGGCGACGAGCAGGACTCGAGGTCCTCGTGACCAGATTGGACACAGATGGACTCTTAACCGTGACGAAGGTTTTGGCGGTAAGAATACTTTTCACGCTCTCCAGTTTTGAAATCTTTGACACACTCGCCACGCCCAACCAGGCGCTCACTGAAGTTGGGCCTATTGTCTCGTCAATGGCAGCGAGAGTGTGGACGTGATTCACGCTTCAGCAATCAATTGTGATCGACTACACCGAAGGGTCCGGTTCGGTGGTTGAGCAGCACTCGCCCAGGCTTACTGGAAGACGTATCGGGTGGACGACGTCAGCATTTGTTAATGGCTGCAACAACTAACGAGTCGGAACCGAATGTGCGTTTGAATGCCAAACCAGGTCAGTGATCCGGCAAATCCAAGTACTTCCCCCAGGCCGTGCAGACTTAATTTTAAGCCTCATATTTCTGTAACGTCACGAGACGAGACTGACAAGGAACCGCACGTTTCCTAGAAAATTAAAGACATGCGCGACGAGACGGACACACAACAACAGTTCACAAATTCCTTTTAATCCCAGGTTGCCGGGATCGTGACCCGGGCGGCCCACTTCACAGGCCTCTTCACAGGTCCACCGAGTTAGCCCATTAGAAAAGTGTCATTGTTCGTCCTCGTGGATCCCAATCGTCGCGACTTGTACGGACGTGAAGCAAACTCTGCTATTAGGAAGAACCCGTGTCTCCCGCAAACCCATCGCGATTCACCGTTGACCACGTGAACTCTTCAATCAGAAATCGTCGGACAATGCAGCGAGATAGCACCAGCTACACAATGAGCCAGCCGAGTCAGAAGAATCTTTGTGAACGCAAGATCTGGGGCCATTCAACTTGTCATAGACTCGCGAAGTCTCCGAAAGCGAGTGTGAGCACGTGGCCTACGTAGTTCAAAGCGAGTCGCTGACGAAGCGATATGGAAAAGTGTTAGCCGTCGATGATCTGTCATTCAAGATCGAGTCCGGAACAATTACTGGTTTCCTGGGACCGAACGGTGCGGGCAAGACCACTACGCTACGAATGCTGCTCGGATTGGCGAATCCCACCAGTGGTCACGCCACCATTTTTGACAAGCCCTATGCGCAACTCGAGGCCCCTGCCTTGCGTGTAGGGGCCGTCCTCGAAGCCACTGACTTTCATCCCGGTAGATCAGGACGGGACCACCTTCGAACCTTGAGCCAAGCCGCAGGACTACCAGACTCGAGAGTAGACGGGGTGCTCGAACTCGTCGAACTCAAGTCCGCGGCCAAACGACGCGTCAAGGGTTACTCACTCGGCATGCGCCAACGCTTGGGGCTTGCCGCGGCGCTGCTCGGTGATCCGGACCTGCTCGTGCTCGATGAACCGGCGAACGGACTCGACCCCGAGGGAGTGCGCTGGCTGCGAGATTTTCTGCGTGACTTCGCCTCGGGCGGGCGGACGGTGCTGATATCGAGTCACGTGCTCGCCGAAGTTGCCCAAACGGTCGATCAGGTCCTGATCATCAACCATGGCCGACTGGTAACGGAGTCCTCACTCGACGATTTGACGGCGCGCGTCGGCGGGTCGGTCCGGGTACGTGGCCCCCACCTCACTCAGTTAGCCGAGGCCCTCCAGCGCGAAGGAATTACATCGACCATGAGCAATGATCACGCCTTGCTGGTCCAGGGGACGACGAGCGAACGCGTGGGCGATATCTCGTTCGCCGCCGGATTGGCGATTCACGAACTCGTTACCGAAGGTTCGTCGCTGGAAGAGGTCTTTCTCGATCTGACCTCTGGGGAGCCGTCGTGATCAATCAGTTAAGGGCCGAACTACTGAAGATCCGATCGACGCGCACGACGATGGGACTGTTGATTGGTCTCATCGCGCTGGCGCTCCTGTTCACCATTCTCACAAGTACTTTGTCGCCTACTTCACAGGTCCTCACCGAGCAGGACCAGGTCGGTCTTCTGAGTTTTGGCAGCATTGCGGGAGTATTTGCGGCGCTGGCCGGAATCATGCTGGTCACAAGTGAGTATCGCTTCGGCACGATCCGACCCACATTTCTGTTCAATCCAAGTCGCAGCCGCCTGTTCGTGTCAAAGATCGCCGCTGGAGCACTGGCCGGTCTCATCTTCGGCGTCATTGGCGAGGGCCTCGTATATTCGATCGGCGTCATCATCTTGAAGGCTCGGGGAATACCTTTTTCTTTGAGCGGCGGCAACGTCACGGAGTTACTGGTGGGGGCGGTAGTAGGCACGGCACTGTGGGGCATCATTGGTGTGGGTCTGGGCGCCATCGTTCCCAACCAAGTGGGCGCAGTGATTTCATTGCTGGCGTGGGGATTTGTCGTCGAGAACCTGGTATTCGGGTTTTTGCCGTCTATCGGACGCTTCTTCCCAGTCCACGCTCAGAATTCAATGATGGGCCTCACCGCGCAACATCTGCTGTCCGGCGCTGCGGGCGCCGCAGTCCTCGTCGCGTGGACCGTAGCACTCACGTGCATCGGTTTGGCACTGCTCAAGAGACGCGACGTCAATTGAGCTTCCGAGCCAGTTCACCAAGTGACCGCTGGGAAATGAGAGCCCGTCCTGCAGTTCTAAATCCGAGTTCTGGTCGAAAAGACCAAGAAGGATCAGAGAACGGCTTCTTCCAAAAAGTGGCTTGGCGTTTCCCGAGCTGTTAGCTATGACGACGGGCTTTAACAGTGAATCACGCAGAAAAACACGTTGACCTAATCGCCAACCACTCGCGACGTTCGTATTGCGTCATCAGATACCTGGCCTCCTGACGGCCTACCCGACTCAAACAATTTCACGGAAGCCTGGCCCGGGCCGCGCGTTGACCTTTTCGGGGGTTATCACTTCGTTGCACGCAACACAGCGAAGTTCCAGTTGAATTTCTTTCCCACACGAGTCGTGTTCGTAGACCATCGGTGGGCCGTCGGGCGCAGACCATCGATCGCCCCAACTGGTCAAGGCGACGATGACCGGGACAAAATCACGTCCCTTCTCAGTAAGCACGTACTCGTTCTGTCCCTTGTGCTCCGCGTTGGGGCGAACGTCCATGAGCCCAGCTTTTACGAAACTCTCCAGGCGTGACGCAAGGATGTTCGGAGCGATCCCGAGCCTGCGCTCGAACTCGGAGAACCGCGTTTGACCCGCGAATGAGGCGTTCCTGAGAATCAGCAAACTCCAACGTTCGCCCACCAGTTCCAGAGCGCGAGCCGCGGAGCAGTTCTGGGATTCGTATAACCGACCAAGCATTGCTCCAGCATACTTGCGTCATAAAAGTCATTCGACAAGTAATTCTTAGGAATTAACTTGCATCACGCAAGTTATTATGTTATGTTCACTTTCGTGATGCAACCAAGCCGCCTTCAACCACTTCCGAGGAGGGGGACGGCCCGTACTTTTGAGGAGGCAGTATGACCACCATTGATAAGGCAACACCCACCGATGACAACAGCGTTGGCGGCCAGCGAATGGAAAGAGGAGTCATGAACGTTCAAAATTTCAGCACCGCCTTTACGGTGGACCAGACTCCGGAGGAGGCCTTTGCGGCGATCAATAACGTTCGCGCTTGGTGGTCGGGAGAGATTGAAGGCAACACCGACAAGGTCGGTGATAAATGGACGTATCGGTACGAAGACATCCACTTTTCCAAGCAGATGATTACGGAGTTGATTCCAGGCAAGAAAGTCGTCTGGCTCGTCGAAGACAGCTTCTTGAGTTTTGTCAAAGACACCACCGAGTGGAACGGCACCGAGATCACTTTTGATATCTCAACCAACGGCAACGAAACGGAGGTCCGCTTCACTCACCGAGGTCTCATTCCCGAGTACGAGTGCTTCACCGAGTGTTCAAACGCGTGGGGCTTCTACATCAATGGCAGTTTGCGAAGCTTGATTACCACCGGAACGGGTGAGCCCAACCGGTAAGAATTGAAACCCAGCCCCTGGTGAGAACTGGGGGCCCGCTCGAATTGTGACCGAAACTCCGCGGTGAACGCGGCTACTCGAGGCGACAATCTAACTCGGCCAGTGCACCCTAGGCCAGCTTGTCGAGCGTATCGACAACGAACGGCTGGGCGTGTCCGCCCGCGGCCAGTATCTCCTTGGCGACTCGCTTAGCCGGCGACTACTCACCCCCGGTGACGAAGACGGCGGCTCATTTACTTCACTTCAAGTTTTACCTCAGGATATTTTCTCGAAGAGTTAGTGATGAGAGGAGAAGACTGGCCCCCAAGTGCTTTATTGAAAAATGCGAATGAATATGCTCTGACAAAGGTATTGGACCAGTTCTTGGGGACCAGATAACTTCGACGGCGCGCTCGGAACCTACATCACCACGGCACCGGACCGTCCTCATTCGAGAACGTGCCCGTTGGACCGTTCGCGTCGAGGAGCGCGAGGCGCACGGGCTCACGCGCGGCCTCTTGGACGCTGCGCGTGCCCGCGAAGTTGTTGAGGTCCGTTGCGGTGAAGCCCGGGTCCGCGGCGTTGACCTTGATGCCCGTCGACTCGAGATCGGAGGCGAAGGCGAGCGTGATCGCGTTGAGCGCCGTCTTCGACGAGGAGTAAGTGCCAAACATCGAGCGGTGCGGGTTCGTCGGGTCCGAGTTCCGCGTGAGCGATCCGCCGCCGCTCGAGATGTTGACGATTCGTGCCGCGGGCGCTTCACGGAGTAGTGGCAGCATCGCTTGGGTGACGGCGATGACGCCGAACACGTTCGTCTCGAACACCGCACGCACCTCGTCGAGTGACGCGACGCTCGGGCGACCCGACTTCGCGACCTCCGACATCGGCCTGCCCGGCTTTCCCGCATGGGTAATGCCCGCGTTGTTCACGAGCGCGTCGAGACGGCCGAACTCGCTGCGGATGCGCTCTGCCGCGGCGGCGATGGAAGGCTCATTCGTCACGTCGAGCTGAAGGGCGCGGGCATCGGCTGCGACGATCTTCGCGGCCGACTCTCCGTGCTCGAGGTCGCGCGACCCAACAAGCACGGTGAAGCCGTTCGCCGCGAGATCCTTCGCGATTTGAAGACCGATTCCTTTGTTGGCGCCGGTGACTAGGGCGACGGGCTTGTTCTGCATAGCACTCTCCTTATGGATTATTGGTAGGCGGATAACCTATCCACTTCACTGTAGCCGATATCGGATAGCCTGTCCACTTAGATTCCAAATGACCACAGACCCGATCCCCTCACCCACGAGACGTGCCGACGCCGAGCGTAACCGCGCCAAGATCCTCGCGGCCGCCCGAACCGCGTTCGCCGAACTTGACGCGCGAGTATCGATGGCCGAGATCTCGCGACGCGCCGGCGTCGGCATGGCGACCCTCTATCGCAACTTCCCCAGCCACCGAGAGCTCCTCGAGGCCCTCTACACTGACGAGGTCAACGCCATCTGCGAGGCCGCCGAGACACTCGACGGTGAGGCGCCCGGAGCGGTGCTCGCCGCTTGGCTGCATCGGTTCTTGGCGTTCTTCACCAGCAAGCGCCACGTCGGCTCCGAGCTGCTCGAGCACTCAGACAGCAGCAACCCCGTATTCGAGGACAGTCGCGCCCGGGTGCTTGCCGCCGGCCGACCACTCCTCGTCGCTGCACAACACGATCACGAAGTCCGCGACGACCTCGAGCTCGAGCAGATCCTCGACATGATCATCGCCATCGCCACGATCAACGCCGACCCCCATTACCTTGAGCCAATCCTCCAGACCGCGCTCGACGGCCTGCGCCCTTCGACCGACGTGGCGCCCGCGTAAGACAGCAGCGGCCGCGAAGCGCTCACTGCCTTTTGTCACCAAGGCAGTCATCGAACCCTGACTTTTGCCTTGGATGCGCTCCCGCGATTGACAACCTCATCCGCCTCGGCCGAACGTGCATTGCATTTGCCCGAGGAATGACTGATCGGAGGTTGTTGTGGTCGGAGGCCGACCTAACCAGTCTGCAACCATGCCTTGGCGGCTTGAGCCCGGAATCTAATGCCTCGGATTGCCCACGGCGAACGAATCTGTTTTTCAATGTTGGAGCGCACCTGCTGAGGATTGGGACTCTCAAATCAAATTGGAGTGATTTCTATTGCAGCGACCGGCACTCTTTGCTCGATCCGTCTCGGGTCAGGGGTCCCCAAGCAGGGATGAACCCTTACTTAGCGGTGGCGCACCCAGATGTTCGGCTCGACGTAGGTACCGAGATCCGCGGTCTTGTCAATGCGAAGTGGTGCCATACCCTTCGGGATGATGTAGTCGCCTGATACAGGAATCTCCAGCCCGGTCCACTCTTCCCACCGCGAGACTGTATCGGTCATTGTCTGCGCTTCTCGCGCGAGACCAATGACTCTGCCACCAATACGGACGTGCAGGCGTAACCAGGGGTCCCAGGGCGTTCCGTCATTGCGCACCCACGCCGCGTAGGCGTCGATATCTAATAAGGGGTAGAGGTGCTTACGCGTCGGGCGAACGGGCGCTACCACGTTCGTAAGATGGTGCGCTGCCGCTGTGTCGCATAGAACACGGATCAACGACTCTGCAGCTCCGCTGCCCTTGAGTGACGGCTGAACCACCGCGCCACCGATGACGAAGGTATCGGCCACTCCCAATGCATCGTGAACCTCAATTGATTGTCGGAGCACGTCAGCAAAGGACGACGGTAGTTCCGACACTTCGCCCGACCACATGATGGGCACGCCCCAGCCGGTTGCAGCAAGTTGGTCGTCTTCATCCGTGAGGATGAGGTCATACTCTCGGAACGACTCGCGCACGCGTGCGATGTACTTGTCGACCTCTTTGTCCCCACTTATGAATTCTGGAAAGCCCTCAGCAAACAGGGCCTCCATCTGCACCTCAGTCCAAGAGCGAGCACTCGTTAACTCGACTCGAAACGGCGTCATGGAAACCTCCGCATTACCGGCCACAAATCATCGCGTTGGCTTCGCCCACTGGCGCGAGCGATGCCGAACTCTCTCCAATGTATGCGACCTTCACCACTCCTCGTTGGCTCCCCCTCGCGCGGAGAACTTCAGGGGCCGCCCGCACCGCGTGTTGCCCATATGTTGATTACGATCCTCCTTTCAAGAATGAGGGGTGCTGTAAATTACGTCAATGAGAACTTCAGGACCTTCATCTTGGAGATTGGCGCTCGACAGTGGACAGGCAACCCACATCGTTCTGTACGTCCGTGATGCCTGCCGGCTAACCCCGTCGGGATTCGACGTCCCTCCGCCTCTTCTTGGAGAGGTCCAAGTACTAGAGCTGAACCGCAGTCCCGCCGATCAATCAGCGGTTTCCCAAGATTGGCTTAAATGGTGGCGTCGACTCATTCACGTTGAGGGCCAAATTCAACTGGGTCACAAGTTTGGTGCCTCACGGAGTGAGGACTGGATCCGTGCACTCGCCGAAGCAAGGTTATCGGTGTTCGATCCCTTCGAAGGATTCCCGAGTCTTGAGGAATCACCCCAATTGAAAGACGCGGCGATGAAGACCTGGCGACAGGGAGTGAAGTGGTCCGAGTATTATCAGTCTCGGCGCATCAGACATGGTTCATCACTTCCGATGTCCGTTGCTGACTCAGTCATTCGCGACAAGCAAGTAAGTCCGGAAAAGGTGAGAGCGGCAGTTCTCCTATTAAGCGTGATCGGCAAATGGTCCAATCTCCCCGAACCGGGCCTTTTGCTATGCGCAGATGAGACCTACGCAGATGAATCGCTCTTCGCGACCGAACTCCAGTTGGCCTTCGAATCCGGCATCGAACTACCTCTCGACTAGGGACAAGGAGCAAATCAGAAGTGAACTTGATTGATGACCAGCCTGGTGTCGGAAGCGCGACGTGAAAGTTCTGCGACCTTGCAATGGCGCCTGGGCTAGACCGTGTGAATTCAGCTCTGTGGCCCGACGCAACAGGAATCCAACCTCGCATTGGCTTCTTGATCTGAGTATGACCCAATCGGTATCGGAGATTCAACATGATAGGAATGCGACTTTGCACCGGCGGCCCGCACTTGGAATACCTACTCAGTTGACTCAATTGTGCGCCCTGCGCCGAACAAGGTTGGATTGAGGACTGTGTTGGTCTTGTGTGGGAGGCTCAATGTTATAGGAATACGAACTTGCACCGTCGGCTCGCACTTTGAAAACCTAATTCACCAAGCTGTCTCCAACCTGACCGAATGAAGGCGTATTTGTCGGGCACACGAGTTCGACGTCACACCGCACTCGGTAACATAAAGGCCGTGGTGCCACCTTTCGCAGCCGACAATCGCAATGCCTATCTCGAACGCATCGGTGTTGCCCTCGATGAATTTCTTCACGGCGAGCACGGCGACCCGATGACGCGACGTGACCAGTGGATGGGCGCGCTCGAGCGACCGTTACCCGACGAGGGCATCGGTGAAAAAGGAGTGATCGACGAACTCGTGCGCAACGTAGTACCGAACGGCGCACGAATCAACGAACCGGGCTTCTGGGGATGGATTACGACCGAACCGAGCGCCGTAGCGACCGCCGCGTCGCTCGCAGCGATCGTCGCCTCACCACAGCGCTACACGCTCACTGCCTTTAACTATTTAGAGGAACTCTCGCTCGAGTGGCTCGCGCAGCTTTGCGGACTTGGTTCAAACATGAAGGGCGTTTACTCGAGCGGTGGATCGGTCGCGAATCTGGTGGCACTTGGCGCCGCTCGCCAGTGGGCGCTCGAGCAGCGCGGCATTGACTCGGCGGCCGAAGGGCTGGGCGCCACACGCACCGCCATTTACGCCTCCGCGGAATCACATCACACGATCTTGCGAGCGGCCGGAGTGCTCGGTCTCGGTCGCCGAAGCGTCCGACTCATTCCCTGCGACGTGCAGCAACGCCTCAACCCGATGGCGCTGGCTCGGGCCCTCGAGGATGACAAGGGCCAGGGCGTCGTGCCCCTCGCAGTAGTCGCAACTGCCGGGACGACAAATACTGGCGCAATCGACCCACTGCGCGAGTGTGGCGAAGTCGCTCGTCGATACGGCGCGTTGTTCCACGTGGACGGCGCCTACGGACTACCCGGCATTCTCGACGACCGCGTGCGAAACCTCTACGACGGACTGGAACTCGCGGACTCAGTGATCGTCGATCCGCACAAGTGGCTCGGCGCACCGACCGGCATCGCTGCCACATTCGTGCGCGATCGATCGATCTTGCATCGAGCCTTCACCCAAGAACCCGCGGACTACTTGGAGGGTTCCTTTGGCGACCCCGACAACGCTCAATCGTCGCTCGAATCGATGGGCATTCCCTACGCCGACTTCGGAGTCGAACTCTCTTCACCCGCGAGAGGCGTCGTCGTCTGGAGCATCCTGCGCGAACTCGGCCGCAGCGGCGTGACGCGGCGCATCAAACAAGACAATGACTTTGCGAGCCAACTCGCGGCGGTGGTTCGCAGTAACGACCGCCTTGAACTGCTCTCAGAACCGGTGCTCTCGATCTGCTGCTTCCGCTATCGTCGCGACGGCATTGTAGACCTTGACTCTCTCAACGAGCAGGTGTACCGACGCCTCCTTCGAGAGACGCCGTACCTACCGAGCGCGACAGTTGTCAACGGCTCATTTGGACTTCGACCCTGTTTTATCAATCCTCGTACGTCGAGCGAACACGTCGACGGACTCGCCCATGCCGTCGTCCGACTCGGTGACGAATGGTCTCCGACATGACTGTTGCGAAGCAACACCATGATGACTTCGAATGACAAAGTTTCCTACTGGTCGCCCTTCTTGAATACAGCACTTCATCAGATCGGAAAACGCCCTCGAATCAAACCTGTGGTGTCGAAGACCCGACGCGACAGTTCAGCTACCTTGCGCTGGCTTTGAGAATCTCGCTGGTTCGTGTCGGAGGCCCGACGTGACAGGTCGGCAACCAAGGACTGGCGCTTGATTCGCCAGAGCAATATATGAATTCCTTGCGAGGGTTACGGCATGAGAGCCGAAGTGAGCACGGCTGACATAATTGATCACGGAGGCGTGGTGGCGAGTTTTTCAACCAATATTCAAGACTTTGGAAAAACTCTAAGAGCGCTTGCGCCCGTACGAGCTGATCTCATGAAACGCATAAAAGCACGGAGAAACGTGCGGACTTATCTATGAGGACCCCCTCTGTGCTGACGGGGACGACGTCCCAAGGAGGTAAAGTCCGTGAGGGTTTCGTGGTCCGCTGAGCAGCTAGACCGCATCAGCCGGTCTGGTGAACTCCAGATCGCGAGTCATCGTGCCGACGGCACGCTACGCACTTCGGTCCCGATCTGGGTTGTCTGCGTCGACGACGAAGTGTACGTGCGCACCTGGTATCGCCGCACCACCGGCTGGTTTGGGCACGTCGTTGACTTTCCCCAAGCACGCATCCGAGTGCCCGGACTCGAAACTGACGTAATCATTGCTGATGTCGGTGGAGCTGCCCCCGAGCTCCGTGCGAGCGTCGACGCCGCGTATCGCACGAAGTACGGTCCCTCCGGCCACCAATCCATGGTCACCAACGATGCAGCAGCGACCACCTTGCGATTAGACCCGCAGTGACAAAACGGATTCAGTATGACTACACCCTGGTATCAAACCTGTGGTGTCGGAGACCCGACGTGACAGGAATGCAACCTTGCACTGGCGACTGGGCTAAGCCGTGTGGGTTCCGTTCTACGGGCTGACTTGCACATTCGACTGGAGGGTCCTACCTTGGACATAGGGGCCTAGACCCGGCGATCTGGGGCACTCCGGAGTTGCGATCTGCTGTGTCAGTTTAGGTTGACAAATCAAGGATGTCAGTCTATACTGACAGGCATGGACATCGAAAAACTCAGCGTGAATATCTCGTCGGATGACCCGGCAATTGGGCTTCGCGCCTCGTTGGCGTTACACCGCCTGGCTGAGAGGGTCGAAGCGAACCACGTCGCGGCGGCCCGGGAAAAGGGCTGGTCGTGGCGGCAGATCGGAGACGCCTTGGGCATCACCCGCCAATCCGTACACACCAAATACAACAAGGAGTCATCATGACCACCGAATCCGTTGCGCCAGAGACGCTTCACGCCTGGGCCATCTGTCTGCAGGCCGGTGAGGAGGCTCGTCGCCGAGGTGATCGCCGAACCGGCACCGATCACGTCTTGCTCGCCTTGTTGGAGCATCCCTCGATCGAAGTAGTGCTAGGCGTGAGCCTGCAACAAGCTCGCCAGGCCCTTGCGTCGCTCGATCAGGAAGCCCTGGGTTCCCTGGGCCTGGGGTCCGGCACCGACGCTCCCGAGTTGCCGATGCGCGCCGTGCCGAAGAAGCCGAGGTTCAGAGACGTCGCGCAAAAAGATCGCCTCCGCATGACGCCGGCGGCAAAGAAAGTGCTTGAGGAGGCGGTCAAGCCCAACCGCCGGAAGGCCTATGTCACGGCCCAGCAGGTGCTGGCCCAGATCCTCACTCTCGAACCACCAGATCCTGCGGCGGTGCTGCTGGGCGCTCTCGGCGTGAACACGGAAGAGATTCGGCGCCGATTGGATGCAGTCACGCCCGACAGCTAAGTCCCCAGCGACATTCACGACTTCGAGCGAAGATGTCCGGATCGGGCCGTTCCCCGGCAGGCAACAGTCGCGAGTACTTGGTCCAATGCGGCGTCTCCCGAAAGCGCTGACGCCTCCAACCTGGGCTGCCACGCCGAGGTTCACGGCAGTCGTGAAGGGTCAGCACCGTACTACGTTGGGTAGCCCATAATAAGCGCCTGACGACGTGTCGTCGGGTAGCTCCGATGTGCCGATCTGGGGCGCACTGGATGCTGCGGGTGCGACCTCACTATCACAGCACCCGCAAACTGCATCAGTGGCGTGACAGCGCAGAACTCCTTGAAGATTCCAGTAAATAGCGGTGTCGCACATTGTTGGTGTCGGAGGCCCGACGTGACAGGCCTGCAACCTTGCACTGGCGATTACGGGGATAAGACATTCTGGTGTCCACGACCCGACGTCCACAATCTCTGACTGGCGGTTAAAGGAATTGTGATCTTGGCCATCTGCCGATTGCTCGCCGAAATGATGCATACCCGGGTGGAACGGCCCATGACGCCCGAGACGGTTCTTGCACCTACCGGGATCTTTCGGCGACTACGGTCCTGCTCGTTCGCCGCTGGCTCCAATAACGGTGGTGTTAGCACGGTGCGACGTTTACGCGCTATCACCCTTGGCGCTTTGGATGCCCACGCCGAAACTGGATCAGTTCCATTCGGAAAGGGCAGGAGGTTTTCAAATGAATCTCTGTAGAAATGTAAGGAAATCGGCATCCACGACCATGATCGGAAGAGTGCGCGTGAAGATGACACGTTTCAAACTCACTAAACGACTCTTGTCCATACTCGCCGCTGGCAGCTTGGCCAGCGCTACCTTGTTAGGTGTAAGCGTCTCGGCATCAGCAGCGAGCACCCCAACCGGAGGCACCATAAATGTCTACGCGACACCGACCGGCAGTAATAAAGGATTCTCGGTTATTTTCACCGGCGCAATTGGTGATCACGGTAAGGCGTCGGCCAAAATGGACAAAGACGGCAAGGCCAATAAAAATGGAAACTATGGCACGTTCACCCTGCAAAAGGGCACAATCGAGGCGAACCTCACGATGTTCAATGCGAAGACGAACAGCGCCCAGCCGACCATTAACACTACGACCTGCTCAGCGCAGTTGGCTGTTACCGTTCCGGTTCCGCTGTTTAACGGTACTGGAATTTACAAGGGAATCACTGGGACTTTGAATCTCACCGAAACCTTCGCCGTGGTCCTCCCTCTATTCAAGAGCGGGAAGAACAAGGGGAAGTGCAATACGAGCCCCAACGCCCAGGTGATTGACCAGTGGGGATCGCTGACAGGCTCGGGAACCGTCTCCTTCTAGTAGTCCGCTGGCAGTCCCGGTTGACAGCCCCGGTATTTCGGCGCGGGGGCTGTTTCGCGACAACTCGCTGCTCTAGCCCGCGTTCTCACTGAGGACCGAGAGCCTTCCGTAGATGATCGCTACGCCCAAGTTCGGGCTCGCCGGCCCGCACGTTTGTCAGGGCTGGAGACTGATTGCCGATCATACGCTGACGAACAGCGAACAGCGAACCCATAGCGGCCTCGAGAAGGCGAACAAATGCGATGCGCCGTGACATCAAACTTGTGGTGTCGAAGGCCCGACGTGACAGGAGTGCAACCTTCCACTGGCGACTTGACACTAAGTCGTAACTTGGTGTCGTGTTAACTACTGTCGTAGAAAATCAAGCTGCCCCAATTTTTTGGTGGATCTTGATTTTGGTTGGCTTCCTTGCCACGGCGATCAATACGGTGATTTACTTCCGTACACACCTTTCTAATAATGAGCGCCGTAATTTCCGGCTGAAGTCGAGCATTTACCTAACGATTGCGTGGACCATTCTCTTCCTGGCGCACGTGATAATTGGCTGAGATGGCGCTTTAGCTGGAAAGACTGCGTCAGAGTTCGACCGGGTCTAAAACGCAGCATGCGGATAACATTGAAGGTTCATTTGTCACAGAAACACTGCAGCATCACAGTGGTGTCAAAAGCCCGACGTGACAGGAGAGTCCTGGAGTGCAACCCGACATTGGAGACTTTCCGGTTCCATCGACTGTTTAAACTGCTCAGAGTGACACAAGTCGTTTTCGCTGAAAGTTTCGGATGCGACTATTGCCGCGACGATCAGAAGGGACTGCTGTCGCTTTAGTTGACAGTTGTGTTCCATAGTTTTAGGCCGCGACGAGTGTTTCGTCAAGGGCCTTCGCTAAGGCTTCATATTCGACCGGAGTCATCTTGCCGAGACGACGCTTGCGACGTCGACGGTGATAAGTCCGCTCGATCCACGTGACGATGGCGACGCGAAGTTCTTCTCGTGTCTCCCATCGTTGCGAGTTGAGAACGTTCTTCTGCAAGAGGGCGTGGAATGATTCCATCGCCGCGTTGTCGCCGGCGGCGGCCACTCGTCCCATTGAACCAACGAGTCCGTTGTTCTTCAACGTGCGAACGAATGCGTTGGATCGAAATTGCGACCCCCTGTCGCTGTGGACCACCGTGCCCTTGGGGTCACGAAGTCGGATCGCGTTGTGCAACGTCGACACCGCTAAGTCCGCAGTCATCCTCTCACCGATCGAATAACCCACGATCCGTGACGAGTAGGCGTCCTCAAGTGAGCAGAGGTAGATCTTGCCTTCACTCGTGCCATGTTCTGTGATGTCCGTGAACCACAGCTCGTTCATTGCGGCCGCCGAGAAGTCACGCTGCACCAGGTCGTCGTGGACCGGCGGACCAGGTTTCTTGCCCGAGCGGCTCTTCTTCACGAAACTCGACCAGATGGCCATGTCCGAGCAGAGGCGCCACACGCGGCGCTCGCTGACTCTGTGATCCTGCTTGTCGAGCTCGTCTGCGAGAAAGGGATAACCAAAGGCCGGGTCGTCACGGTGCGCGTCGACGATCAGGTTCGTGAGGTGAGCGTTCTCGAGGTCGCGTTTGGTGACGGGACTGCGTCGCCACTTGTAGTAACCCTGGGGGGAGAACTTGAGCACCCGGCACGTCACCGTGACGGGGATGCCGTCCTCGGCCAACTCGCGGACGAGCGGGTAGGTCATTTTGGGCTGTGGTCCTTGGCGAAGTAGGCGGTCGCTCGACGCAGCACCTCGACCTCTTGCTCTAAGACTCGGTTGCGACGCTTCAGTTCGCGCATCTCGGTCGCGTCCGCTTCGCTCAGACCCTCTCGGACGCCGTCTTCGACGTCAGCCCTTTTGAGCCACTCATAGAGCGTCGCGTCAGAGATGCCGAAGTCCTTGGCGATCTGCGCTCTCGACACATCATGTCGTCTCGCCACTCGCACCACGTCGTCGCGAAACTCGCGTGGATATCTTTTTGCCACTGCTGCCATCCTTTCCCAGAGGAGTTCTCTGGATGTTAGATGTCAACTAATTCAGCAGCAGTCCCGATACTAAAGAGGTGAGGACTTTGATTCAGTAGAGGTCCTTCCTCCGACGAGAGCTTTCGCAGCGAAGACGGTGCAGAAGAACATTGGTTCGAATGTGTTGTTACGCATCGCAAACTCCATCGCCAACGACGTCGGTCTTACTTAGGAGAGTACGCCACGAACCCTCCATGAGCAATCCGGGATTACCCTCATATTCCGAGGACACGCGATGGTCAGCTCAGGGTTTACCCCCACATGAGATCGAATGACAAAACGTCTCTTCAGATCTCATCTCGGGCTTTGTTTTTCTCCAACACGTCGAATCTTGGTCTTGACTGAGTAACTCGATATCTCCATCGCGACGGGTTTTCGGGAGGACAAATTATCTCCAACTCGCTTAGACGTATTCGAGTGTCGAGCGCGACATCACGGGCCCGAACCGGCCTCATTCATCTGCAACACCACGAGACGAGACTGACAAGGAACAACGCATTTCCTTGTAAACCAAGGAAATGCGCGACCAGACCGACACACAACAACCATCCACAAGGGCCTTTTAATACCAAGGTGCCGGGATCGAGATCCGGGCGCCCCACCGCTCGTACCAAGGACTTTGGAAATCTTCTCACTGAGGAGTGCCAGTCAAATCCCAAATTCTGCCGCTCGATGTGCAGCGGAAATGCGCCACGGCGATCAAATGGATTCTTTGATGATCAAGCGGGAGTGGTTGAGTCCGAGCAGCCAACTAGACCTTCAGCAATTACAACCTCGAGTCAGATACGCGACGAACAAAACTATTGGGAACGCCACGTGTTCGCTGTCTCCTCTTGACATAATTGAAATCCTCCAGCGCCGGCAGTTGGGGTGGCCCGCGCTGGAGGGAGGGGGAGGTTGGTGGCGCTGCCACAACCAGAACTTTGTAGATAGTCGGGTGCTTTGTGCGGCCTAGCAACATGAGTCTCCTTTGTTAGTCCTTCTTGAGGCCAGGGTGCATCGATGTCTAAATCTGGATTTTCTTCGCCACGATTACTTCAGCGCGACGCCCGTCTCAGCGTGAAAGAGGTGAATCGCCTCGCTCGATGCGCTCAGTGTCAGAACGTCGCCGATGGTCAACGGCGTGCGAGCATCAACGATGGCGACGAGTTCATGGCTGCCGGACGAGAGGTGGACATGTTCGTCGTTCCCGAGAAACTCGATGACGTCGACGGAGGCGCGCAATTGCAGGCCGAGGCCACTTCGCGGGCGGTCATCGATGTGCTCTGGGCGTACACCCAGGACGACGTCGCTTACGCCAGCGCGCCGGATCATTTCCGATTCGACATCGTCGAGAGTGACGTCCATGTCGCTCCCGGCACTCACCAAGGAAATGCCCTCGCCAACCGACTCGACGTGCATTGGCACGAAGTTCATTGACGGCGAACCGATGAAGCCCGCGACGAACTGGTTCGCCGGACGGTCGTACAGCTCTCGCGGTGAGCCCACTTGTTCGAGCTTGCCCAAGTTGATGACGGCGATTCGATCGGCCATCGTCATCGCCTCGACCTGGTCGTGCGTCACGTAGATCATCGTCGCGCCAAGGCGGTGGTGCAACCGGGCGATTTCGGCGCGTGTTTGTACCCGCAGCTTGGCGTCGAGATTCGAAAGGGGTTCGTCCATCAAGAAGGCGGCAGGGTTTCGCACGATGGCGCGACCCAGGGCGACGCGCTGACGCTGGCCGCCCGATAGCTGGGCAGGCTTGCGATCGAGATACTGCTCGAGGTCGAGTATGCGCGCCGCGTCGGTGACTGCCGCTTTGATCTCGTCCTTGGGGACCTTGCGCAGCTTGAGACCAAAACTCATGTTGTCGAAAACAGTCATGTGCGGGTAGAGCGCGTAACTCTGAAACACGAGAGCAATGTCGCGATCACGGGGCGACAGATCATTGACCACTCGGTCACCGATCTCGATCTCGCCACTGGTCACCGACTCGAGCCCCGCAATCATGCGCAGCGCGGTCGTCTTGCCGCAGCCCGACGGACCCACGAGGCAGATGAACTCGCCGTGGGCCACGTCGAGGCTCACCGAGTCGAGCGAGAGCGCGCCGTTACCGGCGTACCGCTTGGTCAGTTCTCTCAACGTGACACTGGACATTGGGCCTCACTCATTTGACGGCACCCGCTAGGACGCCACGGACGAAGTAACGCTGGAAGGAGAAGAAGACGATCAGCGGCACGAAGATGGACACTACGGCACCAGTGGACACGATCCAGTAGTTCGCCGCCAACGACCGGGTCTGGTCGTACAGGAAGATCGTGAGCGGCGTGTGCACGTTGCCACCGAGGAACACCAGCGCGACCAACAGGTCGTTCCAGACCCAGATGAACTGAAATATCGCCAGGGACGCGATCGCGGGAAGGGCGAGGGGCAACACGATGCGGTAGAAGATCTTCCACTCACCCGCGCCCTCGATGCGCCCCGCTTCAAGGAGGTCCTTAGGGATACCGGTAAGGAAGTTGCGCATGAGAAAGATGCCGAACGGCAGACCAAAGGCGACGTGGAAGATGATGACACCGGGGATCGTCCCGTAGGGATTGAGCCCGAAGAGGTTGCCCATCTCCCGATACAACTGGACAACGGGAATCAGCGCCACTTGAAGCGGAACGACCATCAGCCCCACGATCACCAAGAAGATCATGTCTCGACCGCGCCACGAGCCGAACACGAGACTGTAGGCCGCCAGACTCGAAATCAGGGCGACCAGAATCGTCACGGGAATCGTGATCTCGAGCGAGGTGACGAGGGAGTCCAACACGCCACCCGCATGGAACCCCTGGGAAAAGATCGTGGCGTAGTTGCCCCAAGTGAGTTGAGACGGAGCGGTGAATACCTTCCACCAGCCCGATTGACCAAAGAGCGACTCCGGGCGCAACGAGATGACGAGCAGCGAGATCGTGGGAACCAACCAGAAGACGGCCACCAACGCCAGAATCACGTTCACCACGGCCTTCGAAAGATGAAGCCGCTTCGCCAGCGCTACGACTCTCTTCTCTCTCACCGGGGTCTCCTTCGACACGAGTTTCATCCCTTGATCTTCTTCAGATTCCACAACATGGCCGGGACGACCAGGAGGAACAGGATCACCGCGATGGCGCTCGCCACACCCGAGTGGATGCCCCCAGTGAAGCCATCGTTGTAGATCGAAAGGGCCAGCGTGGTAGCGGGACCTTGGGAGGACCCCGGAGCCATGTTCAAGATGATGTCGAAGACCTTCAGCACGTTGATGACCATGGTGACGAAGACCACCGTCAGCACGGGCGCGAGCATCGGAATCGTCACTCGTCGCAGTGTCTGCCACTCGGTGGCGCCGTCGATCTCCGCGGCTTCAAGGACTTCACGGTTGAGCGCGGCGAGACCGGCGCCGATCAAGACCATGGCGAAGCCGGCCCAGATCCAGATATAGGAGATGATCATCGCGAGGTCGATCAGGGGAACGCTTAGCAGTGACTGGGCGGTCTGATTGAGACCGCTCGTCGGAGTAATCGACTGCGCTCCGAGCCAAAAGGTACCCACGAACGCGTTCTGGAAGTTTGAGCCCTGTATCTCCACGTGATAACTACCCGGAGCGACGTGCGAGAAGCTGAAGTCGCCGCTCGAGTTGGTCACGGTGGAGGCGACGCTGGATCCAGTCGAACTGACGAGGGAGAGCCGCAGATTTGGCAGCCCGTGCTCGTCCGACACGATCGTGGTCGTATTGGACGTCTGTAGCGGCGAGAAGTCGTTCCACACCAGTCCGGCGATGCCACCAGCCATCTTCTGCGGCGCTACCGGCGTCTGCGCTCCCAGTGTTTGCAACGTGACGGAACTGATTCTGGTCAGGCCCATCATCACGGTGTCGCCGGGGTGAATCGCGGACTTGCTGACCAACGTACCCCCCGGCCCCCCCACCGAGTTGAAAGAGGCCAGGGACGCCGCCGTCTGGCCGATCGCCGAGTTGAGTGGATACGCCCCTGGCGTGCGGAACCAGTCGCTCACCGTCTGTTCGATGGCGTTGACGACGCCCACATGGGGATCGAGGTCGAAGATAGTGCGCCAGACCAGCGCCGAGGCGGTAGTGCTGAAGACGATCGGCATCACGATGATGGTCTTGAAGGCCGTGGCCCAGCGAATTCGCTCGGTGAGCACCGCGACCATTAGGCCAATGAAGGTGACGAAGAACGGAAAGACCAACACCCAGATGATGTTGTTCTTGAACGCGGTCAGAATCGCGTCAGTCGAAAAGACCGACGCGAAGTTGTGGAGCCCGACAAACTTCGTCGCACTCTCATCGAAGAAGCTGAATCTGATCGTCGCGATGGTGGGGTAGACCACG
>Ga0182024_10008137_pt1 | contig 22288 bp, 27 predicted proteins | sample P32metaG_FD_120480 | JGI IMG/M metagenome (GOLD analysis project Ga0182024, IMG submission 120480) | Permafrost microbial communities from Stordalen Mire, Sweden - P3-2 metaG (Illumina Assembly) | ecosystem: Environmental > Terrestrial > Soil > Wetlands > Permafrost | place: Sweden: Stordalen... | reverse complement strand
GCGAGTGTTAAGGAGTACTGTCCTTTGCCATGGCGACCGCAAAGAACGAGTCCAAAGGTACCCGCACCCGAAAATCCACAGCAGCCAAGCGTGCGCGCGGAAAGCTCGCGCCAGGTGCGAGCGCCCGAGGGTTGGATGCCGCCGATGTCGTCATCGCCATGGACAGTGCGGAAATCGCCGAAGTTGTCGCGCTGGTGCGCGCCGCGGGCGGCGCACTCATCGGCGCCTATCGCGAACCACTGGGCGGACGTCCTCTGGTGCTGGCATCCCTGCCGCTAAGTGCCGTGCAGCCAACGCCCTTTCAGCGCGATCTCTCGCCCACGCATGCGAAGCGACTTGCATCGAAAATCGATGAAACCGCCGCCTTCCTCGATCCCTTGATCGTGGTGCGCGGCGAGGACGGGCGGTTGTGGACGCCGAACGGGCGCCACCGCCTGGCGGCCGGAAAGTTTCTCGGATTGAAGCAGATCACGGCATTGATCTCGCCCGACGATACCCTCGCCTACCGCATCCTGGCGCTGAACACGGAAAAGGCTCATAACTTGCGCGACCGTAGCTTGGAAGTGATTCGCATGGCCCACAGCCTGGCCAAGCAGCACGGCGCTGCGCGTGAGTCGCAATATGCCACGGAGTTCGAGTCGGCCGAATTACTCACCTTGGGATTGGTATACGAAAAGTCCACGCGTTTTGCCGGCGGCGCATACAGCTCCTTCTTGAAGAAGGTTGATCGCTTCAGCGAACGTACGCTTGCCGTCTCGTTGCGCGAGCGCGAAAACTACGCCTCGCGCCTGCTGCAAATCGACGCACAGGCCAAGAAAGTCATCGAGATGCTGCAGAAACGGGGATTCAAATCGCCGTACTTGCGCAACTATGTGGTGGCGCGCATAAACCCCGTGCGTTTTCACAAGGCTAAGAAGGGCGACACCAAGCCGCCGATGCCCATTGCGCAGGCGCTCACGCGCATGGCGGCGGCCGTCAAGAACTTCAAGGTCGAGTCTGTATCGAATGCGGACTTGGCGTGGGTGGCCGTGGGCGCGGGGGCTCAAGACTGATTCAGAGCCTATCCGTGACCAAGACCCGACCTGTCGCTCCCAGCGCCGTTTGCTTTTGTTGGTTGCGAATGCGGCCCCGCAATTCAACGATATCCCCCCGCAGCTTTTGGCTGGCTGTCACCTTCGTCACAAGCCATTCGAGCTGAATAGTTTCGTCGGCGTAGAGTGGTTTATAAAATTTCACCGAGAATTCCAATCCAACCATGGCGCCGTGCTGGGAGAAATGTGAAGCGGTGAGCCCAAGTATCAGCGCCGTGGTCTGCGTGCCGCTCGCGATCAATCGGCCGTAGCGAGTGCTCTGCGCGAACACCGGATCATGATGAATGGGATTCGTGTCGCCGGCCGCCAGCGCAAACTTCGCGACCGTCTCCGGCGAGAGTACGGCCACAGAACTGAATCGCTGATGAGGAAACGGTTTCGTTTACGTACCCTCGTGGCAGACGGCCTCGATGTTGTGGCCGTCGGGATCGAGGACGAAGGCACCGTAATAATCGGCGTGATAATGCGGACGCGGCCCCGGCGCGCCATTGTCCCGGCCGCCGGCGGAAATGGCCGCGGAATAGAACTGGTCGACGAGCTTTCGAGTCGGAACACGGAATGCAACATGCACTGCGGGGTTATTCGGTATGCCCTCGTTGATCCAGAAATCAGGCTTGGGAGGCTCGCCAAACCCGGCCACTGCGGTACTGCCGGTCACCGCGGCTGAAAATTCGGCGATGAGTTCGTAGCCGATCGCGGCCAGAGCCTTGCGGTAGAACTCCTTGCTCTTGTCGAAGTCGGTCACCCCGACGCCCGTATGGTCGATCATGTCATTCAGTATAAGACAAGGATCGATCCTCGAGCCAGGCCCGCGGCATCGCAGGAATCAGCGCACTGTAATAATTGATCATGGCAGTAAGCGCTGGGCCAAGGCATCCTTGTTTTTTAGGGCTTTTTGAAGAACAGGGGATGCTCCGGCAGGCTGGCTAAATCGACGCTGCGGCCCTGAGCGATAACGGCGGCTATTTTCTCGATGTTGTGTATATCCGCCAACGGGTCGGCCTCGAGCAAAACGAGGTCCGCGGATTTGCCGTTTTCAATGGTCCCCAAATCGCGCGCTCGGAGCGCCGCGGCCGCGCCGTTCTTGGTCGCGGCCACGATGGCTTGCATCGGAGTCATGCCCAATTCGACGAATCCCTCGATGGCCCGAACGGTGCCGCTGCCGGGCTCGAGTTCGTCGGTCTTCACGGTGCGACGAAATTCAGGTGCGTCGCCCAGGTAGCTGTCCGTCGCAGGAGTTACCTTGCAGCCCGCCGAAATCAGCCGGACCGCGTTGCGGCGCTGGATGTCCTGCGTATCTTCCAGCATGTCGGCGCGGCGCCATTCTTCTGCCGTCGTGGCGGGGGGCGGCATCTTTGCTATCCGCGCCTCAGCATCCGCCCGCTGGGATAAGTGACGCACGCGCACATCGCCGGTGATCAGGTTCGCCCGCATGCCGCAGTAAACACCTTTGGACACGGCCAAACGAATCAGATCGTCCGGCAAATCTCGGCTCATCATTTCCGGATGCTGAATCAGGTCGATTCCCGCCTCCACGGCCAATCTGAGTCCCTCCGAGCTGGTCGCATGCGTTTGAACCGGTTTACCTCTCTTATGCGCCTCCGTGACGATGACGGTCTGTTGGCGCGGCGAAAAGCCGATGAGGGAGGGCCGCATGAAATGACTGGTGCCGCCGTATTTGATGACGTCGACGCCCTTGTCGAGGTAGCCGATCATCGCCACGCGAAGCTCGTCCGGCGTCATATCCATGAGTTCTTCGCCCATTCCCTGCGCCAATAAGTCGTCCCATTTCTCCTCGAACAGCGACAAGTCGGCGTCTTTCGTCAGTGAGAACGTGATTGAGAAGGGCCCTCCCCAACCGAGGATGTTGCCCGCGAGCAGCAGCCTCGAACCCACCGCATCGCCGCGGTTGATCCGGTCCCGAATGATGATCGAAGGCGGCAACACGCCGTAGCTGTCCACCAAGGTGGTCACGCCCGCCTTGAGGGTCCGCTGGGCGAACTCCAGCGCGAGCTCTTCGTTTCGATCGCCGTACTTTGCGGAGGTGTCGCGCCGCGCCGGCTGACCGTAAACGGTCAAATGCGCGTTGCTGTCGAAGAAGCCTGGAAGTAAATAGCGGCCGGTGCCGTTGATCCGTACTTCTTCCGGTACCGTCTTTGCCGAGGCCGGCGCGATCTCGGCAATCCGGCCGTTCTCGATTCGCACGGTCATGTGCGCCCGCGGAGCCGCGCCGGTGCCATCGATGAGGGTGACGTCCGTAATGGCAAGCGAAGCCGCCTGGGTCGCCGCCGCCATCGCGCAGCAGGCCAGGCCAATCATTTTCAACACAAATGCCTCCGGAAATTGGTCCGATATATTTGCCGTCTGCCGTGCATGCTACTGTTCGCGACTAGATTATGTCGCGTTTTACTGACCTGAAATTGTATTGGGAAGACTGGGGCGGTTACCCGGACCGGGACTATCCGTTCGGCAACCCCACGCTGTTGTGGCTCATCGCGTCCAAGGAAGCGGCAGCCCGTTGCGTGGTGCGCTCCGATGCCAAGGGTGCGATGGACGTTAGCTGGAGCGCCAGCTGGGAGAATGTTCCCTACACGCTGATCCAACCGCTGCCCGCATTGCTGGATGAGATCGGTGCGTTTGGCGCAGCGCAACCGCTGGTGGAAGATGCCCCCGACGGCGATTATCTATCCCTTTGGGATTTGACGGGGGCGGTGGGCGACCGGGCGTTTCATCTATCGATAAAATTCAGCTGTCCGGGGGAGATTTGGTCGCCGCTGGGTCAGCGCTTGCGCAACGCGCTGATGGAGCTGCGCATCAAGCGATAATTGCCATGAAGCGCGCTCCACAAACGGCTGTCTTCGTGCTTTGGCTCTGTTGCCAGACCGCATGGGCGGACAGCGTCGGAGAACAGATCATCGCAGCTCTCGAGCGATATCGGATCGCCGTTCTGGAGTTGGATATCGACGGCGAAGTGGCGAGCTTCGCCGAAGATGCGGAACTTTCTCAAGGAAACGAGCCGACGGTACAAGGGCGAACCACGATCCGCGCGCTGCTGCAGTCGCAGGCGGGCTTCAAAGTCGTGGGGTACGATCTGCGTACGGCGGCGACGCGGGTACAGGGTCTCATCGCCATCCAAAATGGTTTCTACAGTCAACGGATTATTTCGCCGCAGCACGAGTCGAGAATCGTGAAGGGTGTGTTTGAGGTACAGTGGTCGCGCCAGCCGGATGGATCGTGGCTCATCGGCCGCTTATATACCGAGCAGGTCGAGGGGGACCCCCGCAAGCCGTGAGCCAATTGCCATGCGCCTAGAATTGGGAAAATTCGTAGACATCCACGGACAGCAGCAATGGATCACCATTCGCGGCGATAATCCGGCGAACCCCGTTCTGTTGATCGTGCCGGGTCCCGGCGCTGCCTTGAGTCGAATGGCAGATTTCTTTTCGCCCTGGGAAAAAGATTTTACGTTGGTCCAATGGGATCAACCCAATGCCGGGGCGACCCTCGCGAAATGCGGCAGCATAGAGGGCCTGTCCATCGATCGCATCGTCCGCGATGCAATCGCGGTCGTTGAATTCGTGTGCCGCACGTTGCAGGTTCAGCGAATCGCGGTGCTGGGAATATCCGCCGGCACCATTGTTGCCCTCAATCTCGCCAAGAGACGGCCGGATTTGTTGTCGGCTTATATCGGTACCGGCCAGATCGTCAACTGGGCTCATCAGGACATCTTGAGCTATGAGACGCTTCTCGATGACGCTCGCAATGCGGGCCACCGCGATGTAGTGACCGAGCTCGAAAGACTCGGGCCGCCGCCGTACGAATGCAGTGCACATGATGCAGTCAAGTCGAAATACGCGGGTGCGCTTACGGCCGCGGAACAACGCGCGCTGGCGTCGCTGGATCCGTGGGTCTTAGCCAGCATGAACGCACCACCCGCCGGTGCGACCTATGTCCCCGCCGGCTTGCAGATGAGCGATGTCAGAGGGGCGGCGGCCGCCGCGTATGACGCCTTGCGCGCGGAAATCGTCAATTTCGACGCACACAGCCTCGGATTGGAGTTTGCAGTTCCAATGTTCTTTCTACAGGGCGAATTGGACGTATATACGGTGAATTCGGAGGTCTGGCTGTACGCGGAGGAAATTCAGGCGCCTGAAAAGGAATTTGACCTCATCGACGGTGGCGGCCACTCCGTGTACTTGATGCGCGATGCGTTTCTGCAGGCGCTGAATTTTCACGTCCACGCAACCGCACGCCAGGGAGCTGCCCTGGCATAATATAAGACATGGAGCCCGTAAGACGCTTCCTACAGTGCTTGAGGTAAATCACTATTGCCGGGCGCGGGCGCGGGAGGAAGGATACCAAATCAAGGGCAGTCAGCCAGGAGGCTACCAGTATGTTGATGTACTGCGAACATATAAATGGCCGGCACCGCCAAATGGCGCGAAGCGTCCGACACACAACGCACTTGCGCACTCGACGCGCCACCGTCAACTAACAAGCAGGATCTTCCCATGTCAAGAGTACTCATCGCCGATGATCACGCCGTCGTACGCTCAGGTTACAAACAATTCCTGGAGCTCGAACCCAGCGTAACTGAGATTGGTGAGGCCGTCAGCGGCAACGACGCACTGGACCAGTTGCGACAGAAGGAATGGGATTTGTTGCTGATGGATATTCATATGCCCGATCGCAGTGGATTGGATATCTTGAAGCACGTCATCAGCGGCTATCCCGACACGCGCGTGCTGATCATGAGCGGATTACCCGAGGAACAGTACGCCCGCAACGTGCTGCGCGCCGGCGCCAGCGGGTACCTGTCCAAGGGAGGCTCCCCCGAGGAGTTCCTCAAGGCCGTGCGCACCGTGCTCGCGGGACGTCGATACGTCAGTTCGTCTCTGGCCGAAGCGATGGCGGCGGATCTGGAATCCAAGCACGATCACAATCAGCCGCTGCATGTACAGCTGTCGACGCGGGAATTTCAAATATTTTGCAAGCTGGCAGCCGGCGCCGCGGTTTCGCACATCGCCGACGAATTGAGCCTCAGCGTCAAGACGGTCAGCACGTATCGCAGCCGAGTCCTCGAAAAGATGAGTTTCGCATCCAATGCGGACATTACCGGATATGCGCTGCGCAACGGGCTCATACAATAAGCGGTGAGCCGGCCTCCGCTACCGCCTTTTAGCCTGCAGACGGCCACGCAAAAGGTTCGCATGGCCGAGGATGCGTGGAACAGCCGCGATCCGGAGCGCGTGGCGCTGGCATATACGGAGGACAGCCGCTGGCGCAACCGTATCGAATTCCTGGAGGGCCGCGCGGCGATCGTGGCTTTTCTACGCAGGAAGTGGGCCGCGGAACTCGATTATCGCCTGATCAAGGAGCTCTGGGCTTTTCGCGAGAACCGTATCGCGGTGCGGTTTGCCTACGAATGGCGTGACGTGAAAGGCGCGTGGTTTCGAAGTTTCGGCAACGAGAATTGGGAATTCGATGAGCAAGGGCTCATGCGTCGGCGCATCGCCAGCATCAACGACGCGTCCATCGCGGAGTCCGAGCGGAAGTATCATTGGCCGTTGGGACCGAGGCCTGAGGATCACGCTTCGCTCAGCGATTTGGGTTTTTGAAATGATAGACCATGCATCGTCGGCAATTGTTCTACCTCGCAACATATGAGCGCGCATCGAAACGTACGAAAAGCCGTCGACCGCTGCTCACGGTTATGTCCCGCGGAATACGACGCAATGCCTACTGCGGCGTTTTAGGATCTTCGCGGCGCGGCCGCTACTTTTCTTGCCAGCGGTCTTTTCGCCGGCCGAACATGCGCGATAAACTTGTCGGCGACGTGCGGCAAGATTTGCGCCAGTCTCTGACGGCCAAGCTGCGTGATTTCCCTCTCGAGTGCGCGGTAGACGGCAATCAGTGCCGTGCCGAAAGGCGTAACTTGTGCGCCGCCGCCGCCTTTGCCTCCCGTTGCCGCAATGGTCACTGGTTGGTCGAATGCAGCGTTCAAGCTGCTGACCAGCAGCCATGCGCGCCGGTAGCTCATCTTCAAGACGCGCGCCGCGTCGGAAATGGAACCCGTGGCCTGCACGGCCTCGAGCAACGCGACCTTGCCGGGACCCATATTGATGTTCTCCGCGAAGTCGATCCGAAAACGAATGGCAGGTTCTTTCATCTGAATGACGTCCCGAATGCTTTGTCGAGGCGATGATATACAGGATGCCGGTTCAACCACGAAACTTGTGAAGTGAGATTGGCGGGAGCTATCGATGTCGACGACCTTTCTGTTGAACGGCAAGTCCACCACGTTGGATGCCGACCCCACCATGCCGCTGCTGTGGGCCGTGCGTGAGGTGGCGGGCCTGCACGGCACCAAATTCGGATGCGGCATGGCGCTCTGCGGCGCTTGCACGGTGCACCTGGACGGACAAGCAATACGATCCTGCGTCACACCTCTGGCTTCGGTAGCCAACGCCCGAGTGACCACGATCGAGGGGCTGCAGAGCAAGCAGGCCAAGGCCGTGCAAGCAGCGTGGATCGAGTTGCAGGTTCCGCAGTGCGGTTATTGCCAATCCGGTCAGATCATGTCGGCGACGGCGCTGCTGGAGAGAAACGCCGCGCCGACCGATGCGGATATCGACGGTGCCATGAGCGGCAACATTTGCCGGTGCGCCACGTATGGGCGCATCCGTGCCGCCATTCACGCCGCCGCAGAGACGCTGAAGGACTGAAGAACATGAGCCAGATGTCCCCACAGCATGCGGCGCGCCGAGCATTCCTCAAGAACGCCGGCGCCTTCGGCGTCACCGCACTGACAATCGGCTTCGACTTAGGCCTGCCGGCGCAGCGCGTTCAAGCCTTTGCTCCCCCCGGCAGCGCAACCCCGTTGTTTGCGCCGAATGCATTTCTGCGCATCGGCACGGACGGCGGCGTCACGGTCATTTCCAAGCATTTGGAAATGGGCCAGGGCTCGTACACCGGTCTTGCCACCATCGTAGCCGAGGAGCTCGATGCCGATTGGGCCCAGGTTAGGGTGGAGAGTGCGCCGGCGGATGCCAAGCTCTACAACAATTTCATATTCGGTCCCGTTCAAGGGACCGGCGGCAGCTCCTCGATGGCCAACTCCTGGCCACAGTTGCGCGAGGCCGGCGCCAAGGCGCGGGCCATGCTGATCACCGCGGCGTCGAACCAATGGCACGTGCCGGCCTCGGAGTTGACCGTCGACAAGAGCGTCGTGTATCACGCTGCGAGCAAGCGCCAGGCCAGCTTCGGATCGCTGGTAAAAGGCGCCGCCGGGCTGCCCGTTCCCGGGACGGTTCAGCTGAAGGACCCGAAGGACTTCAAGCTCATCGGGAAACAGGCGGCTCGCGTCGATGTCCCCGCCAAATGCGACGGCACGGCACTATTCACGTTGGACGTCGAGATGCCCGGCATGCTGGTGGCGCTACTGCGGCGTCCACCGCTGTTCGGGGCCACCGTCAAGTCCTTCGACGACGGCGCGACCATGGCCGTGACCGGCGTCGTCAAGGTTGTGCAGGTGCCGCGCGGCGTCGCCGTCGTCGCCAAGAACTTCTGGGCCGCGAAGCTGGGACGCGATGCGCTCAAGGTAGAGTGGGACGACAGCAACGCAGAGATGCGCAGCTCCTCGGCGATCATGGACGATTATCGCCGCCTTGCCGAGCAACCCGCGCAGTCGGCTCGCAAGGAAGGCGACGTTGCACCGGCATTGAAAGCTGCCGTTCACAAGGTTTCGGCCGCGTTCGAGTTTCCTTATCTTGCACACGCTCCGATGGAACCTTGCGACGCCGTGGTCAGGCTCGATGCCAAAAGCTGCGAGATCTGGGCCGGGGATCAATTTCAAACAGTCGATCAAGCGAACGCGGCCCGCGTCGCCGGACTCGATCCGCAACAAGTCAGCATTCACACGTTGTATGCGGGCGGCAGTTTCGGCAGGCGCGCCAATTTTTATTCCGACTACATCGTCGAGGCGGTATCGATCGCCAAGGCCTACGGCGCCGACGGCACTCCCATCAAGCTGCAGTGGACCCGCGAGGACGACATCCACGGCGGCTTGTACCGCCCCATGTACTTTCACAAGATGGAAGCTGCCTTGAGCGCCGACAAAAAGCTCACTGCGTGGAGCCATATCATCGTCGGGCAATCCATCAAGGCCGGCACACCGATGGGCGGGGCGCCCGGCACGCTCGATGACACCTCCGTCGAAGGAGCGGCCAATCTCGCGTATTCGATTCCCAATATTTCCGTGGAACTATCGACCACCAAGGTAGGCGTACCGGTGCTCTGGTGGCGCGTGGTCGGCAGCTCGCATACGACATTCGCCGTCGAAACATTCATCGACGAAGTGGCGCACGAAGCAGGTGTGGACCCGTTCGTTTTTCGCCGGCAGCTGCTCGACAAGAGTCCGCGCATGCAGGCCGTGCTCGAATTGGCGGCGGAGAAAGCCGGCTGGCATGCGGGGCCCATGCCGAAGGGCAAAGGCCGCGGCATTGCCGTCGCGGAAGCATTCAAAACATTCGTTGCGCAAGTAGCCGAGGTGACCGTGGATGATGCCGGTAACGTGAAAGTCGACCGCGTGGTCTGCGCCGTCGACTGCGGCACCGCCATCAACCCCAGCATCGTAGCGGGGCAGATCGAGGGTGGGATCGGCTTCGGGCTCGGCGCAGCGCTTTATGGCGCCATTACACTGAAGGACGGCCGCGTCGAGCAGAGCAATTTCAACGACTACCGGGTTCTGCGCATGAACGAAATGCCCAAGGTGGAGGTCCACATCATTGCGTCTTCGGCGAACCCGACGGGCGTGGGCGAACCGGGAGTCGCACCCGTGGGACCGGCGGTTGCCAATGCCATTTTTGCCGCCACCGGAAAACGCGTGCGCGTGTTTCCTTTCAACAAAGGCGACGCGGCGCTCAGGAGCTAGTTCATGAATGCGAAATTCCAGCGTGGCAGTGCGGTGCGTCCGATTCTGTGGGCGCTGGCCGTCATCGTGGCCGTCGGACTCCTGGTTACCGGCTACGAGGTATTCGGTCCCAAACCGACTGACTTTGCGGCCGGCAAGCGGGTGCCTGTGGATGCCTATCACGAGGCGGATCCAACGGGTGTGCCCGCTGAACTGAAAGCGGCGAGTCTCGTCGAGCGCGGCGAGTACCTGACCCGCGCTGCCGACTGCGCCGTATGCCACACAGCCAAGGACGGGGTGCCGTTCGCGGGCGGCCGCGCATTCGTTCTGCCGTTCGGCACGATGTATTCGACCAACATCACGCCGGACCCGCAGACGGGCATCGGCACGTACACGGATGCCAACTTCCTCGATGCGCTGCACCGGGGCATTGGCCGCGGCAATACCAAGCTATACCCGGCGATGCCGTATGCCAGCTACACCTACATGTCGGATCCCGATGCACTGGCGATCAAGGCCTACTTGTTCTCGCTCAAACCCGTGCACGCGCCCGCGATTCCCAACGCTCTGTCGTTCCCCTTCAACCAGCGCTGGCTCATGAGTTTCTGGTCGGCGATGTTCAACGCGGACAAGCGCTTCGAGCCCGTCGTCGATCGCGGCGCCGATTGGAATCGCGGCGCGTATCTCGTCGAGGCAATGGGGCACTGCGGCGAATGCCACACGCCGCGAAACCTGTTCTTTGCATTGAACAACCGCGAAAAATTTTCCGGCGCCGTGCAAGCGGGCTGGCGCGCCTACAACATCACGCCGGATCATGCCAGCGGCGTTGGCGCGTGGAGCGATGCGGACCTCGCTCATTATTTGTCCATGGGTCACGCGGACGGGCGCGGCACCGCGGCGGGGCCCATGGGCGAGGCGATCGATGAAAGCTTGAGCCACTTGAAGCCCGGCGACATCACCGCCATGGTGGCTTACTTGCGGTCGGTGCCGAGTGCCGTCAGCTCCGATTTGGCCGAACCGAAAATGAGTCCCGCACCCGCGTTGCAGGCGAGCAGCGATGCGGAACGCGGGGACCCTCGCGGCAAGCAGGTTTACGAGGGTGCGTGCGCCGGATGCCATGGGTGGACCGGGATCAGTCCGGTCATTCCTTTTGCGACGTTGACGGGCGCCCGCTCCGTCAATGATCCGACGGGAAACAATGTGGCTCAGGTCATCATCGCGGGCGCGCAGCGCCACTACGCCATCGACTCGAACAATATGCCCGCCTTCGGCAGCACCTATTCCGACGCGGAGATTGCCAGCGTGGCCAATTACGTGACCGCCCGGTACGGCGCAACGGGTTCGGGTCTCACGGCCGAAAGCATCGCCAGGCTGCGCGCCGCCGACTGACCGGGCATACGCCGCGCGACGTGCTGACGTAATTGGGAAAGAATGCGCGCAGCAGCGGATAGAACCAACCGATCGTAGCGTAGTACCATTTTATATGGCGTTGTCCGGGACTTGCTCTGATGGCGCCGCTCATGGGCCGCACCTCGTTCGCTCTCCGTCTCGACATGATAAGTGGGTAGACTATTGCGCGCACGATGGAAACCCCAAAACTGACCGAAGTCGAATGGATCTTGCTGCTCACGGCGATCGCCGCGGGCACCGTGGATGTCATCAGTTTTGCGATGCTCGGTGGTGTGTTCGCCTCGGCGATGACGGGAAATTTTGCGCTGCTCGCTTATTATGTGGCGCAAAGCGATTCCCAGGCGGCGATGAGTTCGGTGGTCGCCCTGACGGGGTTCGTTACCGGCTGCGCGATCGGCGTGCTTCAGCGCCGTGGCCGGGCGCCGCGGCAGGCTTTGACGATGCTGCTCGCCAGCGAAGCAGGATTGCTCGTATTCTTTGCCTTGTACGCGCTCTGGACGCCGCACCTGCCGCATGCGCCGTCGGATCATTTGCAGATTCTGCTGCTGGCAGTGGCAATGGGTCTGCAGGCGGTGATCGGGCAGACCATCAGCCTGACGACCATCGTGTTCACCACCACGTTGACGAAGTTGGTCGGAGCGATCGCCGATTCCATCGCCAACGGGGATACCTTGGGTCTCAAGGACATCAAGATCCAGAGCGCGGTGGTGGTCTCCTATCTTTTCGGCGCGCTGCTGGCCGGTGCTTTGATCGTGCACAAGGTCATCGCCGTGGTGCTGCTGCCCTGCATCGCGGTGGCGGCCGCCCTTGCCGTGCACTACCTGCCGGATCGGAACCGCAGCGCCGAGGACTAGTCGCGAGGCGGCCTCCCCGGCCTTACCCATATTCACGATCTCTATCGGGCCGATTGGCACATTCGATTGGTCTTAAGCCCTGGTCTGCGCTCATGATCCTGCGCATGACGGTCGAGGAAAATGGGGGGTATATGAGTTCATCGAACCGCTCTTCAGCACGCCTCAAGGCGCTGGGTGCATTGAGCCTTCTCGCCGGGGCCGCGTGCGGGATGGCCTGGGCGCTCGGCACCGGGCCCCACGGCGCCATGCCGCTGGACGAGCAACAAAAACTGCTCGACAAGGTCATCGGGACGAGTGCAATCAATCCGCCTCGGGGGGTCGACGGCCTTGCCTGGGCGTCCATTTACATTCCCGCCGACAACGCGCCGAACCAAGAGCGCATCGCGCTGGGCCGAAAACTGTATTTCGACGTGCGCTTGTCGAAGGATGGCACCGTGGCCTGCGCCACGTGCCATGACATCAGCCGCGGGTTCACCGATCGGCGCAGCGTTTCGGAGGGCATCAGGGACCAACTGGGGCAACGCAGTGCACCCACCGTGATGAATGCCGCGATGTTCCAAAGCATGTTCTGGGACGGACGTGCGGCCACTCTCGAGGACCAGGCCAAGCTGCCGGTTCTCAACCCCGTCGAGATGGGTCATCCCGATGCGGCCAGTGCGATGGCCTCGATCAATGCCGATCCTGCCTATCAAGGCATGTTTCAAAAGGCATACGGGCGCGCCCCGAACTATGACGATGTCGGGCGCGCCATCGCCAGCTTCGAGCGCACGCTGATATTCCTCGACGCGCCTTTCGATCGCTATTTGAGCGGCGATTCCAGGGCCATTTCGCCGGCGGCACAGCGCGGCCTGGAATTGTTCAATGGCAAGGCCCGCTGCATGAGTTGCCACATGATCAATTCTTCCAATCCGCTCGGCACGGACAACCTGTTCCACAACATCGGCGTTTCCGCGCGCAAACAGAATTTCGAGCAGTTGGCGCAGAAAGGCTTGGCCGCCGTTCAGGCCAACGGCGACGAGCAAGCACTCGACAAGCTGGCCATCGAAACCAACCTGTCGGAATTGGGGAGGTTTTTGGTCAGCCGCCAGCGGCAGGACATCGGGGCCTTCAAGACCGAGCAGCTACGCAACGTCGGGCTCACGGCGCCTTACATGCACGACGGCACACTGCGCACGCTCTGGGATGTCATGGATCACTACAACAAAGGCGGCGAAACCAATGCTTTTCTGGACGGCGGCATCGAACCTCTGAACCTGACCGAGAGCGAGATAGACGACGTGGTGGCATTCCTATTCACGCTCACCGACAAGCGGTTCGCGGAACAGAACGAAGCGGCATTCAAGGAGCAGCAGGCTCTGGCCGCGAAGCAACGCCCCTTCCGTGACGACGCTCTTGCCCATCGCGAGACGCTGCCTTTCGAGCAGCGGGTCATGGGCGCGGCGGGCCTGAAGTAAACCGGAGCGATAGCATGAGCAAAATACTGCATATCAAGAGCGTGGAAACCCGCTACCTGGAGGAGAGGGATCGGCTGTTTCAGGGGTTGCAGAGTCTCGGCCGGCGCAATTTCATGAAAGTGTCCACCGGTGCGGCGGCAGCTGCATTGGCAGCGGGCGCAAGCAACCACTTTCACAGTTTCCTGCCGGTGAACGTGGCTTATGCGGCGCCGGGCGCCGCCGCCCCGGGATTCACCTTCGCCTACATTTCCGACTCGCACCTCTACATCAAGAAGACCAACGAACGCTTCGTGCGGCAGCTGCTGCGCGCAGTCGACGACGTCAACAAGCTCGATCCGCAGCCGGACTTCGTGTTTTTCGGCGGCGATCTCGCGCAGCTGGGGCGCAGGGAAGAACTCGATCTCGGCGCGCAGATTCTCAAGAACGTCAAAGCGCCGGTTCACATGATGGTCGGCGAGCACGATTGGTTCTACGACATGGGTCATCATTGGAACGAGCTGTTTGGGCCGGAGAATTACAGCTTCGATCACAAGGGCGTGCACTTCGTCGTGTTGATGAGCGTGCATGAGAAGGACTTTTGGACGGCGCGCGGCATGGATGCGGCGGAGCGCATGCACACGGTGGCCGGCTTGGACAACGCCATGCAAAGCGCCTTCGAAGTCGGCGGTCCGACGCGCGAGTGGTTGAAGAAGGATCTCGACAAGATATCCAAGTCGACGCCGATCATCGTGTTCTCGCACTCGCCGCTCTACAAGCTTTACCGTCCGTGGAATTTCTGGACCGACGATGCCGAGGATGTGCAGTCCCTGTTGAAGCCCTTCGAGCGCGTGACGGTGCTGCATGGACACACGCATCAAGTACTGACCAACAGCATTGGCAACATTCAATTCCAGGGCATGCTGTCGACAGCGTGGCCGTGGCCCTATGCGCCGCAAGGCTTGCCGGCGCTCACCGTGCAGATGAACCGGCCCAATCCGTTCGACAGCAACGACGGCCTGGGCGATGGACGAATCACGGTGCATCCCGATGGCATGGTCGACATGCTGTACAACTTGTGGAACCGCAATCCCATGCAGGTCAAGGCCAGCTACTTGAGCAGCGGCGGCAAGAACGACAGACCCGTCGCGCCGGCCCTGGCCAGCTATTGATGCAATCGACCGGAGCAATGCCATGAAGAAATCTGTATTACTCGCCCTCGTGTTGACGGCAGCCACGCTCGCGGCGAATGCCGATGATCCCGTGCCCGGCGCGCCCACCAAGACGGTCAAGCTTTGCGACAACAAGACCACTGTGGAGGTGCCGAACGACGCGCCCAAGACGCGCGCCGAGGGGCAGAAAATTTCCGATGCGCTGATGGCGCAGTGGAAGGAGACGAACCCTAACTCCACCTGGGAGCAAGGCGAGATCGAAGCGCATCAAGTGGTCGCCCCGGAAGACAATACGGCGCTGATCGGGACCGGCCAGTCGTCGACTTATGGGGTCGTGACCCAGCAGACCGTTCAGGTTTGGAAGAACGAGACGTATAAGACGGCGCTGTACGGCTCCAAGGTGTTTCACAGCGGCGACGAATTGGGCAGCGAAATCGCGGTGTCCTGCGATATGTGCCACCCGCGCGCCGCCAACACGCATCCCGAGACCTACCCGAAATTTCAGCCCCAATTGGGCAGGGTCGCCATGCTTCGCGACATGATCAACTGGTGCATCGAGCATCCGGTGCGGGGCAAGGTGTTGGCCGCGGACGATCCGAAGATGCGGGCCATGGAGGCGTACATTCTGGCGCAGCGCAAGGGCACGCCTCTGGATTACGGCAAGCGCTAGGCGCGAGACAAGCGCTGGTAGAGCTGATTCACAGCCTGTTGGCGGCGGAACGCACCACGCTCTTTGCATTCATGAGCACCGTACGGGTGCCGTTGGGGGGATTGTCCCTGATAAGGGCGGCAAGCAACGCCAGTTCGTGAGCCTTAGGATAGCCTTTGCGCCACACCAATCCCACGCGGCGGCTCGCCTTGGCGGATGTCAGCGGCCTCACCACGAAGGAGGCCTCGGGGCCCTGCAGCGGCTGCGCGGCCAGGGCCGGCAACAGCGTACAGCCGAAGCCCGCCGCAACCAGATGGCAGATGGTCTCGAGGCTCGCGGCCCGAAAATCGTCGAGATTGTCGTCGCCATCGCTCAATCGACCGCAAGCGGCGAGAGCCTGACCACGCAGACAATGTCCGTCCGCCAAGAGCAGCATTTGTTCATCTTGCAGGTCGGCTTCGCTCACCGTCTTTTGTTTCGCCAAAGGATGATTGGCTGGACACGCGAACCAGAACGGTTCGTCGAACAGCGGCGCTTCATCGACATCGTCCACATCCACGGGCAGCGCCAAAAGCGCCGCATCGATCTGATGATTGCGCAGCCGCTCGAGCAAGTGGTGCGTGAGATCTTCGTTGACCACCAGGTGCAATTGCGGATATTGCGCCTTGACCAGGGGGATGAAGCGCGGCAAGAAGTAAGGTGCCAAGGTCGGGAACACGCCCAGATTCAAGGGGCCGACCAGCGGACCCCGGGAAGCTCGGGTCGTGGACAGCAGGGCGTCGACCTGAGCCACGATCTGGCGCGCGCGGTCGACCACCTCCTGGCCCATCGGCGTCATCGATATGGACTTGGCATTGCGCTCGATCAGCGTGCAGCCGAGATACTCCTCGAGTTTCCGGATCTGCGTACTCATCGTGGGTTGGGAAATGTTGCAGTCGGCCGCTGCACGCCCGAAGTGGGCGCGATCGGCAAGTGCCACCAGGTAGCGTAATTCTCTGAGCGTCATTGCGAACTCCCCATCGCCCTTTATGTATCGGCCGCCGCCGGCGTCCGTGCATCAGCGCTGGTAGGTCTCCGCCCATTGCAGCTGCATGTCGGGCGTGCATCGAGGATTCGACATCACGCAAGGTTGCTGCGACCCGAACGAATAGGGAGTGCGGACATACGGGGCGTCCAAATCGACGGCCGGAACCGGATTCGTGCCGTAGCCAGGACGGGAGAGGTCCGACAAGGAAACGCTCGGGGCACACCCACCGAGCGATGCACCGATGCCGAGGATGGTTGCGACCGTAAACATCAGATTGCGCTTCATCGCTGATTCCCCCATTAAGCTCACGATCACCGCCGCCTCGAAAATATCAGGCTTAAGGGTACCCCGGCAAGTAAGGCAACGCCGCGGTTGTTCACCTTTCGGACGGCATGGCTTCGAATTGCTTCAAGCCCGGCGGAATGGCGGCCCAATTGGGGCGATTGCGGGTGAAAATCGCGATCGTCGGATGAAACAAACTGGGTTCATCCAGCGATCCGGCATAAATGGTGAAGGAGTCGGATTCGCCCACCTGCCCACCGAATACCAGGCCGCCGCACACGGCGCAGGAATTGCGCAAGGCAATGCGCCCGCTCGCAACCGGCAAGCGATGCTGGAGTGTCTTGCCGCTGATGGTCAGAACAGAACTCGGGAATCCCATGAAGGGAATGAAGCCGGACCCTGAGGCCTTTCTGCAATCGCCGCAGTAGCAATGGCCCGAAGAAGTGGGTTCCCCCGTGGCCTCCCAGCGCAATGCGCCGCAAAGACAACCGCCGGTGTAACGCGCCATAGTTGGTCTCCCATAAGAGGCGAGGATGATCATTCTAGAGCAGCGGCAGCGCGCCCGTTATGAGGTCCACGCTGCCCGCAATATCCGGTCCGACGGCGACCGCCGTATGCGTAGGTACGCCGCCAAACTCGGTCAGGCCTGCGTCCAATATGAGCGAGGTCACCAAACCATTGGCTGCGGCCTTCTCGTGAATCGCCAGCAGCTCAGCTTCGGAGTTCACCGATACGCAAATCTTGGTAAATCTGCCGGTGAGCCAAGGCTCGATGCGCGCGTCCAGCGGGATGACAAGATTGTCGCCCTCGCGACGGGCGAGCTTGAGGATTGCGTCCATGGATGCGTGGGCGCCTTGCGCAACCATTTTTCCTTTGCGCATGTTCAAGTCCTTGCGAATAACGATGACTTGTTTGTGCCCGGTGGGTGTGTTCATTGAGGCTCCCGCACTGCATAACCCTTGGCTCGCAGCCGATCGAGCACACCGTCCTCTTTCAAGAGAACGGTGATCGGCAGCACGGCGAAGCTGCTGTTGTTGCTTTCGAGGGCGGCGTCCGCGGCCCTGAGCCAGAGATCGGCGATTTGCGTACGGGCGTGTTCGTATTGATCGCGAAACTCCGGCACGGCGAGAAATGCGTTGAGACAGGCGACCTCCTCGTCGGGATACGGCAGGCTGCGCAGCCCTTCGATGTCTCCCAGCGACCAGAAGTTCGCGCGCTGACGCATCGGCCCCAGATCGGTCTCGAGGCGCTCCATGGTCTTGGTGAAGCAGGCGATCTCGGCATCCTGCGGAATTTTATTCAGATCGCGAACGGCGCCTTTGGCGTCATCCACTTTTAGATTGAGGACGACGGACTGCAATGGCACATGATCCTTGTGCGCGGTTTTTTCAATGGTACTCCAGACGGTCTCGTTGGAGGTCAGCCCGGATTGATCCAGGGCACGCTCGTACAAGTCGAGGGCCGCCAGCATGGGACGTTTGTGTTCGTCGTCCCCCGCTCCGAGATATTTGACGCGAAGCGCCAGCCAGCGAATGTATAGATCGTGGGGCAACAGCTGCTCGAGCGTCCTGCCGTCCGGACTTTTCCGCGCTCGCAGCAGCGAGGGAATGAGCGTAAGACCGCGAAAGAAGCCAATGTCCGCATCCACCTGCGGGGGCGATATCACCACCTGGGAACTCGCAATTCGCTGCTCGACCGCCTGGGAGCGCCAGGTCATGTTTTTGGGCAGGGGCTGCAGCGTCGCCAAGATCCATAGATCATGAGCGCCCTTCGACACGCGCCACATACCGGGCCCCGGTCGCTCGCCCGTGACGAGTACCTCGTCCAAAGACGCGGGGGTCTGCGGCGCAGGTGCATTTGGCGGCACATCGCCCCAACAAGGCACGCTGACGGCGAGCAATAAAAATGCACAAGGACTGAGAATCGAACGCGATGCGGACATGAGCCCTCTCCGACACCTTAACAAGTGCGCCAGTCCGGGAATCATGGCAATCTTCGGATTGGCGACCAACGGGGTTGAATCTGATGCCGAAAACGCCGCTCACCTTCGAGACGGTGCGGGAAATCGCACTCGAGCTCAAGGATGTGCAGCCCGGAACAGCCTATGGGGCCCCCGCGCTCAAGGTCAACGGCAACACGTTGGCCAACGTACCTGTAAACAAGTCGGCGGAGGCGAATTCCGCGGTATTCCACATCGATTTCGATTTGCGCCGCTCACTGATCGAATCGAACCCCGAAGTTTATTACGTCACCGACCACTATGCCGCGTATCCCACGGTGCTGGTAAGACTCTCGAATATCAGCCGCGGCGAGCTGCGCGAACTTTTAGGGCTGGCGTGGAGCTTTGTTTCCGCGAAGAAGCCTGCGCGCGCCTCCAACCTTAAGTCGAAATCTAAAAAGCGCCGTTCCTAGTTCCTAGCTGACAGCCGTTCGCGGCGCGCTCATGTCGCGCTTGCTGAGCACCACATGCGTCGCATTCGGCGTGGCCGCATGTCGGCTACATTCGTAACCCAACTTCGCAGCGTCTATGTCGGCGAATAACTGCTCGCCGGCGCCAAGGATGACCGGCGCGATCGCAATGTGAAGTTCATCGATGAGCCCGGCGCGAAGGTATTGACGAATGACGGCGGAGCCGCCACCGATGCGTATGTCTTGGGTGCCTGCGGCGGCCCTCGCGCGTTGCAGTGCGACGTGAATGCCGTCGGTCACGAAGTGAAACGTCGTGCCTCCTTGCATGTCGATCGACGCCCGCGGGTGATGAGTGAGAACGAAAACGGGAACATGATAGGGAGGGTTATCTCCCCACCATCCCCGCCAATCATCGTTGGGCCAGGGCCCGCGGATCGGGCCGAACATATTCCGCCCCAGAATCCACGCGCCGATGTTCGCGAACCCGCGTGCGGCGAACTCGTCATCGATGTCGGTGGATCCGCCCTCGGTGCCGAACATGCGATGGAAGGTGCGGGTGGCGAAGGCCCATTCGTGCAAGGCGGTTCCGCCGACTCCGAGGGGGTTGGCGAGGTCTTGAGCGGGGCCCGCTCCATAACCGTCGATCGACATTGAAAAGCTTGCGACCCGAAGTTTGCCCATCGCGGTGTTCCTTTCTTGCGTTGCGCCGATATTGCCGCGCGCCGGGCCGGGAAGCAACCGGGACATTTTGCGCGGAATATTAGAAGGGTAACTGGCCAGTTAAACTTGCCAGATTACCTGCTATACATTATCCTACGTGCGAGATGACGCGAATCAGCGATACAGCGGTCAATGATTTCGCCCGGGCGATCGGCTTGTTGGTGCGCCGTATTCGTGCGGCGAGCACCATGCACGATCTGTCGTGGACGGAGTCCGCGGTCATGGCGCGATTGGCCAAGGACGGGCCAGCGACGACGGCGGAACTGGCGCGCTCGGAAGGCGTCAAGCCGCAATCCATGGGGACCGTCGTTGCGGCCCTGGAAGATAGAGGCTTCATCGAGCGCAAGTCGCACCCCACCGACGGCCGCCAATTGAACATTCAATTGACCCCCAAGGGCGAAGCGGCGCGTCGAAGTGCCAAGGATGCGAGGCGAACCTGGCTGGCGCAGGCCATCGCTCAACTCGATGAGGAGGAGCGGAAGGTACTGCTTGCGGCAGGCGAGATCATCACGCGGCTGGTGGCAGCTTGAACGGCGGAGGAACGATGCAATACGGTCATTATGCAGCGTACTTTTTTGGCGGCGCATTTCTAGCGAACGCTGTCCCGCATTATGTGAGCGGCGTGATGGGACGCGCGTTTCAAAGCCCGTTCGCAACACCCCCGGGCCAGGGACTTTCCTCCTCGACCGTCAATGTTCTATGGGGCTTCTTCAATTTGATCGCCGCGTACATCTTGATATGCCGGGTCGGAGATTTCGACATGCGGTCCACGGGCCATGTGGTTGCCGCCGGTCTCGGCGCGCTGTTGCTCAGTATTTTCGCTGCGCGCCACTTTGGACGCTTGCATGGCGGCCATCCTCGCGGAGCTGCGTGAGCAATCAGCTGACAGGCACATTTCGTTCACTGCGACGCTTCAACTATCGGATGTGGGCCGGCGGCACCGTCGTTTCCAACGTGGGAACGTGGATGCAGCGCATCGCACAAGACTGGATCGTTCTAACCCAGCTGACTCACCACAACGCGACCGCCGTCGGTTGGGTCATGGCGCTGCAGTTCGGTCCCCAAGCGTTTTTGCTGCCTCTGACCGGTCACGCCGCCGACCATTTCAACCGGCGCAAGGTGATGCTGGGTACGCAATCGGCCATGGGCGTGCTGGCGCTGATTCTGGGGGTGCTTTGCATCACGGATCGCATTCAGTTGTGGCATGTGTACGTGCTCGCTCTGCTGCAAGGGTGCGCCACGGCGTTCGATGCGCCTGCGCGGCAAACTTTTGTCTCAGAGCTGGTCGGGGAGGCCGATCTGTCCAATGCGGTGGCGCTGAATTCCACATCGTTCAACGCGGCGCGGATGATCGGACCCGCCATCGCCGGCGTTCTCATCGCGGTCGTGGGCGCGGGTTGGGTGTTTCTGATCAACGCGGCATCGTTCGCCGCCGTCATCATCTCGCTCTGCCTGCTGCGGGTGCATGAGCTTCATGTGCACGGCAGCGACGAGGCGCCCGGAAGCTTCCTCGAAGGTTTCCGCTATGTGTGGAGGCGGCCTGATCTCAAAGTCATCCTTCTCATGCTCTTCTTGATCGGGACGCTGGGTTTCAATTTCCCGATCTTCATTTCAACCATGTCGGTGACGGCATTCCACGTGGGGGCGCGTCAATACGGCCTGCTGAATTCAATGATGGCCATCGGCTCCATCAGCGGCGCCCTGATGGCGGCCCGGCGGGCACGGCCTCGAATGGGTGTGGTGCTGGCCGCCGCCGTGGTGTTTGGTTGCGGCTTCTCGCTGGCCGCCATCATGCCTACTTACTTTCTGTTCGGCTCGGCTCTCGTCGTCATCGGCGCGTGCGCACAGACGTTCACGACCTCGACGATCAGCTTGCTGCAGCTGACCACCAATCCAGGCATGCGCGGGCGCGTCATGGCAATCGCGCTCGCCGTGACATTGGGCAGCATGCCGATCGGGTCGCCCATCGTCGGCAAAGTGGTTGATGCTTTCGGACCCCGCTGGGCGCTGATGCTCGGGGCCGCGTCCGGTTTTGCCGCGGCCCTTGCCGGCGCCCACTACCTGTACAAGCATCGTCACCTGCGTGTGCGCATCGAGGATGGGCGCTTACGCTTCAGTTTGCGGCCGATCGGTGCAACACTACTGACGGATTAGCGGATTTAAGAGTTCCAAAAATGAATTTTACGAATTGGGGTATGGCCGCGGTCGTGGCTCTCCTCCTGCCCATCTCCTGTGGCGCTGCCGGATCGACGCAGGGTTACGGGGCGCTGGTTCGCCAGGTCGCGCCCAGCGTAGTAACGGTCATGGTCGAGGAGAAACGCGTCAGCGCCGGG
>Ga0182024_10008136_pt1 | contig 22295 bp, 18 predicted proteins | sample P32metaG_FD_120480 | JGI IMG/M metagenome (GOLD analysis project Ga0182024, IMG submission 120480) | Permafrost microbial communities from Stordalen Mire, Sweden - P3-2 metaG (Illumina Assembly) | ecosystem: Environmental > Terrestrial > Soil > Wetlands > Permafrost | place: Sweden: Stordalen... | reverse complement strand
TGTCCGATCCGGTGCGGAAACACGCATAATAAGATGGTGTGCTTTTATGGTTAATGGCCGGTAAAACCCGGCAAGAATTGCCGGAATCGGCAAGGGATGCTCCCCGGCGCGCCGCGCACCCCATGCGTCTTCAAAAATAAGCAAGTTATTTCAGTGTCATAACGCTCCGCGCGTGATGGCACGCGATTGGCATCGATAGCGCGGTCCGGCCTCTTGGGGAGCAAGATGAGAGGGACCTTTCGAACCGCGCTTGCCGCGCTGTTAGCCTTTGCCTGTACCGCCTCGCCGGCGGCGGCGACGTCGCGCATCAAGGACCTCGCCAATATCGAGGGCGTGCGGCAGAACCAGTTGATCGGCTATGGCCTGGTCGTGGGGCTTAACGGCACCGGCGACACGCTCAACAACGCGCCTTTCACCAAGCAGTCCCTGCAAGCGATGCTGGAACGGTTGGGCGTGAATATCCGCGGCCAGCAAATCCGCACCGGCAACGTCGCCGCCGTCATGGTGACCGCCGACCTGCCGCCATTCGCGACGCAGGGCACGCGCATCGACGTGACCGCCTCGGCGATGGGCGATGCCAAAAGCCTGCAAGGCGGCACGCTCCTTGTCACCCCGCTGCTGGGCGCCGACGGCAATGTCTATGCGGTGGCGCAGGGTTCGCTCACTATCGGCGGCTTTCAGGCCGAGGGCGACGCGGCCAAGATCACCCGCGGCGTGCCGACCGTCGGCCGGCTGCCGAACGGCGCCATCGTCGAACGCGAGATCGAATTCGCGCTCAACAGCGTGAGCCAGTTGCGGCTTGCTTTGCGCAATGCCGATTTCACCACGGCAAAGCGCATCGCGGTCGCGATCAACGATTATATCGGCGCGCCGGTTGCCGAGCCGCTCGATCCGTCGACAGTGCAGCTCACACTGCCGAAGAAATATCCGCAGAACGTCGTCGCCATGCTGACCGAGATCGAGCAATTGCAGGTCGAGCCGGACGAGCCCGCCAAGATTGTCATCGACGAACGCTCGGGTGTCATCGTCATCGGCCGTGACGTGCGCGTCTCGACGGTGGCGGTCGCGCAGGGCAATCTCACCGTGACCATCTCCGAAGCGCCGCAAGTCAGCCAGCCGGGAGCGTTCTCGAAGGGCCGCACCGTCGTCGTGCCGCGCACGCAGGTCGGCGTGCAGGAAGAAGGCAAGAAGCTCGCATTGGTCCAGGAAGGCGTGTCGCTGCAGCAGATCGTCGACGGCTTGAACGCGCTCGGCATCGGACCGCGCGATCTGATCGTGATCCTGCAGGCGATCAAGGCCGCCGGCGCCATCCAGGCCGACATCGAGGTCATGTGATGACGACGATAAGTTCCGCCGCGGATCTCGGCGCTTCGCTATCGTCGATCGGGAGCGCCACCAGCTCCCAGGCGCAGGCTGCGCTCAAGCTCAAAGGCAAGACCAAGGAAGCAGCGCAGAATTTCGAGTCGATGTTCCTGAGCAACATGTTCCAGGAAATGTTCACCGGCGTTGACGGCGACGGGCCGATGGGTGGCAGCGGCGCGCTGAAAGTGTGGCGCTCGTTCGCGATCGATCAATTTGCCAAATCGTTCGCCAAAGCCGGCGGCGTCGGCATTGCGCCAAAGGTCTACGACACATTGCTCAAAGAGCAGGGTCTCAAAACGTCATGAAACCGATCGCCAGCGCCGCGGAAGCCGAGCAGGCGGTGGGCGATCTCACCGCGCTCATTGAGAAACTGACCGGCCTGATCGAGCAGGAAACGGCGCTGGTGCATGCCGGCCGGATCCGCAGCGCGGCCGCACTTGAACCGGCCAAGGCGGAACTTGCCGGCGAATTGTTCACATCCGGCGAACGCCTCAAGGCGAGCGCGAAATTCGTCCGGCAGTCGGCGCCGGCGCAATGCGCGGCGCTGACGCGCGTGCAGGAAACGTTCCGTGCCATGCTGCACAAGAACATGGTCGTGCTGGCGACCGCGCATGCGGTCTCGGAGGGAATCATGCGGCGGCTATCGGGCGATCTTGCCCGCAAGGCCTCGCCGCGGGTCTATGGCGCGTCCGGGCGCACCGCGGCGCCCAACCCCAAACACGGCCGCCCGCTTGCCGTCAGCCGCGTGCTGTAGTGCATCGCGGGCATAGCGGATCAGCCTGATTTCGCCGGACGGCGAGAGACCTCGATCAGCTCTTGGCGCACCCGCTCGATCGGCCCATCCCAATCGCCGAGCGCAGCCTGCCGAAACAGCCGCATGGTCGGGTACCACGGACTGTCGGTGCGCTCGAGCAGCCATCGGAAATCCGGCGAGAACGCCACCAGGAGCGCAACCGCCTTGCCCATCGCACCGGCAAGATGCGCAACTGAGGTATCGACCGTGATGAGAAGATCGAGCATCGCGACGACTGCGGCGGTGTCGGCAAAATCCGTGAATTCCTGGCCGAGCTGGATGACCCCATGCTGACGCAGGAGCCCTGCCTGTGTTGGATTCACGTCTTTCTGCACGCTGATGAAATCGAGGTTGGGCACGGAGAGCAGCCGGGCAAAACGCTCAAGCGGAATCGAGCGGTTACGGTCGTTGAGATGCGTGCCGTTGCCGGCCCAGCAAAGTCCGACACGCAGGCGGCCTTTTGGGAGCAATCGCTGCCGCCATTCGGTCACATCATGCTGCCGCGCCCGAAGATAGGGAATGTCCACCGGCACCGTCGCAAGTTCGGTCCCAAAGGCCAGCGGCAGACTCAACAGCGGACAGTGCAGGTCAAAGTTCGGCAAGTCCTCGCCGCGGGCGAACACGAACGACGCACCTTCGACATTTTGCAGAAGACGTTTGAGTTGAGGCTGACACTCAAGAATGACTTTCGCGCCATGCCTGGCGACGAGCGGAACGTAACGCACAAACTGGATGGTGTCGCCAAAGCCCTGTTCGGCATGGAGCAGAATTGTCTTGCCCGGCACCGGCTCCACGCCAAGCCATAGCGGCGCGGCGAAGTTGCGACGGCTGCGCGACCAATCGGCCTTGCGCCAGCGCCACTCGTAGCCGCGCCAGCCATGGGCGAAGTCGCCGAGCCGAAGCCGCACAATGCCGGCGTTGTAATGCGCTTCGGCGCGTTCGGGATCGATCGCCGCCGCGGCCGTAAAACTTTCGAGCGCTTCGGCGAACCGGTTCAGTGCGGCGAGCGCCGTACCCTTGTTGATGAGCAGCTCCACCGTGCCGGGTGCGATGGCTAGTGCCTTTTCGTAACAGGCGACCGCCGCGGCCGGGCGCCCGTGCCGGGCATGAAGGCCGCCGCATTCATTCAGCCCGTCGAGCGCGTTGGGATCGATCGCAAGGACGGCCTCGTAAGCGGCAAGCGCCTGCTCGTAACGCGCGAGACGCTTGAGGCAATCGGCGTGATTTTTGCGGGCGCCGAAATGATCCGTAGCCAGCACGAGCGCATCCTCAAAACATGCGAGAGCTTGCTCGTGGCGGCCAAGCGCCGTGAGGATAAGTCCAAGGTTGTTGAATATTTCGGCGGATGGCGAAGTACGCCTGAGCAGCGCACCGACGAGTCGCAGCGCTTCGACATTGCGCCCTTGCTGATGCCGCACCAAAGCCAGCAGATGCAGCGCGTCGAGGTGCTCCGGCTCTGAGGCCAGCAGCGCGCTGCAGATTTGCTCGGCGTCGTCGCAGCGGCCATGCCGGTGCAGCGCCAGCGCCCGCTCGATTTCACTGATCGGCTGCGGCTCCGGCTTGGCGACCGCCTGCGTCACCGTCATCGCGGCCGCTTCGGACGGCGCGCGAGATCGGAAAGTTCCTGGCACAGCCGCTCGATCGGGCCGTCCCAATCGCCGATCGACGTCTGCCGGAACAGCCGCATGGTCGGATACCACGGGCTGTCGGTGCGATCGAGCATCCAGCGCCAATCCGGCGAGAAGGCGACGAGCAGCGCCACCGCCTTGCCCATCGCCCCTGCAAGATGCGCGACCGACGTATCGACCGTGATGACGAGATCGAGCATGGCGGCGACCGCGGCGGTATCGCAGAAATCCTCAAAGTCCTGGCCGAGCTGCGCAACGCCGTGCTCGCGCAGCATCGTCGCGTCCGCGTCGCTGACGTCTTTTTGCACGCTGATGAAATCGAGGCCGGGCACCGAGAGGAGTTTGGCAAAATGCTCGAGCGGTATTGAGCGGCTGCGATCGTTCATGTGCCCCTTGCTACCCGCCCAGCACAGGCCGATCCGCAGGCGTCCGTTGTCCGGCAGCCGCGCCCGCCACTTGTCCAGCCGCTCTTGATAGGGCCGCAGGTAAGGAATGTTCGCCGGCACCGTCGCGAGCTCGGTACCGAACGCCAAAGGCAGGCTCATGAGCGGGCAATACATGTCAAAATCTGGCACCGGTTCGCCGTCGGTCAGGACCAACGGATCGCCGATCAAGGACACCATGAGGAGCTTGAGCGGCGACGGCACCGCGAGCAGCACTCTGGCGCCGAGTGCCGCGACCAAAGGCGCGTAACGCACGAACTGAAGCGCGTCGCCCAAACCTTGCTCGTGGAGAAGGAGCACGGTTTTGCCGTGCAGATTCCGCTCGCCGTTCCACATCGGCTGCGGATAATCGGGCCGCAACGACTTAAGCACCTTGGTCTGCCACCGGTATTCGTATTGCTTGAAGCCCTGGCGCAAGTCGCCCAGGCACAGCCGCGTCACCGCCGCATTGAAGTTCGCGTCCGCATTGTCGGGCTCGATGGCGAGCGCCGCAGCGTAGTTGTCCAGCGCCTCCTGCAGGCGCCCCAGCTTGAGAAGCGCATTGCCGCGATTGACGCGGGCGCCAAGGACATGCGGCTCGATGGCAAGCGCGCGTTCATGCGCGGTGAGCGCTTCGTCGAAACGTTCCATCTCGGCGAGCGCCACGCCGCGATCGGTGATCGCCGCCACCTCATCGGGATTTATCGCAAGCGCGCGATCGTAGCTGTCGACCGCCTCGGCGTAGCGTTTGTCTCTGACGAAGACATTGCCGCGGTTCACCAGCGCGGTGAGATTTTTTGGATCGAGCGCGAGCGCCTTGTCGAAACAGGCGAGCGCCTCGTCGTGCCGGTCGAGCTCCAGCAAGGCGCTGCCGCGATTGACCTCGATATCGACGCGATCTGCCGCCGCCGCCAGCGCCGTGTCGTAGCATACCAGCGCCTCGGCAAAGCGGCGCAACTTTGCCAGCACGACGCCGCGGGTATTGAGCGCGTCAGCATGCGCGGGATGCGCCGTGAGGATCCGGTCGCAGGGCGCCAGCGCCGCCTCGAAGGAGCCCAGCTCGAACAGCGCGTTGGCGCGGTTGTGCAGCGCGCCAAGATGATTTGGATCGAGCGCGAGCGCAGCGTCGAATTTTGTCAGCGCCTCCGCGTGCTCTCCGAGCGCGGCCAGAGTCAGGCCGAGATTATTGAGCGCGTCGGCGCGCTTCGGCTCGATCGCGAGCGCCGCCGCGTAGCTCCCGCGCGCTTCGTCGAACCGCTCCAGCGCGCGCAACGCATTGCCACGGTTGTAAAGCGCATCGGCATATTCGGGGTTTGCCGCAAGCGCGCGTTGGCAACTCTGCAAGGCTTCATCAAATCGCTTGAGCGTCACCAGGACGACACTGCGGTTGTTCAGCGCTTCGGCATTGTCCGGCGCGATCGCGAGCGCCGCGTCATAGGCAGCAAGCGCCTCGTCGGGCCGTTCGAGCGCGGCAAGGGCGTTGCCGCGCCGATTGAGCGCTGCGACATGTCCCGGTTGTCGCGCCAGCACCTTGTCGTAATCGGCCAGCGCTTCCTGGTGCCGGCTAAGCGCAGTCAGCGTGTTGCCACGATTGTAAAGCGCATCGAGGTGGCCAGGTGCGAGCGCCAGTGCGCGATCATAGCTCGCCAATGCTTCGGCGTGGCGCTTGAGGCCCTTGAGCGCATTGCCGCGATTGTAGTGCGCGATGGCATCGTTGCCGCGCACCGCCAGGACCTTGTCGAAACTCGAAAGCGCTTCTTCGTGGCGTTTGAGCGCATCGAGGATCACGCCGTAATTGGTGAGGGCGTCGGCCGATTTCGGCTGCGCCTTGAGCGCCGCGCCGACCAGGCGCAAGGCTTCCGCCGACCGGCGTTGCTGGTGCCGAAGCACTCCGGAAAGATGCAGCGCATCGAAATGCCGGGGATCGGCCGCGAGAATGGCGCCGTAAAGCCGGTCCGCCTCGGCGAGCCGGCCCTGCTGGTGCAGCATCAGCGCCTGCTGGATTGAAGGCGCCGAAGGTGAGCGCTGCTTGGATGCGTGCTTCGCCATGGCGGCGTCACCGAAGCCCGGGGTCAATGCGGCAAAGTCAGCCAAGACGGTTAACGCAACGTAAATTTCCCCGAATGGATACGCCGCATTAACTGCATCGGGCGCATCAAGAGCCGACAAGGGAGCCCACTTTGGCGCGGCAAATTCCATGAGCGTCGGCAGTATCGGCAGCAGTCCTTCATTCTATCAGCAAGATCAGGACTATTGGAGCCAGGCGCAAGCGCAAAGTCAGGCGCAGTCGGCGGACGACGCGCTCATTAACGTGATGGGCCAGGCTGAAACCAATCTGGCGAAAGGTTTGGCCAGCATCGCTAATGAGACTGCTTTGAACCGCGTCAACAGCCAGATTTCGGCGCTGGTACAGCAAGTGCTCGATCCCTCGAGCAGTTCAACGTCATCATCGTCGAGCAGCTCTTCGACCGCGCCGTCGTCCAGCTCCAGTTCGTCGAGCACGTCAGGCTCGCCAGCAACCGGGATCGGCGCGGCGCTATTGACGACGGGCGCTTCGCTGTCGAGCCTCGGGATTCTTCCGGGCGGTACAATCACGGTAAGCGCCGGCAACAACGCAACGACCTACACATCGACGGGGACAGACACGGTCGGCGATCTGATTAACGCCATCAACATCGATCTGCCGACCAACGCGCAAGTGACCGCGTCGCTGAACGCCAGCGGCCAACTTGTTATCACCAGCCGGAACGATAGCGACTCGATTGCGATCGTCGGCAGCGGCACCGACGCTACCGCCATCGGCTTTGGCGTCGGGAACGCCGGCTTCCAGCCGACCGCGCCGTCTTCCGGTTCTTCCGCGGCATCCGGTTCTTCGACACCTTCAACCGCGCCGGCAAGCTCGGCATCGAGCGGCACGAGCAGTTCGACGAGCAGCTCCGAGGCGCTGCCGAGCCTTTTGGCGATGACGGAGCAAGGCGTCAGTACGGCTGCGGGAATCCTCAGCGCCGCCGGCGTCAGCGGTACTTTGGTCGACATGCTGGCTTGATAACCCCCTCCGCCGCGTGAGAGCGAGGATCAGGAGGTCGCCGTGTCGAATTGCGACGACAGATCGCCGTAGAACGCCATCGGGCCGACGTGCGTAAGCTTGCTGCCGAGGTCCGCCCAAATCTCGCCGCCGATGTCGGTCCAACGCTTGCAGAAAGCAAAATCCTCGCTGAGATAAGTGCCGTCTTCCGCGATCATGCATTCGAACAAGGCGAAGCGATTGTCGCTTGCGGTTGCGGCATCAATGGAATGGTCGCGCTTGAAGTGAAGCTGCGGATATTGCGCGCACATCCGCTCCAGTCCTTGCCGCCGGATCATGAGAAAGCCCGTTCCGGCAAAGCGGACCTTGACGAATCCACCACTTGCCGTGATGGCATTCGGGTCGTCGACTTCAAAGACATATTTCAAGGCCGCGGCCGCCGGATTGGGCCGCGCGGCCTCGATCGTTGTCTTGACCTTGTTCCAATCGATCCGCTTGATCGGATAGACGGCGGCGCACATGTCGGCGCCGCATTCGATCAGACGCAAAACCTGGTCCGGCTCGAACCCGATATCGGCATCGATGAACAATAAATGGGTTGCTGTCGAATCGTCGAGGAATTGCGAAACCAGGCTTGCCCGCGCGCGCGTGATCAGCGCGTCGCCGTCCTTGAACAGCACTTTGAGGTTCACGCCGCTATAGGTCCGCAGAGTTTTTTGCAGCTTGAACAGCGAGGTCGCGTAAAGGACGGAAATCTGTCCGCCGAAGCATGGCGTCGCGACGACCAGATTGATGGCCGGCGCCGCCGATGTGGTCGGCGAACTCGCCGCGTCGCTGGCCGATGTGGCAGGCCGGGACGCAATCGGCTCCGGGCTTTCGGCCTCCTTCTCGGTATTTTTGGACTTCAGGGACTTGGGTTCGAAGGATTTGGCGGCGGGCGGCATGCGGCATCCTCGCTATTCATTTCCGCCATGTGCAATCCGGACCCTGTTCCCGTGTCTGTAACGCTTCGCGCGCGGCACTCTGCAATCATGGTTAACCAATAGCAAAGGCAAATGGTTAACGGCGCTTTAAATCCGCACGGCAAAACCACCAAATGAATGAAAAGCCTTATGGCGTCGGCGTGGCGAGGATTGGCGCGGCTGTCGCCCCGCCTCCGAGCACCGCAGCGCAAAATACGTAGATTTACACGTCTTTAAGCCAATTAAGGCAATCCTCCGGCAGCCGATCGTGTTGATCGGGAAAAATGCACTTGCCGGTACAGCACTTATAGCAAGTGCAAGCCAGTACGGCCTGTAACCAGAAGGGTAGTACCATGTCTGATATCACTTTGACCGCGGGCATTCGGCAGAATTTGCTGTCGCTACAGCAAACGTCTTCCGATTTGACCACCACCCAGGAAGCACTCGCGACCGGCAAGTCAGTCAACTCGGCTGCCGATAACCCGAGCGCCTACTTCACCTCGCAGAATTTGACCAACACCGCCAACTCGTTGAGCTCCTTGCTCGACCAGATCGGCCAAGGCCAGCAGACCATCAACGCGGCGACCGACGGCCTCACCGGCTTGTCCAGCCTGTTGCAGCAGGCTCTGGCGACCGTTCAGCAGGCCCAGCAGGCCAGCCCGACCGCGGCGGCTTCGACGACCGGCACGGTCGTTCTGACCACCAACACGCTGGGTGCCAATAACCTGCTGATCACCACGGGTGGCTCGACCTATACCGTTTCGATCGCGGCGAGCGCAGCTCTGACCACCATCGAAGCCGATATCAACGGCACGACCGGGCTTGGCAGCACTGGCGCAGTGACCGCAACCGACGACGGCTCCGGCCACCTCGTGCTGGTCGCCAACTCCCCCTCCACCTCCTTTACGGCAGGCGGCGCGGAACAGGCGGCGTTCGGTTTGGGCAGCACCGCAGTTTTCGGTCAGAGCACCACCCGCGCCACGCTGCAAACCAACTATAACGGGCTGCTAAGCCAGATCAACCAGCTCGCCGGCGACGCCACATACAACGGCGTCAACCTCCTTACCGGTGACAATCTGACGATCGAGTTCAACCCGAGCGGTTCGAGCTCGCTGACCATTGACGGCGTCGACTTCACCGCAACGGGTCTGGAGCTTTCGGCGATCAGCGGCACGGCCTCTGGATCGTTCCAGAACGACAGCACGCTCACCAGCACGATTACGGCGCTCAATACCGCGATCGGGCAGGTGCAGAGCCAGACCGAGACGTTCGGCACCAATTCCGGCGTCATCGGCACCCGTCAGACCTTTACCACCAACTTGATCAACACGCTGCAAACCGGCGCCGACAACCTCGTGGTTGCTGACCAGAACCAGGAAAGCGCGGATCTGTTGACCGAGCAAACCCAGCAGCAGCTGGAAATCTCGGCCCTGTCGATCGCCAATCAGGCGAATCAATCGGTGCTCAAACTGTTCGGCTAAAGTCTTCTGGTACAGGCCTAGACTTGAAGGCGGCGGGGCGAAAGCTCCGCCGCTTTTATGTGAGAGATAGCGAGGACCTGAAGATGGCCCTGAAGATCGAACTGAAACCCAACGAGCGCCTCATCCTCGGCGATTGCGTCGTCATCAATGCCGGCCAGCGCACACGCCTAACGATCGAGGGCATGGTCGCGATCCTGCGCGAGAAAGATATCATGACGCCGGGCCGAGCCGACAGTCCGGCGAAGCGCATCTATCTTGTATTGCAGCTCATGTACACGTCGAAGCGGCCGGAGCAGCATCGCGCCACCTATCTTCGGCTGCTGCGTGAAATACTCGCAGTAAGGCCCGGCGCGCGGCCTTTCATCGACAGTATCAATAATCGAATCTTAACAGGCGAGTTGTATAAAGCCTTGAAGGAAACACACAAGTTGATTGCCTACGAGAGGGGTTGCCTTGCAATGAACCACGCCAGCAAAACCTACGCGAAGGTCGCCAGGGAAACGGCTCCGCCGCGTGAACTGGAAGCCAATCTGCTTCTAAAGGCTGCCGCGAAATTGCAGGCGGTTCATGATTCCTGGGACGACAAGCCGGCCGGCCTCAACGATGCGCTGATGTACAATCGCCGGCTTTGGACTGTGTTCATCGACGCCGTAGCAAGAGACAACAACAAGCTGCCGCGCACCGTCCGCAGCAATCTCACCAAAATCGGCGCCTTCGTCATGGGTGAAACATTCGCGCTGATGACCAAGCCGGCGCCGAAACACTTGAAGTCAATCATCAAGATCAACCGCGGCATCGCCGCGGGCCTCGGCGCAAAGGCACAATAAACGGCGAATAGTCTGTCGCCCGCAAGTAGCGAATAGGGATTGCCGACGCAAAGGACCTTCTCGCGCTACCACTATGAGCACAGAGCAATCCATTATCGGCGAGTTAGAGAGCGCGATGACAAGCGGCTCTCCAGACAAACGCGTCGAGACACTGCGGCGCGTTACCGACCTTTTCATTCGCGATGCGAATCGCTTCAACGACCGCGAGGTCGACATATTCAACGGCGTTCTGGAGCATCTCGTCAAGCGGATCGAGGGAAAAGCCCTCGCGGAGCTCAGCCAGCGTCTTGGGCCGGTCAAAAATGCGCCATCCGGCGTGGTGCGGCACCTCGCCAATAACGAAGACATCGCGATCGCTGGACCGGTCCTGACGCAATCCTCGCGCCTCAGCGACAAGGATCTGGTCGAGATCGCCCAAAGCAAAACGCAAGCGCATCTGCTGGCCATTTCGGGGCGGTCCGAAATCGACAGGTCCGTTACCGACGCGCTTCTGCAACATGGCAACAGTCACGTTTTCCACAAGCTTGCCGAGAACCACGGCGCCGACTTTTCCGAAAATGGTTTTGCAACGCTTGTGAAGCGCTCGGAGCACGACCAGCGACTTGCCGAAAAGGTCGGGCTTCGGCACGATATTCCCCTGCCCATGTTCCAGGAACTTTTGAGGCGCGCTACCGAGGTGGTCCGGCAGCGCCTTATTAAGGCGGCCGACCCCGAAACGCGCGATCGTATCCAAAGCGCTCTTACGTCCATTTCCGAGAATGAACAGTCCGAGGCAAGCTCGCAAAATGAACACGATTTCGCCGAAGCGCACACACGGATGCTTGCGCTGCACAACAATGGCCGGCTCTCCGAATCGACAATTCTCGAATGTGCGAGAAACGACCGCTACGCTGACACGATAGCCGCGCTTTCGCTGCTAGGCGGGACGTCTATGCAGTTGATCGAAATTCTTTTGCAGAGCAAGCGTCGCGAGGCATTTCTCATACCTTGCAAAGTTGCCGGCGTGCGATGGGCGACGGTCTCCATAATGATGAATTATCGGGCCAGCCGCGGTATCCTTTCAGGTCAGGAGCACGATCGCCTGCGGACCGATTATCAGAAACTATCCGAGACAGCGGCGGCAAGAGTTCTCCGATTTTGGCAGGTGCGGCAGACAGCTTCGAAAGACGCCCCCGTTGGGAGTTCTCCTCCTGCGAGCCCCGCCGAGGCGCCTGGTTCCCATTTCTCGAGCGAAAGCGTCACCCGCTGACCGGCGCGAGATAATTGACCAGGCTCAGCTGCGCCAGCCGCGCGGTGACCGACATCGACGCTGAGAGATTGTTTTGCAGCGTCAAGAGATCTTCGCCGATCTGGTTCTGGTTTACGCCCTCGATCCCTTGCAGCATGTCCTGCAAGGTGGTCTGCGTTTGCGTGTTCAGATTGCCCGCATTCGTCACGGTCTGCTGGGCACTGGCGATATTGGCTTGGATATCGCTGATCGACTGTGCGCCCGGCTGGCCGCTTAAGTTTGCCACCACGCTCTGCGACAGCGCGTCATAGCTCGCCTGCGCGTTCGGATTGCTCGCGGAATAAGTGGCCGCGGCGAGCGCCGCCACATTGGCGACCAGCGAGGCGATCGCTGGCTCGGTGGCGCGCATGCCATAGGCGATGCTCATCGACGGGCCGACCTGCGCGGTCGCCGTCTGTAGCGCCGGCGTGCTGCCGTTTTCGCCGGTGTACCAGAACACGGTATTTGCGGGCGTGCCGCTTACCAAAGAGGTTGCCGTGTCGTAGGGCGGCCCCGCTACCACTTGCGGCGGGTCCGAACTGAAGAAGTCATTGGCCGCGGCGATGGCGGAGGCCGCCGGCAGAGCGGTCTGGGCGAGGCTCGTGATCGCGCCGGTCAGCGCCGTCTGCATATTGGCGGCGGTGGCTGACGGCGACGCGCCGATGGTGAACTGGTCGGCACCCGGCGGCGAATCCGTGGTCGCCTGCAGCGTAATGGTCTGGCTGGAGCCGTCCGGCAGGGTGAGGTTGAACGAAATTGAATCGCCAGAATTCGGATTGGTCGATCCGAGATTGACCGAAATCGAAGGCGGCGAGCCGGACGGCCCGCTGACCGTCGCTCCGGTCAAGCCCGAATTGACGCCGGCAAGCTGGAAGCCGAATGGCGAACCATCCGCGCTCAGCGTCACGTCCGTGCCGGTGCCGCCAACCGTCAGCCGGCCGAGCCCGTTGGCGCCGAGATCGGCCTGTTGCCGTTGCGCGGTCAGTTGGATAAGGCCGGCCTGCGTGCCGGTGCCGTTGAGGATAGTGCTGGCGCTGGCGACCGACGGCTGGTTCACTGCGCTGCCCGAGAAAATGTAATTGCCGCCGACCTGCGTGTTCAGCAGTGAAACGATCTCATCGAGATAGCTCGCGGCGGATTCCTGAATCGAGGTTTGACCGGTATTGTCGAGCACAAACTGGCCCTGTTGGCTGACCGCCTGCTGCACCGCGGTGGAGGCATCGCCGAGCTGACCCAGCACCGACTGCGCGATGCTGAGCGTGGTGCCGACGGTCGTGGCCGTGCTGCTGTAACCGCTGATATTGGAGAGCTGCGCGCCGAGCGCCACGGCGACGCCCGCCTGCGCACCGAGATCCGAATAGGTCTGCGCTGCCTCCCCGCTGCTAAGCTCCTCGCCCAGCGTATTGAGCTGGTTCATCATACTCGTCTGCGCCGCCACACTGGCGGCAGTAATCGATCCGGGTCCGGTGATACTCATTACGTTCCGACCTGCAGCAACGTCGAGAACATTTGTTGAATCGTCGTCATGACGCGGGCATTGGCGCCATAGGCGTTTTGCAGCGCGATCAAGTTCGACATTTCGGTGTCGATATTGACGCCGGACTGATCGTTGAAGCGCTGCTGCAACGCGGTCAGCACGGTGTCCTGACCCTGCTGCAGGTTGGTCGCCGCGGTTGACGCCTGCGCCTGCTGGCTGACGAACTCGCTCAAATATTGCGTCAGCGTGCCGCTATAGGGCTGCGCCGCGCTGCCCAGACCGGTCGCCGCCGAATAGGTCAACGTCGCGTTGTTGATCTGGTTGAGAATGAAGTTCGGCCGGGTCGGATCGCCCGCGCTCGTGTTCGAAGCATAGGCGACAAGGCTCGATGGCGAAGCGACAACCGACGGATTGACTTCGATCTGGCCGGCGAGCCCGGTGGTCTGCGAGCCGCTCGACGTCAGCGCGCCGGTGATCGGCGTCGAGGCGCCGTCGGTGAACAGCGGCAGTTGCGCGCTGCCGCTGGTGAGCGAAGTGACCGTCGTGGTTGCGGAGAGCGAATTGACGGTGTTGCCGGAAGAGCTGGCGTCGAGGACTTGCAGCGACCCCGATGCATTGGAGAACTGCAGGTTCGTGCCGAATGCGGCATTGAGCTGTGTGACCACCGAATTGATGCCGCCGGAAAAGTCGACGCCAATGATTTGGCCGTTCGGATTCGACGGCGAGGTCTGCAGCGGCAGGCTGCCGCCTGAGCCGAGGGCGACGACCGTGATCGTGTGCTGGACATTGCCGCTATCGGTATAGGTGAGTTGGACGGTATTGCCGGCCAATACGCCGCCGATGCCGACGCCAAATCCCGACTGGCTGCCGGATGTCACCGCGCTGCCGCTTGTCGTCTGGTTCGACAGCGCCTGCGACATCTGGTTGGCGAATTCGTCGAGCTGGGATTGCGCTTGCGGCAGGATGGTGTCGCGCATTTGCAGATAGGCGCCGATCTCGCCCGACTGGATGGCGTTCGAGGCGACCAGATCGGTCGTGGCGCCGCCAGGCGAGGTGAGCGTGATCGTGCCGGCGCCGTCCTGGCTCGGATTGGCGCTCCAGAGCGAGGTCGCCGACAACGCGCCGTCATCGCTGAATGACAGTTGCGAGGCTTGCGGGCCGGCCACGAGCTGCTGGCCGGTTCCGGTGAATATGGAAACCTGATTGTTGGGGTTCTGCACCACCTGAACGTTCATCAGCTGCGAAAGCTGCGTGATGTCCTGGTCGCGCTGATCCTCCAGCGTGGCCGTGGACGTGTCGGGCGCCGCCGCTTCGAGCTGCTCGTTGATTTGGGCGATCTGCTGCAACGCGGTGTTGGCCGATTGCACGCCGTTGGCGATGCCCTGCTGCGCCTGGCTGCGCAATTGCTGGATGGTCGCGGTCATCGAATTGAGATTTTGCGTCACGTTTTGCGCGGCGCTGATTACGGCGGCCTGGCTGGAATACGAGCTGGGGCTCGACGACAACGCCTGCAACGCGCTGGTAAAGTTATCGAAGATCGCGTCGAATGAGGTCGACGATCCCGGTGTGCCGTAGATCTGCTGCAGCTGCTGATAGATTTGCGCGGCGGTGTCGGCGTAGGAATCGCCGGACGTTTCCGTCCACAACTGGTTCTGCAACAGCGTATTGAGGTCGCGGTTGACGCCGGTGACGTCGACGCTTGCCCCGGACTGGTCCGCGGTTGTGACTTCGACCTGATTGACGCTCTCGTCGACGTAACCGGGCGTGTTGGCGTTCGCCACGTTTCCGGCGACCACCTGCAATGCTTGCTGGGTGGCGTTAATGCCCGCCAAGGCGGCGGACAACGCCTGACTGATGCTCATGGCACTAGCCGTCCGCGCGGCTCACCGTTGGCCGGCGAGGAGGCGCCGCTCCTCACTGGATGACCGTGAGCAGGCTCTGGATCATCTGGTCCGCAGTCGTCATGACGCGCGCATTGGCCGAATAGGCCTGCTGCGCCACGATCAACTGGCTGAACTGGGTGGCGATATCGACGTTCGAGGCTTCGAGCGAGCTGCCAACCACGGTGCCGCTCGCGCCATAGATCGGATTGCCCGATTCAGGGGTCGCCGAGTAGGCCTCGCCGTTGAGTGGTTCGAGCGAATCCTGGCCGTTGAACGTCGCCAGCGTGATGTTGGCCAAAGGAATGGTCTGGCCGTTCGAGAAGGCGCCGACCACCTGACCCTGGCTGTCCACCGAGAGCGATTGCATCTCGCCGGCGGTGAAGCCGTTCTGGGTCAGGCCGTTGACCTGCACACTGTTGGTCGGACTTGCGTATTGCGTCAGCCCGTTGGTGCCGAAGTTCAACTGAATATTGCCGACCGTGTCGCCGTTGACGGCCACACTCGCCAAAGTCAAGCTCGACGATGTCGGCGACGTCAGTTGGCCGCTCGAATTGAACGTAAACGTCGTGCCGGCATTCTGCCAGGCGACTTGCGTGCCGGTCGCATTCGCATCGGTCTGGTAGAACAGTTGCCACGAACTGCTGCTGGCCGAGCTGGCCGTTTCGGCCCAACGCATTTGCACGTTGACCGGATTGCCTTCGGAATCGTAAACGGTGATGGAGCCGCCGGCGAGCGATTGGTCGTTGAAGGTGGAGAGATCGTTGGCGACCACCGTACCGGTGCCGGAGTCGAGCGGATTGACCGAAAAATCGCCCGGCACCAGGACGCCCGATGTCGGCGTGCTCGGTAGGTTCGCCTGATAGCCGATTGTCGACGTCGCCTGGGCGGGGAGGAAATTGTTGTTGAACTGGAGAACCTCGGGAACGCTGCCTTCGGGATTGCCCGTGGCCGGATTGACCGGGATGCCCATCAGGTAATATCCGGCCCCGTTCACCAGATAGCCGTCCTGGTTGAGCTGGAAATCGCCACGGCGGGTATAATCATTGACGGTGTCGAAGGTCGGCGTGGTGCCTGAACTGCTCGATGGCTGGGCCACCACGAACCAACCGTTGCCGTCGATCGCCATGTCGGTCGCGACCGAGGCGCTCTGGATCGTGCCCTGCACGCTGTTGCTGGCGGTCGAACTGGCGAAGACGCCGCCGGCCGTCTGCTCGCCGATTGCAGCCTGGGAGACGAGATCCTGAAAGGCCGTATCCGTCTCTTTGTAGCCTACGGTTTGGGAGTTCGCGATGTTGCCGGAAATGTTTTGCAGCGCGAATGACTGCGATTGCAGACCAGACACCGCAGTGGTCAATGCATCGAAGATACCCATGACTTGGTCTCCAACTCTCTCAACACGACAGCGGCGCACAGCCGCACTCCGCGCCGAATGCAGCAAGCCGCGTGCCATTGAAGTACTCCTTTGGTTTCAATGGCTTAGGGCAGGATGGAATTTCCACCCCGGTACAGATATGCCGGTCTGCGGGCAAGATTTGCCGACCTGACCGAGCCGATTTGCGCTGTCGCGGTCACCGTGCGATTCGCGAACCAGCACGCCTTGTGAGCGCCAATATCGGCATGGTCTAATTCGCGCGTCCAGCGCGAAAGGAATCTTATGCGTTTCGAGGGTACCAGCGGTTACGTCGCCACCGACGATCTCAAGGTTGCGGTCAATGCCGCGATCGCGCTGGAGCGTCCGCTCCTCGTCAAGGGCGAGCCCGGCACCGGCAAAACCGTACTGGCGATCGAGATCGCCAAAGCGCTGGCCGCGCCGCTGATCGAGTGGCACATCAAATCGACCACTAAAGCGCTGCAGGGACTCTACGAATACGACGCGGTCACGCGGCTACGCGACAGCCAATTGGGCGACGCGCGCGTCAAGGACATCCGCAATTACATCAAGCGCGGCAAGCTGTGGGATGGCTTCGTCTCCGACGAACGCCCCGTTCTGCTTATCGACGAGATCGACAAAGCCGATATCGAATTCCCCAACGACCTCCTGCAAGAGCTCGATCGCATGGAGTTCTTCGTCTACGAAACCGGCGAGACGATCCATGCCCGCCGCCGGCCGATCGTCGTCATCACCTCCAACAACGAGAAGGAATTGCCCGACGCCTTCCTGCGCCGCTGCTTCTTCCACTACATCCGTTTTCCCGATCCCGACACGATGCGCGCCATCGTCGAGGTGCACTTTCCCGGCATCAAGCATCGCCTCGTCGCGGAGGCGCTCAAACTCTTCTACGAGATCCGCGACGTGCCGGGCATGAAAAAGAAACCCTCAACCTCGGAATTGCTCGACTGGCTCAAGCTCTTAATGGTCGAGGATATTTCCGCCGATACGCTGCGTGAGCGCGATCCAAAGAAACTCATTCCGCCGCTGCACGGCGCGCTCATCAAGAACGAGCAGGATGTGCACCTGTTCGAGCGGCTGGCGTTTATGGCGCGGCGCGACGGGCGCTGATTCAAAATTACCGCGAGAACATCACCACCAAGGGTGCATGCTGAACGCATAGGTGGCGCCGACACCGAAGGTGTATTGGTTCGGCGAGCCACGTTGGGTTACTAGCGGAGAATCCGCGGCCGAACCTGTTAGCCGCTCATATTCGACGAGTCCGTGGGCGGCCCATTGGTCATTGAAGAAATATTCGAGCTGCGTGCCCGCGCCGTAAGAGTAAATACCGCCGCTTACATTGTAGGCCGGCAATGCGGGAAGACCGGCAACCGTGGAAGACAAGGATTCGGAGGGCGTGATGCTGAAATAGGGCGACAGCGCCTTGCTCGTTTGCGCCGTCATCCGCGGCCCGGCGGACCACCTGAATTGGCCGAACGGAATGACCGCATCGAGGAACAGATCGCCGGTGACGCCGGTCTCGCCGCCAAAACCTTGACGCACCTCGCCGCGCAAGCGCAGCCATGGCACCGGCCAAAACTCGGCGAAACCGCCTGCCTGCAGCGCATAGTGAACGCCGGCCAGCCCTTTGAGCTGGTTGTAATCCGCCGGATCGACTTCGGAGATCAGCTTAAATGCCGGACCCAACTTGAACATTCCCAGATCGATAAGGTCGAATCCGAAACTATCGCGGGCTCCGAAAAATTCCGGAGGCGTACCGGCCTTACGCACGTTGAAGAGCGGGAAGACAGTTAGTCCGAACTTGCTGTCCGTGGCACCCGGCCACGCCGGAATGGCGCGCGGCTCGGCACCGATTGTCACGATCCAGTCCGGTACCGCGGGCGTATAGGTCGCGGGCGCGGTCGGTGGCGGCGATTGCGGCGGCAGGTCGGCTGCCGCGGCGATGCCCGGGGCAACGACGACCCATAACGCGAGCGCAAAACTCTTCCCGGCCAACGCCATGCCGCCCTGCCCCACCCGGATTCCTGAGAACCCGGTTCGGATCATATAGCAGCCTTAATCAGGTGGCGAAGGCGTGCAGCATCGAATGGTAAATTTCGCCGCCCAGTGTTGCCGATATGTTCGGCCGGATGCTCAGGCTTTCGCCCCCTGGCGGCGCCGTTTGCGCTTGGAGGACGGTGCTGCCGGGCTTTGCGGTTCCGGATCTGGCTGTGGCTGTGGCTCCGGCTCGGACCGCGGAATAATGGAGTCGGCGGCCGCGCCCGGCTGTTGTGGCGCCAGCGTCGTCTCGCGCGGCTGCAGCGCTTGCTGCTCCGCCTGCCGCGCCAATTCAGCATCGCGCGCCTGCCGATGCGCCAGCTCGCGGGCCTTGGCGCGGCGCTCCTCGATCGCGTCACGCAGGCGTTTGATCCAGACGCGCATCTGCGCCGCCGCCCGGCCAAAAACACCGCCCGCCCAAACCAGTTCGAATGGCGTGAATTGTCGCCAGGCCTGATCGCCGTCGACGATGGCGCGCGCAATGATGTTGCCGGCCATCGCGGTAGTGTTGAGCCCGTGGCCGCCGAAGCCGCTGGCGAGCCACACGCCAGGACCGAGTTCGCCGATCTGCGGCATGCGGTGCATGGTGATGCCCAAAGTGCCGGCCCATGCGTAGTCGACGCCGACGTCGCCGAGTTGCGGATAGGTCTTTTTGATATCGCCGGTGAGCGCGCCGACATAGTGGCGCACATCGCGCAGCCACGCCGTCGAACGGCCCGACAACATCAGCCGGTCGCCGCCGACAATGCGATAGTGATTGTCGGCAAGGTCGGTGTCGCTGATGCCACCGCGATAGCCGACCGCTTCGGCAAGCCGCTCGCCGAGCGGGGCTGTGGTGATCACATAGGTCGTCACCGGCAGCAGCGTCGCCGCAAGCTTCGGCATCAGCGGGCCAAGCTGCACATTGCCGCACAACACGACATGGCTCGCGCGCAATCGCGCATTCGGGGTGAGAATGCGTTTGCGCACGCCGGTCGGATCGATCGACAAGGCCGGCGTATTTTCGAAAATGCGCGCGCCGTCGCGTTCGGCCGCCGCGGCGAGCGCGAGCGCATAGTTGACCGGATGGATGGTCAAGGCCCGCAAATAGTTGACCGCATAAAAATAACGCTCGCTGCGCAGCACAGAGCGCACCCGCTCGGTCGTCCAGCCCTCGATCTCGCAGCCCAACTCGCCAAGCAAACCGACAAAACGCAAAAATTCGTCGTTGTTGTCGACTTTGGAAACATAGAGCCAGCCATTTTCGGGATCGATCCCGGTCGCGCCTTCGTCGCGAATGGTATTGCGGACATAATCGAGGCCGGCCTGGGAGAGCGCCCAGAGATCCTTGGCGCGTTCGAATCCGACGCGGGCGATAATCTTGTCGGCATCGGCGCCAAATCCCGGCAGGACAAAGCCGGTATTGCGGCCGGATGCGTTGGCGGCGAGTTGCCCCGCTTCCAAAAGTACGACCGACCAGCCGCTGCGCGCCACTTCCCGCGCCGTCGTCAACCCGGCAAGGCCGCCGCCGATGACGCAAACATCCACATCGAGATCGAACGCCAGCGGCGGCCGGGGCGGCGCTTCGACCTTCGTTGCGGCATACCAACTGTCGCCATAAGCCTTGGTGTCGACAGCCTTGGTGTCGGTGTCACTCATGACGGACGCTATGCGGTGCTCTCGACTACGGCTTCGCCGCCGGAATGTACGGACTTGCCAGCCACTCCACTAGACTCCTTCCGTCGAGAAAGCGACATTACCGCGATGCGCCGCCTGATGCTGCTCCGCCACGCTAAAACCGAACGCGCCGAGCCCGGCGAGCGCGACCGCGACCGCAAGCTGATGAAGCGCGGCCGCGCCGACGCACCGGTAATCGGAAGCTTCATGGCGCATCATGGCCTCGTTCCAGATCTCGCGCTGGTTTCGCCGGCGGTGCGGGCGCAAGAAACCTGGGCGCTCGTCGCCGGGTGTTTTGCCAAGCCGCCGCGGCTGATGACCAATGACCGCATGTATAATGCCAATCCCGAAGGGCTTATCGCCGCGATCAGCGAGGCGCGCAAGGCGCACACGCTGATCGTCGTCGGCCATAATCCGGGCCTGCACGATTTGGCGATGCGATTGATCGCCTCGGGCGACGTGGAAACGCGCGAACAGCTCAACGACAAGCTGCCCACTTCCGGCCTTGTCGTCATCGATCTGCCGCTCGACGACTGGTCGCTATTGCATAGCCATGGCGGCCGGTTGGAACGTTTCGTCAGTCCGCGCCTGATCGCCGCCGCCGCCGAATAAAGGCAATCGGCGCGATTTTGGAGCGTATTCGGCCGTTGCGGCGGCCGCCATAGGTGAGATTATTTGCAGGATCGACCGTCGTGCGATTCGGCCGGGCAGCTTTGCGTAACCGAGCGCCGCAACCACGGTGACGTTCGAAATGCCGAAACTGGCGTCGAATATCTTCGCCGCTTTTGCGCCCGCGCCGGCGGCGGCCGTCACTGTGCCGTCGCGCCGTGATGGCGCCGCGCCGGACTCGTTATTGAAGTTGTCACTGGCCGAACATTTGCTGTTGCCGGTCGCAATTTTTGTAATTTCGCTGCTGACGATCGATTTATCACGGCATTCCAATCTTATCGCGACGATCTGGCCGGCCAATGCGATCATACTGGCCGCGTTGCTGCGGCATATTCGCAGTCCGGGCAACTACATATCGGTCGTCGTGGGCGGGTCCGCCGCAGCGGCATTCGCAAGTTTTATGGCGGGTAATAACGCAGCTCTTAGCGCGACGTTTTTGTTCGCAAATATCGCCGAGGCGATTACTGCTTTGGCCTTGTTGGCGATTTTTCACATCAATGCATCCAGCCTGACGTCGTTTAGAGGGATTCTCAGCTTTATCGCGATTGCCGGCGGCCTCTCGCCGGTTGCAAGCACACTCATCAGCTCGATCGCCTTCAGTTCGGAATATGGACTTCCCTGGCTTGGCATCTGGCGCAACTGGTATCCCGGCCACGCACTCGGCATGATCATCGTGACGCCGTTTCTGATTAGCGTCACGTCGCGCGACTGGCAGAGGCTGCGGATAAAAGAGCGGCTTCCGGAGGCCGCAGTCGTTCTGTTGTCTTTCATCGTCGTCAGCCTGTGCGCGACCTACTTCCGACCCGCGATTTTCATAATCGCTCCGGCAATACTCTATGCCACGGTGCGCTTCGGACTGATCGGCGCCACGGCGTCGACATTCATGGTCGCCATCATGGCCACCGCCTTCGTGGTGATGAATATAGGCCACCCTTTCCTGTCTCAACTGGAACTGTCGTCGCGGATATTCACGCTGCAGATGTTCCTGGCGATAACCTCGTTTTGGTCGCTGCCGACGGCTGCGTTGCTGACCGAACGCGACCGTCTGTTGGACGATCTGTCACGCGCGAACGCGCGACTGATGGCCGAGAGCGAAAAGATATCTCATTTGGTGATCGGCCTGCGCCGCCACTTGTCGATCGTCGAAGAAAACGAACGCCTGCGACTGTCGCACGAGCTGCACGACCAGGCCGGACAAAGCCTCATCGCCGCCATCCTCGAACTCAACGAGATCGACGCGCTGACCGACGGCGCGGCGCGCGAGCGCTTGCATCTGGTACGCAAGAAAATGGAGGAGATGGGCAAGACGCTCCATCGCATCGCCTGGGAATTACGGCCGCCGTCGATCGACGAACTGGGCCTGCGCAAAGCACTCGCAAGCTACATCGCCGACTGGAGCGAGCAGTGCGATACCGA
>Ga0182024_10008135_pt1 | contig 22295 bp, 17 predicted proteins | sample P32metaG_FD_120480 | JGI IMG/M metagenome (GOLD analysis project Ga0182024, IMG submission 120480) | Permafrost microbial communities from Stordalen Mire, Sweden - P3-2 metaG (Illumina Assembly) | ecosystem: Environmental > Terrestrial > Soil > Wetlands > Permafrost | place: Sweden: Stordalen... | reverse complement strand
TCGAGCAGGACGCCCGCGCCCGGCTCCAAGCCGTTCCGAAGACGAAGCAGATCGGCTATTATAGCGACATGTATAAGCTGGAGTTCGGCCTGCCCAAGTACAACACGTACCGGCGGGCGCTGGCGAAGGTGCTGGCGGAAGACTTCGTGCGCCCCGGCGCGATGACGGAGGCGGCGGCGCTGGACCTGGCCCGGCTGGTGCTGCGGGAGAACGTGCGGCGGATCTTTAAGGTGTGAATTGGCGAGCGGGGGGCGTCAGCCTCCTGATTACAGCACCCTGTCGGCGACAAAGTGCTAAATCAGGGGGCTGACGCCCCCCGCTCGCCGTGGACGCCGGATTCAGTCCGGCAGCGAATTGTCGAAGTATTTGGCGATCGGGTGCAGCACGACGCCGAAGCCGGTCGTGTGGCCGGGTTGGCGGTAGCCCCACATGGTCCCGACCAGCTCGAAGGTCAGCAGGCCCACCACGAACAGCACGATCACCGACGGCAGCATCAGCAGGGCCGGCAGCGGACCCCAGCGGGCCGGCGGCGCCGCCACGGCCCCCGCCCCGACCGCGACTTCCTCCTCGTCCTCTTCCGGCTCGGCGGTCGGGTCGATTTCGAGGTCCAATTCCCCTTCTTCGTCCTCGTCCTCGGCCGTCGCGCGGGAACGCCGCGGCCGCGCCTCCGTCTCGGCCCCCTCGTCGGCCTCGGCCTCCTCGTCGTCCAGATCGACCACCTGGCTGCCGCTCTCCGAATCCTCCTCCGACGCGCCTTCCTCGTCCAGGGCCAGGTCGAAGTCGGACGCCTCCAGGTCGGTGTCCTCGTCCTCCATCGCCACGGCCTCGGAACCCGACTCCTCGTCCTCCAGGGCCGGCACCTCGAAGTCCGTCTCGAAGATGTCCTTCTCGTCCGCGTCGTCGCCGGACAGCGCGTCGGTTTCGCCGGACGACTCCAGGCCGCCGTCCGCGTCCAGCGTCAGCTCGAATTCGCTGTCGCTGCCGGCCTCCTCCTGTTCTTCCGTCGCCGCCGCCTCGCCGGACTCGTCCAGGCTCAGCTCGAACTCGCTGGACGACTCCTCCTCGCCTTCGGCGGCGACCTCGGCGCTGTCCAGGGCCAACTCGAACTCGCTCGACGAATCCCCCGCGGACGAGCCTTCCTCCGCCGATGAATCGTCCTCGGAACCCAGCGCCAACTCGAACTCGCTCGACCCTTCGGCGTCGGCGGCCGCGGGAGTCGGCTTAGGCGTGGCCCCGGAGTCCAGGCTCAACTCGAACTCGTCGCTGCCGCCCTGCTCCAGGGAGATGCCGCTGTCGCCGGGGTCCTGGAGGTTGATGCCGCTCTGGGCGGCGCCCGCCCCCGTCAGCTCGCCGAGACCCACTTCGTCGCTGTCGTCGTCGGCGGCGAGCGGAAGGGCCGGCTGCTCCGAACTACTCGATTCCAACGGCGTCGGATCGACCCCGCCGATCGGCGTCAACTCGAAATCGCTGCTGCTGTCGGTGTCCGCGCTCTTGTCGGCCGGACTCGACGGACGCGGCGTCTTGGGGCCGCGCGCCGGCTCGTCCGCGTCAATGTCGGCCTCCGACAGCTCGAACGGCGACGACGTGGGCAGGTTGAGCGGGTTCGGCTTGGGCCGGCCCTTGTGCCCCGGCCGGGTCCGCGCCGCGGCGTCGGCCCGCGCCTGCTCCGCGTCCAAATCGATCTCTTCGGTGATCGGACTTTGGCTGGGCGCCCGTTTGCCGGCCCCGACGTCCTTGGACGACTCGTCCAGCCGGATGTCGCTGTCGGACGGCCTCTTGCCGGACTTCGGCGCCGCCAGCGCGGAATCGCTCATGCCGGCGTCGGGCGTGATTTTCACGTCGCTGTCGCTGGCGTCGTCCAGCGGCACGATGCGCACGCCGCTGTCGGCCGTGTCGGCCGCCTTATTCAGCTTCGACGGCCGCGCCTTGGGGGCGCCGCCGGACTTGCCGGGCGCGGGAGACTTGGGGGCGTCCTGCGCGACCTGGAAGTCGAGACCGCTGCCGTCGGCCACGAGCCGGACGTCGCTGTCGCTGGCCTTCTTCGGCGGCGGCGACTTCGCCCCGGAAGTCTGGGTCGGCTTCCGTCCGGTCTTACTCGGCGGGCCGAGTTTGCTGGGGTTCTGCGGGCCGAGCTTGCTGGGGTTCTGCGGGCCGAGCTTGCTGGCCGGGCGCGGCGATTTGCCGGAGGAGGGCGGGCCGCCCCGGTTCTTGGACGAGGCGGGGCCGCTTTTGCCGAAGGAGGAAGACGGCTCCTTGCCGATCGGCGCCTCGTCGTCCTCGATGAAGGCCATCGGTTCCTGGGCCTGGATCTTCGATTTCCGTCGGGGCGCCGCCGACGCCGGGCCGCCCTTGGCCGCATCGCCGAGCGGCAACGCGGGGTCGCTGCCCAGGCCGCGCGTGCGGGCCAGTTCGTCGATCTCCTGGGCGCGGAACCGCAAATTGCCCCGGTCCTGAAAAGCGCGCACCTCGTTCTTCTTGGCCATCTCCTTGAGCTTGTCGGGAGTGGTCCTCAAAACCTGCGCGGCCTGTTCCAGCGTGTAGTACTGCACCATGACGATAGTCACCCCGACAGGGAGGCGAGGAAGAGACGATGCGCAACGTCCGCCGCAATCCATCCATCTTCTCATTATCGATTGTAAAGCAGTGGTCCTTGAATGCAAGTGCTTTGCGGCCCAGGACCGATATCCGGGGCGGCCGCGCCCGACGTACAGAACGCACAGGCGGGGCAACCCTTGCCGGTTGGGCAACGGACGCCGCCCCGGAATTGGCCTTGGCCCCCGCGCCGCCGTTTGGTAGAGAGTCGGCCCGTTTCGGCCCGACGAGTCCCGGATCGGCCCAAGGAGCAGGCGCGATGAAACGCATGGGATGGACGGCGGCGTGGGTGCTGACGACCGGCCTGGCCGTCGTGCTGCTCCTCGGCGTCAGCGCCCGCGGCCAGCAGACGCTCCAGCAGGGCTTCGAGGGACGCGATCCCCTTTGGGTCAAAGGCGCGGCCGACGCCACGTTCCGGGAAACCGCCCACCGCATCACCGACGAGTTCGCCCGCGGCGGCCGGCGCTCCGAAACCATCGAACTCGACGCCGACCAGGGCAGTTACATCTATTACACCTACGACATCGGCAAGGCGCCGATCGGCGACGAGCTGAACGTCAGTCTGTGGGTGAAGGCCAACCGGCCCGGCATCCAACTCCTGTGCCGCGCCGTCCTGCCCAGGGAACACGACCCGCAAAACATCGATCAGCCGCTGACGACGCTCCTTAAAGGCGACGAATACCAGATCACCGGCCGCTGGCAGCAGCTGACGCTCCATCAGCCCGTCAAACGTCTGCGGGAACAGCTGCAACTGCTCCGCGCCGACCAGAACCGCGACATAATCGGCGCCGACGCCTACATCGACCGGCTCGTCCTCAACGTCTGGAACGGCAAGGGCGCGACGCGGGTGTGGATCGACGATCTGGAAGTCAGCCCCGTGGAAGAGGCGCAAAAGCCGTTATTCGGCCCGGCGCCGACCGGCGGCGCGCCGGGCGCCCTGGCCGTCAACCCGCGCTCCGGCGCCGTGACGCTGGAGGGCCGGCAGCTCCGCGTGGACGGCAAGCCGTTCTTCCCGCGCATCATCCGCGACACCGGCACGCCGCCCAAGGCGCTCTACGACGCCCTCTTCAACGTCATCGCCCTGGACGAGACCTCGCCGCAAGGCCTGCTGGACGAGGCGGTGAACCTCGGCTTCCTCACCATGCCGACCGTGTCCACCCCGCCGCCGGCCGACCCCTATTCCGGCGGCGCCCAGGGCGTGCTGACCGCCAACTCCGGGTTCGGCCGCAAGGTGTCGCGTTTCCTCAATGAAGGGTCCGTTTTGTCCTGGGACGCGGGCGACAACCTCACCGCCGAACAGTTCGCCGCCGTGTCGCGCACCGTCCAAACCTTCCACGCGATGGACCCGATGCGGCCGATCTCCGTGGACGTGAGCGACGGCTTCCAGCGCTATTCCCGCGGCATGGAACAGGTGATGCTGGGCATTCACCGCTGGCCGCTGTTGACCGGCATGGAACTGACCTCCTACCGCGATTGGCTGACGCAGCGGCGTCAGCTGGCCCAGCCGGGCGCCTTCTGCTGGACGTGGGTGCAGACGCACGTCCCGGACTGGTTCCTGGCGCTGGCCTACGACAAGCAGAACGGCGCCTACACGGAGCCGCTCGGCCCGCAGGCGGAGCAGATCCGGCTGATGGCCTACGCCGCCGTCGGCAGCGGCTACCGCGGCCTGGGCTTCTGGTCCGACCGCTTCCTGTCCGACAGCCACACCGGCCGCGACCGTCTGCTGGCCCTGGCGCTTCTCAACCAAGAGCTGGAAATGCTGGAGCCGATCCTGGTGGAGGGCAAGGAGCCGACCTGGGTCGAAACGTCGAAAAGCGAGGTCAAGGCGGCCGTCATCCGCACCAAGAACGCCGTGCTGGTGCTGCCGATGTGGCTGGGCGGCGGCGCCCAGTTCGTGCCGGGCCAGGACGCCATTTCGGACATCTCGGTGTCGGTGCCGATGATCCCGCCGTCGTGGGGGGCGTGGCAGATTTCGCCGGCCTCGGTGCGGGCGATCCGGCCCGAGCGGGTCCTCGGCGCCACGCGCGTCACCCTCCACGACTTCAGCCTGACGGGGGCCGTGCTGTTCACCGGCGACCTGGGCGGCCAGGTGGTGCGTCTGCAAAACCAGCAGCGGCAGATGGCGCCGACCGCCGCCCAGTGGTCGCACGATCAGGCGGCGGAAGAGCTGGCCAAGGTGGAAAAGATTCACGGCGAGCTGGAGCAGGCCGGCCACAAGCTGCCCGACGGGCCGGAAGTTTTGCAGAAGGCCCGCGCCTTGTTGCAGGAGAGCGCCGACCTGCGGAAGCAGGGAAAGCACGAAGAGGCCTACGAAAAGTCGCAGGCCGCCTTGCGGTCGGTGCGCGTGCTGATGCGGGCGGACTGGGACCTGGCCGTCAAGCCGCTGTCCACGCCGACGGCCAGCCCGTTCGCGGTGAGCTACTACACGCTGCCGAAGCACTGGCAGTTCATCGACCAGATCCGCGGCCTGCGGACCTCCACCAACGTGTTGCCCGACGGCGACTTCGAGGCGACGCCGGAACGGGTGCCGGCGGGCTGGCTGATGCAGGAAGAGCCGTCGCTGGACGAGGTGACGGCCGTGGCCCGGCGGGTCGCGGACCAGCCACAGGAAGGCCGGCAATGCCTGATGCTCCAACTGAACCCGAAGGACCCGACGCTGCCGCCGCTGGCGCTGGAGCGCAGCTTCGTGGCCATCCACAGCCCCGCCGTCCACCTGCCGCCGGGGACACCGGTGGCGATCAGCGCCTGGGTGCGCATTCCAGGCGCGATCGCGGCGTCGGCCGACGGCGCCCTGTTCTACGACAGCATCGGCGGCGAACCGCTGGCGGTGCGCCTGACGGGCGCGACCAAGTGGACGAAGTACACGCTCTACCGGCGCGTCCCGGCCAGCGGCGTCGTCAACGTGACCATGGCGCTGACCGGCCTGGGCACGGTTTATTTCGACGACGTGCGCATCGAGCCGCTGACGGCTTCGGAAGGGGCGGCGGCCGCCAAGAACCCGCCGGCAAGGCCGGGGTCGTGAGCGTCGATCAGGCGTACAATCCGGCAACCCACTCGCCATATCCGTTGTACGGCTGCGTGGACCGGACCTCGCCGGTCCCGAGCATGTGTTCGGTCGCCTGGCTCCAGCGCGGGTGCGGCACGGCGGGATTCACGTTGGCGGTGAAGTCGTATTCGTTGGGGCCGAGGGTGTTCCAGAACGTGGCCGGCCGCTCCGCCGTCAGTTCGATGCGCTGAATCGACTTGGCGCTCTTAAATCCATATTTCCAGGGCACGACCAGCCGCACCGGGGCGCCGTGCTGTTTCAGCAGCGGATGGCCGTACATGCCGACGGCCAGGAACGCCAGTTCGTTGCCCGCTTCGGCCAGGGTCAGCCCTTCGGTGTAGGGCCACGGGTAGGCGGCGTCGGCCTGCCGGCTCGCCTGATCGGGGCGGTCGAAGGAAATGAAGCGGACGAAGCGGGCGCCCGGCAGCGGTTCGACGCGGCGCAGCAGGGCGGCCAGCGGGACGCCGGTCCAGGGCACGGCCATGGCCCACGCCTCGACGCAGCGGTGACGGTAGACGCGCTCCTCCAGGGATGGGGCGAAGGTCTTGAGGATGTCGTCGATGTCGAAAGTCCGCGGTTTGGCGACGAGTCCGCCGACTTCGAGGACCCATGGGACGGGTTGGAACGGCGCCACCCAGCGCCAGACCTGTTTGGTGCTACTGAACTCGTAGAAGTTGCAATAACGGGCGGCGGCCGCCTCGTTGGTGAGCGGACGGTCCACCTCAAAAAATCGGGCGTTCCGGACGGCGGGGAAGAGGTCGGCGGGGGTGGTGACTTTGCCGGCGTTGAGAACGTTGTCGTCGCCGCCGGCGTTCCACCACCAGAGGCCGGCGCCGGCGGCGGCCGCGCCGAGGCCGGCGGCGCCGAGGCCGATCCGCTTCAGCCAGCGGCGGCGCGACAGGACGGCGGATTCGGGCGTGACCTCTCGCGCGGGCAGGTCCCACGAACGCGTCATGGCGGCGGCTCCCCGGTTTATATTAGCCAGTGTAGCAGCGGCCTCTAAAAGATCCCTTGAACTCCGGCGCCGTCAGGTTATAGTCCGCCGCGCTCACGGGCAGCAGTCACTCGGGCGCCGCGGGTGCGTCGTGCGTTCACGGCCCGCCGGAGGGTCGCGGTATGTCAAGGCATTGGCGGACGGGTTCGGCCGTGGTCGCGCTGGCGCTGACGGCCTGCGGGTGTGCGGCCCAACCGCACTGGGGCACGGCGGACGGCGCCCCGCCGATCCAGCTGCCGCCGGCGCGATCCACCGGAGACCCCGACGCGGCGGTCCCCGTCACGCGCTCGCAGAAGCCGGAGTCGGACGCCGCTCGACCGGCCGAGGCGCCGCCGCTGCCGACGACGCCCACCGCCGACCTGCTCAGCGGACAGCCGGCCGCGCGCGTCGGCGCCACCGTCAACAAGGTCGCCATTCTCAACGAGGAAGTTTTGGCCGCCGCCTACCAGGGACTGGTCGCCGCCCGCGACCTGCCGGAGCCGGAACGCACCCAACGCCGCGCGGAGATCTGGAACCAGACGCTCAGCCAGCTGGTCGAGCGCGAGGTGGTCCTGCAAGACGCCTTCGCCAAGCTGGAAAAGGCCGGCGGCCCGAAGAACCTCAAGAAGCTCAGCGACGACGCTTCCGACCAGTTCGACAAGACGGTGCTGCGGACGTGGATGAAGGCGTCCGGGTCCAAGACCGAAGACGACTTCCGCGACTTCCTCAAATCGCAGGGCGTGTCGCTGGACATGCTCCGCCGCCAGTGGGAGCGCAACTTCATGGCGATGGAATACCTCCGCAGCCGCGTCCACCCGTACATGGAACGGGTCGGGCCGCAGCAGATCCGCGACTATTACGAGAAGCACCCCGACGAGTTCCAGCGGCCCGACAGCGTGCAATGGCAGGACCTGTTCGTCGAGGCGGAGCGCTACGCCAGCCGCGACGAGGCCCGCCGTTTCGCCGATGGGCTGGCCGAGCGCGCCCGCAAGGGCGAAGACTTCGCCAAGCTCGCGGAGCAGTACGACAACGGCGACAGCTCGTTCCGCAAGGGCGAGGGCATCGGCGGCAAACACGGCGAGATCAAGCCGCCCGAGGCCGAAACCACCCTGTTCCAGATGAAGGACGGCGAGGTGGACGTGGTCGAGCTGGAAAAGGGCTTCCACGTCGTCCGCGTGATCAAGCGCGTGGAGGCCGGCCTGGTGGACTTCGACGAGAAGACGCAGAAGCGGATCAAGGACAAGCTCGGCAACGAGACGGCGCAACTGGAGATGAAACGGATCGTCAACAAGCTGAAACGCGAGGCCGTCATCGTCTACAGCAAGGGCGGCGAGTGAGCCGACGACGAACCGCCAAGACGCCAAGAGCGCCAAGGAAAACAAATACTTGTCTTTCCTTGGCGCTCTTGGCGTCTTGGCGGTTCGCTTTACTCTTTACAGGCCGCCGGCGCCCAGGATGATGGGCGTGGCCGGCCGAACCGGGGCCGCCAGGGCGTCGTCCTGGCCCAGCAGCGTCTGCAACCCCTTCTTCAGCTTGTCGCAACGCGCCTGGAGCTGATCGCGCTCGCCGGTGCGGCTGTCGATCTGCTGGCGCAGGTCGTCCCGTTCCTTGACCACGAGCTTGCCGGCCTCGACCTGCTTTTGCAGCTGGGCCACTTGCTCGTCCACCGCGGCGCGTTCCTCCTCCAGCGTCGCGACGCGCTTTCGCGCCTGGTCGCGGGCCGCCGCCGCCGATTTGTAATCGTCTTCGAGCTTGTTGCACTTGGCCTGAAGGGTCTTGATCTGCTCCGCCTGGGCGGCGGACTGGCCCGGGTTGGCCTGCGAACAGCCCCAAACGCCGACGGCGGCCACGAGCAGCACGATCAGCGAATTACGGACGCGATTCATCGAAGTCTACTCCTAGGTACGGCCGGCGCGGCCGGGCCAGCGCTGGCCTCGGCGGGTCGGCCGAAGAGTCCGGAACGGTGCCAGGAAGGAACGGGCGGGATAACTGGGCCGCCGACGGCACGCGGCCGCGCGCCTTGCCCAGTCTTCCCCGCCGCCGAGATTCGTCAGAGTCTATTTCGGACGCAAGGTCGGCCGGACTTTATCCACTTTGGGCAGATTGCCCCAAGGACGCCGTTGCCCGGAGCCTTCGTACCCGGAAGATCTGTAGCACAAGCTTCGGCTTGTGCCGCCCGCACAAGCCGAAGCTTGTGCTACAAACCCTTCGCCCGGAATGTTCTTGTCATTCACCCCATCCCCGGCATAGGATCGTGGTAGGCCGTGCGGCGCCTTCGCCGCGCGGCTCCCGCCTCATAGCCAGGGAGAACGCCGATGAGCCACCGGGGGGGCGCTCGCATCGGTTGTACGGACTTCCGTCAACAACTCACGTCGGATCGCCGCAGTTTCCTCAAGGCCGGCCTCCTCGGCGCCACGGGGCTGAGCCTGGCGTCGCTGCTGCGCGCCGAGGCCGCCGCCGGCCCGGCCGCCTCGTCGGGCCGGCCGTCGGTCATCATCCTGTGGATGCGCGGCGGACCGAGCCACATCGACACGTGGGACCCCAAGCCGGACGCCCCGGCCGAGTTCCGCGGCGAGTTCGGCGTCCGGCCGACAAACGTCCCCGGCATCATCTTGACCGACATGCTGCCGATGTGCGGCCGGATCATGGACAAGTGGTCGATCGTCCGCAGCCTCCACCACAACGACGCCGGCCACTCGACCGGCGACCAGCTTTGCTTTACCGGCTATCCGTCCGGCCCCAACGGCGACGAGAACGTCTACCCCAGCTGCGGCTCAGTCGTGTCGAAGCAGCTCGGCGGCCGGGACCCGCGGCTGCCCGCCTACGTCATGATCCCGCGCATGGACCCCGGCACGGGGCCGGCCTATCTCGGCGTGGCCCACCAGCCGTTCGAGACCAACGCCGATCCGGCCAACCCCGGCCCGTTCCGCTTGCCGAATTTCTCGCTGCCGGCCGGCGTGACGCTGGAACGGACGGCCGACCGCCGCGGCCTGCTGGCCGGTTTCGACCGCCTGCGCCGCGGCGTGGACGCCACTGGCCAGATGGACGCCCAGGACGAGTTCAAGGCGCGGGCGTGGGACATCCTGACCTCGCCGGAGGCGCGCGACGCCTTCGACCTGGACCGCGAACCGGCCGGCGTGCGCGAGCGTTACGGATTCCTGCCGCCGTTCGACCCCGGCGCGTCGAACCGCTGCGGCGCCCCGGCGTGGAGCCAGCGCATCTTGCTGGCGCGGCGGCTGGTGGAGGCCGGCGTGCGGTTGGTGACGGTGGACCTGCGTTGGTGGGACACGCACGTCAAGGGTTTCGAGTCGTTGCGGCTGGGCTTCCTGCCGCGCTTCGACCGGGCGTACTCGGCGCTGATCGAGGACCTGGAGCAGCGCGGCCTGCTTTCATCGACATTGGTGATCGCGTGGGGAGAATTTGGCCGGACGCCGAAGGTGAACGCCGACGCCGGCCGCGACCACTACCCCAACGTCTTCAGCGCGGCCCTGGCCGGCGGCCCGGTGAAGGGCGGCCGCGTTGTCGGCTCCAGCGATGCCAAGGGCGCCTTCCCGAAGGCGAACCCCAAGACGCCGCTGGACGTGCTGGCCACCCTGTACCATCACCTCGGCGTCGATACGGCGGCGCAGTACCCGAACGGGACCGGGCGGCCGATCTCGGTGCTGCCGGAAGGGAAGGCGATAGCGGAGTTGTTCTGAACTCCGATTTCCGTTAGGCGGCCCAGACGGAGGGCGGTTGCCGTGTATTGCCCCTACTGCGGGCGGAGAATGTCGCTGATCGACGGCGTCTTCGCCTGCGTTGCCGGCGACATGCCGTTCAGCCGGCGTATGCACGCGGTCCTGAGCGAGCGGTTCCCCGTCCACCGCCCGCGGCCGCCGGGCGTCGAGGTCGGCCGCCTGCTCACCCGGTGGTTCTGTCCCGGGTGTGGTATTCCGCTCGACCGGGAATTGCGGTGTTCGGCGTGCCGGCTGTCCATCCTCGACCAAATGTTCGCGCTGGTAGAGCGGCACCCGCACCGGAGCGTCTAGCCCGGTATCGCGGTGAGCCGGCCGCATGGCGATCTCGCCGCCCCCCTTCGCCGGGGTAGAATTGGGGTGTTGGCCGCGAGTCGGCCGAGGCGGTTGTCGATCCCCGTCGGCTCGCCCGACCAAGACGGGTTCTTGCCCGTGGATAGGAGAGAGCTAATGGCTGTTAAGGTCGCCGGCGTAGTCTTCCCGGCGGGCGCGACCGTGGACATCCGTATTGAGATGACCGCGCAGGCCAACATCACCGCCTTCGTTGCCCGGCAGAAGGTCACGCAGTTCGTCGTGACTCGAATCAGCAGCCAGCTCCGCGGGGAGGCGCCGGACCTTCACGTCGATGAGCGGCTCCGCTGGTCGGTGCCTGTGGTCCTGACCTCGCCGGCCCGCGGCGTTCTCGGCAAGGTCGGCGAAATCTTGGTCGATGCCGTTACGGGGGAAGTGCTGGCGGACGCGGAGACTACGCGGAGGATCGCCGAGGATGCCGAACATCTCGCTCAGCGTGCCGCACTTCAAGCAGGAGCTTGAGTACAGCTGTGTCGCCACCTGCGTGCGAATGGTACTCGCCTCCTACGGCCACTCGTATTCGGAGGCAGACCTGCGACAATTGCTGGACACCCGGCCCAGCGGCACCCCGGCCCGTAACGTCCAGCGCGTCGCGTCTCTGGGCTTCGATGTCCAGTTGGTCCCGTGCAACATGGCGCTGCTGGCGGATTCTCTTGCGGCCGGAGTGCCGCCCATCGTGTTCTTCGAGACGGCGCCGCTGGACTACTGGCAAATCGATTGTGCGCATGTGGCCGTGCTCGTCGGCCTGGAGGACGCTACGGTCTGTCTAAACGATCCGTACTTCGACGCGGCCCCGCAGCGCACGTCCCTGGCGAGCTTCCGGCAAGCATGGGCGGCCACCGGACAGCTGGCCGTCCTTATCGTTCCGCGTCCGTGAGACCCCGCTGATGAACCCGCGAATCTCGGCGCCACCGGAAGGGAAGGCGATCACGGAGCTGTTCTGACCAATCGACGTACCGCCCCGGACTGGAGATATGCCCAAACCCGACGCCGCCGCCGTCCTGGCCGGCAAAATGATTGAGACCCTGGAGCTCCTGCGCAACGAGGGCGACTCCTACCCGCCGACCCTTTCGCGCCTCGCCGCACAGTCCGACCCCCAGGCGCCGCCCCAACTCGCCGCCAAGGCGCTCAAGAAAAAGCCGTTCGCCGACCGTCTTCTCGTCGCCGTCAAGCATCCCGACAGTCCCGTCGCCCTGGCCGAAGACGCCGACCGCCTCGCCGACGAGCCGCGCCTGATCGAGTTCGCCCTGTCGCTGCTGTGTACGCCGGAAAAGCGCCTTCACCTACCCTCCAAGTTGATAACCAAGGTGGACAAGGCGTTGAAACCGGCGTTCGCGGCCGCCCTGCCACGCCGGATCGCGGAAAAAACATTGCCGGAAGCGGTCGGCGTCGTGGAGGTAAGGGGCAAGCCGCAACTCTACCTGCGGGCGCTGCCGCCGCCGGCCGTGGAACTGTCCCAAGCGTTGGTGCGGACGCTGGAAGAACTGCGGGCGGAGAAGGGAAACGCCTATCCGCCACCTCTAAAGGAGTTGATTCGGCGCGCCGACCCCGCGGCCGGCCCGGCACTGGTGAAGGAGGCCGCAGCCCTGCCGCCGTTCGCCGGCCGGGCGCTGTACGCCGCGCCGCGCGACCCCGCCGCGCCGGTGGCGCTGGCCGAGGACCGGGACGCCTTGCTCGCCAGCCCCGCCCTGTTGGAGTACGCCCTGAACGCCGTTCGCAAACCCGACCATCAGGCCGTGCCGTTGACGGACCTGAAAAAGAAGATAGTGAAGCCGCTGCAAGCCGCGTTCGAGGCGGCCGTCGTCGCCCGCGTCGCCGCCGGGGCGCCGCCGTCGCCGGCCGTCGGCCGCCTGTACGTCAAGAAGAAACCGCACTTCTTCCTGCTGTGTGACGTGGGTATGGCCCCGGCGAGCGGGGGGCGTCAGCCCCCTGATGGCGCAACATCGCCGGCGACCGCGCCCACTCATCAGGGGGCTGACGCCCCCCGCTCGCCCGTCGCCGTCGATTTCGCCGCACTCTTCGACGAGGCGTTCGACCGCCTTGACCGCCAAAAGGGATCGCACAATCTGGTTAGCCTGCTGGACCTGCGTCCGGCCGTGGCGGCGGGTCGCGCCGCCTTCGACGCCGGCTTGCACCAACTCCGCCGGGCCGGCCGCTACACCCTGAGTACCGCCGAGGGCCGTCACGGCGTCAGCCCGGAGGAGCGCGCCGCCGGCCTCGTCGAGGAGGGGGCGCTGCTGCTGTTCGTGTCGAAAAAGACGGGTCAACCGATCTTGTAAATCGTCTTTCCGAGGGCCGTCCCATGAACCCGCGAAGTGTTCTCGCCCCGAGCCTTCTCCTGATTCTCGCGCTGGCGCCGGTCGCGGCCGCCGGGCCGGACGCCGCGACGGCCGCGGAGAACGACCGGGAAATCGTCCTGCGAAACGGCCGGCTCACCCTGACGCTGGCGAAGAAAAGCGGCGACCTGACCTCGATCCGCTGCGAGAAGGCCGGCAAGGAAATCGAACTCACCAACGGCAAGGACGGCATGTACTTCGACGCCGACGGGGCCGGCCACTTCCGCCCCACCAACGGCGCCGAGTGCCGCGTCGTCCGCGACGGCCCCGATTTCGCCGAAGCGGTTTTGACGTGTAAAGCCACCCCTAAATTCGCTTTTAACACGGAAGTCCACTACGTCCTCCCCCGCGGCGAGAGCGGTTTCTACGCCTATGTGGTCTACGGGCGCGGCCCCGGCATGGCGGCCGCCGGCCTGGGCCAGACGCGCTTCGTCGTCAAGGGCGTACACGGCACGGAACTCTTCACCCATCATGTCGTGGACGACCGCCGTAAAGGACCATTCCCAACCGCCAAAGTCGTTGAAACGCTGCAAGACGCCACGTACCGCCGGGAGGACGGCACGGTCTACACCAAGTACGACAACAGCGCCTACCTGGCCGACCATCGCGTCCACGGCATGGCCGGGCACGGCCTGGGGCTGTGGATGATTTTTCCCAGCAACGAGTTCGTCGGCGGCGGCCCCGTCAAGCAAGAACTCACCGTCCACATGGAAAATGTCGTATTGGGGATGCTCCAGGGCGGTCACTTCGGCTCCGGCGGCCTCCAGTTCAAGGAGGGGGAGCCGTGGGCCAAGCTGTTCGGGCCGTTGTTCGTGTACGTCAACCAGGGGCCTTCCGTGGACGCGATGTGGGACGAAGCCAAGAAGCGGGCCGACGCGGAAGCGGCGAAGTGGCCTTACGCCTGGTTGGAGCACGAGGACTATCCGCGCGAGCGCGGCACGGTGTCCGGCCGGGTCCGGCTGACCGACGGCGGCGACACGAAGGGGGCGTGGGTAATCTTGGCGCCGCCGGGCGAAGACTGGACGCAATCGAGCAAGGGCTACGACTTCTGGACGCGGGCCGGTATCGGGGGGACGTTCAGTCTGGCCGGCGTCCGGCCCGGCCGCTACACGCTGTTCGTCAGCGGCGCCGACCAGTTCGAGGACTTCCGCAGGGAAGGCGTCGAGGTCGGGCCGGGCAAGGAGACGGACTTGGGCGAGTTGAAATGGGGGCCGGTCAAGCACGGCGCCCGGCTCTGGCAGATCGGCGTCGCCGACCGCACCTCCGCGGAGTTCAAGGGCGGCGACAATTACCGCCATTACGGCAACTACCTGCGCTACCCGAAGGAGTTTCCCGACGACGTGACGTTCGTCGTCGGCAAGAGCAAGGAGGCCGACGATTGGAACTTCGCCCAGTGGAGTTGGTACAACAAGAAGCCCTATTGGACGATCCAGTTTGACCTCGATTCGGCGCCGAAGGGGGCGGCGACGCTGACGCTCGGCTTCGCCTCGGCGCAGCCCGCCAAGGGCGGGCGCACGAACCTGCGGGTGAAGGTCAACGGCCGGGAGGTTTCGGTGGTGCGCCTGGCGAAGAGCGGCGCGGCCGGCTACCGCAGCGGCTGTCAGGACAGCGCGTACAACGTCGCGGCCGTTCCCTTCGACGCCGGGCTGCTGCGGAAGGAGGCGAATGAGATCACGCTCGGCCACGCGGAGGCCGCGCCGTTCCCCGGGCCGGGCGAGCGGAAGCCGCCGCTGGGGGAGGTGATGTACGACGCGATCCGGCTGGAGGTCGATCCGGCGGCCGCGCCGAAGGCGGCGCCCGACCCCGCGCCCTCCGCGCGGCTTCCGACGCTCTTTATTATCGGCGACTCCACGGTCAACAACCGCACGAAGGGGCTGTTGGGGTGGGGCGATCCGATCGCCGACTTTTTCGACAAGACGAAGGTCGGCGTCGAGAACCGCGCCCGCGGCGGCCGCAGCAGCCGGACGTATCAAACGGAGGGGCTGTGGGATCAGGTCGTGGCGGACCTGAAGCCCGGCGACTTCGTCCTGATGCAGTTCGGCCACAACGACAACGGCCCCGTGGGCGGCGAGCACGCCCGCGCCTCGCTCAAGGGCAACGGCGAGGAGACGCGGGAAATCACGGACGACGCCGGCAAGAAGGAGGTGGTCCACACCTACGGCTGGTACATGCGGAAGTACGTCGCCGACGCCAGGGCTAAGGGCGCCACGCCGATCGTTCTGTCACCGGTGCCGAGGAATATGTGGGGCGACGACGGCAAGGTGCTGCGGGCCGCGAACGATTACGGCAAGTGGGCGGCGGAGGCGGCGAAGGCCGGCGGCGCGGCGTTCATCGACCTCAACGAACTGGTCGCCCGGCGTTACGAGGCGGCGGGGCCGGAGAAGGTGAAGGCGCTGTACTTCGGCGAGGACCATACGCACACCACGCCGGCCGGCGCCCGGCTCAACGCCGAGGCGGTGGTCGAAGGGCTAAAAAGTCTGAAAGACTGTCCGCTGTGTCGCTATCTATCGGCGGCGGCCGGGGACGACAAACCCGCGGCGGAGCCGGCGAAGTGACGTGGGCCGGCCGCGCGTCAGGCGTTCCGAGGCGTCTTGTCTCTTGGGCCACCGCCCATGCTATAATGACATGGGGCTTTCGGGCCAGTTCTTGAAAGGTTTTGCCTCGTGAACAAACGCAAGATGGCGAAATTGGAGAAAGAGGTCCCAGGGCGGGCCGTGGCCGCTTTGAATGCGGCACACCGGCGCGCGGTCGCTTCCGAGTTACCTCGCGTCGTGGTCCTTGAGGGCGGCCTGTACCGGGTGAGCGCGGCGGGGACAAGGGAGTTGATTCGGACGCTCCCGCCGCGGACGAGGGCGCCGGGCCGCGCGAAGAGGTCCAAGGCGTGAGCCGCACGCCTCCGCCTCGGGTGCGGATGTTCGCCGGGCCGAACGGTTCGGGCAAGACGACGATCCAGCGAGAAATCGCCCAACAATTCCCTTCCCACTTCCTCGGGGTGCTGGTCAACCCGGATGACCTTGAGGCGGCCATCGGCCGTTGCGGCCGACTGGATCTTGGGCCGTTCGGCGTTCGCGCCGGCGACCGTGAAGTCCGCGAAGCCTTCACCTCATCCGCATTCCTGAAACGGCGCCGACTGGCGGACGCGGCCACGGTCCTTCGCTGTGACGGCCGGGTGATCGACTTCGCCGGGCTGGCGATGAACTCGTATTACGCCTCCGTCCTGGCCGACTTCCTTCGCCGCAAGTTGCTCGCCGAGTCAATCCCGTTTTCTTTTGAAACGGTGATGTCCGAACCGGGCAAGGTCGATTTGTTGCGGGAAGCCCAAAGTTTGGGTTTCCGGACCTATCTGTATTACGTCGCCACCGAAGATCCCGAGATCAACATCTCTCGCGTGGAGCTGCGCGTCGCCCAAGGCGGTCACGACGTGCCGAAGGACAAGATCGTTTCTCGCTACCATCGCTCGCTCGGCCTCGTGCGGGACGCCGTCCGGTATACGGACCGCGCGTACTTCTTCGACACCAGCGAACCGGAGTCCCTGTTCGTCGCGGAGAGCGCGGGCGGTGAGCGCCCGGAGTTGCGGTGCGATCCGATGCCGAACTGGTTCAAGACCTTCGTTTGGGACAAGTTCTAACCTCGCCACCCGACCGCTTTCCATAACGGGCTGAAATCGCCGGCCGGGCTATACAAGCCGCACGGAACCGGCCCCCGGCGAACATTGTTGTTGCCAGTCCCCCCCAAGCGGGGTAAGCTATAAACGCTGCCGATTGCGCCGGGTGCGCCCGCCCCCGCGCCTCCTACCGCACCGACCGGCCCGCCGTATGAGGTATCCCGTGCGTTCCTTCCTCAGAGCCTTCGGGTGCGCCGCCGTATTCTTCTTCGCCGCCGCCGCCCACGCCGACGGCCCGGCGCCCTCCTTCGTCAACGACGTCGTTCCCGTCTTCACCCGCTACGGCTGCAATCAGGGCGCCTGCCATGGCAAGGGCGCCGGTCAGAACGGCTTCCGCCTCACCCTCCGCGGCTACGCCCCTGAACTGGATTACCAGTGGCTGACGCGCGAGTTCAGCGGCCGCCGCATCTGCCCCGACGCGCCGGAGGAGAGCCTGCTGCTGCGCAAGCCCGGCGGTCTGGCCCCTCATGAGGGCGGCAAAGTCTTCGATGTCGGCAGCCGGCCCTACCGCGTGCTGCTCGACTGGATTCGCGCGGGGGCGCCCGGCCCGGTCAAGGACGAGCCGGTGTTGAAGAAGCTGGAGATCGTCCCCGGCGACCGCACGATGAAGCCGGGCGACGAGCTGCAACTGGCCGTCCGGGCCGAGTTCGGCGACGGCAATACGCGCGACGTGACCTGGCTGACGAGGTTCAATTCCAACGACCCCGGCGTGGCTGACGTGGACGCCTTCGGCAAGGTCCGCGTCCTCCGCAACGGCGAAACCGCCATCCGCGCCGCCTTCCAGACCCTCGTCGCCGTCGTCGTCGTCACCGCCCCGTTCGAGCAGCCGGTCGATCCCGCCCGCCTCGCCGCCCGGAATAACTTCATCGACGATCACGTGTTCGCCAAGCTCGGCGTCCTCCGCATCGACCCATCCGACCCGTGCGGCGACGCCGAGTTCCTGCGCCGCGCCTTTCTCGACACGATCGGCGTGCTGCCCACGCCCGACGAGGTGCGCGCCTTTCTCGCCGATCCGCGATCCGACAAGCGCGCTCGCCTCGTGGACGGCCTGCTGGAGCGGCCGGAATACGTCGATTACTGGGCGGTGCAGCTGGGCGACCTGTTGCAGAACCGCAAGGAGCGCGACCACGACGTTCGCGGCGTCAAGGGCGTGCGCGCCTTCCACGAGTGGATCCGCGAACAGGTGGCCGCCAACCGGCCGTGGGACGAAATCGCCCGCGCCGTGCTGACCGCCAAGGGGTCGGCCGCCGACAACCCGGCCGTCGGCTACTACGTCGTCACGGTCGGCGAGGAGCGCGACGCCCCGCGCTCCGAGGTCGTCGGTTCGGCGGCCCAGGCGTTTCTCGGCGTCCGCATCGGCTGCGCCAAGTGTCACAATCACCCTCTGGAAAAGTACACGCAGGACGACTACTACCACCTGGCCGGCTACTTCTCGCGCGTCCACCTCGAACGGAAGGAGCCGGGCAAGGGCGAAACCGTGCTGACCGTGGCGGGGCAGGACGGCAAGCCGACCAAGGCCGACGCCGGGACCGTGCAGCCGCGCACCGGCCAGTTCCTCAAGCCGCAACCGCTCGACCGCTCGCCGACCACCATCGGCCCCGACGAGGACCCGCGCGTCCAGCTGGCGGCGTGGATCACCGACCCGTCCAACGAGTATTTCAGCGGCGCGATGGTCAACCGCCTGTGGAAGCATTTCATGGGCGTCGGCCTTGTGGAGCCGGTGGACGACCTGCGGGCCAGCAACCCGCCGACCAACCCGGCCCTGTGGCAGGCGCTGAACAAGGAATTTACGTCGCATCACTTCGACATGAAACACGTGATGCGGCTGATCCTCAATTCGCGGGCTTACCAGCTTTCCTCGGCGACGCGGCCGGGCAACGACAAGGACGCCCAGTTCTATTCGCATTACTACGCCCGCCGGCTGCCGGCCGAGGTGTTGATGGACGCCCTGAGTCAGTCCACCGGCGTCCCGGACGAGTTCCCCGGCTACCCGCTCGGCCTCCGCGCCGGCCAGCTGCCGGACCCGACCATGAAATCGTACTTCCTGACGATCTTCGGTCGGTCGGAGCGGGTGACGGCGTGCGCCTGCGAGCGCAACGGCGAGGTGACGCTGCCGCAGCTGTTACACCTGGAAAACGGCGACGACGTGGTACGGAAGATGCACGCGGCCGACGGGCGGCTGGCGAAATTGCTCAAGTCCGGCAAGCCGGAGGCCGACATCGTGGAGGAGTTGAGCCTGGCGACATTGTCCAAGCCGCCGACGGAGGCGGTGAAGACGGCGGTCCACCGGGCGTTGTCGGAAAAGGACGCCAAGGCGGAAGAGGTGTATCGCGATCTGTTTTGGGCGCTGCTGAACTCGAAGGAGTTCTCGTTCAATCATTAAAGCGATTTCACCGCAGAGAACGCAGAGAGCGCAGAGAAAAGAAAGTAGAATGTACCAAAGGAGCACAACTCTCTCCATAATTGTTTCTTTCTTTTCTCTGCGCTCTCTGCGTTCTCTGCGGTGAAATCGCTTGATCCGAATGGGGGGCTTTGTCATGCTGGATGTGATCCTCGGTCGCGCTTCCCGCCGCTGCGACGGCGTGTCGCGCCGCGATTTCCTGCGCGTCGGCGCCCTCGGCGGCCTCGGCCTGACGCTGCCGTCCCTGCTGCGCGGCGAGGCCCGGGCCGGCGAGCGGCGCGGCGCCAGGGCGAAGTCGGTGATCCTGGTCTACCTCGGCGGCGGCATGTCGCACCACGACACCTTCGACCCCAAGCCCGACGCGCCCGCCGAAGTGCGCGGCCAGTATAAGCCGATCACCACCTGTCTGCCCGGAGTGCAGATCGGCGAGAAGCTGCCGCTGATGGCGCAACAGCTCGACAAGATCAGCCTGGTCCGCTCCGGGTCGCACAACAACGACCACCACGAGACGGCCACCAACTGGGCGCTGTGCGGCAAGTTCGGCTCGGCCTTCGGCGACTACCCGGCGATGGGGGCCGTCGCGGCCTACGAGATGGGCTTCCACGGCCAGCTGCCGCCTTACGTCTCCATCCCGCGCAACCCGTCGTTTACATGGGAACTGGGAAAAAGCGCCTATCTCGGCGGCCGCTACGAGTCGTTCAAGGCCGGCGACCCCAACGAGGCCAACTACCAGGTCCAGGACGTTAGTCCCAGCGAGGACTGGACCTTCTTTACGCCGCAGCGGGTGGTGCGGCGCAAGAACCTACTCGGCGCCGTGGACGACCTGGCCAAGCAGGTGCAGGGCAACGACCAGATCGCGACCTACGACGAGTTCCACGAGCGGGCGGCAACGATGATCCTGTCGAGCGAGGCCCGCAGCGCCTTCGCCATCGAGGCGGAGAGCGACCGGTTGCGCGACCGCTACGGCCGGACGACGTTCGGCCAGAGCTGTCTGCTGAGTCGGCGGCTGATCGAGCGCGGCGTGCGTTTCGTGACCATCAACTACGGCGGTTGGGACCACCACGCCAAGATCTTCGACAGCCTCAACAAGAAGCTGCCGGAGTTCGACCAGGGTTTCTCGGCGCTGCTGGAAGACATGGACACGCGCGGCCTGCTGGCGGAGACGATGGTGCTGGCGTTCGGCGAATTCGGCCGGTCGCCGAAGGTGAACAAGGACGCCGGCCGCGACCATTGGGGACCAGCGGCGTCGCTGGTGTTTGCCGGGGCAGGGGTGCGGCGCGGCCAGGTAGTCGGCTCGACGGACAAGATGGGCGGCTTCGCCACGCGGCGTCCTGTGGCGCCCGGCGACGTGGCCTGCACGGTCTACCAGGCGCTGGGCATCGACCTCGGCACGTTTCTCAAGGGGCCGGACGGCCGGCCGAACAGCATCATCGACGCCGGCGAGACGATCAAGGAGCTGTACGCCTGAGCCACAAACCTGATGGCCGTACCCTCCGCCCCTGAAGCCCGACTTTTCTACCGATCCGCCCACCAGCGGCTGGAAGATGGACTGTTCTTGCTGGGTGGCGGCCGGACCACGGCCGCCATCTACCTCGCGGGCTACGCGGTCGAATGTATGCTCAAGGCGTTGATACTGGCTTCGGTCCCGTCCGGCCGCCGGGCGCGCTTCCGGGCCTCCTTTCGCGGTGCCCTGGCGCACGATTTCGACTGGCTGCGGGAGCAATACCAGGCGCAAGGCGGATCGCGGTTGCCTCTTCTCATCACCCGGCAATTCGCCCTGGTCAACACTTGGACGACGAATTTGCGGTATAATCCCGGGGCGGCCAAGCGCCGCGAAGCCCAGGCGTTTTTGGGGGCGGCGAAAGAGATCCTCAAATGGGCTAATGGGAGATTGTGACATGCCACGCCGTACCCGAAACGATCCCGCGGATCAGGACATTCAAACCATCCTCGACATCCTCCGCCCCTACGGGCATGCGCACCGGAGGGCCGACATCGAGGTCTATCGGCTGAGTCCGACTTCCATCCGAATTCGCATCATCGATCCCGACTTCAAAGGAATGGATCGGGTCGATCGCGACGACGCGATTTGGAAAATCCTGGAGCACGTCCCGGAGGACGCCCAATCGCAGATCACCTTCCTTCTCCTCTTGAGGCCGGAGGAGAAGAAGACCTCGTTCGCCAACATGGAATTTGAGAACCCGGTCCCGTCGCACCTGTGAGGACCGCCATGCGTTGTCGTCTTGCCCTCGTCGTCGGACTTGTCGCCGTCGCCGTCCTCGCCGCCGAGCCGGCCAAGCCCGACCCCAAGGACCAACCCAAGATCATCGTCGCCGTGCCCTTCGGCCTGACGCCGGGCAAGCCGACCAAGCTGCTCCTGCGCGGCCTCAAGCTCGACGAGGCCGCCGAAATCCGCCTGCACGACCCCAAAGGTTCGGCCAAGATCCTCAGCAAGGGCAAGGCGCCGGTCGACGCCAAGGAAAAGGAACAACTCGACCGCTACGGCGACACGCAAATGGAAATCGAGGCGACGCCCTCCGCCGACTACCCCGGCCCCACGGTGATGCTCAGCGTCGTCACGCCGGCCGGCGAATCGCCTCCGCACGCCGTTTTCGTCGACCGCGAACCCGTCGTCCACGAGAAGAAGCCGAATAACGGCTTCGAGAACGCCCAGCCCGTCGGGGTCGGCCAGACCGTCGAGGGCGTCGTCAACGCCGCCTCCGACGTGGACGTCTACCGCTTCGACGGCAAGGAAGGGCAACGCCTCGTCCTGGAAGTGTTCGCGTCGCGCTACGGCTCGCCGCTCGATTCGCTGCTCACCCTCTACGACGCCGACGGCCGGATCGTCGCCTCCAACGACGATATCGACGGCACGACCGATTCGCGCATCGAAACGACCTTACCGAAAAGCGGCGCCTACTATGTCAGCGTGGTGGACGCCAACGACGGCGGCGGGCCGAACGACGTTTACCGGCTGGTGATCCGCCCGAAATGACGGCGCGCCCGAGCGTCCAAGGGTCTACCAAAATCGGAAGTTTTTCATTGCGAAACCTCGGGCGCTGCACGATGATCTTATTAGGAGTTACGCAGCCTGCTGGAGTCGCATACTCGGGTTGGCGAGGTAACTCCTGACGGCATGGCGGATTACATCCAGCTTGGCCTCAAACCAGCTCAGGCCGAGGGTAAAACAGTGACATT
>Ga0182024_10008134_pt1 | contig 22297 bp, 21 predicted proteins | sample P32metaG_FD_120480 | JGI IMG/M metagenome (GOLD analysis project Ga0182024, IMG submission 120480) | Permafrost microbial communities from Stordalen Mire, Sweden - P3-2 metaG (Illumina Assembly) | ecosystem: Environmental > Terrestrial > Soil > Wetlands > Permafrost | place: Sweden: Stordalen... | reverse complement strand
GACCGGCTGGGTGGAGCGCGCAATTTTGCAAACAAGATCTGGAATGCGGCGAGATTTTTGTTTGTAAACCTAGAAAGGTTTGAAGAGAGTGGAACGAAGATGGAGGAGTTGGCGGCTCCGGAAGTGCGCGCTGGCGCGCCATATGCGCTGGCGGGTGAGATTCCGCTGCGAGATGCGTGGATTTTTGCACGGCTGACGGCCACCGTGGGGCAAGTGAACGAAGCGCTGGTGAATTACCGATTTCATGAAGCGGCCCAAAGTATCTATCAGTTTTTCTGGGGAGATTTTTGCGACTGGTACATCGAGTGGATCAAACCGGATCTGCAGAGTGCCGAGGAGGATCGCGCGGTGGTGGCGTGGCGAAATTTGTTTGCGGTCTTTGATGCAGCGTTGCGACTGCTGCACCCGCTTATGCCATTTCTGACGGAAGAGCTGTGGCATCAATTGCCGCAGAGGGCTGGGGCGTGGTCGATTGCGCTAGAGAAATTTCCGGAGACCACAGATACCGCGCGTAGTCAGAAGGCGCTCGCGGAGTTTGGGTTACTTCAGGAGATCATCACGGCGGTGCGAAATATTCGAGCGGAAATGAAGATCGACCCGAAGAAAAAAGTGGCGGCAGAGCTGTCGGTGACGGATGCGGCGGCGCGGGCTTCGGTGGAGGAGAATCGCGAAGGGATTGTGCGGCTGGGGTTGTTGACGGATTTGAAGATCGGAGATGCGCGGCTGGAACAATCGGTCGGCGCGGTGCGGTCGACGGCACGATTTGATTTGCGAGTGGAATACTCGGAAACGGTAGATGCGGCGGCGGAGTCTGCCAAGCTGGCAAAAGAGATGGAAGGACTGCGAAAGGCAATTGGTTCGAAGGAAAGGCAACTTGGTAACGAGACGTTTCGCAGCCGCGCGCCGGAGAAAATTGTGCGCGGACTGGAAGCTACGCTGGCGGAACAGCGGATCGAGTTGCAGAAGTTGACGCAACGGTTGGAACAACTGGGTAGTTAATTGTTTCGGTCAGGACAAGAATGGCGGGGCGGCGCAAAAATTCTGAAGAGATTGCAGGGGCGACGGAGCGGCAAGTGACGGCGCTGCTGACGCTGCTGGCGGAAAACGGGACGATCGTTATCAGTGGGGCGAGAATTGCGCGTGAAATTGGAGTGTCGCGCTCGACGGTGTTCCGGTGGGTTACGCGCTTGCGGGAATTGGGGGTCAAGGTAAAAGGGCGGGCGGCTACGGGGTATTTTCTGGAGAAGGTTCCGGATATTTTGACCGCGGACATGCTGCGGCAGAGGCTGCGGGGCAGCTTATTTGGGAAGCGGATTTATCATTTTTTCAAGACCGATTCGACGAATCGCGTGGCATTGGAATTGGGGCATGCCGGCGAGCCGGAAGGCGCGGTGGTGCTGGCCGAGGAACAAACGGCTGGGCGAGGGCGCGCAGGCCACAGCTGGCACTCCGAACGCGCGACGGGCATCTATGCAACAGTACTGTTGCGGCCGCGACTGGCTCCGGTGCAGGCGCCTTTACTGACGATGATGGCGGGATTGTCGGCGCATGCAGCGGTGCAGGCGGTCACGGGCTTGAGTGTGGATCTGAAATGGCCGAACGATTTGCTGGTCCACGGGAGGAAAGTGGGCGGGATTCTGACGGAAATGCACGCGGAACCGACGCAGGTGCGATTTGTGATTGTGGGGATCGGCCTCAACGTGAACCAGGAGAAATTTCCAGCGGACTTGGCGGGGATTTGTACCTCGCTGCGGATGGAAACGGCAAAGAAGCAATCGCGGCTGGAAGTGCTGGTGCGACTGCTGCGACAATTTGAGGCCGATTATCAGGAGCTGCTGAAGGATGGACCCGCGAGTGTGCTGAAACGGTTCGAAGCGACATCGAGTTACGCGCGTGGGAAACGCGTCAGAGTAACCAACGGGAAAGAAAGTTTTACGGGTGTGACGGCGGGATTGGAAGAACAAGGACTGTTGCGGGTAAAGCGGGATGATGGGGAGACAACTACGGTGATTGCGGGGGATGTAGCGGAAGTACGTGGATAGTTTTGGACCGGTTTCGAATGGCGGAAAAAATATGCTGCTGACGATCGATGTCGGGAACACGAATACGGTTCTGGGCGTTTTTCGCGGGACGAAGCTGGTGGCCAACTGGCGGTTGAGCACGGCGCGGGAACAAACCGTGGATGAGTACGGCGTGCTGACGAGGAATTTGTTTACGCTGGCGGGGCTAGACCAGGATGCGATTGGCGGAGTGATGATCAGTTCCGTAGTGCCTCCGGTGAATTGGACCCTCAGCGAAATGGCACGGCTTTATCTGGGCAAGAAGGCCATGTTTGTGGAGCCGGGAGTGAAAACGGGCATGGCGGTGCTGGTCGACAATCCCCTGGAAGTTGGCGCAGACCGCATCGTGAATGGCGTCGCGGCGTTTCAGGAATATGGCGGGCCGTGCGTGGTGGTGGATTTCGGAACGGCGATTACGTTCGATGTGATTTCTGCGCGCGGTGAATATCTGGGAGGATCGATTGCGCCTGGGCTGGGGATTGCGTCGGAGGCGCTATTCGCGCGCGCAGCGCGGCTGCCACGCGTGGAAATTAAGGATCCGGGGAAAGTAATCGGCACCAATACCGTGACGCATATGCAAGCAGGGCTGTATTATGGCGCTATCGACATGGTGGACGGGATGCTGCAGCGAATCAAGCAGGAGCTGGGCGCTGAAGTTACGGTAGTAGCGACGGGCGGGCATGCAAAACTGGTGGCGCGAGGGTCGAAACATATTCAGCACACCGATGAATTTTTGACGCTGAAAGGATTGCGGCTGATCTGGGAGAAGAATCATGCCGTGGAGCCGGGCAAGACATTGCGCAGCGTGAAATAGCGGCCGAGAGCCACGGAGCTGAATCAGGCGTGGGAAACATCCTGCCGTCTTCTTGAAACTTTTAAACGGCGAGTAGTTTTAAGACTGCACAATTAAGACCCACACGTACACCGAGGGTAAAGAACCCAAAGCAAGAATTGCGGTTAGGGGCGGCGAGGTTCTCGGCCAAGAATTGGCGCTACGAGTTGCGGTACAAATATGGACAGTTGGAACTACTTCAACTACTTCACAGAGATCGAGGAATATTTCTGGAAGAAACGCGGAGCGCATCTGCTGGTATCGCCGCTGGATTGGGCGATCATGGAGACGTGGCAGAAGGCAGGGATTCCGCTGGATGCGGCGCTTAAGGGAATTGACCGGGCATTTGAGAGTTATCAACGGTCGAGACGAGGCGGGTTGGGCAAGCCTTTAAAGAGTCTGGCGTACTGTACGGACGCAGTTCTGGAGGCGGCTGAGGAACACCAAGAGGCTGCGGCAGGCAAAAACTTATCGAGTTCGAAGCCTACGCCGAAGGAAATATTTTCGCGGGAAGAATTGAAGGTGTACTTTGCGCGGAACGCAGGGCGCCTAGCGGCGGCAGCAGAGAAATATTCCGCGACGCATGCGGAATTGAGTGCGCACTTGCGGGAGATGGAGAAATCGCTGGAATCAAGCGCGACGTTGCTGGAAACTCCCGGGTCACTCGATCTGGAGGACATGGAGCGGCGATTGACGGTTCTGGACGATAAGCTACAGGCGATCATCGCGGGTCACGTGGATGAGGAGAAGATGCTGCAGATCCGACGGGAGATGGATGGGCAACTGGCGGCGTACCGCGGAAAGATGAAGGCGGAACAGCTGGCGATGGTAGAAAAACAGTATGTGCAGAAGAGGTTACTGGAGGAATTTGGGTTGCCGCGGTTGAGTCTTTTTTATTTGTCGTAGGTTTGGTGAGAGGAGCGGGACATCCCGCATCCGATTCGATCCTGAAAGTGTGCTAGTGGCAGCTCGGATCGTCGTTGAAGGTGCCGCTGACGATCATGGAGTTCAGAAATTGGCTGCAGCTGCGAATTTTGGCATAGGCGGTATCGTTTTGCAGAGCGTTGGGATCCACGGTGGCCGCGCCATTGAGGGCCTGACGAGCGGCGATAACACCATTGGCCCAATTGATCATTCTGTCGGCCTGGGTGTGAAGAAGTTGCAAGGCGTTGCGGTCGGCATCGGTGTTTGCGGCAACTTCCGCCTGGCGCAGAGCGACGAGGGTCTGCTCATGAAAATCCTGAACCCAGGCGTCACTAACGGCTAATCCATACGTGATCATCGCGCGGACGCCTCCGCGCCACTCCCGCATTTCAGCAACGGCAGCTATGGCGGCGCTGGCAAAGTCGCGGGAAAGCTTTCCGGCATTCTGGTCTTGAGGGGCTGCGGGCGCGGCGGCGGCTTCGGACGGAGGAATGGTCAGGACGATGCGGTTCGGCTCCACGGTGAAGACGCCGTTGGTAACCTGGGCGAGAGTTTCGATGTCGATGTAGGAGCGGCCGTCGATCTGTCGAACGGGAGTGCCGGCAGTTTTGCCGTTAACGACCAGCACTTTATCGGGAATGGCTTGCGCGAACAGGGTTGCTGAAACGGCGAGGACGAACATCAGTAACAGAGAAAAGCGAAAATTGGAAAGGGTACGGTTTTTCATGAGGGATCCAATCTCTAATTTCCGGCTAGAAATGGCAACCAACTAGTATTGTACTCCCGGGCGCATTTAAAGGGCGCGCCGTATCAAGTTTCAAGTTTCGCTATCCATACGCTTCCAAACAGCACGGCGGGTTCAGAGCAAGCGGGCAACGAGAAAAAGAGGGCATTTTATTATGTCAGATGAGTTACTATTATCAATTGAGAAGCTTGTGTATGGCGGAGACGGCCTGGCGCACGCGGAGGGCAACACGGTGTTTGTGCCTTACGTATTGCCTGGCGAAGGAGTGCGTGCCTCAGTCCAGACGAAGAAGAAGAAACTGATCTGGGCAAAGTTGCTGGAGGTGACGTCTCCGACCGCTGAACGCATAGCGGCGAAGTGCCCACACTTTCAGGTTTGCGGCGGATGCCACTACCAGCATATTCCTGCCGCAGAGCAGGCGAGGTTGAAGATCGAGATTCTGCGCGAAACGCTGTCGCGGCTGGGCGGGATTCAATGGAAAGGGGAAATTACGGCACACACGGGCGAACCGTACGGATACCGCAACCGTGCGCAATGGGCGGTACGCAGCGGAATGCCGAGGGCGCTCGGGTACTACTTGCCGGAAAGCTCGGTGATTTTGCCCATTGATGTGTGCCCAATCCTTTCGCCGCGGCTGGCGGAGACGTTTGGATTGCTGCAGGAGATGGCGCGGGGCGGACGGCTGCCGGCGGGGATTCTGGAGATTGAGGCGTTCACAGATTCGGCGGACGAGAAAATCGCGCTGAACGTGGCGTTCGATAAATTCTCGGGTTCGCCAACGGAACTGGCTGACTTATTTCGTAAGGAATTGCCGCGGCTGGAGAGTTTATTGCTGCTGGATCAGAAGAAAAACAAGTTCGAGCTGACGGGGCCAGGGTTTTTGGTGCACGAGGTGGCGGGATTCAAATACCAGGTGAGCCATTTGTCATTTTTCCAGGTGAACCGGTTTTTGACGGAGGATTTGCGACAGACGATCACTGCAGGTGCGAAAGGCGATTTGGCGCTGGATTTGTACTCCGGGGTGGGATTTTTTACGCTGCCCGTGGCGCAGTCGTTTGAAAAGGTAATCAGCGTGGATGCCAATCTGGCGGCTACGCGGGATTTATATGCGAATGCGAAAAGTGCGGGAGTGGAAGTGAGTTCGTACAATGAGCATGCCGAGGAATTCTTGAAGAAGACGACGGAGAAGCCGGACTTTGTGGTGCTCGATCCGCCCAGGGCGGGGCTGGGTACGGAAGCGGCAAATGCGCTGGCGGCACTGGGGGCTCCGGAAATAGTGTACTTGTCGTGCGACCCGGCGACCCTGGCGCGAGATTTGGCGGCGCTGACCGGAAGTGGCCGTAGGGTCGCCGGTGCGACTACGGGGGATGGAGTGGGCGCGGGAAGTGTAATCGCGGGGGCGAGCCGCTACGAAATTTCTGAAATGCATATGTTTGATTTGTTTCCACAGACGTTTCACATCGAGACGCTGGTGCGATTACGTAAAGTTTTATGAAGTTGCCGGCCGTAGCATTCACGACGGTATTTGCGTTGGGGATTACTTGCGGCCTTACGAATGCGATTGAGAATCTTGCCGGGTCGTCTGTTTTCGTCCGAGTGATTTTTGCTGGTGCTGCTGCTTCCCTGCTGATCGGATTCCTACTCTCATATTTCGAAAAGGTGACGGCGGCTGGTCTGGCGTCGCGGGCTTGCTGGGCGCTACTGGGATTGGCGGGAACTTGCCTTGGGCAGCAACCGCGAAGATCCGATCAGATTGAGAGTTTGGCGGAGGCGGGAAAGATAAATCTGAAAACGCCACTGCGATGTTTTGGGAGATTGCGCGATGAGCCTGAGAAGTTGCCGTGGGGTGTCAGCTATGAAATTGAGCTGTCGGGGGTGGAAACGGAAGGAGTGAGGATGCCCGCTACGGGGGGGGTTGCGCGTGAGTTTTGCGCGGCCGGGGACACGACTGGCGGAGACGCAGGTATTGCGTATGGGGGATTCGGTCGCAGTGCTGACGCAGGCGAAACTGCCACAATTTTATCGGGATGAAGGGGCGTTTGACCGCCGGGCGTACCTAGCGGAACAAGGCGGGGATGTGGTGGCGACGTTGCGTGCGCCAGAATTGCTGGAATTGATTGCGCCGGCAGGGCTGAGTTTTTCCGGGTTGGTAGCGAGGGGCCGACGGCGGATGCGTGAAGAGATTGATGAGTTGTGGGCTGGTGATGCAAAGGCGGCGGGTGTGGTGCGGGCGATGTTGCTAGGCGACCGCAACTTTGTGGAACGGGACGAGGCCAAGGATTTTCAGAAGACGGGGGCGTTTCACGTGCTGGTGGTGGCCGGACTGCATGTAGGCGCGATTGCGGTGGTGCTGTTCTGGGCTGGACGTAAGTTGCGGTTGGCGCGGGTGTGGAGCGTGATCCTGACGCTTGTTCTGCTGTTTGCGTATGTGGGTGTAGTGGAGCAGCGAGCGCCAGTGTTGCGGGCCGCCTTGATGGCGGCGATTGTGGTGATGGGAGGAGTTTTCTTCCGGCGGCTGGAATTATTGAATTCGGCGGCGCTGGCTGCTCTGGTTTTGCTGGTGGCGCGGCCACTGGCATTGCGGGACTCGAGCTTCCAGCTTTGGTTTCTGGCAGTGGCGTGCATTGCTGGGCTGGCGATTCCCTGGCTGGAACGCACGGTGCAGCCGTATGCGCGGGCATTGCGGGTGGCGTGATGTTACGCGGGACGTCGCGCATGAACCGAGACCGACGCAATTTCGGATCGACCTGCGTTCGTTGGCACAAGTGATGGAGGCACGGTTGCCTGGGCGCGTGGCGACAATACCCACCACAATGATGATCGGTGGGCTGGGGTTATCGTTTCGTGTGTGGGAATTGTTCGTGGTGACCCTGGCACTGCAGGTTGGGATGATGCCGCTGCTGGCGAGCCAGTTTCACCGCATCACGTTTGCGGGGCCGTTTGTGAATTGCGGCGGTGCCGTTGACAGCGGTGATTGTGCCACTGGGATTTTTTACCATGATCCGCGGGTTGTTGTTTCCGGCGGTGGGCAGGGTTCTGGCGCCGCTGCTTTCGTGGGTGGTGTTGGCGATGTTGCACGTGGTGCAGCGTTTCGCAGACGTTCAGAAGTTCAGCTACCGGATACCTGAGCCACCGCTTTGGGTGGTGGTGACTTTTCTGGTAGCGCTTGTGGGCATCATGGTGTGTTTTCGGGTGGAACCATCGCGGCGCAGAATTGTTTCGCGCTGTTTGATCGGGATGCTGGCAGTCAGTGGAGTAATTATCGCTATGTTTCCGTTCGCGGCGCGGCGCGTGGCGGGAGCACTTGAGGTTTCGGTGCTGGACGTGGGGCAAGGAGATTCGTTGTTCGTGGTTTCGCCGGGGGGCAAGACACTGTTGATTGATGGGGGCGGGGCCTTTGGGGGATTTCCAGGGCAGGAACAGGCCCGCGGGAGTGATCCCGGTGAGGAGGCGGTGTCTCCTTATTTGTGGTCGCGCGGCTTCAAGAAGATTGATGTGGTGGCTTTGACGCATGCGCACCAGGACCATCTGGGCGGGTTGTCGGCGATCCTGGAGAACTTTCGGGTCGGGCAATTGTGGATTGGGCGTGAAGTGAAAAGCGCGGCGCTAGCGAAATTGGAGTCGCTGGCGCGAGAAAAACATATTGCGATCGAATATGAATCGAGGGGGAAAAGTTTTTTGCTGGATGAAGTGGAGGGGCCAATTCCTGTGGCCTGCACTTTCGGATGATTCCGGTGTGGCGGCGAAGAATAATGATTCGCTGGTGCTGCGGTTGAAGTTTCGCGACAGAACGTTGCTGTTGCCTGGGGACGCGGAGAAGCAGGCGGAACACGCCATGCTGGCTGAGAATTCCGAGGACGAGTTGCATGCGGATGTGCTGAAGGTTGGTCACCACGGGAGCAAGAATTCGACGACGGAGGAATTTCTGCGCGCGGTAAGGCCGAGGATCGCGATTATCTCGGCGGGAGAAGATAACCCGTATGGACATCCCAGCCCGGAGTTGCTGGAGAGGTTGGAGACGTCGGGGGCGCGGGTGTTACGAACGGACCGTGACGGAGCGGTGCATGTGGTGACGGACGGGACGCAGTTGGAAGTGTCGTGCTTTGTAGCGTGCCCGGAAGCAACGACGGTAATGGCTTCAGGAAGCGCGCAAGTGCCAAATAAAAACCAGGACAAGCAACAGTAGGACGAAGCCTACAGAGGCTTGCCACTCGTGATTTTTTACGTACTGCGCGGATGAGAAAGAGCCTTCGCGGCCGGTCTGAATTCGAGCAGGGGACAATCGCGGAAAGAACTGGGGTACGGCAGCAGCGTAGTTGTCGAAGGCGACGCCGTGGCGTGGGCGAAGTTCGTCTTCTTCTTTACGCATCACAATGGAGTAAAAAATCGAAAAATAAGTGAAGAGGATCAGCGCGGAAATCCATGAGTGGGCCGCGATGGCTGCACCTAAGGCGAGAATGGCGCTTCCGAGATAAAGCGGGTTGCGCGTGTAGGCGTAGGGACCGGTGACGGTGAGAACTTCCTGTTTGTGGAGATAACCGGCAGCCCATGCGCGCAGGGCGAGGCCGATGGCGCCCACGATTGCGCCGATAAGAATGCTGAGCGGTTGCGGCCGAGCGAAAAACAAAACGGCAATCGCGAGGGGATAACCCAGTCGGACACGATAGCGGACGAAGAATGCGCCGGCGGAACTCAAGCGCGGGCCTTGACGATACGGCGCACGGCTTCGAACACGGCGTCGGGGTGAATTTCCAGCATGGAGGGGTGGGTGCGGTCTTCACGGCTGTGCGTGGTGGTTACGTTGGGAGCGCGAAGGACGATATCTTCGCGATTGATTACGGATTTCGAGGGGGCCTTGTTTGCTGAGGAACGATTGGCGTCGCGATAGGGGCCGTTGCGCGCGGGATTCGTGGGGCCAAAGAGCGCTACGACAGGAGTGCCCAAGGCTACCGCGAGGTGAAGCGGGCCGGTATCGCCACCCACGACGCAAATGGCGTTGCGCAAAAGAGACATGAGCGGACCAAGCTCACCGTTGAAGAGCAAAGGGTCGGTGTCGCTGCTGGCGTCGCGAACTTGAGCGGCAAGGTCGTCTTCACCAGGCCCGTAGTTCACTACACAACGAAGAGACAGCGAATCGCGGATCATGCGGCACAACTTGCCAAAACGTTCAGCGGGCCAGCACTTGGAACGCCAGCCGCCACCGGGACTGAGAACGATGTAGCGCTCCACGCCGCGAGTACTCAAATATTTAAAGAGAGCTTCGTCGTCCTTGGGCGGAGGCTGCAAATTGAAATCCGCTACCGGGCTGAGAGCGCCGGCGCGAAGCGAAAGCTCGCCATTCTGGTCGGCGACGTGAGTGCTGGTGGCATGGACCGGATCGGTGTACAGGAGAGGGACCCCGACTTCTCTGACGGATGCGAAACCAATGCGGCGCTTAATGCCAGCTAGGAATGGCAAACTCGCCGATTTCCAGAGGCCCTGATAGTCGATGGCTACGTCGAAGGCGGCGGCGCGAATTTCGCGGATAGTTTTCATCAAGGAAGAGAGGGCGCGCGTTTCAGCGGTCCAGATTTTGGAGACCAGCCCGCTGGTAGCCACAAGAAGCTTCCAACGAGGCTGGGTGAGCCAGATAATTTCCGAATCGGGGAACGATTCGCGGAGCGCGGCTACAGCAGGAAAGGTATGAACGATGTCGCCGAGTGAGCCGAGGCGGACAACGAGAAAGCGGCGCTCAGGCATGAGGCGCCTTACGCAGGGTGTCGAGCAGTGCGCGGGTGGAGTGATCCTTGGGATCACCAACGATGGCAATACGGATGCCGAGGGAGTTGGCGATGGCGCGTTCCGGCACGGTGTCAACGGTGTAGTCGGTGCCTTTGGCGTGAACGTCGGGGCGCAGTTCCTCCAAGAGCGAAGCGACGCTGGGCTCGCTGAAGATGACAACGTAATCGACAGCGCGCAGGGCAGCTACCAGGCGAGCGCGGGCGTCTTCGTGGAGCACGGGGAGGCCGGGGCCTTTCAGGTTGCGGACGCTGACGTCGCTGTTTATGGCCACGATCAAGATGTCACCCTGATCATGAGCGGCTTCCAAATAGCGGACGTGACCGACATGGAGGACATCAAAGCAGCCGTTGGCGAACACCACAGTCTCATCGCGTGATTTGTGATCCTGCAGTAGGGATTTGAGATGCTCGCGGGAGACGATTTTCGATTCCGATGGACGCATGGGCTAGGCCGGAGCTCCGGCAACTTCGCCGTGAATGGCGTCCAAGAGTTCCTGACGAGTGACGGTAGCGGTGCCGCGTTTCATGACAACGAGGCCGCCAGCGATGTTGGCGATATGTGCGGATTCCAGTGGCGAAGCGCCGCAGGCGAGCGCCAAGGTGTAGGTGGCGAGGACGGTGTCGCCCGCGCCGGTGACATCCACGGACTGGTCGCTGCCGTGAACGGGGATGTGCGTGAGGCGTTTGCCAGGCTCGAATAAGGCGATGCCGTGGCGGCCGCGAGTGACAACCAGAGAGCTGAGTTTCATGGCGGCGAGCGTGGAATGGCCGGTGCGAGCCAGCGCGGCAAGATCCTGGCCGATATCGGTGTGGTGCTGGGCTTCCATCTCGGCTTCATTGGGTGTAGCAGCGGTGATGCGCGAACGGCTGTAGGTGTGTAGCTGGTGGCGAGCATCGAGAGCGATGGGGAGACGCTTTTTCTGTCTGGATGTGGCTTCAAAGACCAGAGCGGGAGTAGCAACACCGAAGCCGTAATCGGAAACGGCCAGCGCGTCGGCTTGTTTCATGGCGGTCAGCAATGATTGACGCAATTTTTTGCGTACGTCGTCGGCGAGAGGAGATTGCGGTTCGCGATCAACGCGGAGGACCTGCTGACCGACGGTGTGGGCCCAACCGGCAAGGAAGCGCGTTTTTGTGGGAGTGCACCAATTTTTGACCTGGGCGATGCGCGACACGTCGACACGCTTGTCGCGAAAATACTGGATTAAGGCATCTCCATTGCGGTCATGGCCTACTACAGTGACAGGCAAAACTTTGGCGCCGAGATCGGCGAAATTGTTGGTGGCATTGGCGCCGCCGCCGGGAACGAGGTGAGTTTCACGATGGCGGAGGATAAGCACGGGCGCTTCCCGGGATACGCGGGAAATGTCGCCGAATTCAAATTCGTCAGCGACGAAGTCGCCTAAGAGAACGATGGTTTTGGATGAGAATTGTTCGACGTAATCGGCTAACGCCCGTAAGTCCACTGAGGCAGAGCCACGATTGGTCGAACTGGATTGGTGCGATTTGTTGTTTTTGATTTGGGAGCGTTTCATTTCGATTGCTCCAGAATCCAATCCGCAGCAGCGTTTAAGTCATCAGCAATAAAGTCCGGTTGCAATTTCCACTTTGAAGCGTGCCATTGGAGTTCGCCTTCGCCGTAGCCGGTGCGCACCAGAATACTTTTAGCGCCTACACGATGCGCCAATTCGATATCACTGTAACGGTCGCCGACCACGAAAGAGCCTTTCAGGTTGATGCCGTGGTCAGAGGAGGCCTGCTCGAGCATGCCGGAACTGGGTTTACGGCAGGAGCAAAGGTCGGCGGAGCCGTGCGGGCAATAATATACGCCGTCGAGACGGGCGCCCGCAGCGGTTAGTTGCCGGACCATCAAATCGTTGACGGATTGCACGAGCGATTCCGGGAAGTAGCCGCGCGCGACCCCCGATTGATTAGTAACTACGAAAACGGGGAGATGGCGGTCATTCAACTTGCGGATCGCCGCGGGGACGGAAGGAAACATGCGAAAGCGAGAGACGTGATTGAGATAGCCGACTTCTTCGGAGACAGTTCCGTCGCGATCAAGGAAAACCGCAGGCTTGAGATGATCAGACACGTTCGACCGCCACGGAGGTGAGCCAGGGATCCACGGCTGCTTCGACTTGAGCGGTGGTAATGGCGGTCATGCAGCGATGATCGATGGGGCAACGGCGAAGAAAGCAGGGGCTGCAATAGGGTTGTTGGCGGACGATGGCGCGGCGCGGGGTGACCGGGCCGGTGCCCAGCGGGTCGGTAGGACCGAAGATGCCAATCGTGGAGAGACCGACGGCAGCGGCTACGTGCATGGCACCGGAATCGTTGCCGATAAAGACATGACAGTGCGAAAGAAGCGCGGGGAGATCCGCGATGGCGGTTTTTCCAGTGAGGTCAACGGGTGGCTGGCGCATTTCCGATGCAATCGCTCGCGAAACATCCGTTTCCATTATGGCTCCGAAAAGTATCACATCGGCGTCCCATTGGGCTTGCAGCCGTCCGGCTAGTTCAGCGAAGCGGGCGGGCGGCCAACATTTGGCAGAACCGTAAGCGGCTCCGGCTCCTATCGCAATGCGGAGTTTGTGGGTTGGGGAACCTGCTGCGGCGAGGGTGGCACCAGCGCGCTTGCGGGCTTCTTCCGGCACGTCGAGATGAATGAAAGTTTCATCCGGGACGGAAGCAAGCCAGCCAGAACGGCGGAGTAATTCGAGGTAGTAAAATCTTTCGTGAGGTGGAATTTCTCCCGGCTTAGGAACTGCTATGGGTTTGGTAAGCAGCAGGCTTCGCGCGTCGCGGGCGTAACCGATTCGCTTCGGGATGCCTGCGCGCCAAGCCAGCCAGGCGGCATCAAAAGCATTTTGCAAAAGGATGGCGGTGTCGAATTTGCGGCTACGAAGTTCGGCGGCGAGCCGCTCACGGCCTTTGATCCCCGCATGTACGCCATGGGCATCGTAGATAAGCAATTCGTCGGCAACGTTCTGATCACGATACAGGTCGGCAACGTAAGCGCGAGCGAGGATGGAAATTTGAGCGCCGGCACGGCTACGAATGGCCCGAACGGCAGGCAAGGACATGATCGCGTCGCCTACCCAATTCGTGGCGCGGACGAGGATTTTCATACTAGCGCACCACGCGCTCTAAGCAAGTGGGTGATCGCAGACAGGAAGGCCGTCTCGCCGCTAACCTGCAAATCAATGACCGCAACGAAGACGGGCATGGCCGCGAATTTTACCTCGAGCAGGTTGCAGGAATCTTTTTCCGTGGTAATCAGAGCTTTTGCGCCGGAGCGAGCCGCAACTTCTTCGATATTGCGCACATCTTCGAGCGTATAGCGGTGATGATCGGGGAAAAACATGCGCCCTGCCACCGGAAGATTCCAGAGCTTGAGATCGCGTTCAAAGGCTTGCGGGTTGCCGATGCCACAAAAGGCGAAAACCGGGCCATCTTCCAGAGACGGGGCAGTCTGCAGTTCGCTTTCGACTGGAGTCCCGAGACCGCGGAATCCCCGTAAGACCGTGGAGGTCGCAAAGATGGGCAATTCGGAAAATCGCTGGACGGCTTGTTTGGCGCCTTCTTCGTTTTCCAAGCGGGTGAAAACAATGATGTCGGCGCGTGACAGGGCAGACATTTTCTCGCGCATCGGCCCTGCAGGAAGAAGATGCTGACGACCCATCTGTTGGGAAGAATCGAGCAACACGATGTCGAGATCGCGGGCCAGTTGCCGGTGCTGGAAGCCGTCGTCGAGGAGAAAGACGTCGACGGGCTGGTGGGATTCCAGTTCATGGCCTTGGGCGTAGCGATCCTTGCCGACGCCGAAGAGCACGCGATTTTGTAGCCGCGAGCGCATCAACTCGACTTCATCGCTGGTGCCGTGCGTGCCACGGTAGCCGCGCGTGAGAATGGCGACACGCTTGTCCTGCGCTAGAAGTTTTTCGGCCAGCCAAATGACGAACGGCGTTTTGCCGGTGCCGCCTACGGTTACGTTACCAACGCTAATGACCGCGGCCTTAAGGCGCTTCGGTTTTATCCAGCTATGGGCGTAAAGACTCGCGCGAACAAACGTTGCAAAGCCGTAGAGCAAAGAGGCAGGCCATAGCAAGGTACGCAGCGGCCGCGAGAATGTCATCGAGGCGGAGCGGCCTGCTCCGGCAAGTATTGCGATATGGCAGCGAGGGCACGGTCGGTGGCGCCGCGACTCGCATCTACCAGCGCGCGGGCGGTGTCACCCATGGCGCGCATGCGTTCGGGTTCGCGGAAGAATTCGATCCAAGCGACGCCAGCATCTTCAGGGCTTTCGACCTGGACTGCGGCGCCGGCGGAAACGAAGCGCGCGGCCATTTCTGAAAAATTCTCCATGGATGGGCCGAAGACCGGGATTTTGCCGAAGGCAGCGGGCTCGAGAATGTTGTGACCGCCGGACGGTACCAGAGAGCCGCCAACAAAGACGCCATCGGCACAGCGATACAGAGACGCGAGTTCGCCGATGCTATCGAGGAGCAGCACGGTGACATCGCTGGGAATTTCAGAAGGCGAGATGCCGCTCCCATTGGAAGAATTCTGAATGGATAACGCTGAACGGCGCAGAAATTTGCGGCGCGATTCATGGATGAATTCGGCGGCAGCCTCAAAGCGCTCGGGTTTCCTGGGGGCGAGTACGAGCAATGCGTTGGGATGCTCGCCTTGCAGGGTGCCGAAGGCGATCAGAGCCAGCGGCTCCTCGGTGGCCACGACGCTGCCGGCAACGATGATGGGTGAGCGTCCGGCGCGTTGGGCTGCGGAGGTGAGCCATTTCGAAACGGGCGTGGGGGCAGAGAGTTCCAGATCGTATTTGAGGTTACCGCTAACGCGAACGCGGTCGGCTGGCGCGCCTAGAGCCCGGATGCGCTCGGCGTCCTGTTCGCTTTGCATCAGGAACAAGCTGGCGTCTCTGAGAGCACGCTGGAGAAAAGGGCGAAGAAAAAATCCGAAGGCTGCCAGATATTTCTGGTAGCGGACAAACGATCGGTCGGAGATGCGGCCGCTTACGAAAAGGACCGGAATGTTGTGGCGGCGGGCCTGATGAAGAAAATTCGGCCAGATTTCCGTTTCGAGAATGACGACGAGCGACGGCTGAATGGCGCTGAGGGCGCGCCGAACACAAAATGACCAATCGAGCGGGAAATAGATCACTGCGTCAGCGAAAGGCATGCGTTCGCGGGCCAGCGCCTGGCCTGTGATGGTGGTGGTGGAGACGATCAGGGGACGGGTGGGATAGGCTACTTTCAACCTGCGGGCGAGGGTTACGCCAGAAAGGACTTCTCCAACGGACACGGCGTGCAACAGAATGGAGTTTTGGGAATTTGGTAAGTTTTTGAGTGAAAGGTAAGAAAAGCCGAGGCGCTCGCCGAGGTTCGAAAAATATTTGCCATGCCGCAATCCCTGCACCAGCCAGTACGGCGTGAGCACAAGAGCAGCGATACCCAAGAGAAGGCTGTAAATGAAATACACTAACGTGGCTCCGGTGTGTTGCCCGCGGGCGATAAATTAGCCCGATGTCTGTTTGCCCAGTGTCAGGGCCCAGTTGGGCAACCCCGCACATTACCCTGGAATCTGAAGGCGTCAGATGAGAAAGATCTATTATAGCTCGATGCGAAACCTATCCAGGGCACTTCCCTTTCTGGTGACATGCCTGGTGGCCGGGGGTTATGCCGGGGCGCAACAAGCGGCCGGCCAGCAAACGCTGAAGACCGGGTCGCTGGAGACGCATGAGGGGCTGACGATTTCGGCGCTGCCGTGGACGGATGCCTCGCAGTATAAAGAGAAATTTCCGAAGAAATCGCCATTCGCGGCGGGAATCGTGGCGATGCAAGTGGTGTTTCGAAACGATTCGAACGACAGTTTGAAGGTAGCGCTCGATCGCATCCGGTTATCGTTTCAGATCGACGAAGAGAATCGACAAGAAGTGCAGGCGCTGACGGCGGCGCAAGTTGCCGATGAGGTGTTGAAGCCTGGAGGCAAGGATCCGTCAAAGTCGCGGACCAGGGTGCCGTTGCCCGTGCGCATCCCGAAAGCGAGTAAGGATAAGCACTGGCAGGAATTGGAGCAGCAGGCGGAGCTTGCGGGCGTCCCGGCAAACGTGATTGCGCCGCACAGTTCGGTGCAGGGACTTTTGTATTTCGATTTGCAGGGACAATTCGATTTGTTGAACGGGGCGCATCTGTATGTTCCGGATATCAGTGTGATGCAAGGCAACCGATCGCTGACGTTTTTTGAGATTGAATTGAGCAGGCCCGCCGGAAGATAGGCGATTGAAGTCGCGCCGCGCGCTTTTTAGACTTTGCCGACACGGAATTATCAGCGGCTGAAGCCCGCTCTCTCTTCGTACGTGTGTGCGGTAGCTAAAGCCACCTTCTGAACAATTCGAACCACGACGCGCAATCTCGAAATTCGACGATTTGAGGGGCGTAAAAGCTCCGCGGTAAAGCGGCTGGAAATCAAGTTGAATGGCAGGTTTGCACGAGTCGAAATGCTCGGCTAGGATGACATGTGCAAAATATTTCTGAAACTCACGGCCAAATGTTTAGTCTCCTCCAGGAATTAAATCCAGAACAACGCAGAGCGGCGGAAACGACCGAAGGGCCGGTGCTGATATTGGCGGGCGCGGGAACGGGGAAAACGCGCGCGATCACGTTTCGCATGGCGAATCTGATTGCCAACGGGGTTGGGGCAGAGTCGATCCTGGCGGTGACGTTTACGAATAAAGCTGCGCAGGAGATGCGGACGCGGGTGTCAGACCTGCTGTTGCGAGCGGGCGTGCCGCCGTCTTCGCCGTGGCTTTCGACATTTCATTCGTTGTGCGCGCGGCTATTGCGCCGCGAAGCGGTTAACGCGGGGTTACCGCGCGATTTCGTGATCTATGACGATGACGACCAGCTAGCGGCAGTGAAGTTAGTGATGGCGACGCTGCGGATTGACAGTGAGGAATTGACGCCGCGAAATGTGTTGAGCCGCATCAGTCACGCGAAAAATCATGGGAAAACAGCGGAAAATATTCGTGCGGAAGCCATTGATAAAAACGGGCGAAATGTGGCGGACATCTTTGCAGCCTACGAAAAACAACTCAAACAAAGCGGGGCGCTGGATTTTGACGATTTGCTGCTGCGCACAGTGAAGCTGCTGCGAGATGCCCCTGCGGTGCGCGAGAAATGGCAGAACCGTTTTCAATACATTCTGGTGGATGAATATCAGGACACCAACCGGGTGCAATACGAACTGCTGAGACTGCTGACCGGGCCGAAACATAGTTTGTGCGTGGTGGGCGACGAAGACCAATCAATTTACCGATGGCGAGGCGCAGATGTTTCGATCCTGCTGAGCTTTTCGCGCGATTTCCCAGAAGCCAAGGTCATCAAACTGGAGAAAAATTACCGCTCGACGCAGCAGATCCTGGACGCAGCGGGCGCGGTGGTGGCAAATAATCCGGAACGGTTGGGGAAGACGCTGAGCGCGGAAAACGGTGCGGGGGCGAAGCTTCGCTACTTCGAAGCGCGAGATGCGCAAGCGGAAGCTGAATTCGTGGCTGGCGAACTGGAACGTATCGTTGGAGATGATCCCGCGCAGACTTGCGCGGTGGAATATCGAACGAACTTTCAATCACGCGCGTTTGAGGAGGCTTTTCGGCGGCGAGGGGTGCGCTACAAGCTGGTGGGTGGATTCAGCTTTTATAACCGCGCGGAAGTGAAAGATACGCTGGCGTACGTGCGACTGGCGATGCACCCGGACGATGATGTTTCGCTGCTGCGGGTTTTGAATGTGCCGCCGCGGGGGATCGGCAAGACGACATTGGATGCGTTGCGGGAGACGGCGCGCACAGGTGGCGACTCGTTGTGGGGAGCAATCGAGAAGTTTGTGAATGGAGAGGCGGGGGGACGGGCGGTAACGCCGTTGCGCGTGTTCCAGGAAATGATTGGGAAGCTGCAGGCGGCTTTGACGGAGAAGGAGCCGGCAGATTTTCTTCGCATTGTGCTGGACGAGACCGGCTACATGGACATGTTGAAGGATCGCAACACGCCGGATGATGTGGCGCGCATTGAAAACCTGGAAGAGTTAACGCGCGCGGTGGCAGAGAGCATGGACGCGGGGGAAACATTCGCAGATTTTCTGGATGCGGCGGCACTGGTGAGCGACGCGGACTCATTCGAAGACAAACCGGGGGTCACGCTGATTACGTTGCACAGCACGAAAGGATTGGAGTTCGATCACGTTTTCCTGACAGGGTTAGAGGAAGGCATTTGTCCGCACAGCCGGTCGGTAAATGAAGAGAAAGGTATAGAGGAGGAGCGGCGACTTTGCTACGTGGGAATGACGCGGGCCCGGAAATCGCTGACGTTGAGCCGCGCCGTGTACCGTCGGGTGTTTGGCAATGAGCAACAAATGCGCGCGTCGATACAGTCGCGGTTTTTGACAGAGATTCCGAGTGAACTAGTGGATACGGTGCGCGGCTCGATGTCGGAGATTGGCGAGAAGCGGCGGTATGAACTGGACCCGGAGTATTCCTATTCGTCGGAAGAATTTTTGCAGCGGGTGCGCGGCGGCCCGAAGCCAGCGGCACCGGCACAGCGCAGGAGCAGCCCCAGCTCCTTCTCGCGGCCGCCTCTAAAGCGTGGCGCGGATGCCAATCCGATGCTGGGACGAAAAGTCCGGCATCCGACCTATGGCACCGGGACGGTTGTGGGCGTCGAAGGTGACGATGAGGACCGGCGCGTGTCGGTGAGTTTTCCTGGACGCGGCACGAAAAAGTTTATCGAAAGATACGCGCAGTTGGAACCAGCCTGATTCTTCGAGGCAAGTGAGAAACGTCGTTTGTGAGGGACGCAATTATTCAAGGAAGTCTCCGCGCTTAAAATAACCTATCCAACAACTTCTAGCACTCTGGCAGTCGCAAGGCGCCCGCTGGATACGACGCGAGCAGCTATTTGCCACTGACGGTGAGGTTGCGTCAGTGGCCCTGGCAGGGTACATTGAGGCGCAATCCACCTTGAAACCCCAGGCCAAGCGGCTGCAGTCGCGCATTGGGCGAGGGGAAGCCAAAGCGACCGGAGTGTGTGCGTGGGATCAGATCTCTTCCGCTGCAAGAGTATCGATCAGCTGCTTTCGGATTCTGAAAATGCCGAGATAGGGTTAAAAAAATCGCTGGGATGGATCAGTCTGACGGCGCTGGGTATTGGCGCAGTGATTGGATCGGGAATTTTTACGGTGATCGGGACGGCGATCGCCGGCCAGCGTCTGCAAGCTTCTTCGATACTGAACGCTCCTCTTCTGGAATATCTGATTTATCACTCGGCTTCGTTTGGTCGCCCGGGAGCTGGACCGGCCATTGCCCTGTCCTTTGTGCTGGTCGCTATTGTTTGCGGGTTTGCGTCGGTCTGTTACGCGGAACTGGCGGCTATGATTCCCATCGCGGGCAGCGCGTATACGTACACCTACGCGACGATGGGGGAATTAATTGCGTGGATCATCGGCTGGGATTTGATTCTGGAATATGCGGTGAGCAACATGGCGGTGTGCGTGGGGTTCTCGGCGCACATTGTGGATTTGCTGGATTTCTTTGGTATTCACCCGAGTGCGCGATGGATTTCTCCCGCGTATTTGCCGACGGGATTGACTGATTTCCAGGGGAACACGCTGCTCGAGCCCGGCTGGCATTTTGGATTCAATTTTCCGGCGTTTTTGATTGTCATGCTGCTGACCGTGATTCTGATACGGGGGATCCGGGAGTCGGCGGGCGCAAACAAAATCATGGTGCTGCTGAAGATTACCGCGATCCTGGTGTTTATCGGATTCGCATCGAAACTGATCCATCCGGCGAACTGGCATCCTTTCGCCCCAAATGGGTGGCCGGGGATTCTGACCGGCGGTTCGATTGTTTTTTTCACGTACATCGGATTTGATTCGGTTTCGACCGCGGCGGAAGAATGCAAGCGGCCGCAGCGCGATTTGCCGATCGGGATTATCGCAACATTGATTGTCTGCACGTTGTTGTACATCGGCGTGGTGGTGGTTTTAACGGGCCTGGTGCCGTGGCAGACGTTGCTGGATGACGCCGCTCCGGTGGTGAATACCTTAAAGAGGCTGCATTTCGGGGGAGTGCGGCTAGTTGTACTGATTGGGGCGCTGCTCGGAATGATTTCTTCTTTGCTGGTCTTTCAGTTAGGGCAGGCACGGGTATGGTTTGCGATGTCGCGCGACGGGTTGCTGCCAAAAATATTCAGTCGCGTACATCCGCGATTTCAGACCCCGGACTTTTCCACCCTGATGGCGGGCATTGTGGTCGGGATTCCCGCTGGACTGCTGGATATAGGAACGCTGGCGGATCTTTCCAACATTGGGACGCTCTTCGCGTTTGCCCTGGTGGCGGGTGGGGTTTTGATTTTGCGTTATCGTGAGCCGGAACGGAGACGGGCATTTCGCGCACCTGGCGGGCCTATAGCGCCGATCCTCACGATTTTGACCTGCCTACTGCTGATGGCTGGACTACCGATCACGAATTGGATTCGCTTCTTTGTGTGGATGATCATTGGACTTGTGATTTACTACAACTACGGGCGCAAGCGGAGCACGCTGCGAGCAGTGGCCCGTTGAAGAGTTCTTGAAGTTTCCTGAGATCGAACAACGTGATTTCACCGGCGCGAATTAGAAGAACATTCCGGCGCACGCGATGCCTCGGCGTAGCTGTGATTTTTCTGGTGCCTTCCCACGAAGCGCGCGCGTGGGGCCGCAATGCCAACAAACTGGTGGTTAATAAGGCAGTCGATACCCTGCCACCTGATATTCGGGACTTTTTTGAATCAAACCGCGCATTGCTTTCGCAGCACGTCACCGACCCGCTGGATAACATCGAGAAGACTGCGGCAGAGCGCCACAACCACTTCCTGTATCTGGATAAGTACGGGCGATTCCCGTTCGACGCACTTCCTAGAAATTACAAAGCGGCGGTGACCAAGTTTGGAAAGACCAAGCTGCAAGCCAATGGTTTGCTTCCCTGGCAGATCGGGGTGTACAGCCAGAAACTAACCGAGGATATGAAATCCGGTCATTGGGACGAAGCAAAAGTGGACGCCGCGATTCTGGCGAATTACGTGGCAGAAGCGCACGACCCATTCAATACGACGGAAGATTTTGATGGGCACCTGACGGAGCAAGCCGGGATCAATGAGCGCTTCGGCACTACGCTGATCGACCGCTTTTCATCTTTCTTCCCGATGAGGCCAACGGATGCGGCGTATATCCACGATCCCACGGATCATGCTTTTGAGGACTGCCTGAGCGCGCATAGTTGGCTGGAGACGGTGCTGCTGGCGGACCGCAATGCTCGGCGTGGAGAAAACTCTTATAACGATGAGTATTTCGATCATTTCTATAATTCGGCAGCGGTCATTTTAATCCGCCAGCTTTCCGATGCGGCCACGGACGTAGGTTCCTACTGGTTGACTGCGTGGATCAACGCGGGGCGGCCGCAACTTCCCCATTAAAGCCCATTGAAACCTGAAAAACAAAGCAGCTTGCTGTCGGCCGACTTCTTGGCGATGCCGAAGGCGGAGCTGCACGTGCATCTGGAAGGATCATTGCAGGCAGAGACGGTCTGCGCGCTTGCGGCTAAGCATGGAGTGCCAGTTTCCGCAGAGGAAGTGCTGCAGAGGTACGCGTATGTGAATTTTCTAGAATTTATCGAGACGTTCAAGTGGGTTTCTTCGCTGTTTCGCGAGCCCGAAGATTACGGGCTGGCGTTGCGAGACCTCGGAGAGCAGTTATTGGTGCAGCGAGTGGTGTACGCGGAGGTCACCCTTTCTGTCGGGGTGATGTTGTTGCGGCACCAGAGTCCGGAGAAAAACTTTGAGGCGATATTGGCGGCGGCAGAATCCTTTGTAAAACGTGGGTTGCGCATCCATTTTGTGTTCGATGCGGT
>Ga0182024_10008133_pt1 | contig 22297 bp, 26 predicted proteins | sample P32metaG_FD_120480 | JGI IMG/M metagenome (GOLD analysis project Ga0182024, IMG submission 120480) | Permafrost microbial communities from Stordalen Mire, Sweden - P3-2 metaG (Illumina Assembly) | ecosystem: Environmental > Terrestrial > Soil > Wetlands > Permafrost | place: Sweden: Stordalen... | reverse complement strand
TCGCGAGGCGATTTCCACATTCCCACCGGCGCGACGATTCCTCCTATACTCAAACCGGAACGCAAAACGCTTCTCCGAAAAGTGTTACCTATGTCCTCGGATCAAAGTGTTACCTATGTTCCCGGTCGGACCTCTCACCGCACGCGGCATAGCGCCTCTCCTCTCAAGAGCAACACTGCTAATAGATTCCCTTCGGCCGGTCCGCGATTCGGCAAACTTGCCGGACTGGCATGGGGCCTTTACGAACATCCACCCTCCAAAAAAGATCCCGCCCGGATCGGATTGTTTCCACGCTCAGTTAATAAACCGGCTCCAGACGATTGTCGAAGGTTCGTGCCGCCTGGGAGCGGGATCAATACTGTGGGAAGTCGGCCAGTGTTCGGCAATCCGGGGACGACACGTGTGGAAAAGAACGCTAAACCGAAACGAGCGCAGGCGTTGGTAGCGACCAACCGGTTCCTGGCGTGAAACCCCTTCGCATCACCAAACGCTCAGGAAGGTAGTGAGAAGTGATCACGTGCAAAAAACGGCCGCCAGATGTTTGCCATTGTCGGCATTCACGAGGCCCGGCACTTCTACGTCTCGACGACAACGCGTCAAATTGGATCACTTCCCTAGGGCCGACGATACGTCCTCTGAACCCGCTCGCACTCGCATCGCTCACCCCGCCAGCTCTATCACCGCCCCCAGCGCGCGCCGCCAGACAGACCGGCGCTTTCCTAATCAAAGATCCTCTTCAGATCCATTTCCAGCGGCGGGTCTGCGATCTGGAGGATCCCGCCTTTGAACTCGCGGAGGCCTTCGGTCTTGGTGACAGTGTAGGCGCGCTTGAAATCGGGGTCCAGAAGCCAGACCTGGGTAACACCTTCGGCAATATAATCGTCGCAGCGTTTTTGAACCTCGGAGAAATGCTCGTCACGGATGACCTCGATGCACAGGAGCGGGACTAGCGGCGGTGGTCCCTCAAAGTTGAACTGCTCGCGGAGCGCGCGCAGATTCTCCCGCTCTTTCCGTTCTTCGTCCGAATAGAAGCGCGCTTTCTCGAATTCATGATTGGCGATGGCGCGCTCCATTCCCTCGACGATGAAATCAATCCGCTTCAGAATCTGCGCGAGCCTTTCGGCGGGAGCCATTTCCAGGCCCTTTTCGCTTTCTTTCAGTTGATCGCCTGCGTAAATGGCGAAGTGGGTTGTTCTGTTCGCGACGCCCTTTCGCTTGACTGTCCAGATGCCGCCGCGCGCTTCAAGCTCAGCAAGCCACTGGTCGAGACGGGCGAACGAGGCAGACCCGCCCTGCGCAACCGAGCCTTCCGATTGCTGCACATGCTCTCGTACCGAGTCCAGGGTGAGACCTTGTTCGCGTAGCAATTGAGCAGCGAAACAATCCTCCTCGCGCAACAGCCCCAGCAGCAGGTGGTCGGTGCCGATGTACTTGTGGTTGAGCCGCTCAGATTCCTCGGCCCCATATGCCAGCACGCGTTTGCATTCGTGGCCGAGCGGCAGATCCACCGAGGTCGACACTTTCTCTCGTGGCGCCGTGTGACCCTCGATCTGTTTGCGGATCGACTCCACGGCCGCGTGCGAACGAAGGAAGCCGTTCGCCAGCGCCTTGTCCTCGCGCAGCAGCCCCAGCAGCAAATATTCGGTCTCGATATACAGACTGCCGAACTGGCTGGCCTCATAGCGGGCGAAGAAGATGGTTCGCCGGGCCTTTTCGGTATAGCGCTCGAACATATCCGCACTTTACTCCAATATGATGGCGGACGGAGGAAGCGCGAACGCGTTTGAGAACTGATCGAGGCCACGCTGTTGGTGGACGAGGCGGCCTGGCAGTTCGCCTCCTGGAAATCGGGGACGCGTAGTCCGGAACTAAAGCGGTTTCGGCCTGATGTCAAGCATTATCGGCGAGCTGGGACAGAGTGTGCCGGTAGCCATTACGGGCACGCCGTCGGGATCGAGGTAGAAACCATCAGCATTCCACGGCGACACTCGCGGCGCACCAAAGATCACCGAGGCTTTGGTAATGAGAATGTGGAGCTTGACGAGTTCTGCCACGTAAATCGAGCGATGACGCCCTTCGCAAGCCTGGGCGCTAATTCGCCATACCCTCGGAGCTGGTCCGTGAAATTTCTTTTTGACTGGGATGGGACGGGAGGGGGCGACGAATAGCGTCGCCCCCTCTCCGAGTCGCCGTGGATCAGCGCTCAGCGCCTTCGGGCCGTACCGCTAATCACCGTGGTTGCATCGGTGGCGATAAAGCGTAACTCGTTAAAAGCGTTTCCAGCCGTAATGAAGAAATGCACCGTCAGCGGGGATCCGTTCGGACCGAGGCCGGGAATCGTCATCGCCTTGGTGGCTGTGCAGTCGGGATTAACAACGTAAGTTCCCGTCCATGGAATGACCGGAGTAACCGTTCCGCCCAGGCTGATTTGGATCACGCCAGCAGCGCCGCCATTTCCATCGTAGAAAGTTTGCCCAGCCGCGGCGAAGCCCGCGCTGCTGAATGTTCCGGAAGCCACAAAGCTGTAGATGCCCTGTAAGTGGCTGGCGAAGCAGATACTCTGAGCCTTAACCTGGGGCGCGCCGATCGCGATCAACATGCCCGCGAGAATCGCAAATTTACGCATAGTTCAATCTCCTTCGAGTGATTTTTGTTCAGAAGCCCTCTTTAAGACCGCTTCTGTGGTACGACTTTGCGGCAGCCCAGCTAAGAAGATCAATGGCTGCCGCCTTAGTTGTTGTTAGTTCGAAATTAGCCGTTAAGACGCCCGGCATCTTCAACTTCCGTACTCTGTTAGGCGTCTTAGCGTGTCGGATCCGGGTATATAATGAGACGCCAAGCCAGCTTCCAATGCCGGATCAGAGCCATCGCCCTCTCGTTTTGCGCTTCGAAAGCTTCGAACTCGACGCTTCGAGCAACGAATTGCGCAAGGCTGGATCGCTGGTGAAGCTTCAATCGCAGCCGTTCCAGCTCCTTTTGCTGCTGGCGGAGCGGCGCGGCGAGGTGATCACGCGTGAAGAAATCCGCCAAGCGCTCTGGGACAGCCAGACGTTCGTGGATTTTGACCGAAGTATCAACTTCTGCATCAATCAAATCCGGGCGGCCCTGGATGACGATCCGCAGAGCCCTCGTTACATAGAAACCCTGCCCCGGAAAGGCTATCGATTTATCGCTGCGCCTGCGCAATCGGAGGAAGCGCGAAAGCCGGTGCCGGAATCGCGGCGCTTCCAGCCGCCATGGTGGTTGCTTCTGGGCGTGGGTTCGGCCGTTGCCGCGATCGTGCTGCTCGGGTCCAATGCGGGCGGAGTGCGGGACCGGATTCTCAGCCGGCCGGCGTTCAGACCAATTCAGTCACTAGCGGTACTTCCTCTTGCGAACCTTTCGCACGACCCTGAGCAGGAATACTTCGCCGAAGGCATGACCGATGAATTGATCACAGCCCTCGCGAAAATCAGCCCGTTGCGAGTGCTTTCGCGAACGTCTGTGATCCGCTATAGAGGGACAGCGAAAACCGTAGGCGAAATTGCGCGCGAACTCAATGTAGACGCTGTGCTGGAAGGGACTGTGTTGCGCGAGCATGGCCGCGTACGGATCACCGCGCAGCTTATTCGAGCATCGCCGGAAGAACATCTGTGGGCCGAGAAATACGAAGGGAGCATGGAAGAGGTGCTGAAACTGCAAGACGCCGTGGCCGAGGCAGTCGCGCACTCCATCCGGGCCAAGCTGACACCCGAGCAGTCGGCACTGCCGGCTCCTCGAGCGGTAAACGCCGCCGCCTATGAGGCCTACTTAAAAGGCCGTTACTTCCTCGCGCGCAACAGCGAAGAAAACCTGGAGAAATGCAAGGAGTACTTCCAACAAGCCATCGAAAAGGACCCCGGCTATGCTCTGGGTTGGGCGGGGTTGGCCGATTCTTATACACTCCTGGGGACCTATGGCGTCTCGCCACGCGCGGAGATGTTCCCCCGCGCCAGGGCGGCCGCTGAAAAGGCCTTGGAGCTCGATAACAGTCTCGTCGAGCCTATGGTCACGCTCGCTCGCTTGAAAAGGGAATACGAACGGGACTGGGACGGGGCCGAGCGACTGTACAGGCGAGCCATCGACTTGAACCCGAATTACGGTGCCGCTCACCAGAGCTATGCCGTCCAACTGGCGGTAACAGGCCGGCCGAAGGAAGCCTTGGCGGAGGCACAGCGCGCTCGTGCGCTAGAGCCGCTGAACCACGTGTTCAATACCAATGTGGCATGGTTCTTCTACCTAACGCACCAGTATGCCCAGGCGGAGCGGACGTGCAACATTTCCATTGAAATGGATCCGAACATCCCCTGGAGCCACATCTGCCTCGGATCAGTCTACCTGCAAACAGGACGACACCAGCGGGCGATCGCCGAACTCCGGCAGGCGGTTGCTCTCTCGAAACGGGGCGTGATGGAGCTAATGTATTTGGGACACGCACTGGGTGTTTCGGGCGATCGAGCTGAGGCGCAAAAAGTGCTCGAGGAGATGAAGGATCTCTCCGCGCGAAGGTACGTCCCGCCCGAATCCATTGCCGTCGTTTATGTGGGCCTGGGGGACAGAGACCGCGCCTTTCAGTCGTTTGAGAAAGCCTATCGAGAACGATCGATGGATTCCTGGGTTTACCCGGACCTCCGTCTCGACCCCATTCGATCCGATCCTCGATTCAAGGATTTGATGCGACGCATGGGCTTGCCTGAGTGACCATCCCGCAGACAGAACTCTAGGCTAGGACAGACGATGGCCGCGTTATGGGTCATTAACGGCGATTTCTGGGAAACGGCGTTTCCGGACAGACAGACCACTTGTCCGATATGCCGACTGCGCGTCAACTTGCGTTTGTAAATACTGCAGCGTCGGTGGTGTCCGATCGGCTCAGTCCTAAATGCGTTAACGTCCAGCAACCTTACGACTGATGCCAATGGAACGTCTTTTGAGTGATCAGCCATTCAGCGCCCCGTTTGAGCAGCGTGAAGACCTCAGAGATACGGGCGCTGAGTCCGGCTAGTTTTCCCGACCAGCCCTGCACTTCCAGGTGTACGATCGCGATCGTTTCGAAGAGCTCAATGCGCGCGAACCGGGGCTCGATGTTCGGCGCTGGTCCGTTCTCATCGATCCACCGAAACAGGTGTTCAATAGATCCGCTGTACTCGACGCCGAAACAGTAACCAGCGATCGTGGCCTCGGGATGAAACGCCGGGCGCATTAGGTCGCCTTTGCCAGCGCGTCCAGCTGCAATGTAGAGGTCAATCGTACGGGTGATCGCATCGTGCTCGGTCAAGTACACGTTACGAAGCGGATTCTCCGCTCCAACACCGTCAGATCGAACTGGGATCGAACGAGCGGATTCGAGGTCTGGTGCACCCGGTGCCGGCCGGAGTTGCTTCCGGGTGCGGCGCGCGCTCCACTGGTCGATCTCGTATGAGTACGCGAAAACTGTATCCTGCTTTTGATGTTCGCGCCGGCGGACCGGCAGGCCTTCCGTCGATTCCCACCGCCGGACTGTACGTTCGCTACGATTGAGGTGAGCTGCAATCTGCTTCCACGATTCCAGAGCTCCTCCCGGCGGCCTCTTCTCCTGCGTAGCCATGTTGAGGACGAGCATATCACGGCCTCCCGGATCAGCCAACGCCACAGGGGCTGTTCAGGCGTGCCAGTGAAACGCTTTTTGAATTATCCTCCAACCATCGGGAGTCTTCAGCAGCGTGAAGACATCTGACATGCGGACTCCAGAGCCGCTGAGCACGCCCGACCAGCCGTCGACTTCAAGGCGGACGACCGCAATTGACTCCAGAATGTCGACGCTGACGAAGCGAGGCTGGATGTCCGGCGCGGGGCCGTTCTTATCGATCCAGTCGAAGAGGAACGGCAGGCCCGCCGCGAGATTCCCGCCGGCATAGCCAAAGAAGGAGGCGTCCGGGTGAAACACAGGGCGCATCACTTCGCTCTTCCCTTGCCTGCCCGCGTCGATGTACTTTTGCACCGTCTCGACGATGCGGTCGTATTCAGTCGCATATTTATTCAGTGGCATGTTTACATGTTAAGGGTGATTCGCCAATGGCGAGAGTGGCCAAACGTGGAAAAAGACCGTAGAAGTCGGACGGCCTCGGATCACCGGCCCAAGAGAGACGCGCAGGCCCATTTTTGGCGTTCAGAAATCCAGCAGAACTTATCGCAGGTCCACTTGGCTGGAAAACGCCCAAACCGTGCAAGCGCCTGACAAGTCGCATTATCGGCCATCAGAGATCTTCAAAAATCCGTGCAATCGTCCAGAAGTCTCGTTCGGCACCTGCCGATTTCGCCCGATCATAGGTCTTTGAATCGTCGTCGTCCTTTTCGGTCGGCCGTTCGAAGTCCTCCTTTAGATCCTTAAGGCGGACGAAGTTATTTGGTAACGGATAGGCGAACGAATTATAGAATTGAGCGGCCAAGTCGAGAATCTCTTCCGCCTCAAAGTACCACTGGTCGTAGTTGTCAACTTCCAGCTCTCCGTCGCTAGCCGAGTCGCGATGCTCCGCGCCGGTTCGGAGGCATCCTTCGAGTCTGTCGGCTAATGATGCCCTCCATCTGTCGAGATCTACCGACGACGCAACCTGGCGGACCAGCATTGGCTCGTTCCTGGCGACCACCGAGAGCGCCAAGACGAAGGAATCATCGCTGTACTTGCGGGCCGCATTCAGAAACTCGAGAGCAAAACCGAGCGTTTGTGCAGGAACGGTGTAACATGCAAGCTCGTAGAAGTCTCGAACGAGGGTTATCCAGTTAGAGATGTGGTAGCGCTGATTGTTCTTGTACGTCTCTGACGACGAAAAAGATCCGAGGGTGGCCGCTAGAATCCGGCCGCCATCACTCGCGACAAATGACGGTAAGCTCACTTCAGAGGGCGCTATGACTTCTCTATTGCGGCGCGGGATCACCTGTCGAGCCGCCGAAAGGATTGCCTGCCACTCGTGGACACTCATCACCCGGCCCGCGAGGTTCTCAAGGCGAGAAATGAGCACCTTGAATTCGGTCGACGTGACCGGAAACACCGAGTGCTCATTTGTCATGGGTTTGCCAACGGACCTGACCCAGCTACCGCGAATCCTTCGATTACTTTTGCGAGGCCTCCTGGAGACGTCAGTTCTATGTACCTGCGCCGAGCCGTTGGATCGCCCCTCAGTTGGCTTAACAGAAGGTCGCGAAGACTCGGGTGTTTGAAGTTGATAACCTCGATACGCTGAAATGTTTTGGCCACAGTTACAAAACTGTGTTTGAGTCGGGACACTGCCTCTTGAAACGTCAGCGGCCCGTGAATGCCCACAATACGGTTCTCGTAAGCCTTTCGCAACTCGGCAATCGTCGGTGACTCGTCAAGGTCTAGCAGAGCAATCAAGAGCGCCTGTTCGGATCCGGACAAGGCCTTATACGCTTTCACCCACCTTGCTCCCGGATTCGTGAGAAACTGCGAAACCTGCGCGGAGGTCCACCTCTCGCCCGAAGGAGAACTGTCTCCGAGACGTTCCACCAATTGGCGAATCCGCTCTGGCGTAAAGTTGGGATGCAGAACAATCGTAAGCGCCAGCCTCCGTATTAAGCTTCGATGACCAGGAGCGAGCCGGGCCCGTTTCGCATGATTGTAGAGGATCTCGGCCTTTTCAAGTTGGCTCAAATCCCCAACCTCGACGACCACTTCATGCTCGCCCGGAAAATGATCGAGTGCATCCCCTAATGCCGACCCGGAAAGCGCTGCCTCGAGTATGTAATGGCGGGCAGTCCAGATAAGCAGGCGGTCTTTGTCCAGTGAACGCACAATCCCAGGAAGGTCCCGCGCCCAGGCGTCATTCTTATCAGACTGGAGGGAAACAGATCCGATTGCGTCGTCTGCGACGAAGAGTTTCTTGCCTGGCTGCCTCATGACTGCATGCATGTCTTCCGGCGAGCGAATGTCGTAGACCTCAAAGCCTTCAGAGGCATAAAGCAAAGTGACCGCGGCGGCGATCATGCTCTTCCCCGTTTCTGGGGGGCCATCCAATACCAGGAACCGATGCTTCGATAGCACTTGGAGCGCCTTGATGAAGGCATCCGTCTGAACGAACACGGCAAGACGCGGTGCCCATTGCTCAAAATACGCCTTACTCCGGCTGTAAATAGCAGAATTAAGAATTTGGTTCAGATCAGAAAGCCCGAGCAACTGGGGAAAAGACCTACGTAGCTCCGGGTGAATATCAAGCCATTCGCATACCTCGTGACCATCAATCACCGTGAAGTTCCCTGTCTGACCCGCGCGAATTGCGACGTCCGCCAGCTCCGCTCTGCTACCGGCGGTTAAGGGTACGTTTGTGATCAGAACGTAGTTCTCAATTGCGGCGTTTCGCCGAGCGCGAACAGTCTGGATTTCCTGTTTGAATTTTGATTTTAGAGAAGATCTTGCCGTATTGCCAAACCCCTGGTCGTCGTCAACGTACTTTACCTGGAAGACCCACTCTCCACCCCATGGCGACTCCCGACTCGGATACGGGGCGACCCCTGCGAATGTGGCGTCCCGTCCGCCATCCTTCGATCCGCCAAAGGAGGTAACTCCGGCGCCGATCACTTTTTTTAGCAAAGTCTTGATGAGCCTTTCGAAGTTGTACCATCCCATTTCTCCGATTCGGTATTTCAGCGCCACACTGCACTCTCCGTCCCTCGGCACTCCCCCTTCCACCGCGTCGAGGAAGGGCCGATTAGCATGATCCGGGCTTTCGATTCAAGTATATCGACCGGCCGTACACGGGCCTACATCCTCGAACCCTCAACAATCTGTTCATCGCATGCCGGCAGGATCGAGAGCCTGATTAAGGGAGTGCCGCCGAAACGGATTTCTCGGAAATTGTTCTCGCGAAATTGGGCCACATCAAGCTTGACGCGTAATACCCAAATCGGATGGGCACCTCACCTCGCGTGCCGTTTGTCTAGCCACTCAATTGGATAGAGTCCGAATAATCCTGAATCCTGCAAATCTGGCGTCGTCAACCGTCCCGAACAATCCGCCGCCTTAATCCAACGTGTTAGGCTGAAAAATATGGGAATAATAACGATTCCGATTATGCCTTCCCTTCCACAAGCGAGGCTCATCTACGTACCAGACATATTCATCCCGCCGCAGCCGACCGTCAGCTTGACCGTTGCTGACGCACTATTGAAGGCAGTGGGCGTTGGAGCAGCCGTTTGGCTGGCCGGGAAAGGCCTCAAAGCCATTTTTTCGGATCCGCGCGACTGCTACAAGTACCACTACGTTCAGGGAGGGAGATTACGGCACGGCGGAATCACGAACAGCCTCTTCCGGCGCGAGCAGGAACACCGCGCTCGCTGGAGTGGGGGCACCGTCCAGCAGGTTGGACGCCGCGTGACGCGCGCGTCTGCCCTAGCCTGGGAACGCAAGTGCGGTTTCTGAAACCCTAATGATCGTGGCGAGCGACCGAGAACTACGAGCCCGTAGAGCCTAAAGAGCCGAGCCCGTAGAGCCAGCCGTTCTCTGATTTGTCCGCAGAGCCACCCTGAGATTTACGCTGGAGCCGAGCGCGTACTGCCCTGTGCTGCCCTGGAGGCTGTAAGTCTATGAAAACATGGTAGCGCTAACGGGAATCGAACGGGTTAGCGGCCAGTTCCGCTCAGCGCCACAGAGTCTAACTCACTCATTCTTCATGCCTGCTCGTATGGGCTTAACGCGAAAAGGACGCTTCGGAATCACGGCGTGTGATGTCGGTGTGATGTTCGGCTATGGCTGGCTTTCAGACTGCGGCACAGCGTTCCTTGCTGGAAGACAGAACCGCCACTCGGCGCTAGCCGTTTGCGATCTGGTACCTCTGTGGCCGCCACCGGCCATGAAAACTTTCAGGTGTGCGTTTTGCGTGGGCTTGCTCAGCTTGATGTGAATGGCGTCGATGCACCAGACGACGAAATGTCGCGAACTCCTTTCCGGATCGTAGTCGCTTCGAATCGCCGCCTGGCGCTCTGCGCGTCTCGATGATCCGCGCCAACACCCTCGTCACGCGGCGATTGGGCCAAGAAGTATCTACGAAAGCAGGCGGCAAAAGATCGCAACGAGCAGATCGCAGATGGTTCGGGCGTCCAGCCGGTCGGTCTTTTTCTTGCTCGTGGCGATGGCTCGCATGCGCGTCGGGGGGCCCATTTTCAGGGCGGCGGCAAACGGCGTGAGGTGATCGTAGACCCAATCGCTGAACAGCGTCGCCTCCATCGCGGCCCAGGGTTGAGGCTGCGCGGCGGCCCAGACGCGCATATCCTCGCGTCGCGCCGCAACGATTCCTTCGCGCACGATCGCGCCGTCGGGTTGCTTGACGCAATACGCGATTGACTTCTTGTGTACAGCGAGTCCAACGTAATACATATAGGTGAATGGTCCTCCTCATTCTTCTGTAGCCAGTTCCTGCTGGCGTGAATGCGGAGGATCGTTCCTCCGCTCACCTATACATTCCTCAGACGAGACCGTTCCTAACAATTGATAGCACGACGAATGTAAGGCCACACGGAAACCGTCCTCCTCCGGCCGCAAGCTCAGCGTTACGGAAACCAGCGGCCGAGCCGCGAATTACGGTTATGCAATTTACCGACTCTTGAATGAGACGATCTCAAGCGACCCGGTCGCCGCAAACAACGGAGTCTCTCACGATATGTGCTCGATCCAGTGGACAACCGCCAGTCCTTGACATCGTCGCTGGCCGCGCTGTCAGCGCAAAACTTCTACTCAGCGAACGCTAAGCCGATCCAATGGAAATATTCCGATCCGACCCGCCGCATCCGCAGTAACATTGTCTCTCCGACATGCCACTAGTTGCGCGAATTCATTTGGTGGCAGGATGTGCTGTCGAGTTGCTGTGCGACTACCTATCAGCGATTAGAATAATCCTCTGCGAGGCACGCGGCAACGCAGCGCGTTCTCAGACGTCTTCGCCGACAGCGGGTTGCGGCTCTGCGAGCATCAATTGTGGGACTGCAACCACTTAGCAATATCGTCGTGACGAAACCTCCATTGATTTCCTAGCTTAAATGCTGGGATTTCCTGCAATTCAGCCCATAAGCAGACCGTCCTTTGGGCGATCCCGAGCCAGTCCGCAACCTCCGAGCTATTGAGTAAACCTGAGCGGTTTTGATCGACCGGTATTCTCGCAAATCCCCGCAAATTAACTCGCTCGTTGGGTTGGTCTGCGAAGTCACGACGAATTTTGGTGCGCATGCTGCGCTTTTAGTTCATGATGTGAGGCGATAGGTGCCGCGGTTGCCGCAACTGCGGAATAGTGCCTCGAAGGGAAAGAAAACAATCCACAAATAATCCCGGCGTAAAGTCAGTACGATTCGGCGAATGTGTGGATAATTATCGACGCTTATCGCGCCTTCCCGGATTAGTCCCATGTTGTTCTCGCCGCCAAATCCACTCCTCGATCGCAGTTCGGTGAAAGTGCCATTGGCGTCCGATCTTCACTGCTGGAATCCGACCCGCCGCCGCCCAATAGCAGATCGTTCTACTCGAAATGCCAAGCCATCGGGAAACCTCTTCGGTCGTCAGCAGTGATACCGCTCTGCCCATTGCGCCGCACTCCTTGGCCCCTCGCGCGTTCGCTATCCCTTAAAAGCGTGACGTATATATCTATAAGCGATGTTTGGGCCAGCGAAGCGTTTCATTTATAATGCGGCTTAAATATTAAAAAAGGTGGACCTTAGTACTCTGCTGAAATCCGGTGTTTAAGGAATAAAACGAGGATGAACTGGCGGTTACCGATAGCGCTCCGAATTATAGTTTTGAGTTTGGACCCAAATCAAAACTCCCGGGCCGGCCCCCGAACTGGAAATGGAGAATCGGACTGCAGTTGCACTTGGGAAAGTTCAGAACCGCCGAAAGGGCTGGATAGTTCGGCAGCAATGGGGACGACGTTCGAGATACCTTGATCTGCACTTGGGCGATGCCGTCGATGGAGCCTAGAAGAGTAGCGGTGGAGAGAAAGGTAGTCGACGATTCGAGCTCTTCCATATAGGAACCAAATGGCGGATTGAGAGAAGCAGCAGGATTGATCGTGACCCCTGAAGTAATGACCATGCCGGTTGGGTACGAAGGACTGCTGACGCCGAGTCCGTTTAGAAAAACCGTCACGACGGACCCGGACGCAGCCGGATTGGTACAGCTATTTTGAGTCCCGTCCGCGTTGATGGCAAGGGACTGCAATCCCGAGACGATTTCGCAGTTACAAACGGCGCTAGCGAAAAGCGGCTGACTGAAAGCTGCCCGCCGAAGACGAAAACGCTCGGCTGCCGTTCGACCACCGCGAGGATGTACGATTCCCACACAGCCGGTGAGACGGACCAGACTCTGTCCCGGCGATCTCATAAGGAACTTTCAGGTTGATTTGAATGCTGGAGGTGTAGAGAATGGACGCGACAATCCCGTTAAACGTAACCGTGACACCGTTAAAGGACATGGGAAAAGAGTTCGCCGGCTTTGCGGGCACCGCCGGTGCCAGGGCGGTAGGGTCAACAACGGCTCCTGCAGCGACGCTGACAAGCTTTGCGGCGTCAGCCGCGTCGGAAATAGTCGCAACGCGGCCGCCCGCAGATAAACTGACAGCCCCTTCAACACCCCGATGATTTGCTCCTCGGTGTAGCGCGTCTTTTTTCATTGAAAACTCCTTTCTGGTTTTGGAGCTTCTCGATTTTCGCTGGCAGAAGTTTCGGGGCTCACGTCAGTTCCGTTATAAAGAGTTTCTTAAGTAACTGTGAATTACGCGAGTTTACCGCCAATTCTGCATTAACGGCATCCCGCGCAAACACATTTTAACACTCCTCCTTATAGTCCCTCTTGAAGGAGAATTAATATGTTTGCTAATTTAGCAAAACAGACGCTCAAGCTTGGCCCTCTTGCCTTGAGCCTTTCCCGACTCGCAACTGCACAATCCAGCTGGAGTCAACTTTTAACATTCGCGATTTCAGTATTGTCTTTAATTCGCGAACAAATGCTAGTAAAAGCGGTGCTGAGTGTGCTCGTGGTTATACCCGGACTGGTAGCACAAACGGGAACGTCGATTCTTACTGGAAGTACAGCGCACGATGACTATTTGTTCAATTCAAGCTGGTCGTACTACGAACGGGACTATTTAAGTTTGCCACACTTCTTCTATTACGTTAACGCTTATGACCCGCCCTCCTCGGGCACACTGAGGGCGGGCACTGCCTGTTCTTCCGTGTCACCATACAATTGTGTGGTATCGTCGAATAGTGACTATTCACTCGGGACATTCGATTGGTACAACTTCTGGTCAAATGTTTCAACTACAGGCATCTACCCGCTTCCGTCTCCCGCGGTTACCTTAACCTCGGTAAATGGCGGAACTATACCCGCGGTCACGGGCGAGTACTGGGCGTCGTCGGGTTCCACTGCCCAGACATCGGTCGTTGGATTTGAATTTCTTGGAGAATTCATTGGCCAGCCAAGTAGCGCTTCGACGTCTCCCGGGACTTATCTTGAAGCTGCCTACTTTAGCAGTCGTGAGTTCTTCGACGGGGGGACCGAGTATGGCTTTTACCACGCGCCAGCATGGGCTTACTACGGATGTAACTCTGGCACGAGCTGTGGTGGAGCGGGGCTCACGGTCGCGGATCAATACCCCAATGTCATCAATTTCTACTACTCGATATACACGAATTGCAATACCTATTATTTGTGTGCTACCGGCGCCAGCAGCGACGACACAGTATTTCAGAAAACTAACACATACACAATCACTTTCAACGCTGCAAACAGTAGCGGTAATTTCCAATGGGATTACAAAGTGATAAACGCAGGAACTTACTTCGCGATCAGCATCACGGACCCCAACAACGGCAACGCTGCTGCAAGTTGTACCATCACTCAGGTTACCGCCCTCTCCAACACGTCTCCGTCAGGACTTGTCAGTTCATGTTCCAGCGGAGAAATTCCAATCGACTCTACTTGGTTTCCGTCGGGGTCGAGCACTTCTTCGGGTTGGATTGCGTTTGCCGACCAGTCAAGTACTGAATATCCTTACCCGTTCGAAGGTCTTTCGCCAAATTATAACTATTTCCCCATCAATACTAACAACAACGTCGGGCCGCCCAGTAACGTGTCACCGAGCAGCTACTCTAGCTACACTAATGGATCCGGTACGCCAGCCGCGTACGCTGGTTTCGATGTGCAGTGGGCTAAATACTGGCACAATTGAACACAGTTGGGGAGCCCATTCAGTTGACAAATTCTAGATGGGCTCCCTGCTCGCAGCGGGTACACGAGATCGTCCGTTTGTAAGCCAGATCAGACCACCGAGTTGGGGTTGAAAATCGGCCAACGTTAGGGGAGTACCGGATCATCGGCAAGCACACCACGCGGATGAGCGGATGGAGGCGCACTTGGACCTTTCACTGATTCGCGACGTACACCGCGAAAGGCGGGCTTGTCCCGGAAGGCACTGCTACGGAAATATTCTGCAGGCCGGCATAAGGATAAAGATCAGTCTGGTTCGCGGGCGGGCCGAGTTTGAAGTTGATCTGGCTGGCGCCCGCGACCTCGTAGGGCGCGGGGCCTGCATACGTCACTTCGAATGGGTTGAAAATCGTCGTGCCGAAGGGCGGTGCCCCCACTGTCAACCCGACCGTCACTGGAAAAACGTTTGTCGGCAAGGGAAGGCCCACCACAGTACCATCCGCCAGCGGAGGCGTGATCGGACCCAGCCCTGTTGCGAACACCGTAACGATGGACCCGAGCGTTGCCGGATTGGTCGCGGAGTTGAGGCTCCCATCCTGATTCAATGCGAGCGCATGAACGCCATCCGAGGTGAACACCGCCGGAGCTGTTTCAACCACCGGCCAGGTTAGGCAATTCGTATGGACTCCATTATTAATGACGCAGACCTGGGTGTTCTGCCCCGGCGTCAATGACCACGGCGCGACCACATTGACCTGCGCGTCCTGCACCCAGACAAGAGGCGACGGTGTTCCGTCGAAGGTCACCTCCACGTTTGAGACTTGCGTTGGGAACGGGGTCTGAAGCGTTGCTTGAGGCTGGACTCCCTGCCCAGGCCCTAGGCCGCTGCCGAATAATGTGACAAACCCTCCCGGTGCGATCGGGCTCGTCTTATAAGTCGCGGCGTTGCCCAAACAGGCTAGCGAAAACGTCTGCGCGTTCGCGTTGGGCGAAAGGCTCCAGAGATAGGCACCCGTTCCTGAGACTCCCGCCGGGAAGGGACCGGTTTGCGTCGGCGCGAAGCCCGCTCCGGCTGTGTGCAGCAGGAAGACGGTCGAATTCAGGCCGGTAGCCATGGAGGCGCCTTGGGGAACTGATTCCGCGCCTGACGGCAGATAAGTTGCCTGGAGCATGGAACCATCGGGGGCGAATATGCTCAACCAATCCGCTCCGCACGTCAACAAACTGTTCTTGACGGGTACCAGGTATTGCGGGCCAACATCCAGGATAAAAGTAGATCCCGAGACGTACGCGTTCCCGGCTGGGTCCAGAACAAAATTGACGCCAATCCCGTTGCTTGATGTTGAGGTCGGCACACCTGTCGAAACCTGAAGGGCGCCGGTAGCATCGTAGCGCTGAAGCACGATCGACCCGTTGGCGGAGATGGCCGTCAATACGGCATTTCCGTTCGGATCAACGGCAACCGACCCCGGTTTGCTCAAGCTTGGCAGCGATGTGTAGAATCCGGCGGAACCATCCGGTGCCAGCCGCGCGAGAAACGGGACCATCGCGCCGTTCACGCCGCTCCCCAAGGCAAATACCCCACCCGTTGCATCGACGGCAATGGAAGTCACACTGCCCGCGACTTGCGCCGTATAGTCGAGTGCTCCGGCTGCGGTCAATCGGATGACGACCGAGCTTTGGTACGCAGGACCAAGCGCGCCGCCCACATACGCCCGGCCGTGCGAGTCGGCTACAAGAGAGGGATACCCTATTGCGACGCCCGTCCCGGTAACCTGCGTCTGCCAAGCAAGGCCCGTCCCGCTAGCACTCAGCTTTGCGACATAAGCGGTTATACTGCCGGCTTGGATTCCGGGAATAACGTAGATGCCTCCGTTAGGGTCGATGGCCGCCACGTTGTCCTCCGGTGTGAATCCGAGATTATTCTGCGACAGGATCGTTTTTCCGTCCGCTGACAGTTTCGTCACACAAGACGAAGCGGGGGAGCCGGTTGCCTGACACCCGGAGGTGAGGAGGTAGAGACCCCCCGAGCTGTCGGTCCCAATTGCCGAGGTTGCGGAGGGAACCCATTCGCTGTAGGCAGGGCCCAGCAGGAAGCCGGTGGACGAGGCCATGGCATCAGCCGAAGTGAAAAGTGCTAGACAAAGGAAGGTTCGAAAGGGCATGACTAATACCGTGAAGCAGAGGCTGCGCGTTCCGCACGCTGAGGAGATGAGGTTGAGGTCCAGATCATCGCCCGAAGTTTTTATTGTATCACGCACCGCGCGGGATATCCTGCGCGCGTGGGTGAGTGGTGAGTACAGATCGTCTCATTTTGATGCGCTCTCTGCAGGGCGTTCCGGTGATCGACAGTATCGGAACGTGGAGGACAATTTCCACCGAAGGCTATGGGTTATTGACCTCCCAGTTCTGGAACGTCGCGCCTGGCGCGAACTTCCGACTCTGTGCCGCACCGCGGGTCCGCTCCTTGTCAACTTGCCATCCGCCAGCGTAGACCCGAAACGATGCGCAGAATTTCGTGTCGCGATCATGCAGAACATAACGGCATGCATGAAGGTGACCCAGCGACGAAATCACGCTCGATGAAGTGAGCGGATTATTTAAAATATTTCAGGTGCCGGAATAACGGTCGATGCGCCTGTAATGTCTTGAAAAGAAGTGTTAAATAATTTAAAACTACGTTCCCGGACCCATCACAACGTTAATGTTGTTTTACTAGACGGAGAGAACGATCTACAAACTTCCGTCACAAAGCTCTTTGGTTACATCGACGTTCCCTTTTTGTTTTCGAATTTTGTATCAGCCTGAAGATTATTCTTGCATTGCGCGGATTATAAGGTGTATTGTCGGGGGGTATCGAAGGTATTTGAGTTTGCAATTCCAGGACAAAAGGGGAAGATATATGATTAGACGTGCGTTGCAATTCGATGTATTTGCTCTCCGTAATCGCGTCGTTTCGTCGCGGGAAGAACGAAAATCGCAACCTCTAGCGCATGGGTGGCGGCCTCTTGCCGTTGTTGCGATTTCCCTTGGCTCGGTAGCGTTCGCTCAAACTCCGCCCGCTGCCAGTAGTGAACCTCAGTCCTTCTTTTACCCTGCGCCGCCGGAGGGTTTCAATCCAGTCACCGCCTCAGACGGGGATTTGGCTGCGTATGGATTTCCCAAACGCCCGGCTCTGAGCGATCCGTTTTACGTTAAGTGGGCGAAATATATGTCGAACGCCAAACACCGCGTTGCCAACCCGATTGCCATAACGACCAACAGGCATCATACGGGACCAAACCGCGGGCCATCGGCCCTAGCGATTCCTGCAGGCGGGATTGCCAACCCTTCCGCTATTGCCTGGAGCGGAACCGAAGTGACGTACTCCAGCTCAAGCACATTTTTCGCCCAGAACGGCAGTGAGGTTTACATCGCCTTTCAAGTCCCGACTTTGGGGACGGAATCCTGCACTTATCAGCCCTACCACACGTCGATTTGGACGGGCTTCGATGGTGATGCGAACCCCGACGTTTTGCAGGCGGGTGTCGACGTGAGCAATGTAGCTAGTGGCGGCAGCTGCTCGACGTTTTATTACGTCCTGGTATGAATGGTGGACGCCAGGCTGCTCGGGTGCCGCGCCCTGTTATGAGACAGACGTCTCGAGCCTTACTATCAACGCGAACGATGAAATGTACATAACGGTGACGTACAACACGACGTCTCCGAATGGCACTGCGTACATTTCAGATCAAACTACTGGATATTACTATTCTGTAGGCTTTAACCAGCCCTCGGGCAATGCAGGTACCAGTTATGCAGGCAGCAGCGCTGAATGGATCGTGGAACGCCCAACTGAAGAACCTGGCGGTACTCTTTACGATCTAGGGGATTATGGTGTATCGGATGGACCGTATGGGTATCTGTGGATGTATCCCGACTACTACACGCCTTCCCTAGGGTACGTCACTTCCGCAGGTTCAGATTCAGCGTCCTCGGTTCAATTCTGGACGATGTATTGCACACAATACAATTGGAATCCGAGCAGCTCTTGTTCCACTCCTCAAAATATTTCGGTCCCATATTACCAATTTACTGGGTCGTACTGCGTCTGGCCTGGAACCTTATGCGTTTATCCCACTGGCATCGCTGCAAGCCAGGAGTGATGTTTTCTGAAATGGCTGCCTTCCAAGTCGATGCGTTTGCCCGCAATGAGCGGCGGTCTGCCGACCGCCGCTTTGAAGCAAACCTCGGGGAGATGTCAAAATAAGGAATCGTTTCGAGCACACAGGGAGGGTCTGAGTTGAATCCTCGAACACGTCGGAGCACGGACTGGTAGAAGGGGGCGTGGAGTCGGATGTCGATAAAGTGAAATCCGTAGCGAAAGCGGCGCGTCACTTTCGGCGCCGAGAATTCACGCTAGGGTGGTTCCTTGGGGGGATGATATAATTGCTTGCGACGATTATAGGTTCTTGTTTTGGAGTAGCTATCGTGTCACATAGCGCAGTCACCACGTTTTTGCTCGGAGTTTTTTCATTTGGGAGATCTCTAAGCGCTCAGCCAATCATAATAGACGAGCTTCTGAACAATTACAGCTATATTCAGGCGGGCCTTCCGAATTATGGCATCGCTCAAGGGTCGATTTTCAGTGTCTCAGGGACAAATTTGTCCCAATTTACTGCATCGCAGGGCGTTCCACTGCAGGTTAGCTTCGAGGGAGTGGCGATTAACGTCACAGTTGGGGGCGTTACTACGCAGGCTATTCCGTACTTTGTGTCGCCCGGACAGATCACGGCGATTCTCCCCTCGAAGACGCCAGTGGGCGATGGCACCCTCACAGTGAGTTCGGGCGGCCAGACAAGCTCAGCATTAATTCATGTGGTTCAGAGCGCGTTTGGGCTAATGACGCTCCAGTATGCGAATCTTGCGGTCGTCCAGAACTCCAGCCAGGGCGGCGAAACGTTGAGTCAAACGAATGCCGCAAACCCCGGCGAATATCTTGTGCTTTGGGGTTCCGGATTGGGTTCTATTACGGGAGATGAAACCCAGAATCAACCTCCAAGCAACCTGAGCAACATCCCGATCGAGGTTGATATCGGCGGCGTAAGCGCGGTAGTCACCTACCGTGGACGTTCGGTCTATCCGGGCCTGGACCAGATCGATGTCATCGTTCCGCCTGGAATCTCGGGCTGTTATGTGTCTGTAGTTGTTGTGGCAGGCGGTGTGCCCAGCAACTTTGCGACGATTCCCGTCGTATCCAGTGGACGACTTTGTTCAGACTCCGATCTGATCCCCGTCCCATCTGAGGAATACCAAGGCTTGTTAAGCCTCGATAATGTGAACGTAGCGGCGATATCCCTTAACACGGTCACAAGTTCTAACCCGACGAGCATCACCACGAGCAATTCGGCCTACGCGCTGCTTCAAAAATACACGGGCCAGCAGTTCGAGTCCGCTGGCTTCCTGCTCCAGCCGTCTATCGGCAGTTGTATGGTTTTCTATGGCGCGGAGCCGCCCCCGTATTTTCGCTGGACCTCCCCGGCCCAACTGAATGCAGGCTCAGAGATCAATGTAAATGGACCAGATGGCTCGCTGGCACTGGTCCCGCAGTATCCAGGCTATGCCGCACAAGTTGGCACGTCGCCCCCAATTATCCCTCCAACCGGCGGAGCATTCACGTTCAATAACGGGTCCGGTGGCCCAGAGGTCGGACCTTTCACTGCCAGCTTGAGCTTGAACTTGACGAATCCCTTGGTGTGGACGAATAGCTCTGCCATAACTGTGATCGACCGTGCGAAGGGCCATTTGATCACATGGACGGGGGGGATTTCCGGAAGCTATATTTCTATTTTCGGGTATTCGTTCGCCCAGGAATACAGTCCTCTCGCTAATGGGTCTGACGTTTACACTTATTTCACCTGCAGCGCGCCAGTTTCAGCGGGACAGTTCACAGTGCCCGCAGCCGTACTGGGAAGTTTGCTGCCAACCGGAACGGTGCTGGGCAATGGGCTACCGCCAGCCGGCAACGGATACTTGTACGTTGTAAACGGGATAACCCAGCAGTTCTCGGCTCCCGGTTTGGATTTGGGCCTGCTTTTTTTGAGCACCGGCACCGGTATTTCAGCTCCGTTCAACTAGAGCATCGGTGAAGCTTGCCATGGCGACGACCACTTCGGCGATAGTTGCTTTCGCCGTCTTCTTCTTTGGAGCGCCGGTTTCGGCCTTCGCTGCGTTGACTGCCGCCCATCGTTTCCTTTGACCTTCGGCCATTCGCCGCCTTGATGCAAGCACTGATAGTGGGTTTCTTTGGCGCTGTCGGAGCTGTTGTGATCATCGGCGCGAAAAATAATTGGGCTTGTGATGGAAGTCTTTACAGCCAGCGTTCTCCAACTCGCTAGCGGATGCGATCCCATTCCCAGTAAAACGACAGCAACTCCAGTTTTAACCGCGCGCAACGCCGCGTATTGGGCGGTGCGATTACGCTTCCTCCGTCACCAGGCCGCTGAATGATTTTGCGTCTGAAATCTCCCTAGAATTGCGCCGAAAAAGCCGTCAGCTAAAGAAACGCGCAAATCGCGGCAGCACGTCATCACAAACGAAGTTGCAGAGACCGCGAAGCTGGTCCAAGTCCAGGATCGCACCTTCAGCCTCGTCGCCGAAAACAACGCCGGGCGACAAGTCGGGAATCATTTCCAGACCCGCCGCCACAGGCGGCAGGCTGACCTCGAAGCCGTCGGGGAGGTCCCGCCTCTGGATTTCCCATGACCGGGGATTCACCGCGTCCGGGAAATGGCATGTCAGGCCGTGAAGATCAATGGCGACGCGGCGGTGCTTGTCGATGATGTCGAGCTTGTGGAGTTGCCAGAACGGACTTCGTTTGAAGGCGTCAGCCGGACCCATGTGGTAGGGCTGAAGGGATTCTATGATGGCAAAGGCTCCAGCCGGCAATCCTGCGGTTTGGTGTTTGAGCGTCTTTGTCGTTCGGGGTTTCTAGAACGGGCCACTGGAGCCGGGTGCCCGGAATGGCAGCCGTGGCGTAAACGGCTAACGAAAACACGGCGTGGTCGAGAGCGCAGCGGAGATTATGGACGCAATCGCCGGCTAGGATCGCCGTCCGATCGCTGACATCCTTCATTCGCACCGTGATGATGTGGCGGCCCGTTTCGATGTCGTCAAACCGCGTGATTGAGTAAAGCTTCCCAGCGCAGAAAAGCTGGAGCTCCGCTCCGAGGGCTCCCAGGTGTTCAAGCGCCCTGGCTGTTTTTAACTCCGCGTGCCTTAAGCTTTGGATAGCCAAATCCTAGCACCGCGCAGGATAATGGTCGACCAGCTCCTGCGCGAACAATCGCAACCGATCGGCGCTCAACTGTTCGCTGCGCGTGCCGCTTTTGGCGGCGAGCAACTGAGTTAACAGCCGCTCCGTCTTGTCCAGTTGCGTAGTCAGAACGACCAGCATCTGCTTCAGGATCGTGGGATCATGCGGCAGACTGTCGGGGGCTGCCGTGAATCTGACGGCCGGCGTAACGTCCTCGCTAAATGCGCCGACCGCTGTCCTGACGACCATCGCCACGGGGACTACTACGTCTCCGGATCGTACATATCAAATTTCGGGGGTGTCTCCTTGAGGATCGATTACTTCTGGCCCGACTTGGAGCGGAGAAAGCTCGTAGCGAATAAATTTGGCTCCTCGGGTAGGATCGAACCGAACCTGCACGGTTTCGGTTAGCAGGAAGCATCCTTTTGTGACCGGTCGACCGCTGAGACGGCCTCCTGCCGTGCAAGCAGAGAGTTGCGCATTTTGGAGCCTTCCAATTCGTCATCGTAGAGGCGCGCTAATGGGAGGATGTAGCGAAAAATGGAGCTGTCAAATCCACCGGATTCTATACGCTATGCATCGCCTTTTGAAGAAAGCCCCGACTGAATTGGCGAAAGCCGGTCCTGCTTGGTGCCGGAAACGGATTTCCACTTCGCCCTACTTCCCTCCCATCAGCAGGTTCTGCGGAACGGTCTGACGCGGGCATGGGAGCGAGAACTAGATGTTGCATCTGCATGATATACGCAGCACCTGAGCATGTCAGGTCCTTCGGGCAACGCCCGGATTTCGGAAGGATACCC
>Ga0182024_10008132_pt1 | contig 22298 bp, 23 predicted proteins | sample P32metaG_FD_120480 | JGI IMG/M metagenome (GOLD analysis project Ga0182024, IMG submission 120480) | Permafrost microbial communities from Stordalen Mire, Sweden - P3-2 metaG (Illumina Assembly) | ecosystem: Environmental > Terrestrial > Soil > Wetlands > Permafrost | place: Sweden: Stordalen... | reverse complement strand
TAGCCGAGAACCGACTGAGAGGAGGAAATCATGCCTGGAAACAAGCGCTTACGCGGCCTAAGCGACAACGAGCAACAGCACAAGGGACGCTAGGTTCTGCCTCGCGAGCCAGCCAATCGATATACCTGGAACTAAAGCGCTTGCCTGGCATGGCGGGCCGCTTTTTCCTTTTTCGCCAAACAAAATCTGATTAGCACCATCCATTTGACGTTTCGGAACATCAAAAACCCCTACAACGTTTTATGTGCAGCCGTACAGGCTTCGCCGAATAGTCTTTCGGCGCGATTGTCTTTATACCCATAGACTGGTTTGGAGGCCACACGCAATGGCTTTATCCTCCTGGAGAGGGTTTATCAGTTTTGGGCTGGTCTCGATCCCTGTGCGGCTCTATCCGGCGGCGCGGGGCTCCCGAATCGGGCTGCATCAACTTCATAAGGTTTGCAAGACCCGGTTGCGCCAGCCCCTATTCTGTCCCACGTGCAATCGCATTGTGGACCGCTCAGAAGTGGTGAAAGGCTATGAGTACGAGAAGGGCAACTATACGCTCCTCGACGAAGAGGACATTAAGAAGATCACGCCGGAATCCGCGCGCGCCATGGAGATTCTTGCGTTCGTTAAGGGCGACCAGGTCGACCCGCTATTTTTCGATTCGTCTTTTTTCCTCGTTCCGGAAGCCGAGGGCCGCAAGGCTTACGAGCTCCTCCTGAAAACGATGGAAGAGATGCAGCGGTACGGCATCGCAAAACTCACGATGCACCAGCGCGAGCATACTGTTTTTCTGCGGCCGTACGATCACGGCATCGCCTTGCACACCATGTACCTCGCGAATGAGATTCGTGAAGCGCCCGGCTACGGCAAGAACGATGCTGTCAAGCTTACCCCGCAGGAAATAAAACTCGCCGAGCAACTGGTCGACAATCTTTCGGAGGACTTCGACCTTAAAAAGTACCACGACGAGTTCGAGACACATTTGCGAGCCCTGATTGAGGCCAAACAAAAAGGACGGGAAGTTGCCGCGGCGCCGCATCCTCAGCGCGCTCCGGTCATCGACATGATGACCGCTCTCAAGAAGAGTCTGGAAAGGTCGGGAGCCGCTCGTAAGCGCTCCGCACCTTCCAAGCTAGCGCATACCGGACGACCCTCCCGGCGTGCCGCGAGCTAAAAGTTTCTAAGCCATAGTCCATCCTGGCGATGTCTTCATCGCCCGGAGAAAGAGTTGAGGTGCACAGCGATGTCTGTAACTAAAACCGATCAGCAATTCAGCGGTCTTGAAAAGCAGCTGACTGCGCAGCGAGATAAACTGCGGTTGCGCTTCGTGGAGCAGCGTACCGATGTGTATATCGATCGCGAACCGGATGATGAAGGGGCCGAAGCCAGCCGCAATCTAGCCACGCATCTATTGCTGTCCAATCTGGACCGCGATCGCCGCATCCTTGGCGAAATTGAGCTGGCGCTGGAGCGGCTGAAAACCGGTGAATATGGCATATGCGAGTCTTGCGGCGAAAGCATTCCGGGGGCGCGGCTTCAGGCGCTCCCGTGGGCGCGCTTCTGTATTCACTGCACGGAACGCGCGAATGCTGCGTAGTCTGCGCGAATGCTGAGTTCGGGTGACGAACAACCTGCCTATGGAGCTGGCGGCATCCGTGTGCATACGCAGCGTCAGCGTGCACACGCAGTATCGTTGTGTACGCGCAGTATCGTTGTGTATACATTGACCGGCCAGCTCCTAAGGCGTCCACTTCGACGGGTTAAATTTAGCGGCTCCGCCCGGCAAATCTACCGCGATGCCCTCCCCAATCTTGCCTCCCGCACTGCCGCAAAGCCGGGCCGGCGACGAATCGAGTTTAACAACAGGAACCAGTCTAGGCATTTCCGCTTGCAATTCGGGCTTTTCGGCGCTCCAATGCAATACTGAAAATTCACGCCGGAGCGTGCCGGCTTTTCAAGGCCAGATATGCCCATTAGAATCCTGGTAGCGGATGATCATGAAGTGGTGCGTCAGGGGATTCGCCTGATTCTGGATGCTCGCCCGGAGTGGGAGGTTTGCGGCGAAGCCATCAATGGCCAGCAAGCGGTCCGTATGGCGAAAGAGTTGAAGCCCGACGCCATCATCATGGATATTGCCATGCCGGAGATGACCGGGATTGAGGCTACCCGCGAGATCTCCAAATTAAACCTCGGTTCCAAAGTGCTGATCTTCACGATGCACGATTCAAAAACGTTGCCCGAATACGTTCGTGCAGCCGGTGCGTGCGGGTACGTCCTGAAATCAAGGGCGTCTTACGACTTGCTGGCGGCTGTGGAAGGATTGCTAAAAGGCGGCACGTTTTTTGACAAAAATAATAAAAACGATGGGGGTTCAGCCAGCAAAGACAAGAATTTGCCCTCTGCTCCCGGCTCCAGCCCCACCCGTTAGCTCGAAAACATACAAGTCCCGGTTACGGAAACATTCCGCCTGAAAGCTATTCGGCCAGACCCCTTCGGGGATGGATGCGCTGCCGATGCCGAGTGGTTAGCCCTCCGCGTGCGGTTGCAAAAATTTGCAACCGAGGGAGAAGGATCCGGGGCAGTGCCTGAGAAAATCGGTTACACGCCAGCACGCGGGGCTCAAATCAGTTGACACCGCATACAGCCCATGTCACTTCGGGTGCACCCGGGTCGCGTAGTTTTGCTCCTACCCCGCAGGGCTTTTTCGGCGCCCCCCTCCCGTAGTCGATGCGAGGCTGAGAGTCACCAGCTCTCCTTATGGTTGGCCGCCAGGCGCAGGCAGTTTACCCTTCTCGTAATCTTCCCGTATTTTGGGGTCTATTTTCTGATAGGCGTCTGAATCCTCGTTCGCTGTACAGAGGTATTCTGTCCAGGTGTCATTGGGATCTTGCGCCAGGGACCAACGCAGAGGCGCCGAAACGAATGGCTTCACCAGCACTACAGGATCCTCCACGGTGACCTGGTAGATCAGGAAATTCTTCGAGGGGCGGCTGAAGCGCTCGATGACATGCTCTTTCTCACTATGAGTCCATGCGTTGGCGTCTCCCGATAGCCCCACCGAGATGTTCCTCATCCTGGTATCAATTGCGACCGTGTCAACGACCAGCGTATCTCCCTCCCAGCGCCCCACCGCCTCGCCGGCGAATGAGACATCCGGGTCTTTGGAATGTGGACGCCCGTCAGTGGGTATCCATTTAATGGCCTGGGGGAATTCATCCATAATCCACAAGACTCCAGGGCGTTGGACCAACTCGATGGGCCCGTGCTCAGTGGTTTGCGTTGTTATCGAGGTGGGAGTGCCACCCGGAGCACAAGTGCCATACGGGGTCGGAAACTGGTACTTGTCTTTCGTCTCGGGCCTGAAGACAGGGTTCACCTGCGGCGGATTCCCTTTAATGAATAGCCCGCTCGCATCTGGGTCAACCCCAGCTGGAGTGTAGGAACCCACCATTCTTCCAACACCGTTCGGATAATAACGCCCAGAGAGGTCCGGATGTCCGTCAGCCGTGCGGGGCGTCGGTCCGCCCGGCGGCAATAGATGCCTGTTTAGCCCCGGGTCAAAGAACCCCTTAGGTATGGGTTTTGCCGGTCCTTCTTGTTGTGCACCTCGTCCCGGTTGTCCTCGTCCTTGCTGCGCTTGTTGATCTTGCCCTTGTCCTTGTCCGGACGAATCTGGAGCAAAAATGAAGAACAAGCACAAAGCCGCCAGCACCACTCCAGCACTCCCCAGCCAATAGCGGGACTCTCGCGTTACCGCTGTCATTACAATTTCTCCTTTTCAGATCGGCCCTGTTGAACTCGGTCCCGCCGTCGTCAGAAGTGTTTTTGCTCGTCCGACCGGCGTTCAACACCCTGCCCAACGAGGCGGATTTGGCCATCCGCCAATGCGAGGTACGACGCGGCCCCTCTATGCTGATTACTACTCTTGGCCAGACAAACCCTTGCATTGATAGGCTTTCCGATATTATCGAGAAAAACCTGCTTCGTGCTGCCCGTCCTTTTCAGAGCGTTGGGGGTGACCATTTCCAGGTGCCACGACTGCATGTTGCCGTCGGCATCCTTCGCATCCATGTCAAAATACGCGTGTGGGTTCTCCCAAGTGATACCCGTGAGGGTACCCTTCAGATCCATGCAGTTATTTACGTCAAACTCTACGCCGAATCCATGATGCGCGAACACAGGTACGGCCGCGCCGATAATTAAGATAGCCATCAATACACCTGGAAGCTTTACTCTCATCACGTCTCCCCCTCGACAGTGGTCAGATTCTTTACCTTTCCTGCCCGCTGTCAATTGTAACCGAATACATTAGTAACCATAGCTTGTCAATGACCTCAATGGAAGCTGTCATTGGTGATTAAACCAAATACTTAAACTAAATACAGTCAGGCCTGTATGGCCCCCCTGCGTCTGAACGTGCGATGGTGATTGGCGCGTTCAAAGGAGCCCAGATGCCGACTGTCCGTCTGTTGGTCGCCGACGACCACGAGATTGTGCGTAAAGGGTTTCGGGCCGTCCTGGAGGCGCAACCGGACTGCAGTGTCGTCGGCGAATGCGGCGACGGCCGGCGCGCCGTCGAGATGGCTAAAGAGCTGCATCCCGACATCATTGTGCTCGATATTTCAATGCCATCATTGAATGGTTTGGAGGCCGCCAGGCAAATTCTGAAGGCGCGTCCGCAAACCAGGATACTGATCCTGACCATGCACGAGTCTGATTCTTTGATCCGCGAAGTTCTGGATGCGGGTGCGCGAGGCTATATCTTAAAGACCGACGCCGGGCGTGATTTGGTAGCCGCTGTGGACGCGTTGCGGCGCAACAAGACCTTCTTCACTTCACGCGTTGCCCAAATGATCCTGGATGGATATTTGAAAGGCGACACACGGCATGATGACGGCGATGGCGCGGGCGATCGCCTGACGCCACGCCAGCGCGAGATCGTACAGCTCCTGGCCGAAGGCAAAAGCAGCAAGGAAGTTGCGGTCGCATTGGGCCTGAGCGTCAAGACCGCCGAAACTCATCGAGCGAATATTATGCGAAAACTGGACTGTCATTCCGTGAGTGAAGTCGTGCGTTATGCGATTCGAAATAATATCATCGAAGCTTGAACTTTTCTGTTAATGAGGTTAACGTGTTGTGTGTCTTCACAGGTTTTCCGTGTTGCCACCGCAGCAATTCGCCGGCCTCGGTCCGATGCTAATTTGACATTTCCGGCGAAGGAGGAAACCATGACTGATTGCCCCGTCCTGATCGCCTCATCAGACCTGGAGAATCGCCAGGCTCTTAGAGACATTTTTGTTGAACTTGGACTGGATCCGCTATGCTCCGCCTCAATGCAGGAAACTCAAGAAACTCTCGCGAACACGCCGGTCTCCATCATTTTTTGTGAACGGAGCCTGAGCGATGGGAGTTTTCGCGAGTTGCTGGCGCTAGCCCGGAAGTCGAATCCCCAGGTATGTGTCGTGGTGACCTCCCGCATAGAAAATCGCGATGACTATCTGGAGGCCATCCGCCTTGGAGCGTTCGAAGTGATTCCGTTCCCATGTCACCCGACCGATGTGGATTGGGTGATCATTCGTGCGATGCGCCACTGCAGACAAAAGAGAACGCTGGCCATGACGGCCTAGTGGAGTCGTCGTGGTTGTGATTTTGCTTTAGCGCTTTCCTTTGGATCGCGCTCCGCTCCTACAAACGACGGTTATGCCGTTGTTTGCGTCGTTTGTCTGCGTACGTCCCTGATAGCTTTACCTGTTTCAGAATCGGTTAATTCGGTCTGGGCTGTGCCCTGACGTTCCACCCTTTCACAGGCGCGGACGCATTGCGTGCATTATGAACTACGCGATTTTCGGGCTGGGGGCCACGCACAAGACGAATTGGACGTTTACTCAGCGCGGGTGAGCGGCGGTATGCGCGCGCCCCTGGATAGGACTGTGACTCGACGCCGATGATGCAGCTGGTGATCCGTTTTTTGGTGGGCGGCGTGATCGTGTCGCTATTCGCGGTGCTAGGCGATGTTCTGCAACCGAAAAGCTTTGCTGGTCTGTTCGGTGCCGCACCTTCGGTCGCGCTGGCCACGCTGGCTTTAACGATGCTGACGTAGGGTAAACTGTTCGCAGCTCAGGAATCTCGTTCGATGACCGCCGCTGCGATAGCCTTCTTCCTCTATGCCAGCCTTTGCAGCCGCGTAATGATGCGCTAACAGTTGCGAGCGTCGGTGGCGGCAAGTTCGGTCCTGACGCTGTGGTTCGTCTGTGCTCTGGGTGTGTGGTGGTTCGTGTTGCGATAATTTTCGATGAAAATTCATTTCGATTTTTCCGTGCTGCGAAAGGTGCGCTGGTACGAATATGCCGTGCGGTTCCTGTTCGGGGGTAGCATCACCGTGCTCGCAGGGATCCTAGCAAAACGTTTCGGGCCGGTCTTTGGTGGCTTATTCCTCGCTTTTCCGGCGATTTTTCCAGCGAGTGCAACCTTGGTGGAAAAACATGAAGAAGAAAAAAAGCGCAACGCTGGAATCCCACACACCATTCGGGGTAAACAGTCGGCCGCGGTGGATGCTCGCGGCGCCGCCATGGGGAGCATTGGGCTCGTCGGCTTCGCCTTGGTGCTGTGGAAACTCTTGCCCGTTTGGAGCGGCGGCTTAGCACTGTTGGCGGCCACGGCCGTGTGGATTGCGATATCCGTGCTGTGCTGGAGATCTCGCAAATGGTTCCGCTCGGCATTGAGATGAACCGGCTGGAACGTCACGGGATGCCAGTCATCGGGAGGACGAATGAATATTGTCGAAGCGACGCGAGACTACGAAAAATGGATGCGAGACTGTACCGTCGTGGTGGAATCGGAGCTTAAATCGAAGCACGAGCAGATGCGAGAAGACGTGTTCGCCTTTTTTCGAGGAACTTTTTATCGCTGGGCGCAGCTTTGGCCGGAGGTCTGCAGCGATCTGTCGTCGGCGCCCACGGTCTTGGCTTCGGGTGACCTGCATGTGGGCAGCTTCGGTACTTGGCGTGACTCCGAAGGGCGGCTGGCATGGGGTGTCGACGATTTCGATGAGTCGTACCCGCTGCCCTATACCAACGACCTGGTGCGCCTGGCATGCAGCGCCAAAATAGTGACCGACGCCGAAACGCTCACCATTAAATTGAAAGCCGGATGTGAGGCCATCCTGGAGGGATACCGCAAGACCCTCAAGATGGGCGGGTGCCCTATCGTTTTGGCCGAGCAAGAAAAGAACCTGGAACATTTGGGTGTCAAAACGATTGAACCAGCGGATGATTTCTGGGAAAAACTGGATCAACTTCCCGCCGTGGGAAATGCATTGCCCGCTGATGCCGGTAAGGCCCTAAAAACGAATTTACCCGACCCTGACTTGCAGCACAAAGTGGTGCGCCGGGCGGCCGGGATGGGCAGCCTGGGCCAGCAGCGCTTCGTGGCTATTGCCCAGTGGTGCGGCGGCTTTATCGCTCGCGAGGCCAAGGCGATGACCCCTTCCTCGTGTCTGTGGCTTCACGGTCGGACCGCTCACCGCCAGTCGTATTATGAAGAAGCCATATCATCCGCGATACGTTCGCCCGATGTATTCCAGAAAATCGAGGGAGGCTGGCTCATTCGCAGACTGTCGCCCGATTCTAATCGGATCGACATTGACGCCTGGCCGGCGAAACGCGATGAGGAAACGCTGCTGCACGCCATGGGCTCGGAAGCGGCCAATGTGCATCTAGGGAGCAAGCGCCAGGTTAAGGGGATTTTGAAAGACCTCGACCACAGAAAATCCAAGTGGCTTCAGAAGGCCGGCAAGGAGATGGCGAAAACAATCGAGCGTGACTGGAAAGAATACAAGCACTCCTGAAATGATAACGGTCGGGTGTAATTTCAAAAGAGAAGGCCAAATGCATGGATCCTGCATCTGGCCTTCTTTCCTGATCCGACTTTCAGCTCGTCACGCGTGCAACTTAGAAACGAATGGTCGGTCCGAAGGTAACTTTGAGGTTATTACGCGCTCCGCCTGCCCAGAATATTTCGTCGCCGACATCCAGGCGCAACCCAATAGGCCCGAGAAACACCTCTGCTCCGCCACCCGGGTAAAGCGCTGGATGAGTGCTGGTGCCGTTGCTGCCCAGGTTGTCAACCGAACTGGTAAAGGTGGCAAAACTAGGAGCCCGCGGGTCGAACATAAAATCATCAAAACCGCCCTTCAGAGTTACGAATAGTTTTACCGGTCCGCCCATCTGGATCTTCGGGCCAAACAAGCCATGCAGTACGCGGTAGTCGGAACGCACTAGCGTCGTCGTGGTCGTCCCGCCGATGCCTGGCCTGAAGAACGTCTGATTGTAGGCAGCAGTGAAGTCGTAGCTTATTTCCCCTTCAACCTGAAAATATTTGCCGGCGTTAACGGAAAGTCGGCCACCGACACCACCAAAATTGGTATTCGTCTGATGAGCCTTGAAATATTCCGCGAACGCTCCGAATTCCGCGTGATTGAGATCTTGCGCGCGCATGGCGGGAGCCAATGCAAACACAAATCCCAGAAGTACAGCGGCAACCCCTATTTTTTTCATGTGTTCCTCTCTTATGTGAAGTATCTCTTTCCACCCTATGCCTGTACTTAGGGCACCGTTTGAATAACGTTCCATTATTCGATCGGTTAACCCGCTCGCATTCGCGAGCTTTTGCTGCTTAGCCGGACTATACGGAACATGGCTTCGGGCGGGTATCGGGCACACCCCTTAGTTAGGGGCGCGGAGTTTAGGTACGCGGGCTGGGACGCATAGAATTTCCCAAAACGCGGCGGAGAATGCTAAGGAACCTTAAGCGGGTTTAAGGACACCTAAACGTAATTATTCGGTGTTGGGCGCATCTTCGCCCAGTGCGGTGGAAAGATCGATCTGATGCTCTTGCTCCTGCACGAGAATATCGCGAATGTGCTCGGCCATCGCAAACTCCCCCAACGATTCACACTGGCGCACCCGGTCGCGATATCCACGCACCGTTTCATTTTCCTGCGAGAGATCGATACGCAGCATCTCCCGGGCTTGGTCAGATGCCTTCACCTGTCGTGGTGTGACCGTAGGCATTCCACCCAGATAATCGATCTGTTTGGCGATCACGATAGCGTGCTGCAGTTCTTCCTGCGCGTGCTTCTCGAGCTCCGCCGCGATGTTCATGAACTCGGCGCCTTTCAATACTTGCGAATACACAACGTACGAAATGATGGCTTGATATTCACGCGCTAAGTCCTGGTTCAGCAGCTCCACCAGCTCGCTGCGCGAGACGGACGCAGTTTGTGAGGCAGTATTCGGCGATGCTTTTGGGTCATTCTTCGTAGCCATGTGGTATCACGCCTTTCGAATTGGAGCAACGAGCGTGCGTCGTCTCCAGCGGATCATATGCGCAGCAAAATGATATCGAGGTTAACCCAAGCCGTGCCGGGAAAAAAGAGTTTTTGAGCTCCTGCATTCGCGTCAGACGCTTCCGGCTCTTAAATACTCCAATCGTCGGCCAGAAAGAACAGGAATGAACCGAGTGCATCATCCTAAGCGTCGATGATCTTGTTTCGGATCGCGTAACGTACGACTTCGCTCACGGAATGACAGTCGAGCTTGCGCATGATGTTCGCCCGGTGTGTTTCGGCTGTCTTTACACTCAAACCCAGCGCCACGGCGATTTCCTTGCTGCTCTTCCCCTCGGCGAGCAGTTGCACGATTTCCCGCTGGCGCGGCGTCAGACGATCGCGAGCGGTATCGCCCTCTGCCGGCCGCGTGTCCCGCTTCAGATAGCCGTCCAGAATCATCTGCGCGACGCGTGAGGTAAAAAATGTTTTATTACGCCGCAAGGCCTCCACGGCGGAAACCAGGTCGCGTCCAGCATCGGTCTTAAGAATGTATCCTCGCGCTCCGGTATCGAGGACTTCGCGAATCAAAGAGTCTGATTCATGCATCGTCAGGATCAATACCTTCGTCTGCGGACGCGACTTCATGATCTGCCGGGCTGCTTCCAGACCATTCAGCAAAGGCATGGAAATATCCAGGACCACAATATCGGGGCGCAGTTCCTTCGTCAGTTCCACAGCTCGGCGCCCATCGCCCGCTTCACCGACAACTTCGCAATCCTGTTGCGCCTCGAGGATGGCCCGGAAGCCCTTTCTCACTATTTCATGATCATCAGCGACCAACAGCTTCAGAGCTGCCATTGCGAATCTCCATTGCAGAATTTCAGCTTGTCGAACGGCCCACGTTTATCGACTATACGCTATATATCACGCCAACAGTACGCCGCATATTTCTTCAAAGTTCTCCGAGATTTCCCCAACCTTCGCTCTGCGCGCGACCTCCCTTCGCCAGAAGTCGTGATCCCGGCTCTACACGAAGCCCAGCCAAGACCTACCGCTTCGCCCCTATTGTGTCCATGTGACCTCCAGAGTCAAAATCAGTGGCACGGCCGGCAGGGAGCAGAAGCTCGAGAAGCTGCGACTCGGAGCCCGATGGCCAGGAGGCTACTATGTTGCGCTGGGCATTAGCGTTTTTCATCATTGCGCTTATCGCTGCCGTATTCGGTTTCTTCGGAATTGCAGCGGCCGCAGCAGGGGTCGCGAAAATTTTGTTTTTTATCTTTCTCATTCTCTTCGCTATATCGCTGGTTGCCGGGATGACGAGACGGGCCTAGGCGGTCGCCCGGAATGGTTTTGAAGTTATCTACAACACGCCAAACGCGGCGGGGATCGCCCGCCGCGCGCACCTCAGGCGGCTCGGGCAGCTCGATTCTCTAATTCTCAGGGTGGCGACGCTTGTGATTCGCAAATTCACATGAACGGTAAGACTGTGCCGACACTTGCGGAACGGCTTGCGACGGTCCGCGGGCACGCAACGCAGGCCTCCTGGCCCATATTCGCGCTCCTTGTAGCCGTCATAGCAGTCGCAACGCTGTATGTGGCCAGGGTAGTTCTGATTCCGGTCGCGCTCGCAGTGCTGTTCACTTTCCTGCTGGCGCCTGTAGTTGCAGTTCTCGAACGCATCCGGCTGCCGCGCGCAGCCGCAGCGATTTTGGTGGTGCTGGTGTGCGTCACTGCACTCGGTGTATTTGGCTGGAATGTGGCGAAGCAGTTAGTCAACGTCACCGAGCAACTGCCCAATTACACCACAAACATTCGTGCGAAGATTGCATCGGTTCGCAACCACGGTAATGACCGGCTGGCGAAAGCCAGCAATACCGTCGAGGAGTTGCGCCAGGAACTGGCTGAAGTATCGGCCGCCACCCCGTCTACACCTCTCGCTCCACTGGCACATCAGAAGAGCGTCCCGCAAACGAAGAAACAACCGGCGTCTGCCAGCGCTCCATCTGAACAAAAACCAGTTCCGGTGCAAGTGGTGCCTCCCTCTGACACCTTTGCATCCCTTCCCAGTCTATTGGGCCCATTGGAGACCGCCGGCATCGTCGTGGTTTTCACTTTTTTCATGTTGCTTGAACGGGAAGATTTAAGAAATCGTTTCATACGGCTGGCGGGGCAGGGCCGCCTGAAGGTCATGACGGAGGTGCTCGACGAGGCCGGACGCCGGCTGAGCCGTTATCTGCTTCTGCAAACCATGGTGAATATCACCTACGGCGGAATCATAGGGGTCGCTCTTTACTTTATCGGTATACCAAATGCATTGCTGTGGGGCGCGATTGCCGGTGTCCTGCGATTTCTTCCCTACATAGGCCCGCCCATTGGCGCCCTTCTGCCGGTAATTCTTTCACTAGCGGTTTTCGATGGTTGGTCCCGGCCGCTCATGACGATCGGGACCTTTGCAGGTCTCGAGATTACGGTGAGCAACTTCGTCGAGCCATTTCTATATGGAGGGCAAACGGGCGTCACTCCGATCGGCATCCTTTTCGCAGCGATTTTTTGGACCACACTTTGGGGGCCCATCGGATTACTGCTGTCGACGCCGCTGACGGTTTGTCTCGTAGTCATAGGCCGGCACATCCCTCGTCTGGCGTTTCTCCAGATTATCTTGGGTGATGAGCCCGTACTGACTCCCGATGTGCGCTTTTATCAACGGCTTCTCGCCATGGATCAGGAAGAAGCGCGGCAGGTCTTGGAAGAGGATTTTAAAGACAAGCCTCTAAGTGAACTATATGACTCCGTGCTGGTTCCCGCATTGAGCCTGGTCGAACAGGACCGGCACCGGGACATGCTTGACGGCGCTACCGAAAAGTTCATTTTCCAGAGCACCAAGGAATTGGTGGAAGAGCAAATGGAGCGGGGTTCACCCGCTACTTCACAAACAGAGTCGGCAACCGGCAGGACAAGTGAGCTTGAAATGACGTCGGTATCGGTGGCGTCCTCTGCTGCTGGCGCAGAACCCCACATTTCCTCCTCGAAAATCATTTGTGTGCCGGCCCGCGACGAGGCTGATGAAATCGTCGCTATGATGCTGGTGCAATTGCTCCAGCAGGCGGGCTATGCGGCACAATGCAGCCCCCTAGGCAGCGCGGCCGAGATTCTCGAATACGTCGTCCGCGAGAAGCCAGACATCGTGTGCATTTCCGCGCTTCCGCCCTTCGCACTCGCGCACGCCCGTACCCTATATCGAAAACTTCGGGAGTATTCGCAGGACCTTGAAATCGTGCTCGGGTTGTGGGGTTTTTCCGGTGATGCCGACAAAGTGGCGGCACGGATTGGCTTGGGCAAGCCCGCGACAGTCTGCGCCACCCTCTCAGAGACGGTCGAAAAAGTCCGATCGGACACTGAAACTGAGCCAACGCTGCCGACGCTCGAATCGGCCCCCGCAGTCATCGGGACGGGTTGTCGGTAGGACGGTTACCACCCATAAATTGCCGCCAAGCGTCCCTTGCCGCAGTTAACTTACGCGATACGCCACTTTTTATTTTCGTCCCATAAAATCCGGTTGGTAACATAATTGTTATACCGTTCCTTAACCTCTCCGGGCTCTGCGTTCGGCCGACGCTCGTCCGTCCCTTTCAACGCCCAGTGCTAATGCTTGCCGGAGGCTCACGTCATGAATCGCGCATCGGTTGGACTCAAGGTGAGCATCGCCTTCGCTTTTCTCATTTTGCTGCTCATGGGGATTGGATTGCTGGAGTTCGGCCGCGTGAGCAGGATTAGTACCGATCTAAACGAAATTCTTGGGCGGCGCTTGGCGAAGATCGGGACGGCTCACGACGCGGTTTTCTTTGCCAATTTAAGCTTTGGAATCACCACCAAAGTTCTGCTCCTTAGCCATAGAGACACGGAAACGATGGATGCGCTTCTTGCCCAGCGTGCTACAAACACCGCTCGGATATCGGACGATCAAAGGAAACTCCAAACGGCTGCTGATTCGGACCAGGAAAGAGCACTGCTTGCGAATATCGACGTTGCCCGGGTGCAAGCCAGCGCTAGCATCCAGCGCCTGCTGCAACTTCTCAAAGACCAGCGGCCGGACGACGCGCGCCAAGCGATGCTTACCATCACCATGCCGCTGCTGGCCGATTACCATGATGCGTGGAACACGTTCATACAGTTCCAGGTCGACCAGATGGGGTAGGCCAAAAACCGCGCCCAGCAAAATTCAATACGCGCCTGGCGTCTTATGGCGGCGCTCATTTTGCTGGCTATCTGCATCGCCATGGCTATCGCTGTAATTGTCACACGCAGGCTCGTACGAGAAATCACACAGTGCGAATCGGTCAGGCTGGAGATCCGCAAACTGAACGAGGGCTTGGAAGTAAAAGTGCAAGAACGCACGCAGCAGCTCGCCCGTTTGGCCGCGCTTATAGAGGCGTGTGACGATTCGATTGTGGGCGCGGACATCGATGGTGTGATTCGCAGCTGGAACCCAGGGGCGGAGCGGATTTACGGATATTCCGCAGGCGAAATGATCGGTAAATCACCGGGCATCCTCGTTCCCGCCGGGCGGCCCCACGAGGTTGAATTGGGGTTTGAAAGAGCCAGACGCGGCGAACCAATCAAGCCGTTTGAGTGCATTCGCGTGCGCAAGGACGGCAGGCAAATTCTGGTTTCCGTGACCATTTCCTCGATCAGGGACCCGGCGGGAAAAATCGACGGTTTTGCCCTGGTCACCCGCGACATCTCTCAAAGCAGGCACATCGAGGGCAGCCTCCGCCAAGCGCAGAAGATGGAGGCGGTGGGTCGGCTGGCCGGCGGCGTCGCGCACGACTTCAATAATTTACTCGGCGTAATCATTGGTTACAGCGACCTCATTCTCGATGAGTCGCAGCCTGATCAGCCGATCCGCAAGCATGCGGAGCAAATCAAGAAGGCGGGTGAGCGAGCTGCGGCGCTTACTGGCAAGCTTCTGGCATTCAGCCGTCAGCAGATTTTTGAAACACGGGTCTTGAATTTGAACACGATTGTTGCCGAGATGCAGGAAATGCTTGCTCGCCTCGTGGGTACGGACATCGAACTGCGCGCCTCACTCGATCCCGCGACGGGACAGGTCAAGGCCGATCAAGGTCAAATTGAACAGGTCCTGATGAATCTGGTGGTGAATGCACGCGATGCCATGCCCGAAGGCGGCACACTCCTCATCGAAACCAGCAATATCATGCTCACTGACGACTATGTCGCTGATCATCAGTTCGTCGTTCCCGGCCCCTACATTTTATTAGCCGTGTGCGATACGGGAACTGGTATGGACGCTGAAACGAAGGCCCACATTTTCGAACCCTTTTTCACCACCAAGCCGCAGGGCAAAGGCACCGGCCTGGGCCTGGCAACCGCCTACGGCGTCATTAAACAGAGCGGTGGATTTATATGGGTTTACAGTGAGGAGGGACTCGGCTCGACGTTTAAAGTCTATTTACCCCGCGTCGGGGAACGCGTGCAAGATCTGCAGCTAGCCGCTGACATAACCCATTTTCCGGCACGATCGGAAACCATTTTGTTGGTGGAGGACGAACCTTTGCTCCGAAACCTCACCGGCATGCTGCTCAGGCAAGCTGGATACACCGTGCTGGAAGCGGACAGCGGCGAACAGGCCGTTGACGTTGCAGGGTGTTATCAAGGCACGATTCATTTATTACTGACGGACATGATCATGCCTGGGATCAAGGGGCCTGCGGCAGCACGGCAACTGATTCGTACTAGGCCCGCGATGCGCGTGGTGTATATGTCGGGCTATATCGCTTTCGCGGAGCGTGGCCTTCTGGATCGTGATGCCACTGTTCTCGCGAAACCGTTTACGAAGGCTGCGCTACTTCAGAAATTGATTGAGGCACTTGGGTCGCAAGCGAGCCACCCGGCAAACTGATTGAGGCGTATAAGACTGCGCAAATGTGTGTAAGGGTCGTGAGATAAGCGTGCGGATGGGCATTCAATATTTCATGCCAGGAGGCGAAGGGCCCGGGCTAATGCGGATCATGGAAGAATGCGGACTCCGGCGTGATCCGCGTAAACCAGCGCGCTGACCCACATCGCCGCCGCACAATATCCGGCGACGACATCGGTCGGATAATGCACGCCCAGATAAATGCGCGAAACACCAATCAGCAGAACCAAAACCGCCGCGGCGATCCATACGCTCAGCCGAGCCGCGGCGTTGTGAATGCGCGTATCGATTAACCCCGCCAGAATGCCATAGAAACAGAAAGAGCTAAGAGCGTGTCCGCTCGGAAAGCTGTAGGACTTCGGCATCGGTGCGAAGAAGGGCACCGGCCGCGCCCGGTGAAATAAGAGCTTCAGCGTAAAATCCAGAACAACCGATCCAGCGGTACCCGCGGCCAGCCACGCCGCCGCACGTTTCCACTTGGCGAGAAGAAACATCACACTGAATAGAATAAAGAGGCTGAAAAGCACCCTGGGCGAGCCGAGCAAGGTCACAAATTTCATTACTGAAGTCATTCGTTCGGAGAAGTATTGGTGTATGAAGCCGCGCATCCGCGCGTCAAATTGCTTCGTCTGGCCTTCAAACACCTCCTCCGCCAGCCAGGAAAACAAGGCTAGCGCCAAAACCGCGGATACCAGGCTGCCCGCCAGCACGGGCGCTGCCGTCCACTTTGAGATTTTTGCTTGAGGATTAAGCAGTGGTTTACGCGCTCGTTCGTAATAAATCAATTTGGCCGGGCCCCCAACCCTGGAGGCCCGGCCAAATTAGAACATGGCAAAGCTACGACGCGGAGTTACGTGCTTCGCGATAGGCTTGTCCACCTTCGTCGACTGCGTCGCGTACCTGGCTCTTGGCCTGGTCGACGGCATCGCCGGCAACTTTTTGTGCGCGTCCGGCCCATTCACGTCCCTTCGATACAGCCTGATCCAGGCCCTCCTTGGCATTACCCGCCAAATCACTGCGAAGATCTTCACCGGCCTTTGGCGCAAACAAAATGCCGAGCGCGGTGCCAACTCCGACACCTACGGCGAACGCTGAAAATGTTTCGGCCCAGCCATTTTTTCCACTCATGCTATTCCTCCCGATTTACTTCTGTGAACTTTTGCGTGACTCTCGGCGATGCCCATTGTGAACTGTGGCTTGGCGCTCGCCTGGTGTTGGCTCAATGCGGACGGAGGCAAGTTACGTGGCTTTCACGCTCCTCCTCTGCACAACGCATCCAATCTTCGTTTACACGCGGTTGCCACGCTCACGCCAACTAGCCATGGTAGTTCGCGCTGAGTGGCAAATGCCATGCCGTGAAACGTGTACATGCGCCGCCTTTCTCTAGTAGGTTACGGCGTCATCGCCCGCGATCTCTTGACGCTGCGTATTCAGTTCCATGCGCCTCGCCGGCAGAGAAGCTTTCAGCCCAGGGCCGGCCACCTCCGGACTGTAAGCCTTGAGTTCGTCAACCTCGCGAGTGATCCTCGTCCGCTCCTTTGCGTTCTTCTCCGCCACCGTTGCCGCACGGGGGTCGCTGTAGTAGTCCAGTAACACGCTGCGCAGCTCCGGAGAGACCATGACGAATTGCTTCTTTGCGAGTTTGTCTAACAGTTCTACATACGTCTGGTCGGCCATTTTGTACTCTCCCGGCCTGGTGACCGTCCCGGTATCGAAATCATCGTTCGGCAATGCGACTCCTCCCTGCTCACTATCCTCCCGGATCAGCTTTTGATATTCGCGGAGCGTGTCACCAAAGCTGGCCATAAACATTTTTTCTGTTTCCGGCGTGGGCGTATGAAAGGCTAGCGTCTTCAAAGGTCCGATCTTGGGCACTAAGCGGATAAATAGCGTCATTAGTTTCGTGCCAAATCCAGGCGATTTGTACTGCCCGTGAAATTGCTGGGCGTAACTCGCTTTTGAGAGCCGGTAGCGAAACTTGTCGCGGCTGATCCCCGGATTGTCTTTTTGGATGTTGTCTTTCTTGATCTGCCATGCGATTTGCGTCGCCTTGGGAATCAGCACGCTCACGTCGTGGCGATACGTGCCGATCGTAAGATCGAAATCGACAAAGATCGCATCCACGTCAAGCGCGTACGTCTCCGCGAAAGCCCGCTCGATCAATGACCGCGACACCTCAAATCCGATGTAGTCATGATAAGCGTCTGGGGCGTAATGCCCTTGCGCTACCTGAAGCACGTCAAAAGCGAATTCAGTCTTCAGGTGCGCCGATGGGTTTTGACCGTACGTCACCGTCGGCCCGTATTTTCGCCCCAGCTTCGGATATAGAATCGCCACAGATGGATTGACCGCCAGCCGGTGCCCGTTATTATCCGCGGCATAATGCGCCATGGCGCCGATGGCGAACGCATACTCGTTCAAATCGGCCGAATCGTGCAGCATAGCTTCGATGAAGTCGCCCGTGCGGACGTAATGCAACAAATCGCTGAAAAATTTGCTCCCCGACGGGTAGTAGCCGATATCTTGAATGGCACAACCGCCGTAGGCGTAGCCATGAGCCGTTTTCAGTTCCTCAGGCGTGGCGTTCGGAAAACGCTTGAGCAACAGCGGACGGATGGCTTGGTCCCACGATGAATCGATGATGGCTTCATGGGTGAGGACGGAATATGCCCGCGCGGGTGTCCAAGCTCCGGCGAACAATAACGCCAAGAGTAAAAGCAGGAATAAATGGAAGATTGCGAGGAAACGGCTCATGTAAGAGTAATACTACCGGGTTTAACCTCGGCCAGCGTGACGAATGCACCGAGAGGCGGAGAGATAGTACCCCCGCGTTACATCGTCTGGTGTCCTGGTTGGGCGGCGAAGCCAGCGGCGCAGTAACTTGCGAAACCGCTGCTGATCTCACTTCCAGCAAATCTCCTCGTGCCGCCGTTATATGGTTATAATGGCTGCCGCGCTCAACGTTTGCGCTGTCGAAGTCGCCGTATGGGGGCATAAGCATGGACGCGGTTCCATTCCTGAAAAAGAAAGAAACGGGAGGAGATTTAATGCGAACCAATCTGTCGAGCCGATCGCTTAAACTCGCGGCGATGTTCTTAGTGTTAAGCGCCATAGGTGCGGCAGCACAGCAACCACAGGCGCCGGCTGCGCCGCCATCTAAATTCAAGCTGATGTCGACAGCGTATAGTGAAGGAAGCCAGATACCCGCCCAGTTTACATGCGCGGTACCCATGGGCACATCCCCGGCGCTGCAATGGACCGACCCGCCTAAAGCCGCCATGAGCTTTGCGGTGATCTTCCATGATACCGATGGCGCACCGCAAAAAAGCTCCATGGACGTGACACACTGGATTCTGTGGAACCTGCCTGCCGATGCGACTTCGCTGCCGGCCAGCGTACAAACGGATTCTTCGCCCAACGGAGCTGTGCAGGGCAAAAACGTTCGCGGAGTTAATGGCTACCAGCCGCCGTGTCCGCCTCCCGGCGCAACGCCGCACCACTATATTTTCGAAATGTACGCGCTCGACACGAAGCTCGATCTTCCCGCAGGCTCCATGCGCGCCGATCTTCTCAAAGCCATGGATGGGCACGTAGTTGGCAAAGCGACCTACGCCGCCCTGTTTGGCCGGTAGCTGTTGTCGGTAGATATCCGGTCGGTAAATTTGCGGTAAGTAAATTTGCGGCCGGTCGCCGTTTTCTTGATTGCAGGCTGGGCCGGGACGTTCGCACGCCGCGGGAGGTCGACCGCGCGCTGGCTTCCAACAGCGAAGAAACGCGCTCCCGGGCCGCCCTCGTGCACGAGTGGTGCACGATTGTCAACCTTCAGAACAGAAAACTGGTACTGCGAGATCCAGCAACAGTTGGCTTAGGACTTAAGACCTATGGGAGTGTTGGACTTTATTTCCGGTGGCAAAGGATTGCGCAAACCCAAGAGCATTCGTCTTGGGGGCCAGCGCTTATCGCAAATCCTCGAAGCGCACGAGAAATTCCACCGCGGCCTGCCCGGCGGGGTTCGTGCCATTCTCGATCACGCCGATCTATCGTATTCCGATTTGCGAGGGCGCGACCTTACCGGCTCCGTGCTGGCGGGCTGCAATTTGCGCGGCGCCGACGTTCGCGGATCCAAACTGGGGTCCGCGGACTTGAGCCACGCCGATCTGCGCTCGGCGGACTTGCGAAATTGCGATCTGACGGAAACCAATCTCGCCGGGGCAAATTTGACCGAAGCCGATCTCAGCGGCACCGAATTGTTTCGCGGTGATCTCAGTTCGGCCATTCTGCACCGTACCGTATTGCGGGGAACCGTGCTGCGCCAGGCCATTCTGCGTGGAGCGGACTTTTCGGGTTCGGATCTGACGCTCTCCAGCTTTCGCGAAATCGATTTTACGGACGTTAAGCTCGATGGAGCCGACTTGACGAATGCGGTCGTGCGCGACAACAAGAAAGCAGAATTAAAACCCGAAGTGAAGTGACGCAGGCGGCTCTTATTTCCCGGCAACGTGGGCCGTGGAATCGGCATTCCTCACCGTGCCCCGGCGGCGTTTCTCAATCCCCAGACGCTTGATTTTCTGGTTCAGCGTCGATAGCGGAATCTGGAACCGCTCCGCAGCCTCCGTTTGATTCCAGTTCGTGCGCTCGAGCATGTCCACAATTACCCGGCGCTCGATTTCCTCCATAATTCCAAACAGCGATGATGCCGCCTGCAACGATCCCAACGACGATCCTGGAGCGGGCGCGAGAAAATCGTCCAGTTGCAGGCGTGCCCCGCCAGCCACGGCCTTTTCCAGAACTGTCTCAGGAAGCAAATCGGTGTCCATAAGGTTCTGCGCCGACAGGACCACCGCACGCTCCACCACGTTTTCGAGTTCCCGGACGTTCCCCGGCCAATCGTAATCGACGAGTACCTTCAAGGCCGCGGGGGTAAAGCGTCGCAGTGGCCGGGCATTCTCTTCCGAAAAGCGCCGCAGGAAGTGTTCGAGCAGCAGCGGGACATCTTCGCGCCGTTCCCGGAGCGGCGGCAGGTGCAACGCGATGACGTTCAGGCGGTGATACAAGTCCTCGCGGAAGCGGCCGTCGCGCACCAGGCCCAGCAGATCGACGTTTGCGGCAGCGACGATGCGCACGTCCACCTTGATCGTTTCCGTGCCGCCCAAACGCATGAATTCGCGCTCCTGAATCACGCGCAGCAACTTGGCTTGCGTTTCGGGACTGACGGTCGAAATTTCGTCGAAGAAAATCGTGCCCTGGTCAGCCACCTCAAACAGGCCCTTTTTTGCCGACACCGCACTGGTAAATGCGCCCTTCAGGTGGCCAAATAATTGCGATTCGAGCAGATCCACCGGGATCGATCCGCTATTCACCGGAACGAATGCCTTATCCGCTCGCGACGATGCCGAATGGATTGCTTTCGCAATCAGTTCCTTCCCCGTTCCGCTTTCGCCGGTGATCAGCACCGTGGAACGCGACGCCGCCACCTGCGTCACTAAATCGAGCAGCGCATGCATCCGTTCGCTCTTGCCGATGATGTTTGGAAACGCATAGCGCTGCTTGAGCGCGCGCTTCAGTTGTACGTTTTCCTCGCGCAGCCGGTGGCCCTCCACCGCGAGCGCGACCTGCGCCAGCAGTTCATCATTCGACCATGGCTTGGTGATGTAATCCCGCGCGCCATTCTTAAAGGCCCGCCGCGCCATGTCGATGGATCCGTACGCGGTGATCAGTACCACGGGGAGCACCGGATCTCGCTCGCGGATTTGCTGCAGCAGGTCGATGCCGTTGTGATCGGGCAAACTAACGTCTAACAGCAGCAGGTCGAAGGGCTCTTCCTCGAGGCGCGCCAGACCGGCGTCGCCCGTCTCCACCGCCACTACGGCGTAGCCTTCCGATTCCAGCAACAGCACGAGCCCTTCGCGAATTTCAGCTTCGTCGTCTACGACGAGGATGGACCCTTTAGGCATGAACTGCTTTTCTGGCAGTGGGAAACTCCAGCCGGAAGGATGTGCCCTTCCCGGGCGTCGAACGAACGTCGATCTTTCCTGCATGTTCTTTGATGATGCCGTAGCTTACCGAGAGGCCCAGCCCGGTGCCCCGCCCGGTCGCTTTGGTGGTGAAGAATGGATCGAAGATCAGGTGAAGATTCTCGCGCGGAATGCCCAGACCCGTATCGGTGATTTCCACCTCCACGCACCCATTGGTCGCTCCGCTGCGCACTTCCAGCATGCCTCCCGAGGGCATCGCATCCTTCGCATTCATGAACAGGTTCAAAAATACCTGCTGCAACCGGTTGCCGGAGCCCAGAACCGGCGGCAAATCGTTCTGCAGCGATCGGATTACCTGGACGTGCGCATTACGGAATGGGTGCGAAGTCAGCGACAACGTTTCTTCGATCACCTCGTTCAGATTCACTTCGCGAATTTCCGCCGCCCCGGTGCGGGAAAAATTCAGCAGGTTATTGACGATCTCACTCGCGCGGAATGTCTGCTTGATGATTTTGTCGATCAGGTTGTGCCGCGGATCGTCCTGCGGAAGCTGCTTCGCCAGCATCTGAATATAGTTTGAGATCACGGCCAGCGGCGTGTTCACCTCGTGTGCCACACCTGCGGCCAACAAACCGAGCGAGGTCAGCTTCTCGGTTTGCACCAATTGTTCCTCGAGCCGCATGCGCTGGGTAATGTCGTCCACCAGGATCAGCCGGCCCAGCCGCTCTCCCGCTTTCCCCACCAGCGGCGTCATCGATACATTGACCACCAGATTGCGTCCCGCGCAATTGCGCAACTGTAACTTATAAATGCTCGAAATGCGCTCTTCGTCCGCGCGCGCCGCGATCTCCGCCACCAGATCAGGGGGCAACACCTCTTCAATTCTGCGATTTACCGCCTCGGACCGCGCGATGCCGATGAGCGCCTCGATTTGCGTATTCCAGAATTCAATCCGCCCCTCGAGATCGACCGCCAGCACGCCCACATTCAGCGATTGCACGATATTTTCGGAGAAATCCTTCAATCGTTCAATCTGCTGTGCTTTCTGTTCGAGTGAGGAATAGAGTTG
>Ga0182024_10008131_pt1 | contig 22299 bp, 22 predicted proteins | sample P32metaG_FD_120480 | JGI IMG/M metagenome (GOLD analysis project Ga0182024, IMG submission 120480) | Permafrost microbial communities from Stordalen Mire, Sweden - P3-2 metaG (Illumina Assembly) | ecosystem: Environmental > Terrestrial > Soil > Wetlands > Permafrost | place: Sweden: Stordalen... | reverse complement strand
AGCTGATGTCGACTAAATGGATCAGCAATCTGGTGCGTTCGACGTGCCGCAAGAAATCGTGACCGAGACCGACGCCCTGGGATGCGCCCTCGACCAGCCCGGGAATGTCTGCCGCCACGAAAGCCCGCTCCCCGTCGGGGGTGGGCACGACCCCGAGGTTCGGTTCGAGGGTGGAGAAAGGGTAATCGGCGATCTTCGGTTTTGCCGCCGACACGACGGACAGCAGAGTCGATTTCCCGGCGTTTGGCAGTCCGATAATGCCCACGTCGGCTAGAACCTTCAACTCCAACTCCAAAAGTCTCTTCACACCCCTCTGGCCGGGCTCACAGAAGTGCGGAGCGCGCCTGGTAGGAGAGGCCAGCACCGAATTGCCACGACCGCCGCAGCCGCCTTCAGCCACCATGATCTTCTGCCCCGGCTTGACCAGATCGCCGACGATTTCTCCAGTCTCCGAATCTTTGAGCAGCGTGCCCACAGGCACCTTGATCACAATGTCTTTGGCGTTTTTGCCGTGCTGGCTTTTGGAGCGTCCGCGCTCGCCATGCTCGGCCTCGAATAGTTTCTTGAAACGAAAATCGATCAAAGTGCTGAGGTCGTTGGTGGCTTCGAACACGACATTGCCACCACGGCCGCCGTTGCCGCCGGCGGGACCGCCCATCGGCTCATACTTCTCTCGGCGCCATGCGACCATGCCGTTGCCGCCATCGCCGGATCGCACCTCGATATATACATGATCAAGGAAGTGGCTCATGTTTTAGATCTGATACTTTGAGGGTAGATCATACATGATCTAGATCATGATCTTGATCTCTGTAGGATTTCTATATACTTGTGTCTGGGAGACTTTTTCTACTTGGCATTAAGAACTGTGGGAGGAACTTCCATTGGAAGAAAGAATTACCGTTCATGAGAAAGCCCGAGGAGAGACGATCAACGTCTACATCGGCGAATATCGCGGCACCAAATATCTGCACATACGCGAATGGTACATGGACAAAGACCAAGAAGAGAAGCCAACCAAGAAAGGAATTGCGCTGCCTCTGGAAAAAATCGATGCGTTGAGAGAAGCGATCGATCGCTTGGTACCGCAATCGGAAGAAGAAGAACCAGCACCCAAAGAAGCCAAACCGGCCAAAGAAGCCAAATCCAAGTAGGGGCCACGCATCCGGGCACACCTCGCCCGGGCAAGGGTCGCTCGGGACAAAGCCGACGGGAACGCCGTGCGGAAAAATGAATGCAGCGACGATGCCAGGCATCGCCTTCAAGGACGACGTATTATCCAGGCAGGGATCTAATTGGCATCGCGGATAGCTGTGGGGCTGATGCTGGCTCCGCTTTCTTTGTTTATCACTGGCTTTCTCTGCGCTGTCGTTCAGGCCGCCACTGTGTCGCTGTCTGACAGCGCACCGAAACAGGGTCAGACTGTAGAAGTGACATTGACCGGGGCGCAGGGCGATCAACCACCTGGTATCAAATTTGATGGCAACGATTACCGGTTTTTTCTGGCGCCGTCTGCCGGAACATACAGGGCGCTTCTCGGTATTCCTGCCGATCTGGAACCAGGTATTTACAAAATGCAGGTCGGTGAGCAAACCGTGCCTGTGCACGTAGGCATCGGCCGCTTCCCGCTGCAGCACCTGCGCCTGCCTCCAGGCAAAGACAATTTCAACATGTCGCCCGGAGAGAAAGAGGCCGTCGAAGGCGCCAAACAAACTTGCTCGCCTGTCCGCTTATGGAGCGGCAATTTTGTCAGACCGTCGAAATTTCGCACCTCCACCCTGTTCGGCGTCAAGCGCGTCGTCAACGGGCACATGCTCAAAGACTATTTCCATTCGGGTCTGGATTTCGCCGCACCGGCCGGAGCACCTGTGGCGGCAACGGCACCAGGGACGGTGATCATGACCGGACACGGATTCAAGCTCCACGGCAACTGCGTCGCTGTCGATCACGGGCAGGGCGTGGTGTCGATCTACATCCATCTCAAATCAATTTCTGTGAAAAAAGGGCAACAGGTAAAAGCCGGCGAAACGCTCGGTCAAGTCGGCCAAACCGGTCGCGCCAACGGGCCGCACCTGCACTTCAGCATCTACGTAAACCAGGTGGCCACTAACCCGACGGACTGGTTTCAGAAGGCGTTTTAAGCATCGGCCCTACTTGCGTGGGGTCAGTTGTATATGCAACGGGCGATTGATGCCGCTGGCGACGAAGAATGTGCTGGTGGCAAGAATGATCGAGAGCGCGGCGATGGCGATGCCGAGGAATTTGATCGTGCCGGCTTTGGAGTCTTGTGACTTCCTCAGCATGTCACCGATGAAGATCAAAACCATCCCGGCGGCACCGAGAATCGCAGCTACGAAGTAGATGGTCGAAGAAAGTTGATCCGTCGCCGCCATAGCATTTATCCTCGCTGGATTGAATTATTGGGATGCCATTTTGTCGTTCATCTCTGCAATTCAATAATAGCAGCGTGGCCGATCTTCTAAAAACAAAACGCCGGGGCCAAGGCTCCGGCGTTGCGTTCGTCTTGCCGTCGTGCTAATTGATAGTCGCTCGTCAGCTAGTCGTTCGCCTCCGCCGCTGGTCTGCCTGCGTCGGCGGCGACGACATTACATCACTTGCGCTTTGTTCCAGAACGCGTCTTTGATCGCTTTGGACGAAGTCGATTCGGAGCTAATCACCACACTGGCCGGGGCGAAAAGAAATACGCCGTCGCCGATCCGCTGTTGATGCCCGTCGATGGCGTGGCATGCGCCCGAGAGAAAATCAACGACGCGCTGCGATTGCTCGTTGTCGAGCATGTGCAGGTTCAATAAAACGGACTTGCGTGTGCGCAGGTGCTCGACGATTTCCACCGATTCTTCGAACTGGCGCGGCTCGATCACGAGCACTTCGCTGGCGGCAGCGGCTGAGGGATGGTCGACGACTTTGCCGCGTGGGCTGATCGGGATCTCCGCGCGGGGTGTTTTCATCGGTTCCATCGGCGCCTTGTCCAGGGCTAGCTGCCCGTTGGTGGCGTACATGTCATCTTGTTGATCGAAAAGATCTTCAAAGTCCTCTCTGTCGTAGTTGTCCGAGGGACCAAACCAGAAGCTCTTAAGCTTTGCCACTATGCTCACTACGTTCCTCCTTAGCCTTCTTCGTGCCTAAATCCTTACCGTTACCAACCAAAGGTTCTTACCGTACCTATCTGTCAAATCTGTCAAAAATTGCTCGTCCCAGCCTGATCATCGTGGCGCCGCAAGCGACTGCTTCTTGCCAGTCTGCGGTCATGCCCATGGAAAGCTCGCTCAGCTCGACGTTGAACTGCTGCGCCAATTCGTCTTTCAGCTCTTTGAGACTGAGGAAACAGCGGCGCCATAAAAAGCGATCTTCAGTCAATGGAGTAATCGTCATCAACCCTTCGATCTTGATGTCAGTGAGCTTGAGCAAGCTGGGGAACGCCTGCCGCAGCTGATCGGCGGAAAAACCGCCTTTGCCTGGATCATCGGCGATTTTTACTTGCAGCAGAATCGGCTGGACGATTGCTCTTTTCGCCGCCGCTTTGGCTATTTCTTCAGCCAGTCGCAGGGAATCGACGGAGTGAATGAGAGCGAAATTGCCGATTGCCAGTTTGACCTTGTTGGTCTGCAAGTGACCGATGAAATGCCAATTGCTTCCTGTCGCCACCTGTGGTGGCAAATTTTGCCGGCGCTCGACGGCATCCTGGATCCGGTTTTCACCAAATTCGGTGACTCCGTGCTCATATGCCTCTTCCACTTGCGATGGGCTTGCTGTCTTGGTCACGGCGATTAGCTTGACCGGATTTGAGCCAATTGCTTGTCGGATGCGGGCTAAGTTGTCAGCCACACTCATACCTTTCTTCAGCTGCTGAGCCTATGGCATCACGGGTGATGCCTTGATCAACGTCTACTATCAGACTTGGAAATCAATAATTTGTCAAGTCACTACCATGATTTTCTTTATTTATGGAAGAAATATTACTTCCATCGCGATCGGCGATCCGAAGCACAGGCTGCCAATTTCGCCAGTCGATAGCTGTCCGATAAATGCTCAACGCGATATCTCTTATGGTGCCTATGTGGTGCCGGTCATTTATCCAGACACCCGGTTATCAGCGATGCTGCATATACTGCAGCTGTTTCCGATCGCAAGATGCGCTTACCAAGTGTAACAGGCTGCGCGCCTGCTTTTTCAGCTTGCTCGAATTCATTTTCTGTAAATCCGCCTGCCGGGCCGACCAGCACCGCCAATGATGCCTCGGCTAAATCGACTTCGCTGTTTGCCAAGAGCGCAGAAAGCGGCTGGGCGCCCGATCGCTCGGCGCAGATCAACAGGCGGCCGTACTGGCTGGAGCCCTCTTCCAGAAAGCGTTCCAGGCTGACCGGCCATACCACCTCTGGTATCAGTCCTCGCTCGCATTGCTCGGCGGCTTCGCGGGCGATGGCGTGCCAACGCTTCAGTTTTTGCTCGCGGCCAGAGGCGCTTGATGATTTTTCGCTCACTTGCACGACGCTGCGTTTCGTCTCGATCACAACGATTTCGTTGGCACCGAGTTCGGTGAGCTTTTCGATCGCCCATTCGAACCGTCCGCTTCTTAAGAGGGGCATGGCCACTGCCAATTTGATCCTGGGTTCGCCCGTCGCTTGCTCCTGCGAATCAATCGCGGCAGTGCACCGCCCGCGGTTGCCCTGCGTTTTGTTCAAAATGCAATGATATATGCTGCCGCGGCCGTCGAGGATATCGAGTTGCTCGCCACCACGCATGCGCAGGACATTGGCCAGTTGATTGCAGATGGCCGCGTCTGAGATTGTCACCACGCGCGATTGCATATCTATAAAGTCGGCTGGCAGAAAAAAGCGAGGAATTTGCATGGTCACCAGGGGCGTTAAGTGTGCCTACTTTGTTTAACCAAATCTGGTTAAACGTGCTTCGCTGGGAAAAAAGTCCTGAAAGATCGCATGAGCAAGCGTTTTCGCGGATTCTTCTCTGGTTTAAAACGCCGCAGAAAATAACCAAATTTGGTTAAACGTCGTAGGCGGTTGCAGCCTGATCGATAGTACATCAGTCCATAAAACATGTAACGGCTCAGCAAGGAAAGCCTGTTTATCGGGCTCCTGAGCCCGCCCGATGATATAATCGTCGATTGTTGTCGCCACAACGGCAGAACCGGGTGAACCGCTACATCAGTGCTCGAAAGCCAGAAGGCGAAGCGGCGAGAAAGCCTGCCCTGAGCGAAGCGGAGTCGAATGGGCAGGCACAGCCGAAGCGCTAAGAACGGAGGCTCGAAAGTCAGCGAAGGCAAGGCGGCGATCAGCCGGCGCAGCCGAAGCGATGTACGCGCGGAGCGGCTAGGCACGAAGCCGACGGAGCGCATATGAATTGTAAAGCAGTACCAGGGTGACACTTAACGGTAAGCGTGAATGGACTTAAAGGAATGGTTTGCCAGCCGGCAGAAACGCAGAGAGAATCTGCAAAGCGTCAAGCAGCCGTTGACGACTGAAGAGTACTGCGCGCTCTGGAAACAATGCTTTCAATGCCGCGAGCTTTTATACGCTCGCGATTTGCACGCCAATTTACAGGTCTGCCCCAAATGTCAGTATCACTTCCGCATTGGCGCCACCCAGCGGATCGAACAATTGTGCGACCCTGACTCCTTCCTGGAATTGGACGCCGATCTGCAATCCGCCGATCCGCTTGGCTTCTTCGACACCGATGCCTATCCCAAGAGGCAAGTTGAGGCGAGCAAGAAGTCCGGCTTGAAAGAAGCTGTGATTACAGGCGTTTGCACTATAAAAGATCAACCGATCGCCATCGCGGTGATGGATTTCGGCCACTTCGGTGGCTCAATGGGGTCCGCCGTGGGCGAAAAAGTAACGCGCATTATTGAGCAGGCGCTGAAGGAAATGCTGCCTCTGATGATCATTTGCAGCTCAGGTGGCGCGCGTATGCAAGAAGGCATCTTCAGCCTGATGCAGCTGGCTAAAACCAGCTCGGCCTTGAAGTGTTTTGCTGATGCGGGGCTGCTCTACATCTCTGTTTTGACCGAGCCGACTTTCGGCGGAGTCTCCGCCAGCTTTGCCATGCTGGGCGATGTGATTATTGCTGAGCCTGGCGCTCGAATCGGATTCGCCGGGCGCCGCGTCATCGAGGAAACGATCCGCCAGAAATTGCCGGCAGATTTCCAAACCGCGGAGTATCTGGTCAAGCACGGACAGGTAGACATGGTGGTGGAACGCCATAAGCTGCGCGACACGATCGCGAAATTGATTGTCTTCCATCAAAGACCGACAGTGGCAGTACCTGAGGTGCCGGCGCCGGCCAAGCAGCCGATCACTGCCGGGGCTAAGAAAGCTAAGGAGTAGCACCGTTGCCGACACCAGAAAAATCGGAAAGAAAACCAGGCATGCCGCCGCCAGATAAAAAACCAGTGCCTCTCGAATTCGAGCAACCGCTGGCGCAGATGCTGCAGCAGATTGAAGCTCTGGAGAAGCAGCTGACCGACCACCCCGAGTTCGAGAAAGACATCAGCCGCCTGAACGAGCAATACAACCAGTTGCGGCGCTCGCTCTACTCGAAACTAAGAGCGATCGATCATCGCGCTATCGCCCGCCACGTGCAACGTCCCTATCCACGCGATTATTTCGATCGCTGGGATCCTCAGTGGATCGAAATGCACGGCGACCGCAAAGGTGTCGATGATCCATCGATGGTGTGCGGCTTGTTGCAGCTCGATCACTTCAACGTCGTGGCGGTGGGAACGCAGAAAGGGCGCTCGCTGCGCGATAAGCAGCAGTGCAATTTCGGCATGCCGCAGCCCGAGGGATATCGAAAAGCTTTGCGTCTGTTCGAGCATGCCGAAAAATTCGGTTTGCCGATCATCACTTTGATCGACACACCCGGAGCCTATCCAGGCATGGCCGCAGAAGAGCACAATCAGGCGGAGGCGATCGCCGTCAATTTGCTTGCCCTTTCCGGACTGACCGTACCGGTGGTGTCAATTGTCACCGGCGAAGGTGGCTCAGGCGGTGCGCTGGCCATCGGTGTGGCGAACAGAATCTTGATGCTGGAGCATTCGGTCTATTCGGTGATCTCACCGGAAGGCTGCGCCTCGATCCTCTGGCGCTCCTCCGACAAGGTCTCGGACGCTTGTCAGGCTATGAAGATGACTGCCCGCGAGATCCAGCAATTGAATGTGGCGGAAGAAGTGATCGAAGAGCCATTAGGCGGCGCGCACCACGACTATGATTTCGCCGCACTCAAAACTAAAGAAGCGATCGTGCGCCAGCTCACCGAACTGTCGAAGATGACACCGCAGGAAGTGCGGGCCGATCGGCAAAACAAGTTCCGCAATATCGGCAGCTTCGTTGAGCCGTCGCCGGCCGCAAGCCGCTAGTAAAGAGCTGTCGAAGCGCTATTTGTCCAGGATCGCTTTATAACGCTTGAGCATTTTTTGAGCGTCGGCGTATTGCTTGGTGCCTTTCGGTACTTCTTCCAGCACATCAATGCCGTCGTCATAGCGCTTGTCGCGGGCGTATTGCTTGGCCAGTGAGACGGCGACGATGCTGTAGGTATCGGCTTGCGCCTTGGTCAGCTTGCCTTTCTTCATCAGTTCTCTCAAATGTCCGCTGGCCTCTTCCAGCTTGTTCTGCTTGATCAGCGAGTCGACGTCTTCATTGCCGGACATTTTCCATGTCAGTAAAGGCAGTTGGAAAGGCAGCATTTGCGCCAGGCGCGGATTGTAGTTGGCGCCCACGATGACGACGCCGGCCAGCGCCACCACTATTAGTGCCAGCAGCAGCAGTTTTTGCACAGCGCCGAGGAATTGTTGACCGAAGGTCGGCCTGACCTTGCCGCGGCCGCGGCTGTAGTTGGCCCGCGAATTGAGGGCCTGGTTGGCCACGGAAGAAGCCATCACGCTCTCGTATTGCCCCGGCGACGTCGAGGTCACCGACCGCCCACTGGCGATGGAACCGCCGCTGCCATCTTCGTTCTCTTCTTCATAAGCGCCCGAAGACCTGAGCCCCTCCAGTGCGCGCGAAGCGAGGTCCATCGCCTTGCTGACCGGACGATTTGATGAAGATGTCTGGACACTTTCTTGCGTTACTTTTCGAGCCGGCTCCTGCACCATCTGCTGCGGGCGTGGTGACTGGCTCAAGGTATCGTCTTGCGCCAGAGGACCGGGTTTGAGGTCGGGACGTTTGGCTGAAGGCGGTGCAACCAATGGCGGTGGCGGCTCCTCTTTCTTGGCCGCTTCTTCCAGAGCCTCAGAGAGTTCTTCCATGGTTTGATAGCGCTGGTCGGGGTTCTTCGCCAGTGTCTTATAAACCACCTCTTCCAGGGCGGCGGGAAAGCGCAGATCCTCGCGCACCTGATTGAGCGGTTTGGGCGGATCGGACAGATGCATGGCCATCACTTTGACGAGCTCATCAGAGAGGAATGGCACTTCGCCGGTCAAGGTTTCATAGATGACTACGCCCAGCGAGTAGAGGTCGCTGCGGTGGTCGACCTTGCTGGAGGTGCACTGCTCGGGGCTCATATAGGTCGGGCTGCCGCATACCGTACCGGTTCTGGTAATGCGGGCGACGTCCGATTCTTCTTGCACCAGACGGGCAATGCCAAAATCGACGACGATCGGGAATAGCTTTTGCCCGCTGCGCTCAACCAGAACGATGTTCTCCGGCTTGATATCGCGATGGACAACGCCTTGACGGTGCGCTTCTGCCAGGGCACCGCAAACTTGCTTGAAAATCGGAATCGCTTCTTCGATGCTGAGATGGTTGCGCTCCATGAGCAAGTCCGATAACGGCGTGCCCTTGAGCAGGTCCATGGCGATGTAAGGGCGCCCGCCCTGAGGGATGACGCCGAAATCGTAAATTGTGATGATGTTGGGATGGCTCAGGCGGCTGGATGCTTTCGCTTCCTGCGTGAAGCGTTTGATGAATTCCTGGTCTGAGACCAGGTAATCGTGCAGCACCTTGATCGCTACTTCTCTGCCGATCAGCTCCTGCACAGCTTTGTACACCGTGCCCGCCGAACCCTGGCCGATGACGGACTCGATTTTGTATCGGCCTTCAACGACAACGCCGAGGAGTGGATCATCGCCGACGGTAACCATGGAGGAACCGTCTCTGGGGCAAATATCCTGCTCACCAGCGGTCTGAAAATTACAAATCAGACAGAGCTTCATAAATCGGGAACGGGGTGTGACCTATGAGTAACTTTGGTAAGTCGCGCAAAGAGGGTTTCCAATGGATTTTCCGTACAAGCACTACCTGCCCTTATATTACTTTTAATTACCACAGTCGGCGAGCAACAAACCGTACTGCGGTCTTTCGCCTTAATATCAAGACCGTTCCGAGCGGGTTTCGCGGCCAAGTCCGCAAAGAACCGCAGGCAGGCACAATTGCTTCGCTGGCAGCCCTGTGCGGGTCGCAGCAGCAAATTAAGGTGGTGGATTATGGCAGCTAATAACTCGGCAACCGGTGACAAGAAAGCCAAAATGTCGCTTGGTCTGATATTTCTCACGGTTTTCATCGATCTGGTCGGGTTCGGACTGATCATTCCCATTTTGCCCACTTATGCGCAGCAATTGCACGCTTCCGACGCCATGGTCGGGTTGGTGATCGCAGCCTACTCGCTGATGCAATTTCTTTTCATGCCGTTCTGGGGGCGGCTGTCCGATAAAGTCGGACGCAAACCGATTTTGCTGATCAGTTTGACGGCTTCGGTAATTGGTTATGTGCTCTGGGGATTTTCTTATTCGCTGCCGATGCTTTTCCTGGCCCGCATGGTGGCGGGCGCAGGCAACGCCAATATTGCCGTCGCCCAGGCCTACGTCGCCGATGTCACCACTGCCGAAAATCGCACCAAAGGCATGGCGTTGATTGGCATCGCTTTCGGGCTTGGTTTTGTTTTCGGACCGGCGATCGGAGGCTTTGCCGCCGGGCTTGGATTGCAGACGATCGGCTTCATCGCCGCTGGATTCTCGCTTGTCGATCTGGTGCTCACGGCTTTGATTTTGCCTGAGCCGGAAAAACGCAGTCACGCTGGAGAAGAGCGTTTCGGCAACGGCAATGCCTTCATCATGCAGACGCTGAAGGACAAAAAATTGTCGACGTCGCTGGCGATCTTCTTTCTTTCCACGTTTGCATTCGCCAATATGGAAGCCACTCTAGTGCTGTTGACTCAGCAATATTTCCACTTCACTCCGCAGCAAAACAGCAATCTCTTCGTTTATGTCGGTGTGCTGATCCTGCTGGTGCAAGGTGGACTGGTGCGGCGTTTGGCTAAGAAAAATATCGAGAAACGGATGGTCAGCGCCGGATGCTTCCTCACTGCCATCGGGCTCTTGTTCACACCGGTCTTCCATAGCGTCGTCGGTTTATGCGTGGCGCTAGCGTTTCTGGCAGTGGGTTCGGGCATCAATACACCGGCCAATCAGAGCATTCTCTCGAAGCTGTCACCGCCTGAGAAAGTGGGCGGCGTGCTCGGCGTCGGTCAATCGCTCTCCACTCTAGGACGCATTCTTGGTCCGGCTGTCGGCGCGGCCGCTTTCGGCACCCTCGGTGCATTTTGTCCGTACGTCATCGGAGCGGTAGCAATGGTGGTGGCATTCCTTTTCAGCTTGAAACTGCCGGCGCCTGACAAATCGGCACCAACGGCTCAGCCTGTGCAAACCGCTGTTTGATCGCACCAACCGCTCGCCTGAGTCGCTGTCAGACCGCATCTCGGGCGATCGAGGCGCGAGCTGCTTCAACAGCAGTCAGGACATGCCACACAGGTTGTCAGTGCGGATTGTCAGTGATTGCGACTGTAAATATGTTGGCAACTGGTAAAAATTGCTCTGCAATAAAGACGCATCTCACCTGATCTGTAAGAAGTTCGGACAAGCTCACAACATAACTCGTTACACATAAATTAAAACGTGCTATATTATTGCTTGATGGTTACAACGCATAAGAGGACGGACGGTTAATTTTCGTCCGTAGTAGTAGCAGTAACCACCGTCGATGGTTCTGGATGTATCGCGAAATGAAGTTTCGGCGCTATAGCAATTCGTTGAAACTGCGAGCAACACATCTCGTCTTACCAAATCAGTAAGCATTCAAGACCGTCGGAACAGCCATGCACTTGGCTTGACCTGGAGAGGCGATTCATTTCGCCGGAAATCTCAGTACTGGACATCAATTTTATGGACGCGACATCATGACAGAACAGCAAAAAGACAGTAGCTCTTTCAATTTGAACAAAGTGGAAGTACAAAAACGCTATCAACAAGAGCTCAGCCGCTACCACAAGCAGATCGAAAAAACGAAAAAAATGCACGAGAGGCGGACGAAATCATACTAAGCTAAGCGGCTCCCCTGGCTGCTAAAGATCGACCGGATGGAACATGGAGACAAGCGGGCTGAGCAGCGAAATTCCAAAAGAGGCACCGGGCGGTTTAGGCAATGACCTTGCGCCAGCGAGATTCGACCAGGCACGCCGGCTGTGGCAGACGCCCGAGGTTGAGCTGGCGCTGATAGCGGCGGACATCGAGTGTTCGATCGCGCATGTGCGCACTCTGGGCGAATGTGTCGTCGTGCCGCGCGAGGTAGCAAGGCAAGTGCTAGGTGCTCTGGAACAGCTCGCCGCCGAGGTGTGCCAGGGTAAGCCTGTAATTGCTCCAAGCGACGAAGATCAATTCTCAGGCGTGCACCGGCGTCTCTACGAGGTGGCCGGATCAAATGCGGACATCCTCAAGCTTGGGCGCACAGACGACGAGCGCATGGCGACGAACATCCGCATCTGGATGCGCAGCGCCTCGGTCGATGTCGGCCAGCGCCTGGTCGAATTGCGGCGCATGCTTTTGACTCTGGCCGAGCGTGACAATGAAGTGATTATGCCTGGCTACATGCACATGCAACCGGCCGGACCGAGCCTGCTCGCCACATTTTGGCTGGCCAACGAAACGCGTTTTCGCCGCGACTTCGCTCGCTTCATCGACGTGTACAAACGCATCGGCATGCTGCCTCTTGGTGTTTCCGTCGCCGAAAATTCCGGCATGACCATCGACCGCACCTTGACGGCGCGATTGCTCGGCTTCGAAAGCCTGTCCGAAAATGTACTCGATGCCATCTGCGACCGCGACTACATTCTTGAGTTCGCCGCTTTCGCCTCCTCTGTGTCCGTGCACATCTCTCAGTTAGCCGCCGAAATGCTTCTCTGGTCGTCGCACGAATACGGTTTTGTCCGTTTGCCGCGAGGTTTCGTCTTCAGGAACCAGCGCCTGCCAGTTCGCCGCAATGTGGAGCTGCTGGAGATACTCAGAGCTCGTCCTGCCGTGGTCACGGGGCTGCTGAATCAGTTTCTCAATCAGATGAAGGGCTTGCCGCTTTCATACAACCAGGACCTCCAGGAATGCCTTCCCGGCGTCGTGGAGTTGTTTGATAATCTCGATTTCACCCTTGAGCTGACGGCCTGTCTGCTGCCGGTGCTGAAATTCGATGAGGGCCGCATGCGCGAGCTGGCTAACGCCGATCTGAACAACGCCAGCAACGCCATCGATTTCCTCATCGATCGCGGGCTGACGCCGGAAAAGGCGTCCAACATCGCTGAGGGACTGTTGAATTACGCCAAGGAGCGCAACAAACAGCTATACGATCTGACGTTGAATGAATGGATACAGTTTTCTCCAGCTTTCAACGAAGAGATTTTTCAGTTCGTGGAAAATTCGACCAAAGAACAGTCGTATTTCGCGCATGGAGCTGAGTCCTTGCGCGCTTCTCACGCTGCTCAAAGCGCTAACAACAGTTTGGATAGTGATAGCCAGACCATTTCAAATTTGGCCTCGAAACGGTTAAACTGTCGGGAACTCGGGGCCTATAGCGGCTGAGAGGAATCTCACAGATTACGCGGGTTTCAGGCGACAAAATAAACGTCCAAATAGGATCGAAGTTGCAAGCGCAGGCAAGGCGGCGAGGAGCCGTCGCAGCCGAAGCGCAAGACAAAGCGCAGAAGGCGAGGGACGAGCCGACGGAGCGATTAGATAGGATCGAAGTTGCAAGCGCGGGCTCGCAGCGAACGGGTCACGTGCAGGAGGCGAGAACAAAGATGAAAGCGATGGTTTTGGCTGCTGGTGTTGGATCGCGATTAGATCCGCTTACTACTCTGGTGCCCAAGCCGCTCGTGCCTGTTGTCAACACTCCGGTGATGGAGTTGATCTTAAAGCTGCTGCTCCGCCACGGCATCACCGATGTGTGCGCCAACCTCCATTATTTGCCCGAAAAAATTGTCGAGTATTTTGGCGATGGTTCACGGTTCGGTGTCAATTTGAAGTTGAACCACGAGCCGAAGCTCTCCGGCGATGCCGGTGGAGTGCGCTCCTGCCGCGAGTTTCTGCAAACGGGAACGTTCATGGTGATCATGGGCGATCTGCTCACTGATGCGGACTTGTCGACTATCGTCAACATCCACAAAGAGAAGAAAGCGCTAGCCTCAATCGCGATCAAACCGGTGCCGATGCAAGAAGTTAATCGTTTCGGCGTAGTGGTGCGAAACAATAACGGATTGATCACCGGCTTTCAGGAAAAACCTCAACCGGAAGAAGCGCTGTCGAACATGATTTCCACCGGTATCTACATTCTTGAGCCGGAAGTTTTCAAATACATGCCCGCAGACGGAGAGTTTGGTTTCGGCCGTCAACTCTTCCCGCAACTGGTCAAAGCTGGGCTGCCTGTGCTGGGCATCGAAATGGAGCCGGGAACATATTGGTCTGATGTCGGCACGATTCAACAATATCGCGAATCGAATTTCGATGCGCTGGAAGGTCTGGTCAAGGTCGAACGCAAGGGCGTGCGCACGCAGATCGGCAGCGCTGAAGTATGGATCAGTGAAGGTGCCACCATAGAAGATGGCTGCCATCTGGAAGGAACGCTGATGATCGGCAGGCACAGCCGCATCTCGCGCGGCAGCACGATTAGCGGCCGCGTCATCGTTGGTGATAATTGCGTGATCGAACCCAACGCGCACGTGCGCGACACGCTCGTTTGGAACGGCGCACACGTGCAAGAAAACGCGCATGTAGAGAACTGCGTGATCGGATACAACTGTGTCGTGAGCAACGGCTCAAAGCACATTGAGGTGGCACAGGTGGCTCCAGTGTTACCTCTTCGGACGGTAGCCATAAACTAGCTGCTGCGCGCTCTTGCTCGCTGGCTGTTCGTTCCACTTTTATTTGCTCCAGGCGCGAACGCTTGGAGCAAACAAATGGTTTTGCCATCACTGGCAGTGAAACTTTTTTGTAGTCGCTTTGCCTGCGCTGCTGGCGTCAGTTATTTTGCTGCGACGGGTTCTTCTGCTTCAGCTTCGATTTGAGCGGCCTTCCAAATTTCCATCCAGAGCCAGCGAAACTTCGCGTACTGAGGATTGTCGGACAGCTTAGCGCTGTCCCCTGTTTCTTGCTGATCGTCTGATTCAAGCAAGTACAGCCATGTATGAGGATTGGGAACCACCTTCGCAAGGCTGTAGCAATCTGCCATCCACAGAACTCGTTCTTCGGTTGTTTCGTTCGTTTGCTGCTGACTTGCCATTGTCCTTGTCCCCATGCTCGTGCTTCTAAATGACGGTTCTGTGGGGTTCGCCACCCCTGAGTTAGCGCCTGATTTTTTAGACGCAAGGTCAGCGAATACGTTCCGTCACCCCTGCAATGTATTAATACCCGGTTCAACACGGCGCGAAACTTGACATTTGGTCGCTACACTACAAAAACAACGTTAATATCGCCAGAATTGACCTCGCGATTACGTTGCGGGCAACATGCCGAAAACCGGCAGTCTGACTGGATTTTCAAATGATCTATTGATGAGACAGAATGGCGCTATCACGCATGTGGGTGAACGAAGCGGCCAGTCAACTCAGCCTGGAGGCCATCCCATGGCGCGTCCGCCTACTAAGTGGATGTGCAAGTGATGCACTGTTTGACCGCCGTCGTCGCCTGTGTTCACCACCAAGCGATATCCTTTGCTCAGCCCTTCTTGCTTGGCAAGAGATGTGGCCTGCAAAAATAGCCTGCCAATAAGTTCTGCATTGTCCACTTCACCTATATTGGCGATATGATTTTTGGGCAGAACCAATATGTGTGTGGGGGCTTGTGGGTTGACGTCACGAATGGCGACGCAATGTTGGTCTTCAGCAAGAATCTTGGATGGAATCTGGCGGTCTATGATTTTGCAGAATATGCAGTTAGGATCACGACCGCTGCCGGGGGAAGCCATGTGGAACTCCTCTTGGGAACGCGGGGTGCTGCTCGAGACGGATTTAGACTTAAAAGGTACAACGCAGCCGACCAGCGAAGTTTAATGGACGCAAAAGGGAAAAAACAAGTTAGCAAGGCAGAGTTGGACGCGCGACGAGGAAGGCGAGTGACGAACTGCGCCAGCGCAAATGGAATGAAGCCGACCGACGCATATATTTTGAAGGAGATGTACGTACATGACAAATGATGTGAACCTTCTGCCACGCTATATGATGATGCAGAAGGCGCTTCTTTCCTCACTGCGCCTCAAAGATGTCTTGGACGCCGCAGTTTTGCAGTTCTCCGACTTGACCGGCGGCGGCAAGGTGGCCATCTTCTTGTCCGACAACGAAAGCCTCGCGCTCAAATTGATGGCAGCGAAAGGTTATTCCGAATCGACGCTCGATCAACTGCGAGTGGTGCCATTCTCCGCCGACACGTTGCTCAAATATGTGGTGCAGAAACGGGCCGCTGTCTCGGCATCAAACGGTCAAACGGCGCCTGATATCAGCGCCTCGGTGATGAATCGCGAAGGCTCAGCCGGTCAGATGGCTCTGCCATTGATCTCCGCCAATCTTCTTGTCGGATCGATTCTGATCGATGTTGCCAACACATCGTGGTTGCAGTACATCGATTTCCTCAAAGACGCAGCCGACATCACTGCTTTGGCCATCGCCAACTCCATTCTTTTCGGTCGCAGTGAATACGAGCGCGAACGCTTGAGCACGCTCTACAAGACATCGTGCGCTTTGAGCGGCAGTGTGTTGAAAGCAGCAGAAGTTCTGCAAATCGCCGCCGACACCGCGCTGATCCTCGGCAACACACCTGCGTGTGCTGTGCTTGTTTACGACGCCAATCAAAATGGTTTTCGCCTGGCCGCTTTTAAGGGGCTGGATGGTTCCACTCTGAAAGAGTTCGACATGAGCGTGCGCGACACATTAGCCGGTGCTTGCTTGCGTTCCGGCCGCACCGAATACATAGGAGACGGCACGCGCGAGCCTTACGGCATGCCGCGCGCTGCAGGCAGCATTCCCTTCTCTTCAGTCTTAGCTCTGCCGATGATTAAAGACGGGCAACCGCTCGGAGTGATTGAAGTATTCTCCACCGAGACGCGCGCATTTCACCGCGAACAGATCGAGCTGTTGGAGTCGCTCACCAGCCAGGTGACGACTGCGTTGAATGTGGCATTCACGCACGAATCGACGGCATCGCAGTCGATCAACGACGCTCATACGGGACTCTACAATCGGCTGCACTTCGAGGAAGCGCTCGGCAAAGAGATCGAGCGTTCGGGACGGCATAAGCATGATCTATCGTTATTGCTGCTCGACATCGATCATCTCAGTCAATTAAATGAGCATCTCGGACAAGATCGTGGCGACGAAGCGATCAAACACATCGCCCGCATTATCAAGGCGGCGCTGCGAGACATCGATGTTCCCTGTCGCTTCGGCGGCAATGAGTTTGCCTTAATCTTGCCGGAGACCAGCCCTGCCAATGCGATCGATGTGGGAGAACGGCTGCGCCAGAAGCTGCGCAGTGAACCGTGCCCCGGCGTTGGTACCCTGACCGTTTCCATCGGCGTGGCCTCTTTCCCGAAAAATGCAGAAGACACAGCCGCTCTCGTCAAGTCGGCCGAGCAGGCACTTGATATTGCGAAATACGAAGGGCGAGATCGAGTCAAAGAGGCTCAATCCGGAAAGCAGTCGGCCACAGGCCCGATCTCGTGGGAAGAGCTTTCCCGCCAGGCGAAACTGTCGGTCTTGAGCGAGCGTCAATCGCGCGCAAACACTGAAAGCCGGCTGACCGTAGCGCCTGAGTACGCGGCCTGGTTGACGAAGACACCCAGCCTCGTTCGCAAGAAAGGCGAAGGCGAGTCACCATAGCGAGCGAATGGATAAAACTCGAAGTCAGCCAAGGCAAGGCGGCGAGGAGCCGTCGCAGCCGCAGCGAAGGACAGAGCGGAGGCGGCGAGGGACGAAGCAGCCGTAGCGATTACAATAAGTTTGATCATTAAGAAAATGGGCGAAAGCGGCGGCGCATAGCCTTCTCGTATATACACTTTAGCAGTAGAGAGGTTTCCACGTGCTCGCGCTCTTTGGCGTGTGGCAGCTGTAAGCCTCTAATAATCGCGTTTTTATATTTTGTGATAGGAGGATGAACCATTGGGAACTGCATCTGCGATGAAACTCCAGTTGAAACCATTGGCTGACCGCATTGTGGTCAAGAAGCTCGAGGCTGAAGAAAAGACTGCGGGCGGCATTGTCCTGCCTGATACAGCAAAAGAAAAGCCGCAACAAGCGGAAGTGCTTGCTGTTGGTCCAGGCCGGTTCGACGAAAAAGGCACCGCCCGCCAGCCTATGGAAGTGAAGGTCGGGGACAAAGTTCTCTTCGCCAAGTACTCCGGTACGGAAGTGAAGATTGAAGGCGTTGAGTACATCATACTTTCCGAGCGCGATATTCTCGCCGTCATCGGCTAAGCAACGCTGCCTGTTTAGACAACATCCTGAAAGAATTATGGAGAGATAGAAGTAATATGCCTAAGCAAATTGTCTACAACGAAGTAGCGCGTCGAGCTCTGGAGCGCGGCGTGGATCATGTGGCTAACACAGTCAAGATCACATTGGGACCCGCCGGACGCAACGTTGTTCTGGAAAAGAAATTCGGCGCCCCGCAAATCGTCAATGACGGCGTCACCATCGCCAAAGAAATCGAATTGGAAGATCACCTCGAGAACGCCGGCGCGCAACTCGTGCGCGAAGTGTGCAGCAAGACCAATGACTACGCTGGCGACGGCACCACAACCGCTGCCGTTCTGGCCCAAGCCATGATCAAAGAAGGTCTGAAGAATGTAGCCGCAGGCGCCAACCCGATGATCCTGCGTCGCGGTATTCACAAGGCTTGCGAACTGGCTGTAGCCGAAATCAAAAAGATGGCCAAGCCGGTCGAAACGAAGACAGAGATCACCCAAGTAGCCACCATCTCCGCCGGCAACGACGAAGAAATCGGCAAATTGATCGCTGAAGCCATGGAAAAAGTGGGCAAAGACGGCGTTATCACCGTCGAAGAGTCCAAGTCGCTCAACACCGAACTGGAAGTGGTCGAAGGCATGCAGTTCGATAAGGGCTACACCTCCGCCTATTTCGTCACCGATGCTGAGCGCATGGAATGCGTGCTCGACGAGCCCTTCATCCTTTGCGTCGACAAGAAAGTCAATCTTCTTGCTGACCTGGTTCCAGTGCTCGAAAAAGTTGCTCGCGCCGGCCGTCCGTTCGTTCTGATCGCCGAAGACATTGAAGGCGAAGCACTGGCCACCCTGGTGGTCAACCACCTGCGCAAAGTGCTTCCTTGCTGCGCCGTCAAAGCTCCTGGCTTCGGCGATCGCAGAAAAGAAATGCTCAAAGATGTGGCCATCCTTACAGGCGGTCAAGTCGTCTCGGAAGAGATGGGCATGAAGCTCGAAAACGTCACTCCGGAAATGCTGGGCAAAGCCCGCCAAGTTCGTGTCAACAAGGACAAGACGACGATCGTCGGAACCAAGGACACGCAAGTTGAAGTGCAAAAGCGCATCTCCGTGATCAAGCGCCAAATCGAAGAATCAGATAGCGAATTCGACAAAGAAAAACTGCAAGAGCGTCTGGCTAAGTTGTCCGGCGGCGTAGCGGTAATCAAAGTCGGAGCCGCGTCCGAAATCGAGCTGAAGGATCGCAAACTCCGCTTCGAAGATGCGTTGAATGCGACACGCGCAGCCGTTGAAGAAGGCTACGTTCCTGGCGGCGGCACTACGCTCCTGAACATCTCCAGAAAGATGGAAAAGAGCCGCGAGAGCTTCCAGGGCGACGAAAGAACCGGTTTCGAAATCGTCATCAAGGCGTTCGAATCTCCAGTTCGCCAGATCGCTGACAACGCCGGATTGCCTGGCGAAGTCGTGGTCGAGCGCGTCAAAGAACATCAAACCAAGCCCGAGAAAGAAGGCTGGGGCTTCAACGCCATGACCTTCGAATACGTCGACATGGCCAAGGCTGGTATCATCGACCCCGCCAAGGTTGAGCGTTGCGCACTGCAAAACGCCGCCTCGGTAGCCGCGATGTTCCTCACCACCGAAGCCCTGGTGGTGGACGTCCCGGAAGAAAAGAAGTCCATGGGAATGCCGCAGGGCGCCGGCATGGGTGACTTCTAAATCGGTACGGTAAGAAACGAAATCGACGGGAGCCGCAAGGCTCCCGTTTCGTTTATCATGTGTAGCGTCCGACTCGAATCTGCCCAGTCCGATGTTGGTCGGTGGGAAACAACAGGGTCGGTTTTTCGCTCCATTTTGAGGAATTATCCGTGCGTTATGCGTTGATCTGCGTTCTTTTGATCGGTGCCATTGCTGGTGGTGTTTTCTCCGTCGCCCGAGCGCAGAGCTCAGCGCAGCAGATGGCGCTGGCCGAGCTAGACGATCGCATGTTCAGACAGATGCGGCAGGTATCCGGTTGGTTGGACCAGTACTGCATGTGGAACCATCGCTGGCCGGAAGTGGGCGATGAAACTAATGAAGCCACCCAGCAGCTAAATCAGTTGGTGCCGAACAATCCTTATGCAAACGGACTGCTCACGCTTGGACAGGGATTGGACGCTGATTCGCAGTATACGGATCCTAACGCGTCGCCTGTAGACATGCCGGCGCCCGACGATCAGGCCGCGAATTTGAATCGAGTGCAGCTAGGCATCGACAACAGCATGACTGAGGAAGACGTTCGTGAAGACATGAAGAATCCGCCGGACAGTTGGACGGCCGACCCGGGCACCATCAGCGGTATCGGCAACCAGCAGACTTTGTACGTAATCTGGGGCGCCGGTCGTAATGGAAAACCGCTGAAAGACCCGCTCACAGGTCGAACCCAGCTGATCATCGGTCGCTACGCTATGCTCAATAACGGCGAGTAGGATCCTTGCCGGTGCGCACGGCTGTGAAATATTCGGCACCATATGCAGTTTCACTGCTGCTTCTGTTGGCGGCACCACCTATGGTATCAGGCGCTGCGCGCGATCGCGCCGCGGTTGTGATTGAAAGCGTCGAACCGGTCGACACTCTTAACGAAGCATTCCGTGGATCGTCGGACTGGCGCGGGGCTGACTCTGCGTACAGTTTTCCGATCGGCAAAAGCAGATCGCTGTGGCTTTTCGGCGACACTGTAATTGAGGAGCAGAAATCTTCCTCCGCCGAAACTGCTGCTGAATCTTCAACGCCGGATCGATTGGTAAAAAGTACAGCTCAGATCATGATCAACAACACCGCTGCCTGGCTCGATCAAACTGCTCTCGGTGAGCTTTCGATGCTCTTCTACTGGAAGATCAAAAATAATCGCGCGGCATCGGTTCTTACTCCAGCGCAGGAGGGTGAGTGGTACTGGCCAGGAGACGGTATCGTATATGATGGCAAACTCTACATCTTCATCAAGCGGGTGCGACGCGCCGTTCATCCAGGACCGGAAGAGTTTCAATTTGACTGGTATGCCGATGACTTGGTCTGCCTTTCTCCCGCCGATGGCGATCCAACCCAGTGGAAATGCGAAAGTCTTTCCATTCCTGAAGTACAAGGCGGTGCTTTGTTTGGCACTGCCTGCGTCGCTGACAAGGATTACATGTACGCTTACTGCAGCTCGATCAAAGATGCAGCCGGATTGAACGTTCATCCGGCCATCGTTGCCCGTGTGAGCAAAGCAGCTCTGCCACATTGCTCAACAGCTGATTGGCAATTTTGGTCGGCCAAATCGAAATCTTGGGTTTCTTCGCAGTCCGAAGCCACCGTCATTTTTGCCGACGCCGCGCCTGAAATGACCGTTTCCTACCTGCCATCTATTCATCGTTATGCCGCCGTCTACATGCCACCTCTGAGCGACAAAATCGTCATGCGCACAGCGTGCCAACCTCAATGACCGTTCTGCGATCCAATCCTTGTCTACAGGGCGCCCGAAGCCCAAATCAAAATCGACGGTAAAACGGTTGGAGTCTACAGCGCCAAGGCCCATCCGGAGCTGTCCGGTGCCGGCGATCTGATCGTCACATACTGTTCGAACCCGGGCGGTATGAAAGAACACGCCATGCGTCCCGATCTTTATTTTCCCCACGCCTTGAAAGTTCATTTCACAACTGCGGTGAATGAGAACGGAGAAGACCGGTAATCGTCTTTTCGATGACACCTTTCATCTCTCCGTGGAGGAAGGCTTCAAATTTCCTTCAGGAGCCATGAGGTCAGGCTTATGTCGTAGCGTCCAAATGGATTTACGTTGCTTCCAGAGGAGAGGACTTAACTTAGAGTGCTAGTCAACACTTTCGTCAAGTCGATATGAATGGAAAAAGGAAATGAAGCCTGAGACGCTTATATAACCCGATTCTTGATTTGACAAAACTGCCATTCTGTCAAACGCGGTGTTGGCAAAGTAGTCGAAAAAATAGGTAGTTAAATAGTAAACTGTGAATCGGCAACAGGGACATAATTATTGATGGCCACTGTCGTGACCTCGAACCCTCACGGGCCCATCGACGAAGCAAGGCTTCTGGCGTTTGAGCGCAGGATCGGTACCACCCTGCCCGATGACTTCCGAGAGTTTCTCGTGCGGCACAACGGCGCAATCCTGAGTCCGAGCCTCTTTGCGCTTTTCGGAAAGACCGTTCCCTATGCCTGCCTGAATGACAAAACATTCGGACTCCACGACGAGGATCCGCAACTCGATCAAGTGTATGAGAACTGCTTGGACTATCTCCCGGCGTCCCTCGTGGCCTTCGCTGAAGACAGTGGCGGGGACCTCTTTTGCCTCGGGACACAGGGCAAGCAGCGCGGTAAAGTGTACTTTTGGAACCATCATCACCCCTATTGCGGCGATGATGAACCGAGTTTCGAGAACGTTGAGTTGACCTTCCTGTCCGAGTCTTTCACGGAGTTTATCAGCCAACTGGCGGCTGACGACTAGCCGGCTCGCCGTGAGATCTACCGCCTGCGATGCTCATTCGCCTATTCAAGGAAAGGACGCCATGACAGT
>Ga0182024_10008130_pt1 | contig 22300 bp, 18 predicted proteins | sample P32metaG_FD_120480 | JGI IMG/M metagenome (GOLD analysis project Ga0182024, IMG submission 120480) | Permafrost microbial communities from Stordalen Mire, Sweden - P3-2 metaG (Illumina Assembly) | ecosystem: Environmental > Terrestrial > Soil > Wetlands > Permafrost | place: Sweden: Stordalen... | reverse complement strand
ATCTGGCGCGACCGTACCAGTTCCAACGATTTCGCCGCTCACTCGATCGCGCCAAATGAAGGTCTTGTAGAGTGCGCTGTTGATGAACTTTTCATTTCGGTTATGCTCGCGAATCCAAGTCAAGAAACCAGGAACGATTTGACCGTCAAGCGTTCTATCGAGACCATACTCACCATCCAGCTCTGGCGTCATTTGAGCAATCCACTTTTCGAAGTCTGCACGAATTGCATCGCTGCATGTTGCGTAGTCGAGTTCTTCGAACAGGTGCTTCGCTTGTACCATTCTCCCCATTATCGCTTCAGGCTGCTCATGTCCTGGGGAAACTGTGTAGCGACAAGTCTCAAGCAATCTATCCCTGGTCGCCTGTCGCCCGAAATACTGTAGCTGCTCGAACAGGTAAACAGTGTCTGGATCAGCGACTATAGATGGTGCTATGGTAAAGGCTTCTTCGGAATTCGACCAGCTTTCTCCAGTTCTGACTTCGCTATCGTCAGCTGTAAGCGCTTCCTGCTGTCCAGCCTGTTCTGACTGTACGATGTTCTGCGCCAGGTGTCTTAGATGCTTACCGTCTTTGATCTCAGCTCCATCGATATATACTGAAATAGAGGCTGCAGGTAGAAGCTCTTCCCTCAGCGAAATTCCAATCGGTCCGGTTCTACGAAATCCCGAGTTTGTTCGAAATAACAGCTTCCGCAAGTATGCGTTACCTGTTTCGTCTGCCCCGAACATGTAAAAGAGCCATTCGGGCTGTTTGCTCAGTGCGTAGTCCAAAGAAGAAGCGAGACTGGCTTTACCGCCTTCGAGCAGAGGAAGGAAGGTATCAATCTGATTGAGGTGGCGTGCCAGCGCCATCACGAACACTGCTGAAACGGCCTTGACGCCTGGGGTCCACTGAAACGTGCCCACGTTGCGAAGTGCGCCACCCTTTCCCCGGATGCAGAGAATTTCTTTTCCGCTTGGATGTCCAATGAACATTGACCGCTCTAATTCACAGGAGCCGGCCAAAGACTTTGCAAACCAAAGAATCAGCTCGGACATAAACCTCCTTAAACTAGATGGACAGGAGTGCCTTCTCGTTCCATTGCAAGCCCATCGATTATCGGGGGCAGTTCAAAGAAATTATCAATCAAAGTTAATGGATTGGCGGTTGTCAGCTTCTCAGCTGATTGAGATCCGAACGTTACGCAAACTGCCGGCACTCCGGCGTTCGCAGCAAAAAAAATGTCGGTGACAGTATCACCGACCATCAGGCATTCATCTTGTTGAACTTTGAGCATCTGCATAATGTAATGAAGCATTGCTGGGTCAGGCTTTTCGCGATGCTCGGCGCCGCAGCAAGTAATTTCAAAAACTCCAACGAGCTGAGTGTGCTCAAGTGCCGAATCAAGCTCCTTCCTGTTCTTTGAAGTAGCGACAGCCAACTTCAACCCTTGCGCTTTCAGCGTCGAGAGTAGTTCTTTTGCTTTCGGAAAAAGTTCCGCCTGGTACTGCGGAAGTTGCATGAGTAAATGGAATTCACGACAGAGCGTTTCTAGTAAGGACTCTGAGGCTGTCGGGAAACACTGCCGCATCGCTTGTTCGAACGGGGTGCCGAGAACACCTCTTATTACAGTTCGATCTGGTATCGGCAGATCATACTTACGCGCGAGGAAATGCTTGCACTCGATGATTTTATTGACGGAATCCGCAAGCGTGCCGTCCCAGTCAAATACAATTAGCCGTCGCATGAAGGTTTTCAATGACTCCTGTCATTCTTTCCCAACGCATAGCAGCGGTCACCAGGCGTCCGCATCCGCTATGGATTCGGGCGCTTTTTTATGTCCGAATTATATACGAACGATATGAAATTCCCGTCAGGCTTCGAGATTAAGCTCTGATAAGGAGTATGCGTCATCGACATCTTGCACCGACTGTCCAAGAACCAAAAGATCTGCTGGCGGCAAAAGTACCGCAATTAATGCGGTAGGTGCCTGAGATGCCGACTGCGACAGCATTCTGAATCCATTTCTGAAGGCTCCGTTGAAGCCTTCGTTGGAATGACTCGTTGGACCCGGGGCGTTTAAATGTTCAGAGGCGTCACTCTCAAGAATCGGATCTGTTCGTGCAATCCAACCGAGACTAGGGAGTCAGCGCGCGAAGAAGCTTGCAATACAGCAAGACTATAAAGTGTAGGGAGGTCAGAGACCAATGCATTCGACAGCGCTTGAGAGCGATATCGTGGTGAAAGAGCCTAGTTCAGGTAGGTGGATGCTGACCGGCGCACAGGTAATTGCGGAATGTATAGCGGCTGCCGGAATCAGAACGGTCTTTGCATATCCTGGAACCTCCGAGATTCCTTTGTGCGAAGCAATCAGTCGTCACAGTGACTTATCTCTAGTCAACTCGCGGGGCGATAAGGAAGCGGCCTTTATGGCCGCGGGAGGCAACTTGGCCGGCTCGGCTGTGTGTGCCGCCATCTTGCACGGAGCTAGGGGGCTAACGAATGCACTTGGAGCGATCGCTGAAGTTAGGCGCGATGAAGTTCCGGTGCTCTATATCGTAGGTATGCCGTCTCGTGCCTCCGCCAAGTTCCTGCCACCACACGGGGAACCTGATCTCATTCATTCTGCGAGCGCGTTCGCTAAGGTTGCGTATGATTGCTCGGCTGCGGCAACGGCCGAGGATTATGTTGCAGTGGTCACGCAAGCGGTGAAGGCAATTTCTCAATTGCCATACGGACCGGTTCTACTCGGAGTTCCGCAGGATCTTCTGCAGGAAGCATTTATTCAAAGCGAACTTCTCTCGACCGATCTCAGCGACGATAGCGAAATACCACCTATTGAAGCAGTAGAATTAATCGCCACCGCGATAAGAGCTTCGAAGAATCCTATGATTTTGGTAGATGACTATGTGTTGCGGTCAGGTTTTGCGGCCGAAGCCGCATTAGCTGAGTTCTCCGATTTGATTGGTGCTCCGGTCTTTCAAGTTGGTTACAGACGCGGACCGATGCTCTTTCAACAAATGCGGCGTGAGCGAACCCGAAGCTTTGCAGGTCGATATGAGCCAACCTGCACTCAACACTTTGAGATGATGCACTCCGCAGATTTGCTAATCACCATCGAGGATCGAAACATGTATCCAAGAGTGATCGGACCGATGCCTGATTGTAAAAAGATAGCATTCACGAGCAATGAAAATGCCACTTCGAAAAATGGTTATCTCTATGACGGTGACATTCTGATGGGGGGCAATGTCTTAGGCAATCTGAGACGCGTCATGGACGCCCTCAAAGAAGCAAAGCATCTTAGGTTGAGTCGAAGCTATGAAATTGATGCCGAGAACGTCAAAAGTTGTCCAAATGCCATCGCCATGGTGAACGCAATCGCTGACGGATTTCGAAACTCAGCAACTCCAATGTTGATCGATGATAGCCAGATGTTCGGCGGTCTGATCGCTAATAACTATCAATCGCTTCCGCTGGATGTCCAAGTGTTTGGCAGTCATGGAGGCTTTGTGGGAAGTGGACTGCCGGTGGCCGTAGGGTTGGCAGTAGCGAATCGAGGAAACACGGTTGTATGCACCTTGGGCGACCAGGGTTTCACGAATAGCATGCAGGCTCTAGCGGTAGCAGGAGAGCAGGAAGTTCCAATGTTGATTCTCGTTTGCAACAATGGAAGCAGTGTCTCGCTGCGAAAACAGTCACAACATGAGGGATTGAACTTCGCTACTGATTCGTTTCTGGCTAACAACGAGGCTATGAGCTATGCGGCGATAGCGAGAGGATTCGGAATATCCTCGTCCGTATTTGTGTGGCCTCGAGAACCTGAACACATCCAAACGTCAATCGACTCCGGCACCGCATTAACGAAGAAGATTGTCGAAGCGATCTCAGCGAAGAAACCACATGTACTTGAGCTAATAGTCCCTGGGGATATCAGCTTTTGGGAAGGTGTATGGAATGTCGAAGGATTGGAAGGACTTGCCGCGATGGCAGAGGAATCAACTGACGATGTTTCGACTCGGGCTGCATGAGCAGCACTGTAATTCCTGCTGAGACAGGTGCAATCCGTAGCTTACAGCGAACGACGTAATCTAATTTATGAGGACCGTAACCAATGCGCAATATCAATGGCGAACTAGCAATCATTTTCGATCTCGATGGAGTTATTTCGGACACACAGGATCTACACGCCATGGTCGATTCTAAAGTGCTCAAGCGATTTGGGATCTTCTTGCATCCGAACGAAATCACGGATAGGTTCGCGGGAACGGGCGACAAACGAATGTTCTCTACGCTTTTCGCCGAGTACGAAGTGGAAGGCATTATCGAACAAGCAATTGATATGAAGTGGGAAATGATGGGAGAGCTAATAACACCGTCAACCATTCAGCCAGTGCCTTACTCAATTGGTTTGATTCAGGAGTTGCATCGCGCTGGCCTTCAACTTTCGGTCGGTTCTGGCTCACCAAAAGACTATATCGGAAAGGTATTGGAAGCCTTTTCATTGCATCAATATTTTGAAGCCTATGTGTCTGCGTCAGAAGTACCGCAACCGAAGCCGTTTCCAGATGTATTTCTCACTGCCGCCAACAGAATGAATGTCTCGCCAAACAAGTGCCTGGTTATTGAAGACGGCATGTCCGGAATGGAAGCCGCGGCCAATGCGGGCATGGCTTGTATAGGACTAGTGAAGGATCCGTCGAAGAGATATCCCGCAACTTCTGTCGTTACTTCGTTGGCTGACGTGACACTCAGTTTCATCGATCGAACAAAGGAAGTACACGCAGCTCTAAATCGGTATGCCAAGTCCGCTCATATCTCAGAGCAAGGAACAACTCTCACAATTTGACATCGGTACTGGCTACACAATGGATTGAAAGCATTTTGTCATCAGATAGCCAGATGCGAAGAAGCGGAACGGAGACTCTGACTGCCAAGACTAAACATCATCGCGAACCAGTGTGCTCTTCTTGACACTGAGGGCACACAAGCTTACCCTGCTTGAGGCGTCTTACCGCAGTGCGAACTGTTGATCGCCAGCGATGACTGTCGTCGATTAAACAGCGGAAAGGTACAATGTCATGGCTGCCCGGGCTGATCTGGTTCGCTTTTAGACTTGGATCTGTTCTTCGGTCCAAATGTTTGGCCACGGTCGGATATAAACCAGCAAGACTATCTTTCGGTGTCACTCGCACACCGTAACAGAACGGACATCCGTTTCTGCCGCGCTTTTTAAACGATTGGACGACGTTCAAGATCTTGGTTGTCCAAACATGATCTTCGCTGACGCTGCATTGAAATACACCTAACAGGTTGCTATTCGCCGAAACTTCTTCCGCTGATAGTTTTTCGTCAAGCGTGTGAAGGAACAAAGCGGCCACTTCAGGATGAACTGCGGCCAAAGATGTCTTTGGTCCAACTTTGCGATGCGAACAAATCGCGCAGCCGGTATTTCCATTGCGCCATGATCTGACCATAGATTTGACTTGGGAAGGAAAGACGTGTGTGCGATCTCTTAGACATTGCCACCAAAACGTTTTGTCACTCCCGCAGGAAACCATGGAAGCCGTAGCGGGGGCATTGCGGCTTGTATGGAACATCTTTGAAAGCTTTGGATACTTTGCGGCCAACGAGTCGTGCTCCGCAACACGCCGATGGGAACAACTCGGGCATCCATCACCATGAGTGCGGCTTCGAACTGTTGCTTGCCAATCTTCGTGCTTGCTGTCTTTGCTGCAGAACCACCAAACAACTTCGCACGTGTCGAATGCCAAATCACTAGCTCTCAAGCGCCGGTTTTTTATTGGACGTTCTTCTGGTGGCATTCGCTTATTTTGTGGATAGAACGCCCGATTGACTTCATGTTTGGGATAAAGCATCCTGTTTCTCTTGGGATGGAATTCTGTAGAGATCTCAGGAAACAAGAGGGACAACCTATTAGCATCGGTGACATACCTTCCCGAGCAATATGGACAGTTCAAAAATCCCTCGTTTCTTTGCCGAATCTTCGCGTCCCAGACGTGAGAAGCATCGTTTTTACAACGCCACGAAACTGTCAGCTCGGAAGTCGGTACGACCTGCTCAGGACCGAGCCGTCCGTTGCCGTCGAAGTTCCATTCACTTGCTAAATCAGGTCGGATCACCGCGAGCGAACTCATCGAGTCAACTTTCCGATGCTTGCAAAATGGACAGCCGGTCTTACTGCCTGCGGTGCGGTTCACTACGGTTGCTTTCCAGATGTGTTCTTCCAGATTCACCGGACACTGCCAGATAAAATGCGCACTATAGGTCGCTGGAATCATATCTGCTGATATGTTGCCGTTAAGCGTGGGATGTAATTGCGCGGCTACTTGCGGGAACTTGACGGACAGCGATTTATCTCGCGAAAAATCTTTCAATTTAGCTAATCTGCTCTTGAGCCGTTCTAGTTCATCTACGCTGAAAGATGGAATTGAGTTTAGTCGGTAGTCTTCGCTTCTATGGCTCATATGACGGTCTCAACTGAGCCTCCTGCCCGTTGATCGCTTCTAACACCAGGATACGGCCGGGTTACTAGTTCCAGCAAGGGGCCCGTCTGTGTCTCAACCGGCACGGCTGCCGGATTTGTCCGATGAAGGTCTTGGATCGACAGTGTTCGGCGAGAGTCTGAATCGATTCCTGAATCCTCGGCTGAACATAATGCTGGAATTGCTGATTGTAGGAAGCTGTTTAAATACAGACACGAAGCGTACTGAGCAAGTAATGCGAGATCGAGCCCGGCAAAGTTCTAACTCGGCTCAGCACACTAATTCGTAGCGCACCCTGTTCGGTCTGAGCTGATCAGTAAGGAGAATTTCCATCTGAAGAGACGCAAACGCAAACTTACACTGAAATTGCCAGACGAGTTTTTGGAACTCTGCGCATATGACATGGTTGAACCAGAAACGGTTCTCCGCGGTTTTATAGCTGATTTATGCGGCATCATGAATTGGGCATCCAATCCGCGCGCCGATGGTTATGGTAGTAATGGTTCGGACGAACGAGACTTTGCTTCAGCTTACTACGACCGTGTTGGATACCCGCACTGGGCGGAGTACAAACGAGAACAGGACGGCAAGTAATCAGTGGACTAGTCAGCTTGTCGGCGTCGTAGCTGTCGCCAAGCCATCGACTTTATTTTGGACTTCTTATTTCCAAGCATCAATGACGTGAAGAAGATCGCCCTCAGAGAAAAGGCGATATCCATTTGGCTCGTGTTGACCGTCACAATTAGAGCTACAAATAAACATGTGGCAAGAATCTATCTTATCGTGAGCGCAAGTTGCAAGCAGACTCTCATGGACAGTAGTGCTCATGACCCATTCTTCGTAGGCAAATTTCGTCCACGAAAGAATCAGGACAAATCTTTCGACCGTCGTTGTTCCGAGCACCACCGCGCGATTCCTGTGGTCACCGCGTGGCCACAGATAGGATCGTATCCCCCAAAAAGAAAACCGCCTTTCGGCGGAGACTTAGATGGTGGGCGAGAAGGGACTTGAACCCTTACGTATTGCTACACTAGATCCTAAGTCTAGCGCGTCTGCCATTCCGCCACTCGCCCAGATGGAGAATAGGCATTATAGCAGGAGCTGAACCCTTGGGGCTTCTGGCTGCTGCCAAGCATTCAGCTCAGCAGGTGGATGCGGCGTTTCGTGGGGTTGACGAAGGCGTCTTGGGCTTCGGCAGTTTCGCGGAAGCTGGCGGATTGGATTTTGCCGTCGATAAGGAGTTTGCGGAGTTCTTCAATGGAGTCGGATTGGGAGACTGAGAGAGGGATCTGGCGGTGGAGGGCGGCGAGGACGTCGGCGGTGGTGAATTCGCGGCGTTGGTCGAAGCCGATGTACATGCCGCTGATGATGGCTTGTTCGATTTCGGCGCCGACGTAACCTTCGGAAGAATCGGCGAGTTGGTCGATGTCGAAGTCGCGGATGAGGCGCTTGCGTTTGGTCAGGTGGACAGCGAAGATTTCGCGGCGCTCTTTGATGGTAGGGAGGTCGAGGAAGAAGATTTCGTCGAATGTTCCGCGGCGAAGGAGTTCCGCGGGCAGCGCGTGGGCATCATTGGCGGTGGCAACGACAAAGCAGGGTTTTTGTTTTTCTTGCATCCACGTCAGGACGGTGGACAACGCCCTGCGGCTGGCACCACGATCGATGTCACCAGGAGTGAAGGCTTTTTCCAGTTCGTCGATCCATAAGACGCAGGGTGAAATTGCTTCGGCTAAGTGAAGCGCTTTGCGGGTATGTTCTTCTGTTTCGCCGACGAGGTTGCTGAAAAGCGAGCCGATGTCGAGACGGAGAATTGGCATATGCCAGGCACCGCCGATGGTCTTCGCAGCAAGGCCTTTGCCGGTTCCGGGAATGCCGAGAAGAAGTATGCCTTTCGGAACGGGCAGCATGTACTTTTTGGCATCTTCGGTGAACGCGCGTTCACGCAGCCCCAGCCATTCTTTCAACATGTCGAAACCGCCGAGATCGTCGACCGTTTCGGAGACTGGCAAAAATTCTAGTGACTGACTTTCGCGAATTACCTGTCGTTTCTCTTCGGTTACCATTTCGATGTGGCGATCGTCGAGCACGCCGTCGCACACTAGTGCTTTGGAAAACACGCGAGTCGCCTGTGCTGCGCTCAGACCAAGCGCGGCTCGAACTAGCTTCTCGCGACCGCGCTCGCTCAGTCTGATGCTGGCACCCGGAACCTGCGACATCCCTCGCAAAACTTGCTCGATATCCGCGGCTGCCGGCAGCGAGAAGTCGACGAGAAAGACGTCGTCTTTGAGTTGTTCCGGAATTTGGTTCGTGCTTCCGATGATCACGATCGACTTGCGGGTCTGCCGCAATTTGGACACAACATTCTTCAGTTTGCGTCTAATCTGCGCAGTAGACCAGCAGTCATCAAAATCCTTCAACACAAATAAGGAATCGAATGCCCATTTTTCAATCGCTTCCAGCGCTGCAACTGCAGATGGTCCGGCAGGCAAAGTTTTGATGCCACCAGTGAACGCCTCGAAACCATCTGCGATATCCCAAGTGAGCAGCGACCTCTCAGTGCGAGCACACATTTTGCGAATCTGATCCAGAACTCGCGACTCTTCAGTGGTCTTGACGAAGACCAACGCAAATCGCGCTTTCAATAGAACTTCTAGCTCTTGATCAAAGTCCATGTGTCGCACCTTCAATCTATTTCGATATCAAAAACATCGCCCGGTAAGTCTGTGTGCCAATCTATCTCAATGTCCAAATTCATCCGGTTTTGTAGCAGAACAAGCGCCAGATCTAGCAAGTTGCACTCCTGCACCGACAGCCATCCCCGACGTCTCATCGTTTCCGCCTGCCGCAGAATCTGCAAGCTGGACTCATCGACCGGTTCGTGAGTAATTTGCACTAACTGTGGTGCCCACGGCCATGCGTTTCCGTTGCCGTCTGCCTCCCAAGTTTGAACGGCACCAGCATTGGTGACTGCAATCAACGAACCGCCCATCGTGAAACGAAAGTCCACCAACGCTTCATGCGCGAGCCCAACTAGAGTGCCCAGCTGCCGTCCATCTGGTACATGCCACAATCGGATGCAATCTGAATGAGGCATTGCAACCGCTAGCAATTCGCTATCCTCACTGAACGCAACTCGCGCAGCAGGATCTGCACATTCGGCAATCTCAATCAGCGCCGAGCGCTTCGCCGACTCTGGGGCCATTGGCGAATTGACGATCCGGAGGGTCGATATCTCATGTTCACGAGCAGAACCTGTCCATTCAACTGTCAGGTCAGCCAGCTCCAATCCAGAATAGTTGATGGTTGCCGCATACTTTCCGTCGCGGCTCAGTGCGAATATTCCGGACGAGCACGGGACCATCCTCTTGGGCTTGCGAATCTCCCTGGGAAGGTCCCATATGCTCGCAAATAGACCCCACTGTAGTGCGAGAACAGATACACCTTTTATGCAATCTACCGGCTCCGCATAGTAGTCACTGCCTACTTCCGCCGCACGATGCTTGCTGGCAAAACAGATCCCTCTGGCCGCCAACTCCGAAAGACTGAATCGACCAAACCGGCGCCAATCGTTTGCACTGGATGTGGACGTTACAGCCAGAGGCGAATACTCCGCATCGCATTGAAACTCGGGACCAGACGCTACGTTCTCGAACTGATCTACAATCGCGCCGCGATCCAGATCCCACACGAAGATTCTGTTCACCCCGGTCAAAATATACAACGACTTCGCGTCCGGCAGGAGCAGCAATCGGGGAAACTGCAGACCTAAATTTTCCAACGGATATTTGAACGACCGCGTCGACTTGAGTTCGCCATATTCGTCAAATCTGAAAACATTTAACGCCGCATCGCGTCCAACGGTGTCATAAATCAGAATCGCCGCACGGTCCCCTAGTGGGCTGACTGCAAATCCCAAGATCGCATGCGGCTTTGCACCGACCATATCCAGTCGAACTCTGGACACTTCAGCGATATCATCAACTCTGTAAATCACAAGATAGGCCGCCTTGTCGTCGATGACGAACAGAAATTCACCATCTGCGGTGATGCGGGCGGTGGCAATTCGCGCGGGCGGATCTTCAAGTCGCATCGTTTTCGGCTGGCGCAATTCGAGAGTAGGCAGGTCGTACTCGTTGCATTTTGCCGCGAACGCACTAAGCTGCTCGTACATAGGAAGCCGGTTATCCGGATCAGGTTTCCAATTCCGCTTGTTCAGGAACTTAAGTATGCGCACGGACCAAATCGGCGGCGTGCGCAGCGCAAGCAACCACAGCTGGTGCCAATCCTCGCGCGCTACCAGAGACTCGACCGTTTTGATCCACCGGTCGTCTTTGCCGACATCAACTAAGTTTTCAAACTGCAGACTCATCAACCCATACAATCCACTTGCTTAAATCAATTTGGCCACCGGGTAATCACTGAACACGACAATAGAACTCTGTAGATCATGCGCTGTAATCAGCAGATGCCGATTGCGGTCGACCATGAACTCGATGCGAAATCTCGGTTCGCCCCGCTTTCCTGGAGGTTCCGCGCGGAGGAACGTCGGGCTGGCTTCGTTGATCCAAAAGTGGTTCCGCTTGGCGCAGTCGTTTGCGGTGATCGCGTGCACTTTCGGAATTCCAAACTCATCGAAAAAGATTTCCAGTCTCTGCTCACCGGACGCACCGGTGTTGCCACCAATTTCGAATATAGGAATTCCAAGTTGGTCCTGCCCATCATATGATGCCTTCACCGTGATGACAGCGACAGCTTCACTCGACGGATATTGGGTTCCGCGGCGCACCAGGGGGCGATACTCGTAGTGGCCATTGGAAGGATTCACGTACCTGATCGCATAATCGTGTTGAATGTAGTCTTTGAAAACCGTTCCAGCAATAAACGCAGCTGCACCACGCGCCACCGCATCTAGTGGCCGGTTCAACCGCACCTTCTCATTGCCAAAGATTCGCTTCAAAGCTTTCTGAACCGACGGAATCTGACTGCAACCGCCAACCATCAATACAGCCTTGATCTGATCCTCATTGAATCCGCGTTCAAACGCTGCTGTCAGAGCGCGCCTGATAGTTTTATCGATCTTGGCGAAAGCATCGTGCTTGTCGAGCAGATCCTCAAACTCACCTCGCGTAAACTCGCCAGATATCACGGCACCACTGATCGGATTCAACACGCTGAATTCGGCCTTGTCACGAAATGAAAGTGTCTCCTTCAATCGCTCGCATTCAGCCAAGATCGATCTGCTAATCGCGCGGATGTCTTCATCAGCATCAGCACACTCGTTGCGCCGCAGCACCTCATGGAACAGCCATTCATCGATCGAAGTTCCGCCCATGTCGATGCCGGCCTTGCCGAGCACGCGGCAGTATCGTCCGATCTCTGCCGGCGACGTATGCTCGACCATGACGATCGCGACATCGAGAGTGCCACCACCAAAATCAAACACCATGTAGACGTCGTCAGGAGAGAGTTCAGTTCCGTGACCGAGCGCAGCCGCAGTCGGCTCGTCGATCACCCGAAAGCGCAACTTCCCTGCTTCGTGCACAACTTTGCCAAGCCAGTGTGAATAATCCTCAAATGACTCGACCGGAACGGTCAGCGCGATCTCCTCATCCTCCAGACTGAGATACGGTGCCGCCGCCGACAAAATCTCCGACAAAAATCGCTGCCCGGCGTCGAAGTAACTAATTCGCCGTCCATCGAAAGATCGCTCGACCGGACTTCGATGACTGATGTAGCGTTTCATCCACTGAAACGTGCGCGGCGAATGAGACAGATTGCGTTTCAGAACCTCATCACCGTAGAGATATCTAAAATCCTCGGTGTAGTGAATCAGCGACGGCACGATAAAAATGCTGCCGTCGCCAGTATCCTGCATCCGAGTGTAGTCCTTGAGTTGCACTGTTGCGCTGTCGTGCGACGACTCGCTCCACAAGGTGACGACCGTGTTCGATGTGCCGAAATCAACGCCTAGCCGACCGGGCATGTTCACTCACCTCGATGTCGGCTCGGATGCACTCTGCCGCGTCACGGCAGCGCGCCGCAAGATTTTGCCCTGGTACGAGATCCCCACCATCCGCACCATCACTGGTTCTTTCGCCTGCACGGATTCATCAAGGCTGAGCGGCTCGTGCAAATCGCCGTCAAAGCCGCAGATTTCGCCCACTTCGCCTTCGAGCTGCAGACCGTGATTCTTCAAGCACGCCACGATTCGCTTTGCAGCGGCGATGACGTCCTTCGGCTGAAGCAGCTTGTTTTCGGTGGCAAACAGATAAGATTGAGTGACAATTTGCGCCACAGGAGCAGCAAGCTCGCTAAACATCTGCTCGGTGCGCGCCTGAGTCATGGCGGCTAACGCGCTCTCCATCTGCTTTTGCTGCACACCGAGATCGTGCTGAGCCGACCGCAGCGCGCGCTCCTTCTCCTCCAGCTCCAGCCGCATCGCCTGCAGCTCGCGCTCACTCTGCATCAGGCGCTCGCGCGTCGCCGACAGCTCAGAAGGCGCTGATTGTGGCGGTTCGATGTTTTCAGAACTCACAGGCACCCTCGTCACCAGGACCTTCAATACTATAGACGTCACGCGGCGGTTTCATATTTCAATATTCGTCAGAAGAACGGCTATTCAAACCATCACTACGTTAATTAGCCCAAATATTTGCCGCCGGATAGACCAAAACCTGGCGAACGGCATTGGGGATCAATATTGGGAACTCTGATCTTGCACCTGCTCCGACAGATTAGATATGCGCGCCGGCGGGTAATTTTAGGGTGTAGAAAGCGGGCGAAAACATGCTCTGCCCCACATGCGAAAAGACCATTCCGTTTCACCTGCGCAACGCGCCGGCGTGCGAGTGCGGCTGGACGGGCGCGAAGAAGAAAGAGTCGAGCAACATGGGGTTGCTCGTACTTGTGCTGGTGGTGTCGGGGGCGATCGCCGCGTGGCTGATGTACCAGGCGAACATCCATAGTTTCCACCCTGACGATGCGGCTGCCGACAAGCACCTCGCGGTGGGCAAAGATTACCTCGCCAAGGAAGACTACGCCAACGCCATTCTCGAACTGCAGCAGGCGACCAAGTACAACCCGAAGCGCGCCGATGCGCATTTCCAGCTGTTTCATGCGCTGCGCAAGGTGAACGACATGGGGCAGGCGCTGGAGGAGATCAAGCAAGCGGCCGAGCTCAAGCCGGACGACTACAAAATGCAGGAGGTCTACGGAGAGGCGCTTGAGCAGAGCGACGAGCAAGACAAAGCGCTCGATCAGTTCATGGCGGTCTCGAAGAAGTTTCCCAAAGATTACGTCTGCCTCGAGCACGCCGCCCTCTGCGCGGAACGGCTGGGGAACAACGATAAAGCTGTAGACATCTGGTACTCTGCGCTGAAATGCAACCCACGCGCGTCCGAAGCGTGGATCAACCTGGCGCGTTTGGCGTTCAGGGAAAACCGCCCGGAGGAAGGCATTAAGGTTTTGCAGGAAGCGCTGCAGAAGGACCCGCGCAACCCTTCGTTGTGGTATCACCTCGGAATCAGTTACAACGACATGGGCAAGCGCAAAGAAGCGCTCGACGCCCTGCACAAATGCGTCGAGATGGAACCGTCATACACCGGATATGTCGGCGATCTGATCGCAAACATTTCGACCAATCAGAAACGCCCGACGTATTTGTTGGCGATGGAAGGCACCGAGGGTAGTTTCACCGTCGAAGCGATTCTCAATGAAAAAGCTCGCATCAGATTGCTAGTCGACTCCGGCGCCAACACTTCAGTCATCTCTTCCCGCGCGGCACACGACCTTGGGTTGAAATTGAACAATCTTGCTGAAACGCCATTTCGCTCCGTCACAGGTAATGCGATGGCGAAGACAACGGTACTACGGACGGTGCGGGTCGGCCAAGCCCGCGCCAAGGATGTACGCGTGTTGATTTACGACGACAATACCGGCGCAGCCGAGGGGTTGCTCGGCATGTCGTTCCTGGAACAGTTCAAATTCACAATCGACGCTCACCGGAAGCAGCTGACACTGATACCGAGGTAGCTCCTGGGAGCGCCGGCTTCCAGCCGGCATCGTGAGCTTTCGCCAGATGGCGGCGCTTCCAGGTGCAGAGCTTCCTACTATCACAGCTGATGGGTCGGCAGCACTACCGCCATCTGAGCCTGGGGTATAGGATGGTTTAGAGGTGGCCAAATTAGTACAGCTCTGAGTAATTAAAGGAGTCGAACATGCTACTTGCGGACACGATGGCCTGGTTCTTTTTCATATTCGGACTGATGCTGGCATTGCCTGGACTTTGGCTGCTGTGCCGCGGACTCTGGCCGAACACAGTCGAATCGACGACCGCGGACACCGCTCGCGGCTTGTTGGTTCCGTTCTTCGTTGGGCTGCCGATTGCGGGACTGACAGTGCTGACCGTCAGCATTGTCAGCAAGGCACCAGGCGGCTTGGGTGGGCTTCTTTCGGTTCTGGCAATTTCGATTTTCGTGCTCTTCGCCAGCACCGGCGTCGCCGGGTTGGCTACCACGATCGGCAAACGGCTACCCTCACCTGCCGACGCAGATCGACCGTGGAACGCCACCATCCGCGGAGGCATTGTTCTGGAGCTGGCCTATCTGGTTCCCGTCCTGGGATGGTTTATTTTGCTTCCGGGTTCACTGATAATCGGCGCCGGATGCGCCCTGCGTGCGCAGATCGGCAATCTGCGCAATCGCATGTCTCGAGGCAAGTCCGAGAAGAAATTGAATTTGAAACCATCACAGATAGTTCCCGGTCCCGACATATCCCTCGACGGCACCATCGGCGCCTCGACATGAAACTGTCGCGACGCAAGCTGCTTCAGGCGGCGGCTGTGCTTGGCACCGCCGTACCGCTGGCTGGGTGCGAGCACATCACCACCGAAATCACGCAGCGCCTCGGTGAAACGATACCAGACAAAATCGACATCGCAGCCGGCAAGGATATCGATCCGATCTTTCATCTGTTGTCGCGAGCAGCATACGGGCCGTGGCCCGGTGAATTAGATCGGGTGAAACAGATGGGGACGGCCGCGTGGATTGAAGAGCAATTGAATCCCGCGAAGATTGATGATGGTGCGTGCGAGTGGAGGGCTCGCAGGTTCGAAACACTGCAACTCGATCCCGGCACTTGCTACGAGTTCAAGAAACCGGTGTTGCGCGACGAGATCATGCGACATACGCTGATTCGTGCGGTGTACAGCAAGCGTCAGCTGTTCGAGGTCATGGTCGGGTTTTGGACCGATCATCTCAATATCAATATCGATAAAGGTGATTGCATTTATCTCAAGCCATCAGACGATCGGCTAGTCGTGCGCAACCATGCACTCGGGAAATTCAGAGATATGATTCGCGCTTCGGCGACATCACCGGCGATGCTGGTCTACCTCGACGGGAATGAAAACAAGAAGGCTGGGCCTCATGATATTCCCAACGAGAATTACGGACGTGAGCTTTTGGAACTGCACACGCTGGGCGTGCACGGAGGTTACACGCAGACGGATGTTTACGAAGTCGCGCGTTGTATGACGGGGTGGCATTTACACACGCCGTGGCAGCGGGCACAAGTATATTTCGATAAGAATATGCATGACGACGGAGAGAAGCATGTTCTCGGGCACATCATTCCTGCAGGTGGCGGAGAAAAAGACCTCGAGCAGGTGATCGACATTGTCTGCAGCCATCCATCTACGGCGCACCACATTGCCACCAAACTTGTCAGACGATTCGTTGACGATCCGCCGCCTGATAGTTTGGTCAATAAATTAGCATCGACCTTTACGCGCACCAGCGGCGATATCAAAGCGATGATGAGCGAGCTGTTATCGTCGGACGAATTCATGCAAGCTCGCGGAACTAAATTTAAGCGGCCCATCCATTATATAGTCAGTTGTTTGCGCCTGTTGGGCGCCGATACTTTCGCGCATGACTCACTGACTGAGTATCTGGCGAGAATGGGGCAAGGTCCGTTTCAATATCCGACTCCGGACGGATATCCTGAGAAGACTGAGCATTGGCTCGGAACGTTGTTATGGAGATGGAACTTCGCGCTGGCTGTGACCGCGAACAATGTTCCAACAGTAATTGTGTCTTTAGACAAATTGGCAGAGGCGATAGCTGCAGCGGCCGACCATGATACGTCGACGGATCGTGGATGGCATCCTAAAGTGCTGTTGCCCTATTTCATTGGACGGGCAGGGACAGCACCTGAATTAGCGGCGCTGGATGAATATATCTTGCGCAGCTCAACAGCGATCACGTCTGCGCACAAAGCAGAACTGATTGGCTTGGTTTTGGCGTCGCCGGCGTTCCAGAGGTATTGAGAGATGGGCAATGCCACCACCCGTCGCGCATTTCTACGCAAGCTTGTGCTTGGGAGCACAGACACGTCCTCTGCGACAGGAACCACTCGCACGCTAGTTTGTGTGTTCCTTCGAGGCGGCGCTGATACGCTGAATATGTTTATTCCGTATGCAGATGATCGATATTACTCGCTGAGACCAACCATTGCGATCAAGCGCCCGACGAGAGGAGTTGCCGATTGCGCAGTTCGCCTCAACGACTTTTACGCGCTGCATCCGAAGCTCGCGCAGTGGCTGCCGATCTTCCAGGATGGTCGTTTGGGAATCGTCCAGGCAGTTGGATCTGACAACAACTCGGGCTCGCATTTCGAAGCACAAGATCAAATGGAACACGGCGAATCTCAGAACAAAGCAGTCAACTCCGGCGGATGGCTCGGCCGGCATTTGCAAACGCGTGCACACTCAAGTCAAACGCCACTGTCAGCGGTGGCAATTGGACCGGCTGTGCAGGAATCACTGAGAGGAGCGCCGCATGTCAGCGCAATCTCTTCGATCAGCCAGATACAGCTCGAATCGCCCGCGCACGATCCCGCCAGCGTGGGTAAAGCGCTCTCGAAATTGTATGGAGCAGAAGTTGGAATATTGAGCGAACCCGGTCGTGCGACGCTCGCATTGCTCAAACGAGTTGAGGCATTGCGCGGACAAGAGTACAAACCCGCAGGCGGAGCTCAGTACCCAGAAAGTGACTTCGGCAGCGGACTCCGCGAGACCGCCCGGTTGATCAAAGCCAATGTCGGACTAGAAGTTGCCTGCATAGACCTAGGTGGATGGGACACACATTTCTTCCAGGGCTCCGTCAGCGGTGTGCAAGCCGAGGCAATCGATCAGTTGTCTCGCGGACTGGCAGCATTCGATACCGACATCGCCAAAGAACGGCACGCCGTCACGACAATCGTAATGACGGAGTTCGGCCGCCGAGTCTACGAAAACAGCTCACTCGGAACCGACCACGGCCGCGGATTTGCGCTCGCAGCCATCGGCGATCATATCAACGGTGGCACCATACACGGTGCCTGGCCAGGATTGGAAACCGGCGAAGTTGATATCTTGGGCCCCTCGGGTTTGACAGTCAACTTCGACTACCGTTCCGTATTGGCAGAAGTGCTCTCAGGCGTCGCAGGCAACCGTCAGATCGAAGCAGTATTCCCACATTTCACTCCAAAACCCGTCGGACTGCTCAAGAGCGGTGTCATTCCATTCGCCTATGGAAACAACACTTGCGACAAGTGCGATCCAACCTAACAACAACGACAACGCGTGTCACCCAATAACATCGACTCGCACGTGTCACCGACCAACAACAACGCAAGCCTGTCATCTCGACCGGAGCGAGCGCAGCGAGCGAAGTGGAGAGATCTCTCCGGCAGCACGACGTTGCCGGCTTGCCCCGGTTGCAACGACACCCCCAAATCTCCCGTACCAGTCACAACACCTGCACTAGTATCTGGTATGTTTGGTTCGATAAACCCAGGCGATAGCAATGCTCCCTTATTTCAGTTTTAGAAAATCTGCAATCGTCACGTCATGCGCACTCTGCACACTGGCGACCCTGCCGTTGGCTGCGCTTGCTCAGGATGCAACAACCAGCTCGCCATCGGGCGACAACCCTTATCGACTTGCGCGCCCCAGTTCCGACGCACCGCCAACCCCGCTGACCGGCGAAGCTTCCGACACATCACTCCAGGGCGGCACAAACAGCACCTCCCTCACCGGCGGCGTGAGCGCCTATGCAATCGCCCCCAGCTCCGCGCCGCTCATGCAGGGCAAAGCATGCAACTCACTGCCTCGCCAGTGGCAAGGAGTCTGGCACGGAACGCTCGGACACAACGAACCAGACCTGGTCGGGCAAACCTCCACCGCCGATGCACGAAACCCTCATCTCACCGGACAAGGCGCCAAAGTCGCGCTCAATCTGGCCGCCGTCAAAGAGGGCAGCGAAATTGAAGAACTCAGCGTCACCGACGAGCGCCGCCAACAGTCCGGCGCCGACCCTACACCTGACATAATCTTCTTTCACGACGGCGGCAACGGACACTTGCTTGTGCTTCCAGGCGCTCGCATCCACACGCACACCCAGCATGGTGATGTCTACATCGGAGGAAACGGCGTCGAGCTAATAGGCGACAACGTCGTAATCGGAAGCCCCAACTCCAGTTCACCAGCGGCTCAAAACCCAATGAACCGCCAGATCAACTACAACAATGGTGGGATCCAAATCAACGGGCCGACAACTTTCAACGATCGCTACTTCAAAGCCGACGAACGGATCAAAGTCGCCGACGGAACACAAATAACAGCAGGTCGAGTCGACATCAGCTCAGCCAAAATGTATCCACACGGACAAACAATCGATGTAATTGGCAGCAGCACCAGCGGCTATACCGTTACACGACTGCCCGCCTTAATACCGGACACGTCAGACAGCTCAGCCCAAACAATCGCCTCTCCGCCTTACGACATGCTAAAAGACGCGCACCCCGCCAATTCCACCACAGTAATGGTCGCTCCTGGTATTTATGACCAGTGCACGCTCTCACCTATACAGGCACCAGATGGAAGCATCGCCGGATACCGCGAAATGCTGGCGAGGTACACCGCCCTCGGTCCCGATAAAATGCTGGTGCAAATCTCGGTGGGCAACCCCGGACAAAGTGCAAGCCCGGACTTTTCGATCAGCGGCTATCTTAGAAAGAAACTGCCATGATCGGAATCATACAAACATCAAGAGGAGCCTTGCGACTCCTCTTGTGGTGACTGGCGAAACTTGGTTTGTGAGCGGGATCACAGAGAGACTGGATTCCACCCGCCGGGAGTGTGAATCTCACAGGCGATCCGACCATTAGGTTGTTTAGTTGTTCGGACTGTGTCGATCGGCGCAGACAAATCGACGGGGCCAACGCGTTTGCTTGCAGACAATCCATGGACATGTTCAAGCGTTGGATTGGCTCCGCCGGAGAGATCGAATGAAATGTGTTTGCCAAGCTCTAGTCCAGTACCATTCGGAAATTTTTCTTTGAGAGCATCGCACCGTTCGATTTCGAAATGATTGCCGTTCTTCGTGAGTGATTTGATTCCTTCGAGGACATCTTTCTGTTGCCGGTTTAGCGAAATCAATCCGAGAGACTCCGCGCGCTTGATCATATCGCCCAGCGGATAAGTTCCGTCAGGAAGTGCGGAAGCCGCTTTGGCCACCAGTTCAGGGTTGTTTTTAATTAAACCTTTGACGACGTCGATCAGCGCTTTTCCATTCTTTTCCAACTGAGGAAGCGCCATTTTGCAGAGGTCACCAGCATCGACTCCGTCAATCTTGAGATGAGGAAGAACGCCCCTTTTTTCCAGCTCGACTGAGTGTTGGCCAGCCTGGACTGTGGCATGGTAGTCAACCTTCGACAAGTTATGACGTTCGCGCTCCCACAGGTGCTCCACTTCGGTGCAGATCTGTTTTGCGCCGGCGGATATCTCATCTACTAAACGAGCATTTGTCATTTTAGAATCTCCAGTTTGAGGGGAGCAAAAACCAGCGACACTAGTCACGCGAGTGTTGCGATTGAGTTTTGTATGTGCCGCTCACGCCTTGATTTGGCTGATGCTGTAACAATAGCAACCACGAAACAGGAATTGAATGTGTAAGCCCGCAATTGGTTTGAACACATATCCAAACAGGTAATACAAATCCATCGCCTCTAAATCCGACTAATACAGATGGAAAGACACCGCGTTGGAACGCGGTGTCTTCTTTGTGCACTCCTCAAACTTATCTCTTATCAGGCGGATATATGTCCGTAAATGTGAGCTGGTCGGGACGACCTGAGCTTTTGCCTTTTCCATCTGGCTGAAGGTGCTTTTTCGTGTCGGGCGTCGGCTCCTTGCCAGGTTGCGACACAACGTCACCCTTTTGGTCCGGAAATGCGGGTTCTTTCGTTTCGTACTTGGGATGTCCTACACCTTTTGTATTTCCTTCGCCGTGCTCACCGGAGGCACCTTTTGTATTTCCTTCGCTGTGCTTACCGGCGGACGCACCTTTTGTATTTCCTTCGCAATGCTCACCGGCGGCAGCACCTTTTGTATTTCCTTCGCCGCGCTCACCGGCGGCAGCACTTCTTGTATTTCCTTCGCAGTGCTCACCGGCGGAAGCACCTTTTTCGATGCCCCCCTTGGCGGCCGCTTTAGCCATGCCGGTTGCTTCGGAGCACATGCGATGTGCGGCTTCGTTAGCCACGGACGCTCCTGCAGTTTGGTTAACGGGTGAATCGTTGGTTGTAGGAATATCTTGACCCATGACTAATTCTCCTCTGCACCGAATGTGGTATCTCAATTGCGCGATTTGATCATAGGAGATTGCTGCGCGCAAAAAAATGTGCGAGCCCGCATTTTCGATTTGAGACCAAAGGAACAGGCTGACACTGTTGAATCCAGCAACCGGAACCCACCCCAGTCATCTCGACGGAGGGCGAAGCCCGCAGTCGAGAGATCCCTCATACACTTGCCGTGTCGAAACAAAGGCTATGAGAGATCTCTCGACTGCGCTCACTGCGTTCGCTTCGCTCGAGATGACACAGTGCGCGTAGAACCACTGCAGCCGCAGAACCATCGGCAAGTCCCAATGCGCGCATCACGCCTGATCAGACAAGCGCAATCACGCAAACGATGTTTAATGACATGTAGATGCCATGCATCGCTCAATAATTCAGTCTTTCAAGCCCAGTTCCGTTTTGTCGAATTTGAATCTCTGGGCTAACCAATCGTCCAAATTGGAGTCGAGCCGATCGAGTTCGCTGATATCGATTAGCCCGCATTTGAGCGCTTCGAGGACGATGCGCATGCGGGTGTTGTAGAGTTCCAGGCCGGCTGCTTCTTTGAGGTAGTTGTCGGCGCCCTTAACGAGTTTGAGGGAAACATTCGAAATGCGATTTTGCACGCCGCGGACGCTGACGTAGTGGTGCAGCGCGATGCCCTTGTCGGTCAGTCCCAACATCATGTCGAGCAGCGTTTCGTACTCGGCCGCGGTCAGTGCTACTTCGCCCTTTTGAACGAACTCTTCGATGCCACGCACAATCGGATCTATATAAGGAATGTCGTGGAGCAAAATCGAATCGATTGCCTCAACTAGCTTTTCGTCGGGCTCAGTCTTAAGCGCGTACCCATGTATGGCTTCATCCGGAATGATTTTGCCCAGCTCACGCACAAACGATTCCTTGTGGAACTGCGACCAAAACAGGATTCGCGTCTGCGGTCGCTTCGACCAGATGGACTGGGCTGCGTGAATGCCATTCATTTCCGGCATTACGATATCCATCACAATCAGGTCAAACTCTGTCTCATTACTGGCAGCGATCGCTTCTGAACCCGAGCTGGCTTCGGCAATCTCCAGCGAGTCGGAGACCTGTTTCAGGATATCGATTATGTGCTGTCTTAGCGCAGGAACGTCGTCGACGACTAGAATTTTGT
>Ga0182024_10008129_pt1 | contig 22301 bp, 11 predicted proteins | sample P32metaG_FD_120480 | JGI IMG/M metagenome (GOLD analysis project Ga0182024, IMG submission 120480) | Permafrost microbial communities from Stordalen Mire, Sweden - P3-2 metaG (Illumina Assembly) | ecosystem: Environmental > Terrestrial > Soil > Wetlands > Permafrost | place: Sweden: Stordalen... | reverse complement strand
GTAGGTGAACCGGCCGCCGGGGTTGCCCTCTGCCAGCGTACCCAGGAAATCGGCGAAGTCCTTGCGCTGGTTCAGCGTCGGGTCGAGCAGGAAGACCTCGCGGGCGCCGCGCTCGGCGGCGTGGCGCAGACCGGCCAATACCTGTTCCCTGCTGAGGTAATACTGCTTGTCGTAGGACTTGGGGTAATAACAGAATTTACATTTGAACACGCAACCGCGCGTGGTTTCGAGGAGCATCATGCCTTCGTCGGCGGCGTCGAGGATGCCGGCCGTGTAGGGCGAGCCGAGCCGGTTGAGGTCGGGCATCGGCGTGCGGAAGGCGGGGGCGCGGTCGGGGCGGAAGCGCGGCGGCGACGGCGGCGCCACGTACAGGCCGGTGATCGGGACGGGCGGCGTTTCCTCGTCGAGGAGGGCGAGCAGCAGGTTGGCGAAGGTCTGTTCGCCCTCGCCGACGACGGCGAAATCGTAGTCGGGCGTGTCCAGCACCCAGGCGTTGTCGGCCGTGATTTCGGGGCCGCCGAGGACGATCCGCACGCCCGGCCGCAGCTGCTTGAGCCGGCGGGCGATCCAGAGGGTGCGTTCGATGTTCCAGAGGTAGCAGGTGAAGCCGACCATCCACGGCTCGCGGCGGGCCAGCTCGGCGGCGAGGGCGTGGTCGCCGAGGGCGTTGGCCAGCGGGGCGGGCAGCACGTCGATGGCGTAGTCGTGGCCGAGGCCGCGTTGCTCGGCGAAGAGCTTGAGGTAGGCGGCGGCGAGCGGCACGTTGCCGCGGATCGGCGCGGGGCCGAGCGGCGGGATGGGCAGCTGCACTAGCAGGACGTTGCGTTTCATGAGGGAGATTGTAGCAGGTTGACCGCTCAGGACTTCCCCAACAGGAGGTCGATGATCCAGCACCCGCGAACGTGAACCGCTCCCTCCTCTCGGCAGTAGGCAAGGATGTCCTTGTCCGTACAGCCGGCGTCCTCCAGGGCGTCCGCTAGAAGCGGAAGGCGGTCAAAGGCGCGCTCGTCGTAGATGACGTGTGCAAGCTTGCCGACCGCGCCGTCGTTCCAGGCGAGGCATGAAGGGTCGATTGCGGCAGGGCGGAAGGGGTTGCCAAACAAGTCGCGGAGCAGATGGCATTGGTGGGTCCGCTCGTCTCGCATTGCCGCTGTCCACAAAGTCGGCTGCGGTTTCCCGCCTTTCTGAGAGAGCATCACCTCTGTCACTCTTAGCCTGAGGGCGTCCTCAGCCGTCTCCCTCGCAACCAAGAAACTATCCGGCCTCGTCGCATTTGCCGCTGCCCGGCAAGGCAGAAAGGCGAGCCACCGCTCTTCATCAGAACCCGCTTTGAGTTGGACCCGTAATAGGGCTGCGATTCGTCGGGCCTCATATCGAGTCTGCCTTATCTCCTGCTCATCCGCCCATCCCTCAGCGAACCGCTCCACTGATTCCACGGCCCTCCTGACTCTCTCATCAGTCATCCAGCGCCAAATGCGTCTGCATACAGCAACCGCGAAGAGCCTGGCTCGCCGCTCGGAGAGCTTGCCGCTGGCCCGCAGAAACTTGAGCATCGGCGTCGGGTCCATGCAGGAGAACCATTGCTCCTCGGTCATAGCGTCATTCCTTCTCGACCGGAACCAGCCGCAGCGCGATCTTCTGCGGTTCGGCGAGTTTGCGGATCTTCACTTCCAGTTCTGCGGCCTGCTTCTGGGCGTCCGCCAGCGGGATGCCCTTCGGCGTGTCCGGCCGCTTGTGGCCCACGTCGGTCAGCCACGCCAGGCCCAGCATCGCATCGCGCTCCGCCGTCAGCTTGCCGATCTCCGAGGCGCGCACGTTCGTGGACAGGTCCTTGTAGCGCGTCAGGTCCACGCCGGCCGCCAGTTCTTCGCGGCCCACTTCGCCGAGTTTCTTGTCGCCTTCAAACAAGCCGTACTTCTCATGCGGCGCCTCGCGCACGGTCAGGGTGTAGCGGTCCAGGCGCTCGCCAATCTTCTCCGTCTCCGCAAGTCGGTCGTTCCACGCCGGGTCCATCGGCATGGGGATGCGTGACCGCCAGGTGAACCTCAGTCCGCCGTCGTCCGCCGACAGGTCGCTCACATCCCCGGTCGTCGCCTTGCCGGCCTTGGCGTCGATCACGGCCGCGTCCACGTCCGCCGGGGCGTTCCACGCCCGCAAGATCGCCTGGGCGATGAGCCAGTGGCCGGTCTCGTTGACGTGGACGCCGTCGCCGGAAAGACGGTATTTCGGGTTGCTCTTGCGCATCTCAGCGACGTGGCGGCCGATTTCCGCGTGGGCATCGGCCACGACGATGCCCTTGTCGCGCAGCGTCAAAAGCCATTCCGAGTAGCGCGTGAGTACGTCGTCGTAGCCCTCATACGGCCTCATCCAGCTGAACTTGTCGGCCGTCTTCGGCAGCAGTTTGTCCCCGACCGGCGTCGGGTCGAACGGCGGCGGCGTCACCACGACCACGCGGGCGCCGGCCTTCGTCGCCCGGTCGATCACGTCCTTCATGCCGTCCTGATACTTTTTGAATCGCTCTTCACTGAATGGGTAATAGATGCCGTCGTTCATGCCGTAGCACAGCACGACCACGTCGGGCTTCGTCCGGGCCAGCACGCGGTCCACGCGCTCATGCACGTCGGGGCGCGGGTAGGGGTGGTCCGGCTCCGACAGGCCGCAGACGGTCTCGCTGGGGAGGCCCAGGTTCAGCAACTCGTATTTCCGATCTGGAAATCGCGTTAAGAGGTAGGCGTCGATGTATGCGACGTAGTGGCCGGCGAAGGTGTTGCTGTCGCCGAGGAAAACGACGCGGCCGCCCGCGGCCGGAAGAAAGAACCTATCTTCGGCCCGCGCGGCCGGGACGACGGCGGCCAGCGCCAGGGAGGCGATCAGGAATCGGACCATGCGTGTTCTCCCGATGGGATGTCCGCGGCGAACGGCCTTTTTTCACGTCGCCCCTTTCATGGTACGAGCGGTGCGCCATAAGGTAATCCCGGTACGCACGGCCGGAGAAAAGGAGACCGCGATGATCAGAAAAACCGTCGTCCCGGAGGCGATCGAACGCTACGTCCACTGCGTCTTCAGCAAGGAAACGCCGGTGCAGCAGCGACTGCGCGCCGAGACGGCCCGGATGCCGCACGGCGCCATGCAAATCGGCCCCGATCAGGGTGCGCTGATGGCCCTGCTCGCCCGACTGGCAGGGGCGCGGCGGGCGCTGGAGGTCGGCACGTTCACCGGCTACAGCGCCTTGGCGGTCGCGGCCGCCCTGCCGGCGGACGGCAAACTGATCGCCTGCGACGTGAGCGAGGAGTGGACGCGCATCGCCCGGCGCTTCTGGCAGGAGGCCGGACTGTCGGATCGGATCGAACTGCGCCTCGGGCCGGCGGCGGAGACGCTGGCCGCGCTGCTCCACGACGGCGGCGGCGATTCCTTCGATTTCGCCTTTATCGACGCCGATAAGGAGAATTACGACGCCTATTACGAGGCCTGCCTGCGCCTGGTCCGGCCGGGCGGGCTGATCGCCGTCGATAACATGCTTTGGGGCGGCGCGGTCGCCGACCCGCAGGTCAACGACGCGGAGACGAAAGCGATCCGGGCGCTGAACCTCAAGGTCCGCGACGACGCCCGCGTCGAGGCCTGTCTGCTGACGGTGGGCGACGGCGTACTGCTCGCGCGCAAACGGTAGGATTTCAGCGGAGGCGAGGTATCCGTGGAACAAGGCGGAACGCGGCGGTGCGGCGCGCTGGGCCGGCCGGACGGCTCGGTTCACTGGCGGGTGTGGGCGCCGCGGGCCGGCAAGGTCGATCTGGTCCTGATCGACAGCGACCGTCGGCGGCGCCTGCCGATGGAAGCGGAGGCGCGCGGCTTTTTCCGTCGCACGGAGGCCGCCGTCCAGGAAGGTCAACGCTATGCTTACCGCCTCGTCGACGGGCCGGAACGCCCCGATCCCTGTTCCCTGTGGCAGCCGGACGGCGTGCATCGGCCGTCGGCTGTGCTCTTTCCCGAGCGTTTCCACTGGTCGGATGCGGCCTGGGTCGCCCCGCAGCGCGAGGAGTTGGTCTTTTACGAGTTGCACGTCGGCGCCTTTACGCCGGAAGGGACGTTCGACGCGATCATCCCGCGGCTGGCGGCCCTCCGCGATTTAGGAGTTACCGCCATCGAATTGATGCCGGTAGCGCAGTTTCCCGGCGCCCGGAACTGGGGCTACGACGGCGTTCACCTCTTCGCCCCGCAGAACAGCTACGGCGGCCCGCACGGCCTGGCGCGGCTGGTGGACGCCTGCCACACGCACGGCTTGGCGGTCTTCCTCGACGTGGTTTACAACCACTTCGGGCCGGAAGGCAACTACGCCGGCGAGTTCGCTCCCTACTTTTCGGATCGTTATTTGACGCCGTGGGGGCCGGCCTTCAACTACGACGGCCGCGCTTCCGATCCGGTGCGCGATTTCGTCCTCGACAACGTGCGGCTCTGGATCGAAGACTACCACTTCGACGGCCTGCGGCTCGACGCCGTTCACGCCATGTACGACGGCCGCCCCGTCCACATCCTCCGCGAGATCAAGGAGACGGCCGACGCGGCGGCGGCCCGACGCGGACGATGTGCCGTTGTCATAGCGGAAAGCCATTTGAACGACGTGCGGATGCTGCTGCCGCCGGAACGCGGCGGCCACGGCCTCGACGCCGAATGGCTCGACGATTTTCAGCTCCAGGTCCACGCCCACCTGACGGGGGAGCGGCACGGCAAATACGTCGATTTCGGCCGACCCAACGACTACGGCCGGCTACTGGAGCACACCTTTATTTTGGACGGGATTTATAGCGAATACCGCGGCCGGTGCTGGGGGGCGCCGGCGGACGGCCTGCCCGGCGACCGCTTCGTCGGCAGCGTCCAGACGCACGATCAGGTCGGCAACCGGGCGTTCGGGGAGCGGCTCGGCGCCCTCGTCGGCTCGGCGGCGCGACGGCTGGCGACCAGCCTGCTGCTGCTGGCGGCGCACCTGCCGTTGTTGTTCATGGGCGAGGAGTACGGCGAGGAAAACCCGTTCCTGTTTTTCTGCTCCTTTGAAGACCGCCAATTGATTGACAACGTGCGCAAGGGCCGGCAACGGGATTACGGTTTCGCGGCCGGGGTGCGGGTCCCCGACCCGCAGGACGCGGCCACGTTCGCGGCGTCGAAGCTGAGTTGGTCGTGGCCGGGAGGCTCGGCCAGGGCGGGAATGCGTCGGCTCGTTCAAGATTTATTGGCGGCCCGGCGTTGGCCGGCCCTGCGCGATTATACCCGACGCACCGCGCGCCTCCTGCCCGACGAGAATACGGCGGCGGTCCTGCATCTGGTGCGCGGCGCCACGGACCCGGAAGCCGATGCGGCCCTGCACGCCTATTTCAATTTGACCGCGCAACCGCAGCCGTTGACCGGTACGGACGGCGTCCTGCTGTTCACCTCGGAGGCAACGCGCTACGGCGGCGACCGGGCCGACGCCGCCGCACCGACGGAGTTGCGGCCCTACGAGTGCGTCGTGTTCGGCCCCGCCGCCTGGGGTTCACCGCCCTTCCCCTCCTGCTGAGATCGCCCAAGCGGTTGAGCCGGCCGCTTCGCCACCCGCTTGAAAACCACCATCCCCAGCGGCGGCACGGTGACGTTGAGCAGGTAATCGCGGCCGTGATAGGGGATCGGGGCGGACTCCACGCCGCCGAAATTGCCGCTGCCGCTGCCGTTGTAGAGCGGCGCGTCGCTGTTCAGGACCTCTTCCCACCGGCCTCCGCGCGGCACGCCGATGCGGTAGTTGTGCCGCGGGACCGGCGTGAAGTTGCAGACCACCAGCAGCCAGTCGTCCGGCGACTTGCCCTTGCGCACCAGGCTGATGACGCTCTGTTCCCAGTCGTTGCAATCGACCCACTCGAAGCCGGCCGGGTCGCAGTCGAGTTCGTGGAAGGCCGGCTCGGCGCGGTAGGCCGTGTTCAGGTCGCGCACCCAGCGCTGCAACCCCTTGTGGAACGGCTGTTCCAGCAAGTGCCAATCCAAACTCGAATCGTGGTTCCACTCATTCCATTGGCCGAATTCGCCGCCCATGAACAGCAGCTTCTTGCCCGGCTGCGCGTACATGTAGCCGTACAGCAGCCGCAGGTTGGCGAACTTCTGCCAGTAGTCGCCCGGCATCTTGGACAACAGCGCCCGCTTGCCGTGGACCACCTCGTCATGCGACAGCGGCAGGAGGTAGTTCTCGGTGAAGGCGTACAACATGCGGAACGTCAGCCGGTTGTGGTGGTATTTGCGATGGACCGGGTCTTGCTCCATGTACGAGAGGGTGTCGTGCATCCATCCCATGTCCCATTTGTAGCCGAAACCGAGGCCGCCGACGTAGGTGGGCCGCGACACGGCCGGCCAGGCCGTCGATTCCTCGGCCACGGTGATCGTGTCCGGGTAGGCGCCGTAGACCTGTTCGTTGAAGCGTCGCAGGAAGTGGATGGCGTCGAGGTTCTCGCGGCCGCCGTAGCAATTCGGGATCCAGTCGCCCTCTTTCCGGGAATAATCGAGATAGAGCATGGAGGCGACGGCGTCCACGCGCAGGCCGTCGATGTGGTACTTGTCCAGCCAGAACAGGGCGTTGCTGATGAGGAAGCTGCGCACCTCGTCGCGGCCGTAGTTGAAGATGAAGGTGCCCCAGTCCTGGTGCTCGCCGAGGCGCGGGTCGGAGTGCTCGTAGAGGTGGGTGCCGTCGAAATAGGCCAGGCCGTGTTCGTCGCGCGGGAAGTGGGCCGGGACCCAGTCCAACAGGACGCCGACGCCGCGCTGGTGCAGGGCGTCGATCAGGAACATGAAGTCCTGCGGCGTGCCGAAGCGGCTGGTCGGGGCGAAATAGCCGACGGTCTGGTAGCCCCACGAGGCGTCGAGCGGGTGCTCCGACACCGGCAAAAACTCGACGTGCGTGTAGCCCATATCATGCACGTAGTCGGCCAGCCGGGGCGCCAACTCCCGGTACGTCAGCCAGCGGTTGCCGTCCTCGGGGACGCGCATCCACGACCCCAGATGGACTTCGTAGATGGCGATAGGGGCGTTCAGGGCGTTGGCGGCGCCGCGCCGGGCCATCCAGTCCGCGTCGCCCCAGTCGTAGCCGGACAGATCCCACACCTTGGAGGCGGTCTCGGGCCGGATCTCGCCGGCGAAGGCGTAGGGGTCGGCCTTGTCGACGCGGTAGTCGTCGTATTGCGAGACGATGGCGTACTTGTAGAGGACGCCGGAGCCTACTCCGGGAATAAAACACTCCCAAATGCCGGACGACGCCACCGAGCGCATCGGGTGTTTGTGGCGGTTCCAGCCGTTGAAGGTGCCGATCACCGACACCCGCCGGGCGTTGGGCGCCCAGACGGCGAACTGGGTGCCGGTCGCGCCGTCGCGCTCGGCGACGTGGGCGCCGAGTTTCTCGTAGGTTCGTGCATGATTCCCCTCCGAAAAGAGGTGAATGTCGTAGTCGGTAAGCAGTTCGGCGGGCACGGCGTCTATCCTTTCGTCGGGATCGGTTCGGCGGGCCGTCGCCCCAACAGGGCGAGGATGCCCTGCAAGGGGATGCGGACCCAGTCGGGCCGGTTGTTGAGTTCGTAGACCAACTCGTAGATGGCCTTGTTCAGAACATAGGCGTCGAGCAGCCCGTCGAAGGCGGCCGGCTTCGCGGGCAGGAAGGCGGCCGCGCCGGCGGTCGCCCGGTATTCGCCCAGGAAGGCGTCCGAAACCCGCCGCCGCCAGGACTCCGCCCACGGCGCCAGTCGCCGGAAGGCGTCGGGCCGGTCGCGCGTGAAGGCGAACAGTTCGGCGTGGGCGGCGTAGTCGAACGAGCGGAGCATCCCGGCCACGTCCTTGAGCGGCGACTGCTTGCGGCGGCGTTCGTCGATGGTCCGCGTCGGCTCGCCCTCGAAATCCAGGAGCACGAAATCGCCGTCCGTCCAAAGCACCTGGCCGAGGTGATAATCGCCGTGGCAGCGGACCTTCCCGGAGGCGAGGGCCGGCGACCCGAGGGCGGGAGGTTCGAGGACAAGAGATTCGAGGAGTTCTTCGATCTCTTCATTCCTGTTATCTGTTTTGCCGCGGAGAGCGGTAAGGGCGCGGCGCACCTGTTCCCGGCTGTCCGCGGTCAGCGCCTCCAGGTCGGTCGCCGTCAGGGCTTCCGGGGTGAAGGCCGGATCGCCGTGGCCGTCCGAAAGCGCGTCGTGCAGTTCCGCCGTGCGGCGGCCCAGCGTGGCGGCCGCGCCCCGGTAGGCGCCGACGACTTCCCCGGCGGCCGCCGCGTCCGGCCCGTCCCGGTTGCCGGACGCCCGCTCGAAGTAGCGGCTCAACTCCTCCAGCGTATAGGCCCAGCCGTCCGCCCGGTGCGCGACCAATTCCTGGAGAATGGCGAGCGTCATGGGAGCCGATCCGGGCCGCAGGTACTCCACCGCGCCGGCCACACGGGGGATGTGGTCGAACCAACTCTTTTCGGTAAGGAATCGGCCGACCTCCAGGTCCGGGTTGATTCCGGGTCCCAGCCGGCGAAACACCTTGAGCAGCAGCCGTCGGCCGTATCTGATAAGGGAGTTGCTGGAGGTCGGCGGGGCGAGTACGGACGGCAGGCTCTCGTCCGGCCGGCCGCGCAACTCGGCGAAGGCGGTAGTTGGGAAGGCGCGGACGCGGCCGGCGTGGGTGGCCAATTCCTGCCCGCCCGCGATCATTTCCAGCAAGGCGGCGCGGACGGCCTCCTCCGTCAGGGCGTCGCCGACGACCGTCTGGCCGCCCGGCCCCGTCGTGAGCGGGACGAAATAGAGGTCCGTTGTCCCGTCGCCGAGTTCCACCTCCACGAACGTCAGGACTGCTTGAACGCCGCCGGCCGGGAACGGCGCCCAGTCGACGACGCGCGCCGCCTTGAGGCCGCGCGCCTTGCCGCCGAACCAGCGCTGCGCTTGCAGGAACGGCGCGAGGGCGGCCTCGATTTGCGGCTTGCTGGCGTCCATCCGGTCCTCGCCCGGCGGGATGAAGCATAAGCTTTTAGGCGAGCGGGGGGCGTCAGCCCCCTGATTCCCGCTACGCATCAGGGGGCTGACGCCCCCCGCTCGCCTGCCTACGGTTGTGCCAAACGCCTCACTGAAAATAATCGAAATCCTGCTCCGTCTTGACCCGCTTTCTCAGACGCAAAATGTGGGCGGGACAAACGCCGGGGTCGAGCGAAACAAAGTTGGCCTCGCCGTGCCACAGGAAACGGGCGTCCGTCAGCAGGTCGTGGACCTGATAGGCGGAGAGTGGGTCCACGCCCAGCTCGCTCAGCGGCACGCCCACGAAGCCGGACTGCGTGTGGTGCGGATCGACGTTGACCACGACGAGGAGCACGTTGGACAGGTCCGGCAGCGTCTTGCTGTAAAAGAGCAGGTTTTCGTTGTCGGTGGCGTGGAAGCGCAGGCGGTGGTCGTAGTGCAGCGCCGGGTTCTCGCGGCGGATGCGGTTGACGCGCGCCACGAACTCCCGGAAGACGCTCGGCCGCTCCCAGTCCCAGTGACGCACCTGATACTTTTCGGAGTCGAGATACTCCTCGCCCTGGCCCAGCGGCGCGGATTCGCAATTCTCGAACGGCGGCCCGTAAATGCCGTAGGTGGCGCCCAGCGTTGCCGCCAGCACCAGCCGCAGCCGGAAGGCGCCCGGTCCCTGCCGCCACAAAAACTCCGGCAGGATGTCCGGCGTGTTGGCGAAGAGGTTCGGCCGCATGTACTCGCGCACGGCCGTCTGCGTCAACTCCGTGAAGTAGGCGGTGATCTCCGGCCCGGTGTTGCGCCAGGTGAAGTAGGTGTACGACTGCGAGAAGCCGCACTTGGCCAGGCGGCGCATCACCTTGGGCCGCGTGAACGCCTCGGAAAGAAACACCGCGTCGGGGTAGCGCTCCCGCGTCCGGGCGATGAGCCATTCCCAGAAGCCGAACGGCTTGGTGTGCGGGTTGTCCACGCGGAAGAGGCGCACGCCGCGCTCCGCCCAGAAGACGATCACGCTCAGCAGTTCGTTCCAGAGCGCCTGCCAGTCGGTACACTCGAAATCGAGAGGGTAAATGTCCTGATACTTCTTGGGCGGGTTCTCGGCGTACTTGATGGCGCCGTCGGGACGGTGGCGGAACCATTCGGGGTGCTCGTGGACGTAGGGGTGGTCGGGCGAGCACTGAAAGGCGACGTCCATCGCCACGGCGATGCCCATGTCGCGCGCCGCGGCGACCAGACGGTCGAAGTCGGCCAACGTGCCAAGTTGGGGGTTGATCGCCTTGTGTCCGCCCTCCGGGCCGCCAATGGCCCACGGGCTGCCGGGGTCGTCGGGGCCGGCGTTGAGCGTGTTGTTCGGCCCCTTGCGGAAGCCGCGGCCGACGGAATGGATCGGCGGCAGGTAGAGCACGTCGAAGCCCATGTCGGCGACGTAGGGTAGGCGCTTCTCGCAGTCCTGGAACGTGCCGTGGCGGCCCGGCTCGTCGGCGCAGGAGCGGGGGAACAGCTCGTACCACGCCCCGTAACGGGCGCGTTCCTGTTCGACCGTGACGCGCAAGACGTGTTCATACGTGGTGCCGAGACTCCGATCCGCGAAGTGGGCCATCAGCTCCACCAGGGCCGTGTCGAGCGCCGTCTGGATGCGCACGGCCTGGTCGGTTTTGCGGCCCAGCGCCGCGGCCTGCACGCGCAGCCATTCGCCCTCGGCCGCCGGGGCGCGGCGGGCCGCCTGCGCCACCAGTTCGGACCCTTCCAGCAGTTCGCTGGCCACGTCCTGGCCGGCCTCCGACTTCTTGACCAGTTCCTTGCGCCAGGTGGCGAAGCGGTCGATCCACGCCTGGAGGGTGTACTCGTACTGTCCCAGGGCGGTCGTGTGGAAGCGGGCGGACCAGCGGTCGTTGCCCAGCAGCGTCATCGGGACTTCCGTCCATTCCGCGTCGGCGGCCGGCGGCCCGACGTAGCGGAAACGCAACACCGCCGACAGCAGATCGTGCCCGTCCGCGAAAACGTCGGCGCGGACTTCCACGTCCTCGCCGACCGTGCGCTTGATGGGAAACCGCCCCTTATCGACCTCGGGTTCGACGCCCTCGATGACCACGCGCGACGGCGCGCGCTTCGGCAGACGGGCGGCCGGGGAGTCGGTAGTCGCGGCCTCGGGGACGGGATTCATGGACATACCGCGCCTCAAAAGGGTTCCATCTGTCCACACGGTAGGGGCGGGGTCTCCCCGCCCTGAGAGGTTCAAGGGCGGGGAGACCCCGCCCCTACCGCATGGAAAGGGCCGTGTAAAAATCATACGTCCGCCGGGCGACGCTCTTCCAGCCGAAGAGCCGTTCGACGCGCTCGCGCGCCCGCGCGCCCATCCGGCGGCGGCGTTCCGGGTCGTCCAGCAGGCCGTTGATCGCCTCGGCCAGGTCGCGGGCGAACCGCTCCGGGTCGCGCGGCTCGAAGTCGATCGCGCCCCGCGCCTCGAACGGCACCAGCAGGCCCGTCTCCCCCGGCGCCACCACCTCTCTGATCCCGCCCACCGCCGACGCCACCACGGGCGTGCCGCACGCCATCGCCTCCAGGTTGATGATGCCGAACGGCTCGTAAACGGATGGGCAAACGAACAAACTGGCCTGGCTGTAAAGGGCGATGACCTCCTCCTTGGGGAGCATTCGCGCGATCCAGACGACGGCGTTGGCCGTCTCGTGGCGCGCCCGCTCGACCCGTTCGGTCATTTCGCGGCCGATTTCCTCGGTGTCCGGGGCGCCGGCGCACAGCACGATCTGCGCCCCCGGATGGATGTACTGAATCGCGTTGACAAGGTGAATGATCCCCTTCTGCCGGGTGATGCGGCCGACGAACAACACGAACGGTTTTTTCGGATCGATTCCATGTCGGGAAAGGACGGCTCGATCCGGGTTCGGCCGATACTGGTCGAGGTCGATGCCGTTGGGGATGACGCGGATGCGGTCGTCGGCGACGCCGTAGAGGTCGTGAACGTCCCGGCGCATCGCCTCGGACACGGCCACGACGCCGTCGGCGTTCTGGTACGCCGTCTTCTCCAGCCAGGTGCTGGCGTTGTAGGCCGTGCCGAGCTGCTCGACCTTCCAAGGCCGGTGCGGTTCCAGCGAGTGCGTGGTGAGCACCAGGGCGGCGCCGGTTAACTGCTGGACGAGGCAGCCGGCGAAGTGCGTGTACCAGGTGTGGCAGTGGACCACGTCAGCCTTTTCGATGGCCGCCGCCATCGCCAGATCGCGGACCAGCGGGTCCATGAGCTTGCCGCGCCGGGCGTCGCCGCAGGGGATGGAGCAATCGGGCCGCACTCCCCGGACGGTCAGGTTGTTTTCGCGGCTGGATTGATCGCCGAAACAGAAGACCTGGACCGTGTCGCGTCCCGGTTCCAACCGCGCCAGCTCGCGCGTGAGGTATTCGACGTGGACCCCGGCGCCGCCGTAGACGTTGGGCGGGTATTCGTTCGTGAGGATTACGATGTCCATGCCGCGCTCCTCCTCCCCGCCGCCAAGGGCAGGGCGTCGCCGGACATACCGAATCCGGCGACGCCACGTTAGTCACAGGGAAGAGTATAGCAAGCAACCGGCCCGGCCGCACCATCCGCGGCCGCCGGCGCCCTGACCCGCGACAACGCTCTACTTGCCCTTGTCCTTGGTCGGTTCCTTGTCCTTCTCCCGTTCTTCCGGCGTCCAGATGCGCGACAGCTGCTCCGTCACGCATTTCCAGCTGCCGTCGTGGTGGACGAACACGCGAGTCCAGCGATACTCGTCGTCGAACGCCCGGTCTTTCGATTTGCCCTTGATGTGGGCTTTTCCCGTCACCACGGCCGCGTCGCCGTACATGTGGACCTTCACGTCCGAATCGTCGATCTTCTCGAAGGTGAGGGTCCCTTCCTTGAGCGCTTCGAGGTTCTTCTTCTTGTCCCACAGCTTCCCGGTGGAGCTGGTCAGGACGTACTCGTCGCTCGTCATCTGATCGAAGTCCTTGGCGTCGCCCTTCAAGATGGCCTCGGTCAGGCTCCGATTCACCTTCTCGACCGCCTCCGCCGTCTGGCCGTCCTTCGCTTCTTTCTTGTCGTCGGCCCGCGCCTGGGGCGACAGGTACGTCGCCGCCAGCGCCATGAGTAGAATCGCACCCGTCCGCTTCATGAGACTTCCTCCTCGGGGTGAAGAATGGGTGAAACATCAGGCCATAAAGGCGGCGCCGCCCCGTGCTCGACGCTTGCGAGGTTCCGGGTGCGACGATATTCCGTCCCGGCCTAATCCTGTACCCGACGCACACTCCGCTGCAACCGACATGCCGTCGGCGCGGTTTGTCAGCGATTGCCCTACGCGGATCGGAACTTCTTACAAGGGACCATCCCGGCCGTACAAAGGGCGCGTCCGAACCGTCGGCGTCGGCGAACCGTCGATCGGACGTAACATGCCGCGTGAACGACGTTTACCCCGACCAAACGGGGATGGGGCCGCCCCCGGCACGGCCCTTGCTTCGCTTCGCCGGGCGCCGCCCTCGTTCCGGGAGTTCCTTCAATGCGGATACGCTTCCTCGTCTACGGCCTTTTTCTCGCCGCCGCGCTGGAATCGGCGGGTTGTTGCTTTTGGCATCATCATCGGTGCTGTTATTTCAGCCCGCCGCCCGTTCGCCTTGACCTACCCGCGACCGGGCGTTAGCGTCCCGCCGCCCCGTCCTACTCTGGAGGACCATGAACGCTATGAAGACTTTTAAGACGCTCCTTGGAGCAACTCTGGCGGCGGCGCTCGCCGCGGCCCCACTGTCGGCCCACGACCGCAACCTGTCCACGCTGGAATCGGCGGCCGACGCCGTCGAGGCGCTGAGCGACATCCCGCTCAAGGGCATCCCGCCGGCGCTGCTGCGCGACGCCGCGGGCGTGGCCGTCATCCCCCACGTGGTCAAGGTCGGTTTAGTGATCGACGGCCGCTTCGGCCGCGGCGTGGTGCTGGCCCACCAGCCCGACGGCGGTTGGAGCAACCCGGTCTTCCTCACCCTGGCCGGCGGCGGCGTCGGCTGGCAGGCCGGCGTCCAATCGACCGACGTGATCCTGGTCTTCAAGACGCGCGAGAGCCTCGACCGCCTGCTCCGCGGCAAGGACAAGGTCACGCTGGGCGGCGACGTGGGCGTGGCCGCCGGGCCGCTCGGCCGGCAGGTCGAGGCCGACACCGACGCGCGGCTCAAGGCCGAGATCTATTCGTATTCGCGCAGCCGCGGGCTGTTCGCCGGCGTCTCGCTGGAGGGGGCCGGCCTGCTGGTCGATCACGAGGCCAACGAGGCCTTTTACGGCCCCAAGTACGGCCGGCCGGCGGACGTGATCGCCCAGTCGGGCAGCGAGGTCGCCGAGGCGAATCGCCTCAAGGACCGCCTGACGCGCCTGAACCCGCCGCCCCCGCCGCCCGTCGTCATCGTCCCCGAGGGGCCGGCGCCCGCCCCGCCGCCCCCGCCGCCCTTCGCGCCCCCGCCGCCCTTCGCGCCCCCCGGGCGGTAGAAGCCCCCGTCAGGTTTAAGCTACAAAAGACACCTCTTTTCCCGTTCCCCACGCCCCGCGTGGGGAACGGGACGCCCCCTCCGGCCGCGTCGATTTGACAAGCCCGCCGACGCAACATAAGGTTGCGGCAGTCGCGGCACGGTCTCAACACGGCGCCGAAAAGCGCCGCCCCCCTCCCCCCGGCCGACCGCGACACGAACCGATTCGGTGGCCTTCCCCCGTCAAGCGTCACCACCATAGACGATCCGCGAAGACCGCGCACGCGGCTTCGCCACGCGAACGACTCGCGCGGCGTGTCCGGCCGACCGGCCGCGCCGTATGATGACCCGGTAGGATTCACGTTCGTCCTCGGTGGATTACCGACTATTCCTTTCGCTTTTAGCGTTGGGAAGGACGCTCTTACGCGCGTGGCCGCACGGAGGTCGGGGTCGCGCCGTTGACGGAGTTTCCTATGCGCGCATTCCTTCACGCGCTGGCGGCGCGGTTCCGCGCCGCGCCCCGCGCCCAACGGCGGCGATCCGTGTTGCGTCTGGAACGCCTCGAAGACCGCACCGTGCCGACCGTCGTTTCCCCGACCGCGCTCCTGCTCGCCTCGGGCGGCGTCGGCTCGGCGGCCGGTTCGGGACTGCCCGCCGGCCTCAGCCCCGCCCAGGTCCGCCACGCCTACGGCTTCGACCAGATCGCCTTCGGCTCGGTCCAGGGCGACGGCAGCGGCCAGACCATCGCCATCGTGGACGCCTACGCCCAGCCGAACATCGCCGGCGACCTTCAAACCTTCGACGCGGCCTACGGCCTGCCGAACCCCCAACTCACCGTCGTCAACGAGAACGGCGGCTCCTCGCTCCCGGCCGCCGACCAGGGCTGGGGGCTGGAAATCAGCCTCGACGTGGAATGGGCGCACGCCATCGCCCCGGGGGCCAACATCCTCCTGGTCGAGGCCGGCAGCGCCAACTCGCCCGACCTGCTGACCGCCGTGCATTACGCCGAGACCCAGCCGGGCGTGTCGGTGGTGTCGATGAGCTGGGCCGCCGGCGAGTTCACCGGCGAGGCGTCGCTGGACAACTATTTCACCACGCCGTCGGGCCACAACGGCGTCACCTTCGTGGCGGCCTCGGGCGACGCCGGTTCGGCGGGGGCGCCGAACTGGCCCTCCGTCTCGGCCGACGTGCTGGCGGTCGGCGGCACGCAGCTCAGCACCGACGCCGCCGGCGACTACCTCGGCGAAACCGGCTGGAGCGGCAGCGGCGGCGGCCTCAGCACCGGCGTTTCGCAGCCGGCCTATCAAAAAGGCATTGTCACCCAGAGTTCCACCGCCCGCGCCGTCCCGGACGTGGCCTACGACGCCTCGGGCGGTTCGCCCTTCGCGGTCTACGACACCTCCTCCTACGGCGGCTGGCTGGAGGCCTACGGCACCAGCGCCGGGGCGCCGCAGTGGTCCGCCTTGATCGCCATCGCCGACCAGGGACGGGCGCTGGCCGGCGATGGCACGCTCGACGGCGGCACGCAGACGCTGCCGATGCTCTACCAGCTGCCCGCCGCCGATTTCCATGACGTGACCAGCGGCAGCAACGGCGGATACTCGGCCGGCGCCGGTTACGATCTCGTCACCGGGCGCGGGTCGCCGGTGGCGAACCTGATCGTGGCGGGCCTGGTCGGCACGTCCACCAGTCCGTCGCCGTCGCCGGGCGCCTCCAGTTCTTACGAGGTCGCCGATTTCAGCGGCAGGGGCGTGTGGCGCTATTCTCCGACGGCCGGCTGGCAGCAGCTAACCCCCGTCGATGCGACGCAGACCGCGGTGGACGCCCATGGCGACGTGGCGGCGGAGTTCCCCGGCTACGGCGTTTGGCGCTATGAGGATTCCACCGGCTGGCGCCAGTTGACCGCGGCCAACGCCACCAGCATCGACGTCGCGGGCCAGGGCGTCGTGGCGGCGGAGTTCCCCGGCTACGGCGTCTGGCGCTACGAGGACGGCTCCGGCTGGCGGCAACTGACCCCGGCCAACGCCGCCCAGGTGGCCGTGGACGACTCCGGCGACGTGGCGGCGGAGTTCGTCGGCTACGGCGTCTGGCGCTACGAAGATTCCGCCGGCTGGCGGCAGCTGACTACCGCCAACGCCTCCCAAATCGCCATCGCGGGAAGCGGCGTCGTGGCCGCCGACTTCGCCGGCTACGGCGTCTATCGCTACGAGGACGCCACCGGCTGGCAACTGCTGAGTACGGCGAACGCCTCCCAGGTGGCCGTGGACGCTTCCGGCGACGTGGCCATCGAAGTACCCGGCTACGGCGTCTGGCGCTACGAAGGTCCCACCGGCTGGCGGCAGTTGACCGGGACCGACGCCGCCCAGGTCGCCATCGCGGCGGACGGCGACGTGGTCGGTGCATTTTCCTCTTACGGGATCTGGATTTTCGACAGCGCCTGGACGCAACTGACCGCGAGCAACGCCTCCGAGGTCGGCGTCGGGGTCTGAACCACTGAATCGGCAGGCGAGCGGCGCGGCGTCAGCCCGCCGGTGTAGGCGAGCGGCGCGGCGTCAGCCCACCGGTGTAACATCCGTCCCGCGACGCGATCCTACACCGGCGGGCTGACGCCGCGCCGCTCGCCTACATCAAGTGCCGCGTCCCCACGCCTCTTCCAAAAAATAACTGAAGTCGAGCTTCGCCGCGCGCCGATGGTCGATGAGCAGGGCCGGTGCGCGACGAGGATTTGAACCCTCCCCGGCCGTCTTTGGAAAAATGCGCGCTTTTCGGTCGGGGAACCTTGACGAAGCCCGTTTTACTGCTGTACAGTGAATTGCCGCCCCAATCGCCACAATCGGCTCAAAGGGTTCTCCCCACATTAACTACCAGACCGGGAATGGCGCTTGCTCCTTCCCGTCTTGTCGCCGCGCACCGGGCAGGCGCGGAAATGGGGTTGACCCTTCCCCCTAATGGGGGAAAAGTTGGTCACGATGGCCGAGTTGTGCTGTGGGCAATCCGGGGACTTTACGCCTTCCGAAATGGCCGCGTTAAATGAGGCGCCGCCGCCGTTTCGGGGGCGTTTGAGCCGCGCATCCTTCTGAACGAGCCGATCCCCCAACGACGATGACAATCCCAATGACGGGACCGGAACCGGGGTCTACCCCCCGGTGTTGGTTATACCGTCCGCAAAGCGTCTCCAATCGGTCGTGACACCACGAGTCCGCAACCTCTCCGAGACCGCATCATGAACCTCTTCTCGTTCTCTCGCCTCTTCGCCAAGCTCGGACAACGACGATCGGAGCGGAAGCCGCAACGCGGCCCACGCCGGACCACGCGCCCCCTCTCCCTGGAACTTCTCGAAGACCGGACCCTGCTGTCCGTCGCGCCGGCGCCCATCGTGACCAACCCGAACGCCGACCCGAATTCCCCCGCGACACCCAGCTTCGTCGCCAGCGGCTTCGACCCGCAAGTCGTGATGGATCCGACCAACAGCCAGAACCTGGTCGAAGTCAACACCACCGGCACGGCGCTCGTCGGCCAGGTCTCCGTCAACGGCGGCCAGACCTGGACGACGTTCACATTCCCCAACGGAAGCACAAACGGCGTCGGCACGGTTTTTCCCGGCACGGTGCCCGACCCGACGACGTTCACTCCAGAGGTCGCCTACACGAACGTCACCAGCCCGAGCGTGGCCTTCGACCGCAACGGAAACTTCTACGTCGTCAGCAACCAGTTCAACGCCGCCGCCCTGACGTTGGAGAGCAACACCACGTCCGGCGCCACCGCTGCCGGCGCCGCTGGCGCCATCGTCTTCGACAAGTTCAGCTTCAACAACGGCGCCCCGAGCGAGGTCAATGCCGATAGCAACCAGATCCTGTACCAGTGGTACGGCCAGGACCCGGCTTACAACCCCACCGTCGCCGTCGACGCCAACCTGCCCGCCACCGCCACCAGTGGGCCGTCGTTCACCGATCCCGTCACCCACGCCACCCAGACGGACACGCTGGCGGTCTCGATCAACCCGACCACCGGCGCCGTCGTGACCCCAGGCGCCGGCGCTGCCCCCAAGGGCATCTACGTCGGCTGGAACAACAACTTCACCAACCCGGCCTTTGAGGGCGGTACGGTCAGCCGCATCATGATCGCGGCTTCGGGGGACGGCGGCGCCAAGTTCACCACGAACCAGTACGCGGACACGGCCGGGTTTAACGCCGGCTCCGCCCCGCAGATCCTGTTCACCCAGGGATCGACGGTGCCCGCCAGCGGCGCCGGCACCATCGCCTTCGTGCTCCCCGACTCCACCAGCGTGCCCGCCGGGCAGCAGTCCGGCGCGATCACCATCCAGGTCAAGAACAGCAGCAACATCGCCGTGGCCAACGAGGTGGTGGACCTGAACAGCAGCTCCGCGTCTGGGACCTTCTACGACAGCCAGGGTCCCAACGCCAACGTCATCACCTTCGTGGTCACCAACGGCAGCGGCCAAGCCACCTTCTACTACGAGGACACCACCGCCGGCTCGCCGACCCTGACGGCCACCGAGGCCGCCGACACCGGTGTGTTCGCCCAGCAGACCGAGTCGGTTGGCCCCGGCCTCGTCACCAGCCTTACCTTCACGCCCCCCGCCCAGACCGTGGCCCCCGGACAGCAGTCCGGCCCGATCACCATCACGGCGAACGCGGCCGTTCCCGACGAACTGCTGAACCTGAGCAGCAGTTCCGCGACCGGGGTCTTTTACAACACCGCCCACACCGCCGTCATCACCAGCGTCATCACCAACTCCGGCGGCCAAGCCCAATTCCTCTACGAGGACACCACCGCCGGCTCGCCGATCGTGACGGTCACCGACGTCGCCACCGGTGTGTCCATGACGCAGACCGAGACGGTTAGCCCCGGCGCCACCATCACCTTCACGACCACCCCCGTCACCGTGAATCCCGGGCAGCTGTCCGGCCCGATCACCATCCACGTCCAAGACAGGGGCGGCAACCCCGTGTCCAGCGAGGTGGTCAACCTGAGCACTACCGGGGGCGGGGTCTTTTACAACAGCGCCGGCACCGCCGTCATCACCTACGTGGTCACCGACAGCGGCGGCAACGCCTCCTTCCTCTACGAGCAAAACACCACCGGCGCGCCGACCCTGACGGCCACCGACGCCGCCAACACCACGGTGTTGGCCACGCAGACCGAGACGGCTGGCGCCGCCCAAGTCGGCCTTAACGACATCACCTTCACGACCCCCGCCGTCACCGTGGGCGCCGGGCAGCTGTCCGGCACGATCACCATCAAGGCGACGACCACTGGCGTTGCTCCGGTCCCCAACGAGGTGGTCAACCTGAGCAGCAATTCCGGGACCGGCGTCTTTTACAACAGCGCCGGCACCGCCGTCATCACCAGCGTGATCACCGACAGCACCGGCCACGCCTCCTTCCTCTACGAGGACAGCACCGGGTCCGGACCCCCCGGCTCGCCGACGCCGACCCTGACGGCCACCGACGCCGGCAGCGGTAATGCCGGCATGCAGACCGAAACGATCACCGCCGCCCTCGCCAGCAGCCTCACCTTCAGCGGCGCCACGACTGCGAACGCCGGGCAGGAGTCCGCCGCGATCACCATCCTGGTGAAAACCAGCGGCGGCACGGGCGTCTCCCACGAGGTGGTGAATCTGAGCGCCCCCGCCGGGACCTTCTACGACAGCCTCGGTACTGGCGCCAACGTCATCACGAGCGTGGTCACGAACATCGCCGGCAACGCCACCTTCTACTTCGAGGATGCCGCCGCCGGCTTCGTGAACGTGACGGCCACCGCCACCGGGGCGGCCAACGCGGAGATCGTGACGGTCAGCAGCGGCACTGCCACCACCATCGCCTTCGCCAGCCCCGACGCCACCAGCGTGCCCGCCGGGCAGCAGTCCGGCCCGATCACCATCCTCACCGTGGCCGACGAGGTGGTGAACCTGAGCAGCGCTTCCGCGACCGGGGTCTTTTACAACAGCGCCGGCACCGCCGTCATCACCAGCGTGATCACCGACGGCACCGGCCACGCCTCCTTCCTCTACGAGAACACCACCGTCGGCCCGGTGACGCTGCGGGCCACCGACAGCGCCACCGGTGTGTTCACGACGCAGACCGAGACGGTCACCACCGCCGCCGCCAACACGGGCGCCGCCACCACCAAAGGCTCCATCGCTTTCGTCACTCCCGCCACCAACGTGCCCGCCGGGCAGCAGTCCGGCGCGATCACCATCCAGATCCTGGACAGCGGCAGCGCCGCCGTGGCCAACGAGGTGGTGGACCTGAGCAGCAGCTCCGCGACGGGGACCTTCTACGACAGCCAAGGCCCCAACGCCAAAGTCATCACCTTCGTGGTCACCAACGGCAGCGGCACCGCCACCTTCTACTACGAGGACCCCACCATCGGCTCGCCGACCCTGACGGCCACCGACGCCGGCAACACCGGTCTGTTCACGCAGCAGACCGAGTTTGTTAACTCCGGCATCGACAAAAAGATCACCTTCCTGACCGTCGCCACGCCTGGGCTCGCCGCCGGGCAGCAGACCGGCCCGATCACCATCCAGGCGGCGACCAGTAACGGTACTGCCGTTCCCGACGAACTGGTGAACCTGCGCAGCAATTCCGGGACCGGCGTCTTCTACAACAGCACCGGCACCGCCGTCATCACCAGCGTGATCACCGGCTCCAACGGCCAAGCCTCGTTCCGCTACGAGGACATCGCTCCCGGCACACCGGTCCTGACGGCCGCCGACTCCGCCAATCCCACCGTGTTGGCCACGCTGACGGAGACGGTCGGCGGTATAGGCCTCCCCACCGTGCCCGGCGGGCAGATGAACGTCGTTTACGACGACGCCAGCACCGGCGCCGCCGTGATCCAGCAGAGCCAGCCCGACGGCGGCTTGGCGACCAATCTCGTGGCGGCGGCGGGGATCGCCCCAAACACCGCGAGTAACACACCCCGGGCCATCATCACCGCCTTCACGTATCCCTCGAGTCCCACGCCGCCCAGCAAGTACATGCCCATAATGAGCACCGCCACGCTGAACGTGGCCACCAACCAATTCGATTTCAACGGGGGCGCCGCCTTCGGCAAAATCAACGACCTGGAAGTCACGATCGACATTCAGTTTCCGGACATGCGGGACCTGAAGATCGTCCTGGTCCCGCCAACCGGTTCCGGTTTGGCCTCGATCACGCTGCTGTACAACGGCCTCGACGACAATGGCAACGGCACCGGCCTCGGCGTGGCGGACGGCGCCAACATGGGCATCCTCACCAGTAACGGCACCGACCACAGCATCGGCACGGTCTTCGATTCCGACGCCCCGCGCAACATCATCGACACGTCCGCCAGCGCCCCGTGGATCGGCCATTTCCAGCCGGAGTTCGGCAGCCTGACGGAAGTCAACGGCCTGACGCCGGCGCAGGTGGCAGGCCCCTGGACGCTCCAGGTCACCGACTTCGTAAGCACCAACGGCATCAACGAAGGCATTGGGGGCTACATAACGGGCTTCTCGATGCAGTTCAGCAGCCTGATCAGCACCAGCGGCTTCGGGCAGGGAGCGGGCAGAGGCGCGGGCGATCCGAACTACACCCAACTCGGTCACAGCCGGAACATCCCGCTGGGAGCCGTCCTGCTTGGAACCGTCGTCGCCGACGGCTCGGTCGCCGGTTCACCCAGCAACGTCTACTCGGACAAGACGGCCGCCTCCGGAACGCCGGGTACCGGCCCCGGCCTCGTCGCCGCCATCGACAACACGCTCGGCTCGTTCAGCCCCTATCAGAGCCGCATGTACATCGCCTACGTCGGCAGCGGCGGCGCCGACGTCTACCTGGTCCACTCGGACAAGGACGGCGCCTCCAACTCGTG
>Ga0182024_10008128_pt1 | contig 22303 bp, 20 predicted proteins | sample P32metaG_FD_120480 | JGI IMG/M metagenome (GOLD analysis project Ga0182024, IMG submission 120480) | Permafrost microbial communities from Stordalen Mire, Sweden - P3-2 metaG (Illumina Assembly) | ecosystem: Environmental > Terrestrial > Soil > Wetlands > Permafrost | place: Sweden: Stordalen... | reverse complement strand
GTACTTTGCCGCGCGGCTCCACGGCGACACCGCGAAAGAGTTCGAGAACAATGCATTGGCGAGCGCCATCCTCGGCCTCCCGCCGCCTATCGGCTTTGCTCCCAAAGTCTTGCGAGGTTGCCTCGCTCCGGGGCGTCCGTACCAGCGCCTCTCGCCGTTCGGAGTCGATCCTGAAGAGGGCAATCTCCGGATCGCCTTGAAGGTGCCCCTCGTATCCGCCGCAGGTTTGTGGGGATTGGCCGAGAGCGCGCTGAAACAGCACTCTGCCCTTCATGAGTCCGGGCTCGCCCATGGCGACGCGGAGCTACACAACCTCGTCGTGTGCTCATCCCCGCTGGAGGTCGTCCTGGTCGACTTCGAATCCGCAGTCGAGAAAAGCAGCCTGGAGGAATCCGCGTGGCACGCGCGGTGCTCCGCGGACTTGGTCCCTCTCCTGCGCGAGGCCGTGTTCCTTCAGTGCGTACTCGGTCGTCAGTGCGGACCGCTCGCCGACGCATCTTGGTCCGCACTCGACCGGCTATTTCGCACCCCCGATCGATTCCGCAAGGCGATCGAGGTTCAGCCCGATCCACTCGAATAGGCTGCCGTCCATGACGCGAAGTCAATTCGCGTGTCGAGTATCGCGGCTCTCCCGTCTATTGCGTCAGCTTGAGCATGCGCGATGCGTGTGTGGCGAGCGTGGCGCTGAAGCTCGTGGTCGACGAGCCGAGATCCGTGTGACTGACCATGTCGTGCACTTGCATCGTGCTGCCCGCACCGATGTCGCTGAACGTGGCGGTCACCGGGGCCGAGGACGCGGCGAAGTTGAAGAGGCCTACGACGATGCTTCCGTCCACCTGCTTCGAATACCAAACCTGCTGATTCGACGCCGTCGATACGGGCTTGGCGGGTATTCCCGACTGGTTCACGGCGATGACTTCGGCATTCGTCAGGATCGCATAGTCCCCGTCGTCTAGCTTCGTCAGATCCGATCCGATGATCAGCGGCGAGCCTACGATAGACCAGAAGGAAAACTGCGTTTGACGTTCATCGGTCGTGATCCCGTCGAAGTCGCCTTCGCCGATCATGAGAGAGTCGAGGTCGTTCCAGTGGCCCGGACCGCCATAAGGCACGAAGTTCGGATTGAGCAGACCGCGAGTGGTGCCGAGACCGAAGATCTCCCGATTCACGTGCGTCCAATTGGTGTCGGTCGAACAATAACACTCGATGTCCGTCGAGACGCGCCAGGAGTTGCTGTACTTTTGCCACGTATCGATGGCGGTAATCTCGAGCTGGTTCGACAAGTTCAGCACGATCTGGCGCCCGGTGGCGTCGAGCGCCGCACGCCATTGCATGATGTCGTCCTGATTGTCGCTGACGCCCCCCCCTCCCCCTGGGCCCACGAAGTCCATCTTGACGGCGTCGGCTCCCCACCCCGACACGAGGTTTGCATACCCCTGTACGAAATCGACGGCGCCCGGCTTCGTGAAGTCGAGCTTTTTCGTCGTGGCGCCCATGGCCTGGTCTGTATTCCCCGACCCCGACGTGACGATATCCTGGGCGTGGTAGGTAGTGACCCCGTTGGGTCCGTAGACAGGTGAATTGGCAGTGACGACGGCGTCGTTGACTCCGGGGGTAAGATACACGCCGATCTTCAGCCCCTTGCTATGGACGTAGGCTGCTGCGGCCGACCAGCCGTTCGGAAATTCGGTCGTATTCGGCTTCCAGCGACCATACTCGTCGAAGCCGTCGTACCAGCAGTCATCGATCAAGATGTATTCGTAGCCAAATGACTGGAACTTGCTGACCATGACGTCGGCGATGGCCTCTACCTCCGCTTCGCTCGGGTTGCAGGTGTGTGTGCTCCACCAACTCTCCCACCCCATGGAGGGCTTCGCCGCCAACATGCCTGCCTCCTGGGTACCGGTGTCTGCGCCCGAGTCCGCAACTCCGGTTTCACTGCCGGCGTCCGGCGTTACGATCGTGCTTCCAGAGTCCGCCGGGGCGGCGTCCGATCCATTTCCTCCGCCGCTCGCGTCCGGTCCGCCGGTTCCACTGTTCGCGTCAGGCCCGGGTGTTCCACCACTCGCGTCTGCCTTGGCGCCGAGGATCGAGCTTCCATCCGTCCCGCCGTCCCCCAACGGGGGACTTCCTCCGGAGGTGCCCGATCCACAACCGACCGTACACGCAACTCCGCCCACCAGGACCAATCCCAAACATCGCGCGGCTGTAACGCTATCCATTCGAGTCTCCATGAAACTTAAGGGGCGCGTTCAGACGCGTTATTCATCAAAGTGATTGTGGTCGAAAAAAATTCCCCTTCACTCGACAGTTACGCTTAAGACAATCCCGGGATTGCAGACCGCGCCTCCAAAAACGTACTCTTCGGTGGTCGTGGTGCTTGCGTAGTCTTGCACCGCGAACATCGGATACGGGCCGCCGGCATTTACGGCGTCCTGGAACCTCTCCGTGCCGTAAGAGAACGCCCCGTACGTATTGGTAATACTGCCCGAAGCATCCCAGGCGAAGCCCAGATCTCCCTCGGCCTGAACGTCTTCAAACACATGGGCATCGTTGCTGCCATCGGTCACCTGGGTCAGGGTCAAGCTCGGGGGAAGAGGCCTCACCCCAAGCATGAACTGTAGAGGAGGGGTTTCGCCCGGCGCGGAAACCGTGAATTTCCAGTCGCTCGTGCCGGGGATGGTGAGCCCCGCGGTCGTCACTTTCCTTCCTCGGATGGGACTTAGGTCGAATACGAAGTAAGAGAGCGTGTCGTCGGGTTCGTCGGTTGAATGTCCGACGAAGTATCCACCGGTCGTGCGCACCCCCGCGCTGTTCCAGGTGCCGCAGCTCATGGCGGGCAGAGCGTACTTCACACTTCCCAGGGTCACGTCGTACGTGCACCCGGCGAACGGGAGAGAGGCGCAGACAAACCATAGACGGCAGAGAGAGATGCTCGGTTGGCTCCATGCCGGCGGGCCAGGCCGCATACCCTCAGCGCTCGCCTGCACAACTTGCCCGCAATCCGTCTGCCAAAGGAGATCCGGGCTGATCCTTGAGGAACTGATCTCGCGCCTGCCGCGCGGCCGCGATGCGACCTGCCGCACACAACGCCAGGACACGCGCCGCCTCGTACTCCGGCTTCAACGCGCCGCGAGGAAACTCCGCCGCATACCGGTCGAGCAACGCAAGCGCCTGCACCGGCGAGTCGGCATCGAGCGCACGCCGTGCCGAACGCAATAGCTGGAGCTCGCGCTCGAAGCTCTGCCCGCCGGGCGTGGAACTAGCGAGTCCGACGGACGGAACTTGGCGAGCCCGGGATTCGCCCCCGGGCCGGGGGACGGCGAGTGCTGGTGGACTCGCCGGCCCGCCGGGCGTGAGGGCTTCCGACGCCGTCGAGACCTCTGCGGGCGCCGCACTCGGCGGGCTCGTGACGGGTCCGCTTGCGAGGGTCGCCGCGGCAGCCTCTTCGCGAGCCACGGGGGCCTCGAGGGTCGGGGGCGTCGGGGGCGTCGGGGGCTTAGAGAAGTGACCGCGCGCGACATACACTCCCGCGCCCGTCGCAGCGCCGAGCGAGATCAGGATCGATACGACCGCCCACTTCGCGAACCCTCCGGCCAGAGTAGAAGAGGGCTCGAGCGCTGCAGAGGCCAAGCTGGTCGCGCCCATGCCCGCGGCGATCTGCCCGGCCAGACGGCTCCGGTTGCGCGCTCGCACGTCCTCGCTGGGCGCGTTTGCGGTTCGGCTGGCTTTCACCAGCGCATCCAGCCCTAGGTTTCGCATTGCTGGCTCCAATCGCTATGGGCTTGGAGCCGAGCGAGCGCCTGTTTAAGCTCTTGGCGCGCGGCACGCACCCTCGCGGAGATCGTGTTGGCGTTGGTGTCGAGCGCCTGAGCGGCCTCGAGGACCGTCATTTGCTCGAGTTCGACGAGAATGAACGCCTCTCGCTTCTTCGGCGCGAGACCTGCGAGCAGGCTCTCGAGCAAGCGGGCCCCCTCGACCTCTTCCAGAGTGGCAAGCGGAGACTTCGACGTCACGTCCGGCAGCACCTCGAGCTCGCGGTGACCCGCACCCTCCGCCCGGGCTCGAGCCGTGGGCCGATGATCGCGCGCGACACGGCGCGCGATGCCGAAGATCCAAGTGCGCAACGACGAACGGCCCTCGAACTGTGCGACCCGGGCATGGACCACCAGGAACACGTCCTGGATGGCGTCGTCGATCGAGGCCTCGGGGACGCCGTATCGATGCAAGGTTCGCCACACGAGATCGAAGTGCTCCTCGTAGACCGAAGCGAAATCGAGGGACGCAGGAGCCGGCGCCGAACCCTGGCTCGGCGCCGCAGCACCGTCCTCCAGGTCGCCTTCACTTACGGCAGCCGATCCAGTCACGGAGGATACGTGCATGGTCCGGTCTCAAATCGTGACACAATCGAATTCGCCAGGCAGCGGATATCGTTCGACCTCGACGACCCCTGAGATAAGACGATGAAGGTATTGGGGTCCTTGGGGGCAGGGCTTGCCGGCGTCGCGATCGCGATGAGCGCGGCGGCGCAGACGGTCGGACCCGAACGGGAGCCGGCGATCGCGCTCGGGTGGGATGCGCCCGCCGAGTGCCCCACGCGAGACCAGGTTCTTTCGGACGTGCGCTCGCTCGCCGTTCGCCGAGGGGCGGCCGCGCCGACGAAAAGCATCGCCGTAGAGGCGGTCGTCGAGAAACGTGCCGCCGATCGCTGGAGCCTGACACTCGCGGTCGGTTCCGCGCAGCAGCGACTCGAAGCGTCGACGTGCGCACAGCTCGCCCGGGCGGCGGCGCTCTTCGTAGCGTTGGTGTTGGACCCCTCGAGCCGCGAACGGGCGAGCGCCGCGCCTGGGGAGCCCGCAGAAGAACCCGGACCTCCGCTTCCCGCGCCGGTTCCCGCTCCCGTTCCGGCGCTCGCCCCTCCTGGCGCGGCACCGATGGCTACGGACGAGACCGCTGCGCGTCCGCGCGAAGTGTCGGTGCTCGCTGCAGCTGGCTTCTTGATCGACGTGGGCACTCTTCCTCGCGCCGAGCCGCTTGCGGCACTCGAGGTCGGCATCCGTTACCGCCGGGCGGAGATTACGCTCCAGGGGGGCGCGGGAACGGCGCAAGATGTAACGACGAACGGTGCGGCCGGTGCTGTATTGACCCCTGTGAGCGTAACCCTGACGCCGTGCTACGCACCGCTGGCGACGAGCCATCTCCGTCTCGGACCTTGTGCACAGGGCGAAGTCGGCTGGATCCACGCGCAGGGGGTCAACCTCTCGCAGGCAGGCCCGACCAGTGCGGGATGGTTTTCACTGGGGGGAGAGCTGGTCGCGTGGTGGGCCATTGGAGCCCACTTCGAAGCGCGCCTGGGCGCGGGGGTACTCGTCCCCGTCGTGCGCCCCAACTTCGAGGTAGCCGGCTATCCGCTCCCCGGCCGCGGATACGGGACCAGCCCGAATAGCCTCTTCGAACCCGGGATCGCCCTGCGCGCCGGTACGGCCGCGGTGATCCGGTTCTAACCCGCGCGGCGAACCGGAGGCGTGGTAGAGAGGCGGCGAGGAGAACAACAATGACACGTCTCTACGCGCTCGCATCGTCCACTCTCGTCATTGCTTTGGCTTCCTGCGGCGGAGAAACCCCGCCGCCCGCGGCGCCCCCCGCGCCGGCCACGTTGAGCGCGCCCGCTCCAGCCCCGATCCCTTTAACGGCGACGGCGACGGCGAGCGCGGCTCCGCCCGAACCGCCCAAGCCCGTAGCGCCAACACCCGTCGCCACGTACACGGGGCTCGCGACTCCAGAGAGTGCGCTCTACGACGCGGACAACGATCGCTACCTCGTGTCGAACATCAACGGCAGCCCGTTCGATAAAGACAACAACGGCTTCATCTCGATCCTCTCGCCGGACGGACAAATCACGACCCTCAAGTGGATCGAGGGCGGCAAGAACAAAGTGACGCTCGACGCGCCGAAAGGCCTCGCGCTCTCCAAAGGCGTTCTCTACGTAGCGGACATCGTCACCGTACGTATGTTCGACGCAAAGACCGGAGCTCCAAAGGGGGAAGTCCCGATCGCCGGATCCACCTTCTTGAACGACGTGACCGCCGCCCCCGACGGCAAAGTGTACGTTTCGGACACCGGCGTAAAAGCAGGCTTCGAACCGAACGGCACCGACGCCGTGTACGTGATCGAAAAGGGAAAGGCGAAGGCGCTCGCGAAGAGCACCGAGCTCGGCCGCCCCAACGGGGTTCTCTGGACGGACAAGGGACTCCTCGTCGTCACATTCGGAACGAACGAGGTGTATCGGCTCGACGACAAGGGCGTGAAGCAGGACGTGACCAAGACGCCCGCCGGGGGCCTCGACGGAATCGTTTCGGTGGGCGATTCACTCCTCGTGACGAGCTGGGAAGCGCAAGCGATCTTCCGCGGCAAGCTCGGTGGCGCCTTCGAGGTCGCTTTGCCGGCTCAGAAGTCCCCCGCGGACATCGGCTACGACACCAAGCGCGGACGCGTGATCGTGCCGCACTTGATGGAGAACACCGTCGAGGTTTACGACCTCAAGTAGGGGAGCCTCGCGACGACGTTGGCCGCGTTCGCCCTTCGAGTCACCGAGTCCGAGTGGCAGAAGAAGCACTCGAGTTGCTGCAAGAGTACTGGGACCGGGAGGCTAGCCGGCCAAGAGCGCTCGCTCCTTGACGAACAGGTTTGCGAGCGCGTTCAGGACGATGCGCACACGCGCGAATCGCGATGTCCACCTCGCCGCGCGCCAAGTCCACGGCCTCGCTCGACAGCGCGAACCCATCCTTCCTGCTCACGCGCACGTGCCCGCGTGGCTGCTGACATGTCGGATGATGCGCTCGCCCTGCTTGCCGCCCCTGCTCCCGGACGATCGAGAGCCAAGTGGTGTATTATTGGTCCCGCGCACCGCCATCGCCGGGCTGAACGGGACCGCTCGGCGGGCCGACGACGAGAAGCCCCACACCGGCGGTGGGCACCAGCGGACCGAAGTGAAGGCTGTCCGACGTCGTGCCAGTGAGCAGGATCGTATCGGCAGCGCCGCCCGGATAGGCGCTGGCGCTGTAAAACGCCGAGGGGTTGGCGGGATTCCCCGGACCCGCCGCGTTCGGTCCTGTCGTCTGCTCGCGTCCGAGAGGGGTGAGCGCAAAGCTCGTCACGGAGCCGGTGCAGGTGCCTGGGGTCGCGAGGGCGGCCGCCGACGCGCAGACATTCTGTGCAGCGCCGCATGTCCCCATGTCGTTCGACCCGACCGCATAGATGTTCGTTCCGTCGGACTTGAGCTGCGCCCCGCAGACCCCAAAGCCGAGGCCGGCCGTCGAAAGCTCGAACGACGAGGTCTGCTCGTTGGCCGTGATCTCGATGACGCCGTAGGAGCAGTCGTCGAACGCGACGGTGCCTCCCGCCGCGCATGGAGCAGACAAGGCAGCGTTCGAATAGCCGATGCCGACCCAGGCCTGCACGGAATAGAGAGGGGCTCCACCGTCGGCACTCGCGGTGCCGGCGATCGGGGTGACGACCGCAGCGACCTGCTCCGGCCCCCCACTGCACGGCGTCATATAGACGTAGACCGAGCCGTCCTTCCTCCCGAACTGGGTGAAGCCGGGGGTTGGATTGTCGAGGTAGCACTGCGCGTAGAAGGTCGTGCCGGCCGCAAACTGAGTGAGGGTGTAGGCGACGGGGGGCTGCGTGAGACACGCACTCGTCGAGGTGGTCGTGGCGGCATTGATCTGTCCGATGATGGTGTCGACAGCGTCCAGGATTCCGAAGATGTCCGTGGGGCCCCCCATGAAGAATCGCGACTGCAGGTCGGACACGCTGAACCCGGTGGACACGGTCCCCCCGTCGGGCAAAAGGCCGACGCCAGGGCTCATCGTCCCTCCGTCGGGCAGGATCCCCCCGCCGCCGTCCGCCGGCTCCATGGTGCCCCCATCGGGCAAGATCCCCCCGCCGCCGTCGACGCTCCCCGGACCGGGTCCCGCGCCATCGGCGCCCGCTTCCTCGACCATATCCAAGAGGCCGTAGAGCGCCTCCCGCTTCCGCATGGGCGCATTCCCAAGCATCGCGGTCCCACCCAAGGATGGCGGGATCGATGCCGCCACCGGAGGCTCGATGCGCGGCAGGTCTGCCCCTTGATTCTTACCGCTGGGCGAGCTCGAACTGTTCGAAGAAGCTGGCGAGCACGCGCCGATCGCCGTGCAGACCCAAACCCCAATAGTACCGACGGCCAGTGCACGGAATGTTCGCATAGGTGCCTCGATTGAAAGAATCCGCGACGCTCGAGCGAGCGGCCACCGAGCGCGATGCGCCCTAGTGGCTTTAGGAGTACGGCGAGCCCGTCCACTCGATTAAGGCGGTCCCACGCTCCGACGTCGACTTGCAGCAGCCGCTGGTTGGCAGCGAGCGAGGCGTCAGGCGGAGAGCGTGCGATTCGTGACGATCAGCTGGAGAGTCGCGGTAGGGAGCCTCAACCTTGCACCTGATCGACGGCGCTGAGCACGTCCGCTCGGCTGAACGGCTTGTCCAGGCACGGGTTCTTCACTTCGTCCAGAAACCGCTGAGTACTGGCGCTGAAGGCGCCTCCCGTCATGAAGACCACCCGTCCGGCCAGGGCGGGGCGCCGGGCCGAGAGCCTCGCGTGCACATCCATCCCGCTCATCCCGGCCATCATCATGTCGCATAGAACCGCGTCGTAGTCGGCGCCCGCCTCGAGGCGACCGAACGCCTCTTCGCCGTGGGTGACGACTTCGACGTCGTGATCCTCTTCGATCAGCTGGCCGATCGCTCTCGCGAGCTGCACTTCGTCGTCGATCACCAGAATGCGAAGTCGGCGCGTGCATCGCGGTGCGGGAGCTGGGACAGGCAAGGGACCGGTTTGCGGAGCGAGGAGCACGCGAAAGAGCGCCCCCCGGCCGGAGGACGACGCGATCTCGATCCGTCCGCCCAGATCGGTCACGATGCGATGACAGATCGCAAGCCCCAGCCCGCTCCCCGACCGAGGGCCCTTCGTGGTGAAGAACGGTTCGAAGAGACGAGCCTGGACCGCCGGCGGAATGCCGTGTCCGTTGTCCTCGATCTCGACCACCACGCGTCCCTCGGCATCGGTGAAGGCGCGCATCTCGATGCGGTTCGTCGCCGGATCGCCTTCCTCGATGGCATCGATGGCGTTCACCAGGAGGTTCATGAACACCTGCCCGAGCCTTCCTGGATCGCCGAACACGGGCGGAATCGGGCCCAGGTCGACCACGAGGCGCCCCCGCGTGCGGATGTTCACCGCGGCCAGGTCCGTCGTGGCGTTGAGCACCCTCGACAGATCGACGACCTCCGCGCGGTGCTCCGCGCCGCGCGTGAACATCCGTAGGTCGTTCGTAATCTCGCCGACTCGCGCCGTCCCCTCGCGCGCGATCACCAGGGACTCCCGTGCAGTGTCGAGTCGCCCGGCGTCGATGTCCGCGTCGCACGGTTGAGGGCGCCGATGGTATACGCGAGCGGATTATTGATCTCGTGTGCGACTCCGGCCGCGAGGAAGCCGAGCTGGGACATCCGGTCGGCGAGGACGAGCTGCTCCCGGAGCGCGTTGCGTTCGGTGACGTCGCGCGCGACGACCATTCGCGCCGCAACCTCCTCGAAGCTCACGCCTTGTGGCTCGCTGAGCTCGAAAGTGCGTGACGAACCGTCCATCGCCCGAAGGCGGAAGGTCTGCGCTCTTGCCTCGCCGAGGGGGAGCGCGAGCGCGCCCGCCGCGTCCCGGTCGGCGGGGTGGACAAGGTCGACGAGGGGCTTGCCGCGGAGATCGTCCTGGCTGGCGTACCTGAGCGCGGCGACGAACGCCTCGTTGGTCCACAGGACGACGCCGTCGCGGTAGACGACGAGTGGATCAGGGACGCGCTCCATGAGCTGTTGAAGCTCGCTCTGCGTGCGCAGGAGCACACCGAAGACGTCCTGCATCGCCTCGTGCTGCCGCGCGATCTCGTCGAAGAGCGCGCTCTCTCCGCGTAGCGCGCGAATGGCGCTCCGGACCCGGCCGAGGACGGTGCGGTTCGGCGGCGGCGTGATGTCCAGGACGCAGCCACGCGGCCCGATCGAGGCGACGGCGACGAGTGGGGCCTTGTATCCGAACACCGTGGTGCTGGCCCGGATGCCGCCCATGCAGAACCGAAAGAACGTCTCGCTGCCCCGGTACGACGGAGGAACCGAGAGCGTGAGCCGCATCGTTCCGCCGCCGCGCATCACCAATTCGTGCCCCAGATGGGGGAAGACTGCCGGCCCCACGAACTGGAGCGCGACGCGAAGAAGGTGGGCCGGGCTCACGACGTGGGGTAGGAGCCGCACGAAGGCCCAGGGAGAGATGCGCGTGCCCGTGAGGCGCCCGTACTCCTCGATGCGATCGTTTGTGCCCAGCGCCGCCCCTATTCGGTCGGTGAGCTCCGCGAAGTCGTTCCAGCGGACCCGCGCGCCCGGCTCGTCGAGCCGCTCGCGCGTAAAGGGGAGGCCCTCGAGTAGGTCGTGCGACGCCAGCCCACACTCGCCGGCCGCCTCGAGGCAGTCGCATACGAAGCGAGCGGGAACCTCCATTCGGGACGAGTGTACGATGAGCCGCGGGAACGAAAACGAAGAGCGCCGCCTCCGCGTCCACGAGGCGGTTCAGACTCTCTGCGGTTGCGAGCGCGTCTGCGGTGACCTTTTCGAGCGGTCGGACCGACCTTTTGCAGGGTCATGCAGCCAGAGGGACGGGGCGAGCGACCGTCGTGTTCAGGCAGAGCGCGGCACCTGCTCGCTAACGGCGTCGCGTAACTTGCCTAGAGCGTCTCGCAGCCCTGCCACTCCCCGTCCCGCTTTGGACAAGTGTGGGCCGAGGAGTGCCAGAGCCTCTTCGACTTCGCTCACGAATTTGAAAGGGACACGATGGGGCATCATCGTGCTGAGGGCAATTCCGACCCCCCTGACAAGCGCCGCGCGAAAGCCTCCACCCTCCGCGACGACGACCGCGAGGACCATCTTCGACACAAGGTCTCGACTGAAGACCGCCAGCTCTTTTCTGGCCAACTCAAGCGGTGGCGGAGAGGTGCGTTCGACCACGTAGAGACAAGTCGTGGATCCCGGGCAGTCTGCGATCAGCGAGCGCGCAATCTGGTTGGTGCGCGCCACTGCGTCCGGGGTCGGCCGACCGCGCCAGAGCTGGAGCAGCGTGTTCTCAAATATCGCGGCGCCCCCATCCTCGTCCAGCGACTGAATCGGGTTCCCGGACATTCCCCAAAAAAGCGTCGCACGTTTTCGTTTCGCCCGGAAGCAGGTTTAGGTCGCGCTGTAGGGAGCGGAGAAGATGTCCGCCCCATAAGCAGATGAAGATGTCCGCTTTTTCCCAGGGGACCTGGCAGGCTGCCCGATGATTTCGGACGCAGGCCGGGTCACCCGCGAGGTGAAGGCGATGACCCGATTGGAAGTGTGACGAAGGCGCAAGAAGGGATCTTCACGTGAGGAGCGCTCTTCGTCGCGCCGTTTCGCCTCCGGGACCATGCCCCCGCAGAGGCAGAAAGTGTCACCTATATTTAATGGTCCCGGTCTAAAGTGTTACCTATCCAATCGGTCCAACAGTGTCGCGATGCTCGGCGAACGGGAGGAGCGCCGCTCGCTCCGGGTGTCGATGCCCGACGGACGCGATGGGAGCGGACGACCCCGTCAGGGAGTGCTACGGCCCATCACCTACGGCACCGAAGCCAGAAACGACGTGCACATACACGACAGTGGACCCGGGCACTGGCCAGGGCTCCTGCATGGTTAGCTGGGGAAAGTGTTCCGATGGTCAGGTCTACGCGATCTCCTGCGTCGAGACGTTCTGCGAGTGCCTCGTTCAGGGTTTGATGACAGCACTATTGGGGCCAATGGAAACCTGTCAAGGCAGACTTGAATATGCTTTGCGGGTGGAGTCTGCAATAGACAGCCAACCTCAAAGGTCGTGGGAGAGTCGGAACAGGCCGTGGAGAAGACTGCACCGGTCGCGGGAAGCTTCGCCCCGGACGGGCGCGGCTCGGTAGAGCGCGACTCTGCACTAGCACCTGTCGAACGCGAGTCCCCAGAGGCCGTGAAGCGCCTTGCAGCGGGAAGGACGCCAGCGGGTGGCTCGAATCTTCCGCCTTCTCGGTAAATTTCTTTTGCTACTTGCAGGCGCGCAACGCGCGATCACGCGGTCTTCCCCGCAAACTTGGCAGAAACGCGAAACTCCACGTCCGGATGGGCTCGAAAAACGGGAAAACGGGTTGGGGCGTTTCGACGGCGCGTATAGACTGCGCTCCAAGTTCCGCTCCCCCGAAAAGGAGCGCGAACCCTCTCTCTTCGCGGAACCCACGCCGTGGTGCCGTCACGACGTCTTTCGCGTTTGGGTGAGCTCGTCCCCATTCGTAAGGAGTCTAGGCATGCTTGGGCGCAGTTTCTCTCTCTTGGCTTTCACCCCAGTTGTCTTCTCCGCGATCTTCGTCGTCGTGAGTTGCGCCTCGGGGGCGAACGTACCGGGGCTCGGCGGGGACGGCGGCGCTTCGGAGACCGGTTCCACGGTCACCCCCTCGTGCATCGCGGGCGAGATGGCGTGCGGGACCTCGTGCGTCGTGCTCGCGACCGACAACCAGAACTGCGGCGCGTGCGGGGTGGCCTGCAGCACCGGGACCACCTGCGAGAGTGGCGCGTGCGCGTGTGCGTCGGGGCTCGTCTTGTGTAGCGGCACGTGCGTCGCCTCGGACCTCGCGCATTGCGGAAGCAGCTGCGCCGAATGTCCGTCGACAGGAGTGTGCAACGCCGGGTCGTGCGCCTCGATGTGCCCCGCCGGCAGTACGGAGTGTTCGGACGGCGCGTGCAGCTCGGCGACGGACTCTGCCCACTGCGGAGACAGTTGTACCGCGTGCACCGGCGGGTCGACATGCAACGCCGGGGTGTGCGGGTGTGCAACCGCCGGTCAGATGCTTTGTGGCTCGCCGGCGAGCTGCATCGATACGACCTCGAACGCCGCCCACTGCGGCAGCTGCGGGCTCATGTGCGGCGCCAGCCAGGTGTGCACGAACAGCGTCTGTACGGGCAGCGGCGCCGGCGCGGATGCGGGTCATGGCGGCAGCGATGGGGGTGACGGTGGCGGCACCGACACCGGCGCTGGGGGGGCGCGCGCGTGTGCGCCTGCCAGCGTCAACGTGATCTCGGACTTCGAGGACAAGACCGGCGACGTCATCCAGCAGGGCGGTCGAGACGGTTGGTGGTACGTGTTCGACGACACCGCCGGCGGGACACAGACGCCGGCCGCGGACCCGGCCGGTCCGATCGCCGTGGCGTCCGTAACCGCTCCGATCCCGGCATCCGATACGGCCATGTGCGACCTGTACGCGATGCACTCGACGGCGTCGGGCCACGGCACTGCATCGGCCGACTATGTCGGCTTCGGGACGTCCGTAGCTCAGATCATGCCGCCGCCCCCTTCGGGATCGAAGACCAAGAATCCGATCAACGTCAGCTCCTTCAACGGCATTAGCTTCAACATCAAGGTCGGGTCGGGCACGGCGCCTCCGGTCTGGTTCGAGCTCCTCAATACGCAGACCGAGCCGGCGCCCGACGGGGTCGCGACCAATGATGCGGTCGACGAGTACAACACGCGCGGCAAGCTGCTCTCGAATCTCAGTACCAGCTGGACGACCGTTTACGTTCCTTTCGGAACCTTGGCGCCGCGCTATCTGCCCGCATCGACGTCGTCGGGCTGCGCGACGGCCTCGGTCCCCTGCCAAGCCCCGGCCTGGGACCCGACGACGTTGCTCGGGCTCCAGTTCTCGGTCTACCCGCAGTTTTCCATCTCGACCTTGAACTACGATCTCTGGGTCGACGACGTAACACTTTATGCGGGGTCGAATGGCCTCGCGACGATGACTCCGACCGGCGCAACCCCCGCTCACCCGTTCCCGGTCGACGGCCCCGTCGGCTCGTGCACGAAGCCGGCGGGCGCGACCGGGAAGTTTCTGGTCGACGCGTACAACCAATGGAAGAGCACATTCGTCGTCGGCAGTGGCAACACGACGCGCGTGCAGCGGCCGGAGAACGCCGACGATACCGTCTCGGAAGGCATCGGTTATGGAATGCTGATCGCGGTCTATATGGGCGATCAAACCTTGTTCAACGGTCTCTGGTCCTATTCTCTGACGCACCCGTCCACGGGAATGCTCATGACCTGGTGCATCGGTGGCGGTGGCGGCGGCACCGGCACGAGCTGCAGCGGCTCCGGATCGGCGACCGACGCCGACGAGGACATGGCTTTTGCGCTCCTGAAAGCCGACAAGCAATGGGGCAGCACTGGGACCTACAACTACAAGTCGCTCGCGACCACCATGATCGGCCAGATCTGGTCGGGCGACATCGACAGCGGCACGATGCTGCCGAAGGGGGGAAACAGCTACGGCAGCCCGAACCCCACCAATCCTTCGTACTTCGCACCGGCCTACTATCGAGAGTTCGCCAAGGTCGACAGCAACGCGTGGTCGACCGTCATTTCCAACGTCTATGCCGCGATCGGCAGGGTCGGCAACGGCTCGGGGCTCATTCCCGCATGGTGCCAAACGACTGGAACGACTCCCTGCGCGACGGCGGGCAGCAATGGCGGCGCCGATGACATGTTCTACCAGTACGACGCCCATCGGGTGCCGTGGCGTCTCGGCATCGACGCGTGCTGGAACGGCGTGACCACCGGGACGACCTTTCTTACCAACAACGCCACGTTCTTTGCGGCCGCAGCGGCGCACGGGGTCGGGCGAGTGTCCGACATTTATACCCTCACGGGGACAGCACACAACGACGCGCAACCGAACTCGATGTCGGCGATCGGCACGGCGGGAGTAGGCGCGATGGCGGTGGGCAATGCGTTCGCGAGCACCGCGTACCGTTTTCTCATCGACGCGACCTATACGCCCGATCCGGCAACGCGAAAGGAAGCCTACACCTACTTCAACGCGACGGTCGGTCTGCTGAGCGCCCTTACCATGAGCGGCAACTTCAATAACTTTTAACCACGGCCCGGTTTCCGCTCCAGGCACGTGCACGGCGTGCTCGCGCCTCGACGTGGACGCGCCTCCTCCAAGGTCACTCCGGGTCGGCGTCCTCCGTCTCGTCCTCGTCGACCGCGAGCGGCGAGTGCGCCATCTCGCGCCAGAAGTCGACCGTGCGCGCGGTGGCCCCCCGCGCGTGCAGGCGGTCGGATACGGCGCCAAGCTCGGACTTCAGCTCCGGGAACGTGCGCAAGAGCCGCGTGAGATCGAGACGATCGGAGAGCCCCTTCTCCTTCGCCATCCGCTCGGCCGCGCTGACGACCGGAGTTTCAACGGATCGACGGGCTTGCAGTCGTCGACCCTGTCGAGTTGATCGCAATGAAGGCCGAACAGTACGGCGTTGTCGCGGTCGCGCAGGAAGAGGAACATCGCGCGAAAGATCGACGCAAGAGGGAGCTCTTCGTGGGTCATGAACTCACGAAGCGTGAGGGGCGCGTCGGCAAGAAGCACCCGGAAATCGTAGCATAAGCGGTGAGTACGCCGCCGTCCCGCCTACGACCACGAGCAATTGCGGATTTCGCGCGAAGTGAGCATTGCCTTCCGTCGCGCGCAGGCCTTGCGCTGGGAGCGGACCGTCCGCAGCTTACCGAGGAGAACGCCCATGATCGTCGAATGCGCCTCCTGCTCGAGGTCCAACCGTGTGCCCGCCGGACGCCTGGGGGACAAGGCGCGCTGCGCCGCATGCAAGGCTCCCCTGCTCCCACTCGCACGTCCGGTAGCCGTCGGGAGTGCACAGGATTTCGACGAACTCGTTCGCGATTCGACGTCTCCGGTCCTCGTCGACTTCTGGGCCGCGTGGTGCGGCCCGTGCCGCACCGTAGCGCCCGAGCTCGCAAAGCTGGCGGCTCAGCACCGCGGGTCCGTCATCGTGGCGAAAGTAGACACCGAAGCGTTGCCCGAGGTCGCATCGCGCTTCGGCATCCGCAGCATTCCGACGATGATTCTGTTCCGCGGCGGCAACGAGGCGAAGCGGCTCAGCGGCGCGATGTCGGCAAGCGCAATCGCGGAGCATCTGGCGATCTGAGCGGCGAGTGGCTCGAAGCAGAGTGGCTTTCAGGGAGCCGTGCCGCGCAGGCGATCCTTGGCGTGGAAGTACCGGTGCGCATACGCGATGAACTGCCCGTCCGTCGGATGGTCCACCGTCTCGACTCCGACGATCCGCGGTTCGAGGGCGTGGTTGTGCTTGTGTACGTGCTTGATGAGGTCGAGCTTCGCGCTGCCGGGCCCCACGATCAGGATCTCCTCGACGTCCGAGAGCGCTTTCTCGACCGCCTGGAAGAAGTGCAGCGCGTCGGCCGGATGCGCGTGCTCGACCGTCCCGATGGAGTGCCGCTTCACGTGATGATGCGGCTCGATCTTGCTGGGGTCGAACCCCTCGCCGTCGACGTGGAAGACCTTCGCCTCGTTGTGGTCGATCCAGACTGCCGCATGTTTGGTCATGGCTGCCCTCCAGGCGCCGGAAGGGATAGCACGCCTGGCCTCGCTCGATCGCGATCCCCGGGAAGACATGGAGACCCGGCGAATCCGCGTTCGGCGCAACCGGCTGACCGCGAGGTCCCGTCAGAATCGGCACACCGGCACTGGGCGACCGTTCACCGCTGGTCGGCAGACACGTGAAGCCTGCGTGCGACAGGGCGCTTTCCCCCGCACGCGGCGCAGACGGGGCGACCCGTCACGCTCTTCAAGCACACCTCGCAGAGTACGTGCAGCTTCTCGTCGCAAACGGCCGGACGCGACGTGGTGCCCTCGCATCCGTCGCAAGCGAGCGCGTCGAGTGACTCGGCGCCGGCCGGGAGCCGCAAGACGATCTCGCGTGCCGCTTTCCGGCGCCGAACAGTCAAGACCACGCGCGCGACCGGCGCGAGAACGCTGACGACCGCGGCGGGGGCCACCGACACGCGGAGCGCATACCGATCGGTAAGATCGCGTAGCTTGGTGTCCCGCTCGGCGATCAGGTGCACGACCTTCGCGTCGATGGCCGCGGCATCCTGGCGCCGCCGGGGCGCGCGCGCTTCCGTCACGAGCGAGCCGAAGTACTCGGCGATGCGAGCGTGGTCGCGCGCAAACCGGCGCGCGACCCTTTCGGCGATGGAGGCCACCGCGCGACGTACGTGCGCGTCTGCCCGAGAGGCGATTCGTCCGGCCACCGGTGCCGCGTCGAAGAGCGCGCCACGCGAAGGATTGAGGGCGATCGAGCGGGGGTCGAGCAACGCCAAGAATGCATCATCGGGCGCCCCGCCCGAGTCTGCCTCTACGACCGCGCGCACGAGCCCCTCGTACCTTTCGTCGGCCTCAGCGACATAGGCGAAGGTCACGACGACGTAACGCCCGTCGCCGAGCGTGACGCCGCCGACCTCCGCGCGGCCGTTACGCACGATGAAGCGTTCGGCCATTGCGGCCGCATGCGAAGCGCGCGGCGGGTCGTGGTCGAGCCGCGCCCACGCGACGGGCACGTGCGCGCGCGCCCGGGACACGAGACGCTCGAGCAGCGGACTCCCCATGCCGCACGCGGTCGCTCCCTCCGCACCGGTCGCCGCCAGACGTACGCTGTCGGTAATGCCGAGCTCCCGTGCGACGGCCGGCGGGACGACCGCGAGCGCCCCGTCGTCGTCTCTCTCGGCGAGCGCGCCCCGCGCGACGAGGGCGCTGACGGTGAAGGCGAGCGGGTCCACCAGTGTCACGCTTCGTAGTCCTCTCCGAATAGTGCGTCGTCGAAGGCGCGCGTGCGATCGTATCGGCCGCGCGCGACCGTGAAATCCTGGGCGATCGCGTCGAAGCCGCGTGAGATGTCGTCGTCGGTCTTTGCCGCGGCGTAGAGCGCGAGAATGCGCTCCTCGAGATCTCGCTCGTCCGCGACGTTGCCGAGCACCATATCCATCTCGCCGACGACGAGCTCGAAGAGGTGTAGGCGCCGGTCGAGCACATCGAGGACGCGCTCCTCGATCGTACCTTGCGCGCACAGGTTGTAGACGGTGACCTCCTCGGTCTGCCCCATGCGGTGCAGGCGACCGATCCGCTGCTCGATGAGCATCGGGTTCCACGGCAGGTCGAAGTTGACGAGCACGTTGCAGAACTGGAGGTTCTGTCCTTCGGCGCCGACGTCGGTAGCCACCATGGCGCATGGGGTCTCGCGGAAGCGCCCCACCGCCTCGTGCTTCTCTTGTCCGCTCATCGTGCCGTGGAATGCGACGTGGGCGAGCCCCGCGTCCCCGAGCGCCGCGCAAACATGCGCGAGCGTCGCGCGGTAGCGGGTGAAGATCAGCGCGCGGCCGCCGTGCGCGCGCACGAGGTCCACGAGGCGCTCCGCCTTTCGCGTCTTCTGGACGCGACGCGCTGCGGCGGCGAGCGGTCTGAGGGCGCCGCGGAAGGAGTCTCTGCGCTGCGCGGGGTCCGAAATCATGCGATCGAGCGTGCTCGCGAGGGCGTGGGGGCTCGAGCCGGCCTCGAGCAAGAGCGTCGACGCCGCAAGGCTCGCGCCTGCGTCGTCCGCGTGTGCACGGAAGAACGCAAGGGTCTCCTCGTACAGCGCGCGCTCCTCGGGGAGCGGCTCCACCGTAGCTGTCGTCACGAACCGCGCCGGGAGCCTCAGCCCCGACTGCGCCCGCGTGTTGCGCACCATCACCTCCGCCAGGAGCGCTCTCAGCCGCTCGCGGTTCTTCGGGGAGGTTGGGTTCTTCGTGTCGACGAACTGCTGGCGGAACACGGCGGGTGTCGCGAACTGCCCCGGTTTGAGAAGCGTGATGAGGTTGTAGAGCTCCTCGAGATCGTTCTCGATAGGCGTGGCGGTGAGCAGCAAGAGGAAGCGGCTCTTCAGCCCGTCGACGAGCTTCCACGAGAGCGTCGTGCGGTTCTTGACGTGGTGGGCCTCGTCGACGATCACCATGTCCCAAGGCAGGGCTTGGACGAGCGGCGCGTGGCGCGACGAGCGCGCGAGCGCGTGCGACGCGACGACGACCCCCTCGCCGTGCCAGAACCGCTCCGGTGACTCGCGCAGCATCGGGTCATCGGTCGTGCGCGGCGTGATCTGCGCCTTGCTCGCGAGCTCGCCGATCCACTGCCTCACGAGCGGAGCCGGCACGAGGACGAGCGCGCGCCGTACCATGCCGCGAACTTGGTACTCGCGGAGCGTGAGCAGCGCCTCGACCGTCTTGCCCAGCCCGACCTCGTCCGCGAGCAGCGCGCGCCCGCGGAGAACCCGGAGCACGCGACGGGCCGTGTCGAGCTGGTAGCGGTGGAGCTCGATGCCGTGCATCGACGCGAGGGCGAGAAGGTCCTCGAAACTCTCGGCCGCCGCGATGGCGTGGGCATCGAGGGAGTGGACGACCTCCGCGAGGTCGCCGGGCGCACCTCCGAGCAGCCGCACGAGCGCCTCGGCGTCCGCGGCCGCAAAGACGACCGCGGGAGACTCGATCGAAGGAGAGGCCGCGGGCAGCTCGTTCGCCAACGTCACCGCTCGTCGCATATGGGCGACGTGCGGACGCGTCAAGCCAGCACCCCCGGGTGGACCGCTTTCAAGCTGCCTTCGCTAAGACCTTCTTTCGTATCGTGAGGACCGCTTGCCCGGTCGTAGAGTCGGTGGCCGTTGACCGGATGGCCACCGGTACGTCGTGCGGGAAGAGCCCTACGCGGCCTCTCGCACCTGGGTCCACCCGTTCGGCTTGGGGGAGAGACGTACGGCCATGGGCGGCTGCCGCTCATTCTCGATCTTCATCAGCTCGTCGAGCGGGTACTCCTCGACCGGCGAGCCATGGGCGACCATCAGCCGCAAAAGCCGGTCAGACGTCATGCCGATGGGGTCCTTGTCGGTCTCCCAGTTCGACACCGTGGAGGGGTCGGCTCCGATGTGCTTCGCAAAATCGATACCCGACCACCCGAGGTACTTTCGAAGGTAGCGAACCTCGGCGCCGCTCAGACGTGCCCTCTTCGTGATGACGGCGTGGGCAATCGCCCGATGAAGATCGGTCACGCGAGGAAGGACGATCTGATGGTCGCCACAAGAGGGGCACCTTCGGACCTCGATCCCGACGAGCGTGACGTTGGGGAGTCCCGACTCGGCGTAGAGATACGTCTCCACGCTGCTCGTCATCTCTGCCTTGCCACAGGTACGGCACTTCTTGCCCATCGCTCCTACTCCTTCGCTTCCGTTTCAGCGCGACAGGCGCCACCCTGTCACGATCACCAGTTCCAGCTCGTCTACGCTCTCCTCTGTCGTAGGCATCTTTTCGGGCTCGGGATCGAACGTGACCACGAAGACCATCCTCTGCGTCTCGACCTGATGCCTCCACGATCCGTTCTCGAACTCTCCCTCCCGAACCGTCCCCCCGCGCAACACGTTCACCGCGTCCACGTCTGTGAGCCCGTCCTTCTCCATCTCCTTGCGCGCATGGGACCGAGCCCCGGGGGGAACGAACTTCCCCTCGTCCAGGAGGCGACGAATGAGCTTCCGCACGTCCGTAGCCTTCAGGGGCATCGCTCGCTGATACGGTACGTTCTCATATCTTGGTAAAATGTCAAGCCCGCCTCGGGCGTGCGCTGCCCGTCCGTGCCACTGCGGGTAGACGTGCAGATCGCGATCTGCGGGGCAGTCGATCGCCTTGAGCTACCCTGCCGCGTCGCTCACGCCGAATCGAACCGCGCAGTGGACGTGGAACCAGAAGGACCCGGCCGGCAACACCCTCGTGGGAATGCAGCCAGCGCTAGTGACCGTCTGGTACGTGTATCAGGCGCAGTAAGTACGTCGCATCCGCGGCGGGCGATGCAATCGGCTTTCATTGCGTCGTGATCAATGCGTTCACGGCGGGATTGACCTCGATCGTGATGTTCTTGTACTCGTCTTGTGTGCCTGCGCTATGGACCTGAAGAGCGATGGGGCTCGACTTGCCGGCCTTTGGATCATGGAATGACAGCACCTGGACGGCTTTGCACGGAGTGGTTCCAACCGGCGTGCAGCAGGCCATGAGCGCCGTTCCGGCCGTGACGTCCGTCAAAAGCTCGCACTGGGCCCAGTTCGCTCGGCTGAGCCCTGGCGACTTTTGCGTAAAGAACCCGTCAGGATTTTTTGCGCCGGGGCGGTAGTCCCAATTGTCCCCGTTCGGACCGCTGAACTGAAGGCCGCCGATCGCGTCAACGTCTGGCGGAGGCCTCGTCCCCCAGATCAGCACGCTGGCGTAATGGATGTTGGTGACGAGCTGCCTCACCCAGAACATGAGCCGGAAGCTTCCGTAATCGTCCTTGGAAATGAGGGTGCCGCGAGGGCCACCGGTGCTGTGCAGCGCGCCGTCCTGAACGTCCCAGTCGACATCCCCGGCAGGAACGTTGTTGATGCCCGTGCCCCGCGAGGGGATCCAGCCGCTGAGCGTGGTTCCGTCGAAGAGCGAGACGATGCCACCGTCACCGGTAGGGGTCCCCGATGCGGCGTCATTCGTCGCCGATTCGGCCGCATCGCTGTTCGCAGAGTCCGGTTCCCCCGCATCGGTCGCGTCCGTGGGGGCGGTGGAATCGTCGGCCGAGCGGCCAGCGTCGCTCGGGCCATTGCCGACCGACGTTCCTACGTCGTCGTTCGTGGCTCCGTCGTTCGTTCTTGCTACCGCGCTATCGGGAGAACCCGGTTGGGGGGATCCCGTGTCGCCGTTTGTGGACAAATCGGGCGAGTTGTTCGATCCGCAGGCGCTGGCCAAAGCGCCGATACTGCTCAATGCGATGAACGCCATGACGCCGCCGGAGCGCGTAAGGGACCTGGCGGCGCTTTCATTGGGAATCATGCGGACCATCTTGATGCTCCTTTTCAGCCGAGCGCCCGTGACTGCGCGTCCGTTGACACAATAATAATGAACAGGCACCAGGACGGTGCGACTCGCTGCGCCCCTCATTGTAAGACGCCGGCCCCGCATCGTATGCATCATTCTTAGTGTAAGTGGCCGGCTGCCGCGCGCTTTGTGATCAAAGTGCAGGCTCGGGTGTCGTCAAGTCCCGATGAGCGCCGCCCTCACCAACCGACGGTCATACCGGCGTTTATGAAGTTCACGACTTGACGGGGGGTCAGCACGCCGACGGTCACGAGCGGGTTGGTCGCGCTCGCCACGCCGAGAGGGTACCACGTCGACGCTGCGCGAAAGTACTCGAGAGCGAAGTGCACCGGCGCGGTCGTCTGGTAGGCGCCTACGGTCCACCCGAAATTCTGTTCAAGCAGCTGGGGGTTCGTGGGAGCTCCGGTGGCGCTCATGGTGCCGACCTCGTCC